>Ga0118677_10003691_pt1 | contig 28670 bp, 25 predicted proteins | sample AliMusrvi5mmetaG_FD_86154 | JGI IMG/M metagenome (GOLD analysis project Ga0118677, IMG submission 86154) | reverse complement strand
CATGGCATCGGGATTGCCCCTTGAGGATGTCACTGTCCACGTAGAACCCGAAGAAGGGTAGGACTTGGACTCTTGGCGGAGAGCGTTGTTATTGCTCAACCGCGGTATGCCAGATACCACTTCGCTCTCCCCCCTAGATCTCCATCCAGTTTGCCTTCACCTATTTTAGCCCTCAAAGGAAACCTAGCATCTGGAGAGGCAGAGCCTATGACGAACTCTCCGTCTAAAAAGTTCTACGCGACAGGATTGGAGAGAAGCCCGATTTTCTCGATCTCAACCTCAACAAGGTCTCCCGGATGGAGCCAGCGCTGGGGAGTACGACCCACGCCGACCCCGGAGGGTGTACCCGTCAGAATAACAGTCCCAATTGGCAACGTCGTATCCCCGCTCAGGAACTCGATCAGGGCAGGGACATCGAAAATCATGTCCTCCGTGTTGGAATCCTGGAGAGTTTCCCCATTGACCCGGGTGCTGATGCGGAGTGCATTCGGATCGAGGATCTCATCGGCGGTGACAAGCCAAGGACCCATCGGAGCAAAGGTGTCGAAGGATTTGCCACGGCACCACTGGGATCCTCCCCAGTCCCTCTGCCAGTCACGCGCACTGACATCATTCGCCACGGTGTATCCAAGGACATGATCGAGGGCTCTCTCACGGGTGACATTGCGGCAGGCCTTGCCGATCACAATGGCGAGCTCTCCCTCGTAGTCGACCTGTGTGGAAAGGAGTTTCCTTGGGATTGTGATCGAGGCACCGGGATCCAAGAGAGCGGAGGGATTCTTAAAAAAGAGGATGGGGAATTTCGGGACCTTGGCATTCATCTCCTCGGCGTGCCTGCGGTAGTTGAGTCCGATGCAGAGGATCGCCGCAGGGACCATCGGAGCGAGCAGAGTGAAGTTGGAGACAATCCTTCCAGTCGAATGAACTCCTTGGAAGGGATCACCCGAGAGAATTTCCATCGTTTTTCCCTCAGAGTCAAGCGGGGTGGCGTAGTGCACCTCATTCTCGCCGTTCCGAATCCGAGCGATCTTCATAAGTTCAATCTACATGAATGTCAGCACCATGAAGAGCATTATGATGTCACGGAACAAGCACAATTTTTCCTCGCAACTTTTTGAAAAAAGCAGTGTTTACAGGGTGTGAGACACCGCATCTTTTCCATCCTCCTCTTTGCCAGCAGTACAGTTATGAGCGCCCACCCGGGTCACGATGGGATCATCACTAATTCAGCCTCTACAGACTCCTCACAAATGCCTCCCCCACGCGTATCAATCACCGAGGAGGGTAACTATCGGTTGATTCGGGCAAACGGAATTCCCAATCATCCCGTCGGCCAGTTCCCTGGACCAGGAAATCCCAACACCATTTTAGCTCAGAACTACAACTTCCGGATGCCACTTCATCCGACGACCAATTCCGCATTCACGGAGCTCAAACATCAAGCGATCGGTGTCGCGCTCAACGGCATTCCCTTTGATCCCGGCACTGCGGAAATGTGGAAAAACGACCCTCGTTCCGGGTGGCACATCGAAGCCATAGTGGGCAAACGCAAGGGCCTTGGACTGGACCAAAACAACGCCCACGTTCAACCAAACGGCGCCTACCATTACCATGCGGTTCCCACCGGCTTGGTTGAGCTTCTCGGAGGCGACACTTATAGGATGACCATACTAGGATACGCCGCTGATGGGTTTCCCATTTACGGCCCGCTTGGATATTCCAAGGCAACCGATCGGGAGAGCGCACTCAAGGAGTTGAAGCCGAGTTGGCAACTTAAGCGGGGAACCCGTCCCTCCGGATCATCGGGACCCGGCGGCACATATGACGGGACCTATAGGGAGGATTATGAATTTGTCATCGCTTCAGGTGATTTAGACGCGGCCAACGGCCGCATCGGAGTCACGCCCGAGTACCCTGAGGGGACCTACTATTATGTGACCACCGACGCATTCCCATTCTACCCTCGAGAGTTGAAGGGAACACCCGACAAGAGTTTCCAGCGCCAAGGGCCCCAAGAACAGATACAGGGTCGCGTCGGTCCCGGAAATCGTATGGGACCTCCACCCTTCGGCGGAGGCCCCCCTCCCCGCTGATTAATTCTGCCCCTCCATCTGCATGGCGCGCTCAGCCATATCGGGGCCGAGGTAGCAGTGCGAGCCGACGGAGCAGAATCCATGATTCTTAAGGAGCCCGCGATAGTAGGCGGCACTTTGGAGCCCCTCCTTGGGAAAGTCGCCGATCAGCGAATCCTCTTCGGTGTAGAGCTCCAGAAAGGCGACGCCCGTGGCACGTTGCGCAAGGGAATCGAGACCGACTTTTAACTCCTCCAGCGGAAGATAGAAGAGGGTGTCGCTGCACACGATGAGGTCATATTTCTCGTCGAGGCCGAGCTCTTCCAGTGTGGCGAAGGAACCGAGGCGGATATTCCGATTTTTTCCGAAGCGTTCGACAGCATAAGAGCTGGCATCGACTCCCGTGTAGCGGATCTTCGGCCTGAACGATCTGAGGGCAGGAAGCCAGTTCCCCTCCCCGCATCCGACATCAAGGATGGTACGAATCGGGCGCTCCAGATAATACTCGGCGACGGATAGTGCCAGAGCTGCTTTCCTACGGATCCCGGCACTCGATTTCACACGGGTCTGGGGATCCCGATACCACCGGTCAAAATAGGAACGATCGTAGCGCTCGCCCGAAGAGGGACTATTTTTCATCAGGAAATCAGGATCGCAATGCACATGGGGAGATTCGCTCGGTTACCCGATTCCAACGACCTTTCACTTTAGCCTAAACAACTAGCAGCTAGCCTTAAAGCACTAGGCCCCCAGGAATGAGCAGATGTAGTGGCAGGCCTCCGCAGACACCGTGATGGTGAATCCGGAATTTGCAGGCACCTCAAAGGCCTGACCTGAAGAGTAAGCGGCGGATTTCTCTGATCCATCCAGGACGACCACGCAGTCACCCTCAACGATCTCCATTCTCTCGGCTTTCTGTGTGCCGAAGTGGTAACTGCCCGGAAGAATCACTCCGACCGTCTTGTGCTCGGCGTCTGAAGTGATGACGGTGTGGGAAATGACGCGTCCATCAAAATAGACGTTGGCCTTGGCGTGAACGGTGACGTTATTGAATTCCATAAACTAGAAGTCTGTTTTTAACAGCCCGCCTCCCAAAGGAAAAGGGAAAGGGTTTCCGTGAACTTTAGAAACCCATGGGGAATCTCACCCTCCAGCTGTAACCTTATCCCTACCCAAGAGGGCACGCTGAAGATCGGATGCAACGGGTTTCGACCCGAACCAGAGGCTTAGGAAAGCTTTCTGAAAATCCCGTCCCGGGATGGAGCCTTTCTGCGTTCCTTGGTCAAAGACCACGGTGTTGGTGCCTACAAATTGAACCTGCTCCACCCCCATACTCTGAAGCGGTCCGAACATTCCAATGAAGGTATCCCTATCTCGCGCATAACCCGGATAAGTATAACTAACGCTCTGATCAAACTGGGAACTCCAAGCCTTGGTCACATCATCCTGTCCTACGGCCCTCAGGAACGTGAAATCAAACTCCATTGGGGCACTTCCCTCGAGTGCAGTGGCGGCCGATCGGATCACGGTGGGAGTGTAGAGGGATGCGACGTAGATCTTAATCGGAACCATCAGGAAGGTAAAGGTTCTGAGGCCTGCCCCATTCAACTGGAGGGTCTGTCCTGCGAGTTGAATCGTCGGAGGAATGCTGATCCCCTGAATCTCCACGGTATTAAGGGCCTCAAGGGCCTCAAGGGATTTAAGGGATGGCAGGCAGAGGAGGACAGCAAGCGGAAGAATAAGAAATCTTTTCATCATTCTTAATCTCTTCGGATTCCTCACTTTGTGACCAACTTAGGAACCGTAGCTCTTGGTAAACCTCTTCTTGCCATCCTCTTCGTCCGAGGATTTCGGAGAGTCGGAATCACTCACGATGAAAGGTTCGTCAGGCTTCGATTCCGGGGAGGGAGGCGCCTCATGGCCGTGATCCCCATGATCGCAATTCTCGTCATGAACATGCTCGGCAGCGGCGCCAACTCCACCGGAGGCAACCTGCACAAAGGCCATCTGCAACTCCGAGAGGACACTGGTCAGGATCTTCTCCTCATCCTTATTCAGATTACCACGGGTCTTCTCCCTGATGATCTCGAGGTGGTCGATGAACATCCTGGCGGCATCGAGATTGACTTCGGCCTTACCCGTCGAAGGATGGGCCATCTGACCAAGACAAAGGGCTGCTTGCTGTGCATTCATCATGACAAGTTCGATGAAGCGCTGGGTGAGGTCGGCAGAGTTGGTGGATTGCTGGATTTCGGCCATGGGATTTTGGGGTATGGGGTCTAGTCAGTTGTTAATGGGATGAGCAGGATTAGGGTATTTTTGCCGGATCGTGGAGAGGAGCGGCACTCTTTGATGCAGGAGGTCCGACAACAACTTCCACACTTTTCGCATCACGGAAATATTTGTTGGCTACGCGCTTGGTCTCTTCAAGGGTGACTTTCTCGATCTCGGCCGTGCGGAACTTGTCATGATCATAACCAAGCCCAAGCAATTCGTTGGTGGCGCTTATTCCGGCAAGGGCCGAGTTGGATTGGTTCCTGATGGCCTCTCCTCCGATCAACTTCGCCTTGGCACGATCCAACTCCTCCTGGGTAAGACCATCGTTGGCTAACTTATCGATCTCATCGTTAAACTCATGCTTGGCCAGGTCGACCTTCTTTGGATCGGTGCCAAGGTAGAAGACAAAGGCACCGGGAGCCAATCCCGTTGAGTTGGACGCTCCCACGAAATAGGCTAGCCCGAGTTTTTCCCGAATACGGACGAAGAAACGGGATCCGAGATCGCTCGAGGCCTGCTCGATTAACTCGAGGGCAGGTCGGTCCTTGCTATCGATGCTCGTGCCGAGGAATCCCTTCATGATGACAGCCTGCTGCTTCTGACGCACGGCAGAGGCAGCAATAGAGTCAAGAAGGGTTTTAGCGACTGGTGGGTTCTGAAGCGCTACCCCTCCCTTGGGGAGTGAGCCGAAGTCTTTTCTAGCAAGTTCAAGAACCTGTTTGGGATCGACGTCACCAAAGATTGAGAGAACGCCGTTTTTACCCACGACAAGAGTGTCACGATAGGCTTTGAGATCTTCCGAGGTGAGCTTGGAGACGGTCTCCGGCGAACCGTTCGAGCGCAAGGCGTAGGGATGATTCCCATAGAGTTTAGGCTTCAGGAGGTTCCGCGCGGTGGAGGTGATCTGGTCATCCTCGGCCTTGATGGCTGCAATCTGGGAATCTTTTTCCAGGGCAACCTCTGCATCGGGGAAGGTGGCGTTCTGCAGCACATCTGCGAGAATCTCCATGCCGAGGGGCACGTCATCCTTCATCACATCAACGGCAACCGAGAAGCTGTTGTTACCCGAACTAGCACCAATTGAGCCGCCGACATGCTCCACAGATTCGGCAATTTGCTGGGCAGAGCGGTTCTTGGTGCCCTTCACGATCGTGCTCGCGGCAAGTTGAGAGACACCGTTCTTCTCGGGTGTCTCGGAGAGCAGTCCACCTCGGAAGGCTACAATAATAGAGACGAGCGGAAGGCGGTTGTCCTCGTGGATAAGAACCCGAAGACCATTGGGAAGGACCTCTTTTTTGATCTCTGCCGTGACGGGCTTCGATTCTTCCTTAGTAGCTATACCCGCCGGAGCGATCGGATCGAGGGAGGTAATAGTGAGCCCCTCGGGCTTTAGATATAGTGCTGCAACCCGTCGCACATCCTCGGGAGTGACCTTTTCAATGGACTCCAGATAACGCTTTCCGAACTCAGCATTGCCGGTCATCAGCCAACCATTTCCATAGTCCGAGGCACGCCCCCTCATGGTGGTGAGTCCGTGGTAGTGATCGGAAAGAAGTCCCTTCTTGGCCTTTGACAGCTCCTCAGGGGTCACTCCCTCCCGGGCTACCCTCTCGACCTGTGCCATGATAGCCTTCTCGGCAGCATCACGCTTGTCTGGATCTGTCACTGCTCCCACGTAAATCAGTCCCTCCTTGGGCGTGAGTGTGTAGAGGCCAGCACCGATCTGATGGACCAGGCCCTTCCTCTCGCGGAGATCCGTATTCAGGATCGAGCTTGTTCCGGCTCCTAAGACAGCAGAGAGCAACTCCACAGCGGGAGCATCGGGACTGGTTATGCCGGGTGCCCGCCACGCGATATTCATGCGACTGAGATCGGATGGGAAAGTGTCCCTCCCCTCCTGCTTCCCAAGCTGAGGGGGTTCCTCAGCGATCGTCACGGGCTCCAAGGCTACCCTCGGGTATTTCTCAAAATAGGCGGTCAACTGGTCACGGATCTCCGAGGCATTGACGTCGCCGACCACCACAAAACAGAGATTATTGGGAACATAGCGGCGCTTGTAGTAATCAAGGACGTCTTGGCGGCTCAGTTTGTTGTAAATATCCAGGTGACCGATGACAGGCTCCTTGAAGGGGCTGACGTGATAGGCAGTCCTGAAGAGCAGCAGAGAGGCAGTCCTGTCCGGATTGTCATATCCCATGGCAAACTCACGACGGATGACCTCTTGCTCCTTGGTATACTCCGCCTCTGGCAACGTGGCATTCATCATGGCATCGGCCAGGATATCCACAGCCTTCCCTGCTCCTTTGGCCGGAACATCGATCCAATAAACGGTGCGATCGTAGGAGGTGTAGGCATTGATATAACCACCCTGATCCTGCACTTGGCTGGCAATCACCCCTGGGGCTCGGCTGGTCGTGCCTTTGAAAAGCATGTGCTCGAGAATGTGGGAAAGCCCTGCTCCAAGGAGTTTTCCCTCATGGATGGATCCTGTGTTGCACCATGCCTGAACGCTGGCTACGGGGGCTCCCTTGTTCTCCTCGACGATGAGAGTCAGACCATTGGGAAAGGTGAAAACCTGGGGCTTTGCGGAATCCTTTAAACCGGGTTTTTCAGGGCCTCCCGAATGCTTCTCGGAATGGAGGACCTGTGACTTGACGGAAGAATCTCCTGTCTGTTTTGGATCGGAGGCGTGCAAAGTTTGAGTAAGGAGTGTTGCTTGAAGAATCATCAATGGAAGGTATCGGTTCATGGAACGGGAAGTTGAACCCGAGGAAGAGGTGTCTCCCCGAGGCTGGAAGGGGCAGGTGGAAGGAAGGGGAGAACAAAGGCCTCTTGAAAATCGAATCCTTGTTCAAAATCACCGGGCGCATCGTTTTCAGTTCGCCCAAAAGCACCAGCCTCAACCAAGTGGAAAACCATTTTCCCAATGTCACCACTGCTATGAATTCCCCAATAGTCGAGGACCGTTATCGTCATCGGCCCGAACTCTTTTAGGGCCAGACGACGGAAGCCATCAAGCAACTCCGATGCAGTCACATGGGCGGACGGGGAGAGTTGTTTTCCTTTGGATCGTTTCTTCAGGATTGCCTCAAGGGATTCACGGATAAATTGATATCCTTCAGGACGGAATTGGGGGTCTTTTTCATGGGCATGCGCAACAGCCTCGTTAAATCCGGATACTTTCATCGGGATAAGGAGTGTATCCTGTTCTCGACGGGGATCAACGACATCAATCGAAAATGGCGAATCGATACACCCGAGACGAAGGCTATCAGAACAAGTGAAAGAACAACTTGCTCGCGACGGGTCAAAAGAAAAACATCAAGCATCCCTCCTATCATAATGCTCGAGACTGGACGCGCAAGTGTCACATCCGACTATTCACCATCCCCGCTCCTCAACCGCATCGAGATAGCGGCCGACCGGGCCTTTTTTGACTGGCGGTAGAGGCGCCGCAAGAAAACGCTCGAAAAGTCCGCTCTTCGTCCTAGTTTTAGTCATTTCATACCAATCCAGATAATCCTCAATGGCGCGTGACTGCTTAAGAATTAAGCCCTGAAGGTCCGAAATCTTCTTCTCTTCTGCCAGGAGTTTTTTAAGGGATTGCCGATTGATCTGGGATAACAGATTCAATGTCCTGTCGATTAGTGGAATCACAAGCGGGTTTGCCTGCAAGCGAAGCGCACTGAGACGAGACGTCAGTTGCTGGGAGGTGAAAATGCCACCTTTCTCCTTTTTCAACAGGGCAATGGAATGGGCCTGGGTCGGCAAACCGGAGAGAATTTCATCGTATTTCTTCAAAGAGGAGATTGTTCCGAGAATCGACAAAGTCCCTTCATCACCTCTCTCTTGGCCTGCAATGAGAAGCAACCAAAGACGTTCGACCTTGCCGAGGGACCAACTGTCAGGCCAATCACTGAAACTCACCCTGGGATCCTTTGCATTGAAATGCCCGATCCAATCGCGGAAGGCCTTTGCACCCTCCCCTCTCATCCCGGCTTTCACAGCCAAAGCAGCCATGCTGTTATAGGCTTCTAAAACTTGATCACTCTCGGAAACCGGGGCTTTTTGGCAAAGGAATTTCTCAAGGGAAGGAACTTCCGTATCCGGTGTTAATTCGGAACTCAAAACGAATCCCGCCCCGGGATTACAAACCAAGCCGATGCCCCTGGTCAGCCATGATGGAAAGGACCTTATTGTCACTCCAGATTGGGGAGGTTGATTGGCATAATGTTTTCTTAGCAACATGGCTCTGGCTAAAATTTCTCCCAACTCACCATTGACCTCGGGCGGGTAGGAACAATCGATCTGAATTTTGGTACTACGCCCTTCCAAGGAATCGACCCTGAGGGTGTTTTTAAGAGAAGGGTTTTCTTTGAAAGGATGCAGGACAACCAGAACCGGAGGATCAGCACTGACCGGATATCCGGTCAACCCCTGAAACTTTTCCTCATTATTCACGAGCAGATGAAAAAAACTTCTCTCATCCGACCCCCTCTCCCCAATCAATTCAAAGGTACCGCCGGGCGTCACAAATGAAGTTTTGGAATACAGTTCAGACTCAGCAAACAAACAAAAGAGAAAGAATGCTCCTTTCACCAGGAGACGACTGTTTTTCAGACTCACGGACAGAAACGAGTTAGCGGAGAGAAAAAAACACCGATCCTTGTCTGAGTCTTAACTCATCAGCACTTTTTATCATGTTGAGACGGGCGACAGCGGGACCCTCGTGGTTTGCTAAAAAAGCTGTCATATAGGGAAGGAAGAGGGCGGGTATCTGGAGGAGTCCCAGTGAAGCCGAGCTTGCTTCAATTGTCCAATCCCCCGACTTCCCCCGAAGAATGAATCTCTCCGAGAAATGGAATTCAAAACCAAAACAGGAAACATCGAAGTAGCAGATGAGTGATTCGGGGAACAACTCCACATACGGGACCTTCAGCAAAGGGTGAATGGGACCGAAACTCTGGAGGGGGAAGGTAGGTGAAGTTTTTAAAAAGTCATTTATCAAGTGTTGCGAAAGTTCCACGGTGCCCAGTCTGGCGTCGGTAAAAACCCTTTCCAAGGCTGCAGAAACGTCAATGCGCTCGGCTTGCAGATTCCTTGGAACATCCTCATTTGGCTTCATGACGGAGAGAACAACCATCACCCCGATCGCAACGGAAAGCAGATACCTGATCAGACCGATAAAAATTGACGACAAGGAGACATTCCCTCTTCGACTCAAGGAATTTTTAACCAACGCACTGGAAACCGACCTTACAGGGGGATAAGAAGGTTCTCCTTGGGGGGGAATGGGCAAAGCGGATAAAATCCCTCCGCACCGCGCGCAATAAATCCGGGGTCCCGGGTTTTCATAATCGCACGATGGGCAGAGACGAACACTCATCCCTTCTTTGGAGGAGTCTTTGGTGATGCCGAGGCGTCTGACTTAGTTGTCTTCCCCACCTCACCCTTTGCTGATTGTGAAGTTGCGGAGGAAGCTGAAGAGGACGAGCTCGCCTCGGTCTTGGCTGAGGAAGCGTCACTCTTGGCGGCACTCTTGTAGCCCTCGCTCCGGTAATCGGTGATGTAGAAACCCGATCCCTTGAAGATCAAGCCAGCACCGGTTCCGATCAGGCGCTTCACTTTCCCCTTCCCCCATGCCTTCATGCAGCACTTCTCTTTCGGACAGGTTTTGTAAGCGTCATCCTTCATCGACTGGAAGGCATCGAAGTGCTTCTTGCACTTGGAGCACTCATATTCGTAGGTAGGCATGTGATGAGTCGTGGGGCGATTAAAGGAGTTCTGCAATCTGAACCGCATTCAGGGCCGCGCCCTTGAGAAGTTGGTCACCGGCAACCCAGAAGGTCAACGCATTGGGGAGTGCGCAATCGATGCGGAGGCGACCGACACGGCAGTCATCCTCCCCGCTGCAATCGATCGGCATGGGGTAGACGGCCCGTGAAGGATCATCATGAAGCTGAATGCCGGGAGCGGCATTGATGACTTCGCGGGCCTTCTCCAAAGATACCGGACGATCAAATTCCGCAGTCACCGCCACGGAATGAGCCCGGTAGACGGGAACGCGCACACAGGTAACGGAGGCCGCCAGATCCGGAAGATTCATGATCCTGCGACCCTCGTTCTGCATCTTCATCTCTTCGCGGGTATACCCATCGTCGAGGAAGGAATCAACATGGGGGAGGACATTGAAGGCAATCTGATGGGGATAGACCTCCTTCACGACGGGCTTGCCCGAGGCAATCGCTTCGACCTGCTGACGCAGTTCCTCGATGGCCATGGCGCCCGTCCCGGAGACCGCCTGATAGCTGGATGCAATAATCCGCTTGAGACCAAAGGCCTGATGCAGAGGGTAAACGGCCATCAGCGTGATGGCGGTCGTGCAGTTGGGATTGGCCAGAATACCGGTGTGGGAGGCCGCCTCAGCAGCATTGATCTCAGGGACAATCAAGGGGACCTTGGGATCCATACGGAAGGCGGAGGAATTGTCCACAACGATGGCTCCCGCCTTCACCGCATGAGGAGCAAAATCCTTGGAGATACCGCCGCCTGCACTGAAAAGAGCGATATCGATGCCCTCAAAACTGTTTTCCGAGAGGGGCTCGACCGCGATTTCCTGTCCACGAAAAGCAAGCTTCTTTCCGGCTGAACGCGGAGAGGCGAGGAGACGGAGAGAGGCGACTGGGAAGTCCCGCTTCTCGAGCACCCTTAACATTTCAATACCCACGGCTCCGGTTGCCCCGACGATCGCAAGGCGCTTGGGTGACGATTTCCGAGTGTGAGTCTCTATCATTGTCATGGTAAAGGGTTACAATTGCCATTCAAGGGGTCTGTCTGCAAGCATCGAGAAACCCCCCTACCGAACTTGTGAAGCCTAACCCGACCCAACGCCTTCTGATTCATATCACCAATCAGGAACTCTACCATCTCTCCGGCGGGGGATCGATCCTGACAACCTGGCCGGTCTCCACATCAAAATTCGGCCTTGGGAGTGAGGAAGGCAGCTTCTGCACACCTTTAGGGAAATTCCGGATCTCCGAGAAAATAGGCGCCGGCGCCCCTCTCTGGATGATTTTCAAGAGTCGCGTCGAAACAGGGGTCTTAGCCCGTCTTGGTTCTCAAGAAGACATCACTGAAGAAGACTTGGTCCTGACGAGAATTCTATGGCTGGAGGGAATGGAACCCGCCAACGCAAATACCAAAAAACGCTACATCTACATTCACGGCACGAATCAAGAATCCTTGATCGGACGCCCCGCCAGCCATGGCTGCATCCGTCTTCGTAATCGCGACATGGTCGAACTTTTTGACCGCGTTGAGGTCGGTTGCCAGGTTGAAATCCAGTAATCGCCTTTCTGAGGAATCTTGGCTTTTCCTGCATTTTCAGGTTTTCCTTTAATCAGGCGGTGCTTAGAATAGATGCTCATAAAAGCAACCAGCACAGAAAGGAGGCGAAATATACCATGACCATCACCAAGATCGCAGCAGTCGTCGCACTTGCGGCAGCTACTCTTACCCTCGGCGCTTGCGCACAGAAGCAGGCACCAGCTCCCGCAACAGTCGGAAAGAGCAAGTAAGGTAAAGGGGGATTACCCGGTTCTCCGGGTTGTTCTAATTTTGAAAAGCCGGGCCGTTCTGCGGTCCGGCTTTTTTCTTTCCCTATCTATTCGCGAATTTCAGATCTATTATTGATTCAGCTCAACCAGCCATCAAAGGAGGTGAAATACATCATGAACGTCATAAAAATCGTGGCAGTTGTCGCACTTGCTGCGGCGTCACTCACCGTTGGGGGCTGCTGTCACAAACAGCAGTGCCAACCCGCTTCGGCTTGCCAGGTCAAGAGCAAGTAACTTTAACAGAGAACAAGGCCGTTAAGGTCTGTCGACCATAAGTCTACAAGGCCCTATTGGATTAAAAGAGGCCGGATCCCATCAAAAGGATTCGGCTCACTTTTTTTACAATTCATGGGCTGAAGCTCACAAAGCGACTTCCCTTCATCATAAATCGCCAAGGGTAATCAACAGCCTGCGTGATTCCAATGCGGGTGGACACCTCCACACTAAAGCCTGACCCGCACATTGATGATTTGAGGTGCCAGTCTTTTTGATCGACCGGATCGCCGCCATGATGATGGCCTCTTATTCCAAGAGCCTGCGTGAGTTTTGCAGGGCCGTTGCAAAGAAGTTCCGTCCGGGTCTGCTTGCGTCGACGTCGCATCAAATCAAGCCCCTCCAAAGGTTCCAGCGCTCGCACAAGCACAAACCCGTCTTCTGATCCCTCTTTGACCAGAAAGTTCAATAACCAGTGCATTCCGTAGTTCAGGTAGACGTAGGCGCATCCAGCCTGATTTCGGGAGAGAAAACACGGGCAACGGCCCTCTTTGACGTGTGGCAGGCAGGATCCCCTAGAACCGCATAGGCCTCCGTCTCGACAATCCTCCCGTGGACACGTCCCAACCCGATGGTGCATCCGATCAACTCACGAGCACACGTTACCGGATCCGTCCGGAAAAATTCCCGATTCAGATCAAGCGCTTTCACGACATCATTAAAGACCGGAGGGATGATCCAGAAAACTCCACGGGAGCCCCGTTTTTTCCGACAGGTGCGAGGCAAGAGCCTTTACACCGAAGACTTCCGTGGCGTAATGGCCGCCATAAAAAAGATTGATGCCAAGTTCCTCAGCTGCCGTATAACTCCAGTGCGGCCCCTCCCCTGTTACGAAGGCATCCGCCTTTAGTCCCGCCGCCTGGGCAACTTCCCCCCCGGCTCCACCGGTCACGACCAGCACCGAACGGATCATTTCAGGGCCTCCCGGGGCTAGGTGGATAGGCTCCCCGATGCATTCGCGAAGGAGGGCTATGAATTTCTCCCGTTTCATCGGCTTGACCTTTCCCATCACCCCGATGGACTGTCCCTTGATTTCAAGTGCCGGCTTGATATCAGACAAAGCCAGGGCCTTGGCAAGCAGCACATTGTTACCAAGCGAGGGATGCAGGTCGAGGGGCAGATGGGAACTGTAGAGTGCCAGATCGCCATCCAGAGCGGCCTTAAGCTTCCGGTAAAAACTCCCCGTGATTGGCTGAGCCCCGCTCCAAAAAAGTCCGTGGTGAACAATGAGAAGGGTTCCCGGTTGCTTGGATGCTTCAAGAAGGACTGCCTCACAGGCATCAACGGCAGCAACAATACGCGTGATGCCCCCTTGATTCTCGATCTGGAGGCCGTTCATCGCACCGGGATAGTCGGCGATTTCAGACGTGCGCACTAGGCGATCGAGCAGTATCACTAAATGATCCAGTCGTTTGGAGGGTGTTTTCATGAGGAAAGTATTTTTAACATTTCTTACAAAATAAGTTTTTCCCCGGCTCCGCCTCAGGTAGCAAGGTTAGATGTTACGTACAGGAATCGTCGGTCTCCCCAACGTGGGAAAATCCACCCTCTTCAACGCCCTCACCCGAAGCCGCAAGGCGGAGGCGGCAAACTTCCCATTCTGCACCATTGAACCGAACGTCGGCGTCGTGAATGTTCCGGACTCCCGGCTTGAGCGCCTGAGGGAGCTTGCCGGATCAGAGAAGGTCATTCCGGCTGCCATCGAGGTCGTTGATATCGCCGGACTTGTGAAGGGCGCCAGCGAGGGAGAAGGCCTTGGTAATAAATTCCTCGCCCACATCCGCGAAGTGGATGCCATCGTGCAGGTGGTCCGTTGCTTCGAGAACGAGGACATCCATCATGTGGCGGGATCGATCGACCCCGTCCGTGACATTGAGATTATCACGACCGAGCTTGTCCTTGCTGACATGGCCACCGTCCAGAAACGGATTGAGCGACAGACCAAGGCGGCCCGCACCGGTGACAAGGTTGCCAAGGCGGAAATTGAACTTGGTGAAAAGTTGCTCCCGCATCTCAACGAGGGGAAGCCTGCAACGACGGCCACACTTACCGACGATGAGAAAAAACTGATGTCCGGATTTTTTCTTTTGAGCGCAAAGCCGGTGCTCTTCGCAACCAATGTCCGCGAGGAGGATCTCGCGCCGCTTGAGCTGGGTGATTTCTCCACCAATCCACACGTGAAGGCTGTTGTTGACTACGCGGCGACCCATCACGGCACGGGCACCGTCGTCGTCAGTGCCCAGATCGAGAGCGAACTCTCAGAACTACCGCCCGAAGAGGCCAAGGAATATCTCGAGGGCTTGGGCGTCTCAGACAGCGGCGTTGGAAAACTGATCCGTGGAGCCTACGCCTTGCTTGGACTGCGAACCTATTTCACCTACGGTCCCAAGGAAACCCGTGCCTGGACAATCAGGGCTGGTGACAAGGCCCCTGCTGCAGCCGGGGTGATCCACAGTGACTTCGAACGCGGCTTCATTGCCGCCGAGACGATGTCCTTTAATGACCTCGATTCCCTTGGATCTGCGGCAAAGTGCCGTGAGGCTGGCAAGCTTCGCATTGAAGGAAAGGAATACGAGGTGAAGGATGGCGACGTGATGGAGTTCCGCTTCAACGTTTAGCCAAAGAGTGAAGCGGTCTAGGCTGTCCCCTTTAAGGTTAGAACAAACCCGAGATCTCCATCCCGTCTTATTTAGGTCCCAGACTTCATTTTTTTCATGATTTCCGATCCCCGCGAGGCGTTTCTTGCTCCCTATGCCCAGATGGCTTCGGAAAGCATCGGGCGTCTTTGGTCGGAACCTGAACATCCTTTCAGATCCCCCTACCAACGCGACCGCGACCGCATCGTCCATGGCACCTCTTTTCGTAGACTCGACGGAAAGACCCAGGTTTTTCTAAGTGGCAAAGGGGACCACTACCGCACACGACTGACACACACCATAGAAGTTGCTTCGGTCAGTCGCACGGTAGCAAGAGCTCTTGACCTTAATGAGGATCTCGCTGAGGCAATCGCTCTTGCCCACGATTTAGGACACCCACCCTTCGGCCATGCCGGAGAGGAGACACTCAACCGCCTGATGAAAGACCAAGGTGGTTTTGATCACAACGAGCAGAGCCTCCGGGTTGTCGAGACACTTGAGGAAAGCTATCCCCAACATGTAGGTCTTAATCTCTCCCACGAGGTTCTTGAAGGATTAAAAAAACATCACCGGGAGCTCTGCAACCCAGATGGCATGCGTTATCCCTCCCCGTCTTTGGAGGCTCAGGTTGCCAATATTGCCGATGAGATCGCTTACTACAGCCATGATCTTGAGGACGGGCTCTCTTCCGGTCTTCTCTCCCAAGAGGACCTCATGGGATTGGAACTTTGGCGCGAGGCCGACGAGAAGGCACGAACGGAATCCTCCGGAACGCTTACCCATGCCGGACCCCGCACCTATCGAAAATTCGTCCTCCGATGCCTGATTAACCGGGAGGTGGAGGATCTTGTCTCCACCAGTCGATCAGCCATCGATCGTTCAGGCATTCAAAACGTGATGGATGTTCGCAAACACTCCGGACGCCTGATCAGTTACTCGGCCGAACTGAAATCCCGGAATGCAGCGTTGCGACGTCATCTCTACGAAAGGTTCTACCGCCATCCGGAAGTCCATGATACGAATGAAAACGCTTGCCGGCAGATGGAGACCGTCTTTGCTGATCTCATGAACCATCCTGAAAAACTCGGCGAACGCACACTGAGCAGGCGCAATAGCGATGGTCTTGCGCGAGTTGTTTCCGATTATGTTGCAGGAATGACCGATTCGTTTCTACGCGGCAGATTCAAGAATCTTGAGTGACGTTTCCCGGACATGCCGAGAAACGTCCCAGCCACACTCCTTTTCAGCTTTCAGGTTACAGCCTTCAGCTTTTATAATGTATTTTTCCCATGGCTACCGAATCTCACCATCACACGATTGACGTCCCCTACCTAGCTCGTCTTGCACGCTTGGAAGTGACCCCCGAAGAAATCGATATTTTCGGCCCGCAACTCGGACGCATTCTCGATCACGTGGAGCAGATGAACAAACTCGACATTTCTGGTATCGAACCGACGGCCCATGCAATCACGATCTTTGACGTGATTCGCGAGGACACGGTGGCGGAGAGCCTGCCCAAAAAGACCATTCTGGAAAACGCACCGCACAACGCCAACGGGCTCTTTGTCGTTCCCAAAGTTCTGGATTAACAACCCTAATTAAAAATGTCCGCTTTCATACCTTTTCAGAGCATCGCAGCCACGCGACGACTTCTTCGTTCCAAGGAGCTCTCCCCGGTCGAACTCATCGAGGCGTTGGAGCAACGTATCGCGCAACTCGATCCGAAAATAGGCGCTTATGTCGGGCGTGATCTGGAAACCGCGAGGAAGGAAGCTTCATCCGCCGACCTCACAAAACCGCTTGGCGGCATCCCGATTGGAATCAAGGATGCCATCAGCGTTGCCGGTCAACCCCTGCGATCGGCGTCCAGAATTTTGGAGGGATATACGGCCCCTTACGATTCCACGGCCGTCGCCCGCCTACGTGCCGCCGGCGCCATTCCTTTCGGCCGGATGAACATGGATGAGTTTGCGATGGGATCTTCCACCGAAAACTCGGCCTACCACCCGACTCGTAACCCATGGGATCCCAGCCGCATTCCCGGTGGATCGAGCGGAGGATCCGCGGCAGCAGTGGCCGCTGGGACAGCACTTGCCACTCTCGGCTCCGACACGGGTGGTTCCATCAGACAACCGGCCGCGCTCTGCAGTTGTGTGGGACTGAAGCCAACTTACGGACGCGTCTCCCGCTACGGCCTCATCGCCTTCGCTTCCTCACTCGACCAGATCGGTCCCCTCACCTCCACCGTGGAGGATAGTGGAATCCTTCTCAATGCGATGACGGGAAAGGATCCCCATGACTCGACGTCGCTGGAACTTCCCGACGAGGATTTCACCGCCGAAATCGGCCGTGATCTCAAGGGACTTCGGATCGGTATTCCGAAGGAATACTTTGTCGATGGAATGGAGCTGGGAGTTCGTGCTTCCGTGGACGCCGCAATCAAGCAACTGGTCTCCCTAGGTGCTGAACCGGTCGAGATATCCCTCCCGCACACCGATTATGCCGTGGCCGTCTATTATATCATCGCGACTGCGGAGGCGTCGGCGAATCTTGCGCGTTTCGACGGTGTCCGATACGGCAAGCGCTCTCCCGAGGCAAAGGACCTCCTCTCCCTTTACGGAAAGACCCGCGCCGAGGGATTTGGTCGTGAGGTGAAGCGCCGCATTATTCTAGGCACCTATGTGCTGAGCAGCGGCTACTACGATGCCTATTACCTCCGGGCCCAGAAGGTCAGGACACTCATTCGCAGGGATTTTGACCAGGCCTTCTCGAAGGTAGATGCCATTGTCTCCCCGACCTCACCGGAGACAGCGTTCCGCTTCGGAGAAAAGACCGATGACCCTCTCAAGATGTATTTGGCGGATATTTTCACCATTGCAACAAACCTTGCGGGCATCTGCGGCATGAGCATTCCCTGTGGATTCTCCAACCGGGATGGAGTAGATCTCCCAGTGGGACTCCAACTGCTTGGCCGCCCCTTCGGGGAAAGTCGTCTCCTGAGGATCGGACACGCCTACGAACAATCGACCGATTGGCACAATCGCAGACCGCCGGTTGGTTAAATTTTCCCCCCATTCTTTGGCCCGATCGTCAAAGCGGCTAGAATTGGCAAAGTTTTTGCTCTGTGATGTTGGATTTTTTGACTGATCCGGCAATGATCAACACTATTACTGATGGAACCAAATTATCTCACTGACGGCTTTGCCAAGATCGACCACGACCTGCACGAGTTGATGACCTGCCTCCACGAGGTTTTGGAAGAACTCGGTGAGGATGAAACAAGGAAACGACTACCCTGGATCAATGAGGATGAAGCGGGATCAGGAGGCTCCCGGGGATTGGAACAGGCCTACTCGATCGCCTTTCAGCTTCTGAACATTGTCGAGGCCAATGCCTCGGCACGCACACGACGTCTTCGTGAAATCCACGAAGGTCTGGCTTCAGAGCGTGGGCTTTGGGGAAACCAGCTTGCGAGGTTGACCACCAACGGATGGACTCCCGAAGAAATCGCAGCTTATCTGCCAAGTGTACGTGTCGAACCGGTTTTCACGGCACATCCCACGGAAGCCAAACGAGGCGCCGTGCTTGATCAGCACCGTTCGATCCATCAACTACTGGCCGAACTCGACCGTGAGGATCTGACGCCGAGCGAGCGTCTTGAGATCCGCCGCAGGATCAAGATATGCTTGGAGCGATTGTGGCGGAGCGGGGAGATCTTCCTCGATCAACCTGACGTTGCCGACGAACGGCGGGCCGTAATGTTCTACCTGCGCGATATTCTACCCGAGTCGGTCACACGTCTCGATACACGCCTTCGTTGGGCATGGAATGAGTTGAGATTTCCACCCGAGTTGATGGGAGCCCCGGAGAGTCGGCCGCACCTCAGTTTCGGAACATGGGTGGGCGGGGATCGCGACGGCCATCCCTTCGTCACTGCAAAGGTCACGAATGAAACGCTCCAAGAGCTTCGCCTCAATGCGTTGATCGTCCTGCACCGTCAACTCGACACACTTGCAGAAGCCCTCCCCCTCTCGAGTCATTTTCAAAAGGCTTCACAGGAACTTCTTGAGAGAGTCTCAGTACTTCGTGATGAACTCGGTTCTCTCGGCCTGCAAATCGCTGCACGTCATCCCGGAGAGCCTTGGCGTCAGCTTGTGCTGATGATCCAGGGACGACTCCCCCTGCAGATTGGAGCCGGGGACAGAGCTTGGCTCAACGAGACGGGATCGCGGTATAGGCGTCCCGAAGAACTTGCCGCGGATCTGATGATCCTGCAATCGAGCCTTGAGGAAGTGGGCGGACAACGTTTGATCAGGGAGGCTGTCTGGCCCGTGCTGAGGATCCTTGATGTCTTCGGATTCCATCTTGCGGAGTTAGACATCCGCCAAAACAGCCGCACCCATGAGCTTGCCATGGCTCAACTCCTCAAGGCGGCTGGCATTGCCGATGGAGAAAACTTTCCTGATTGGAGCGAGGAGAAGCGCCTGAATTTCCTGCGCGAGGAGTTGAAATCACCGCGCCCTTTCCTGGGTGCAGACCATCATCTTGGCTTGGGTGCCGAGGCCGATACCGTCCTCAGTTGCTATGACACACTCGGTGAGCAGATAAGGGAACACGGCAAGGAGGGGATCGGAGCTCTCATTGTCAGCATGACCCGTCAATTGTCCGATCTTTTAGTCATTCCCATCCTGGCCCGTGAAGCAGGCCTCACCTATTGGAAGGATGGCATTCTCTCCTCGCCCTTACCGATTGTTCCCCTCTTTGAAACACTCGATGATTTGGAGCGCAGTCCGACATTGATCCAAGACTTCCTTGCAGAACCTGTGGCCCAGGCATCACTCATCCATCGAGAGGGACGCCCACCCGTGCAACAGGTGATGATCGGCTATAGCGACAGCAACAAGGATTGTGGAATTCTGGCCAGCCAGTGGGGCCTTCATGAGGCCCAACAGGCAATGACTCAAGTTGCTGAGAAGGCCGGTGTCAGCCTCCGCTTCTTCCACGGACGCGGTGGCACCATCAGCCGTGGAGCAGGCCCGACTCACCTCTTTCTGGATGCGCTGCCTCCGGGTGCCCTTCAGGGTGATCACCGGATGACGGAGCAGGGCGAGACCATCGCCCAAAAATATGCAAATGTCTCGACGGCTACTTATCATCTTGAACTCTTGATCGCAGGGGTTACTGGGATCTCACTTGCAGGCAACCGTCCGGGGCGTGATACAGGCACCTGCTCACGCATTGCCGAGTATCTTGCCAAGGTTAGCCGCAAGGCCTACCGGGGCTTGATTGACGCCCCGGGATTCATCACCTTTTATGATCAGGCGACACCGATCGATGCCTTGGAATCGAGCCGCATCGGATCGCGACCCAAACGCCGATCCGGACAACGCAGTCTGGCCGATCTACGCGCCATCCCTTGGGTCTTTAGTTGGAACCAGTGCCGCTACTACTTACCCGGATGGTTTGGTGTTGGCAGCGCCCTTGAGACTCTGGAGAAAGAACAGCCCGAACTCTTCAAGACGCTACAGTCTGAACTTAGGAACTACTCCTTCCTGTATTATGTCCTCTCTAATGTCGAAACAAACATGGCGAGTGCCGACCTGCCGATCATGAAGGATTACGCGGCCTTGGTGACCGATGTAGAAGTCCGTGACAGAATCTTCAAGATGATCTCCGAGGAATTCCAGCGCACCCAGGAACAGCTTCGCCTGGTTTTTGGAGGCAGCCTTGAGGAACGACGACCCCGCATGGGCAAAACCCTCCAACTTCGCGCCCGAGCCTTGGCACTCCTTCATGAGCAACAGATCGCAACCATCAAGGAGTGGCGAGCCGCCAAGTTGGAAAACCCCACAAAAGCAGAGTCCTTACTTCCTCGCGTTCTCCTCTCTATTAACGCAATTGCAAGCGGCTTAAGAACAACAGGTTAAAAGTCATTGTTACGACTTTATAGTTAGGATAAAGAGGCTCTAACGATGAATCTCGGAATCGTCGGTGGTGGTCCTTCGGGGCTCATAGCCGCTGAGGTGGCTAGCAGCACAAACCTCTGCATCACTCTCTTTGAAGGGAAGCCCTCTTTAGGGAGGAAATTCCTTGTAGCTGGACATGGTGGCTTGAACCTCACACATTCCGATCCTTTGGATCGGTTTTCCGGGAAGTATAAAGGTAGCTTGGAAACAGAAAAATGGACGTCACTCCTGCAGGAATTCAGCAATGTTGACACTAGAGCCTGGGCCTACGGACTTGGAATTGAAACCTTCATAGGAACAAGCGGCAGGATTTTTCCTAAGGAGTTCAAGGCCGCTCCTTTACTTCGGCGCTGGATCCAAGAAATCAAGGGTAGAGGTGTCAAGATTGCAGCGCGGCATCATTTACGGGATATTCTCCTCAAGGATAACCAGATAGAACTAGAGTTTTTAACTCCAGAGGGTTCTATCTCTCGGGCATTTGATGCTGTCATCCTTGCTTTAGGAGGAGCTTCCTGGCCAGAGACAGGCTCTGATGCCCAGTGGGTTCCCCTATTACAGAAACTTGGGATTTCAATTTCTCCCCTCCAAGCAGCGAATTGCGGTTGGGAAGCAAATTGGAATCCGGACATTACTAGATTAGCGGATGGCGAAGCGCTGAAAAATATCGCCGTTACCGCAGGAAATACCACGATTCATGGTGAGCTCATGATCACGTCTTATGGACTGGAGGGAGGAGCCATCTATCAACTGGGTCACTCATTAAGATCCATGCCTCACCCACTCCTCTCCATCGATCTTAAGCCCACGTTTTCGGCTGAAGAATTAGCACGAAAATTATCATCTTATTCTGGTGATATTATCACTTCATCCAAGAAGGCATGGCGACTTGCAAATGCACCTCACACCCTCCTTAGCAAATTGGCTCCTGCTCATGCAAAAAACGATATCCTAGCTCTGGCCTGTTTTGCAAAGGCCATACAACTTCCCCTAACCGGCCCCAGACCGATCGCCGAAGCGATCTCTTCCGCAGGTGGCGTCCGGTATTCGGAATTGAATGATGACTTGATGATCAGAAAACACCCGGGCCTCTTTGTTGCCGGCGAAATGATTGATTGGGAGGCCCCGACCGGGGGCTATCTCCTGCAAGGTTGCTTCGCAACAGGAACTCGTGCGTCAAGAGGAGCCCTCAGGTATCTGATATCGAAAACCCCTTAGGTGACTGCCTGCCCTCTTTCCGTTTAATTTATTCCCTCAATCAGCATAGAATCATCCCATGAATTCCTACCTGATCGCCGCAGTTGCTTTTCTCTGCATATTCGGAGGCGCCTTGTCCGGGCTTTTTTTTCAGCGTTTTCTTCCTGAGCACCACCTGTCAAAGGAATCCCAAGATAGCGTCAAACTCGGAGCGGGACTCATTGCCACGATGGCGGCCCTAATTCTGGGACTGCTGGTCTCCTCTTCCAAAGGAACCTACGACCGGGTCAATGGGCTGATCAATGAGGCCGCGGCCAACGCTATCAATCTCGACTCAACCCTTAAAAACTATGGCCCCGGAGCAGCATTGCTTCATCAGCAGCTCAGGGATCGAGTTATCATGGTTCGAAGTGACATCTGGCCAAATGATAGCAACAATCGGAAAAAGAGCTCCGAGGCATTCAAGAATGAGACACCCGTGACAACATTGTCCGTTTCGATTGCATCGCTCCAAGCCGACAATCCAGCATCCGTTCAACTCAGAAACCTCGCCCTGCAGACCCTCGCAGACCTGAACCGTGAACGCTGGCAGATTGCCGTGGAGTCTTCCTCGAAACTCCCGATAAAACTCGTGGTGATCCCGGTTTTCTGGATCACCTTCCTGACTTTTGTCTATGGACTCTTTGCTCCTAGGAATGGAACAGTAACCACAGTGCTTTTTTTCTGCTCGCTCAGTATCGCAGGTGCCATCTACCTCATCTGTGAGATGAGCATGCCTCTAGACGGCACAATCAAAGTTCCAAGCCAACCTTTCGATACGGCGATCGAATTGATCGGCAGGTAACGCTTTTCTACAACCTTACTGCTCGTGGTAGTTATGCAGCAGCCCACCATCCACGACGAAGGTGGCACCGGTGATGTAGGAGGCCTCTTCGGAGGCTAGGAAGGCGGCTAGACCGGAAACATCCTCAGGCTTGCCGAGGCGACCGAGAGGAATCTTCGACTCCAGAAGTGAGAGAAGTTGAGGATTATTCAGAAGAGCCGTGTTGATCGGGGTTGCGATAGCACCTGGGGCGATATTGTTAACCGTGATCCCGAGAGGGCCGAGTTCCACAGCGAGGTCGCGGCAGAGCATCTTAAGTGCTCCCTTGCTCGCGCAATAGGTAGAGAAGTGGGGGAATGGGAGTTCCTCATGGACGGAACTGATATTGATGATACGGCCCTGTCGATTTGTAGCTCGCAGATGATTTACGAAATCTTGGGTGATGAAGAAGGTGCCACGGAGATTAATATTGAGGACGAAGTCGAAGTCCTTCTCCGTGACATCCCAGAAATCGGCATGCTTCTCGACTCCTGCATTATTCACAAGAATGTCGATCTTTCCCATTTTTTCGACTCCCTCGGAAATGACTCGGCGATCATCTTCCGTATTGGAAAGATCTCCTTGGATCATGTGGACCTTGCGACCGAGTTTGGTGATGGCATCAGCTGTCTCCTGAGCGCTCTGACCAAGGGCACGATCATCGACGATGATGTCGGCTCCCTCTTGGGCAAGACGGATGGCAATTGCTTGGCCGATTCCTTGGGCGCTACCGGTGACGAGTGCTACTTTTCCTGCGAGATTCATGAGTTTATGGGTTGGTTTTTTGGCGGAGATTCCAGAGACTAGTCCTGTTGGAGAATTACGGGCAAGACGATATGGTGTATGTTACAAAAAGGTAACATTAAACCTTAGGCAAACTACTCAGAGATTCCTTTGCGAGAATCTCTGCGACAAGCGCAGTCCATCCTGTCTGATGGGATGCTCCAAGTCCCTTGCCTGTTTCACCGTGAAAATACTCGTTGAAAAGCACGAGATCTTTCCAATGCGGATCCTTTGCATAGGCCTCCGCCCCTCCATGGCATGGCCTGTTTCCCGATTCATCAGGTAAAAAAATCGAAGCGACACGCTCCGCAAGAAGTCGAGCCCCCTCACCAAGGGTGACCCAATTGCCCGATCGTGTCGGAAACTCAACCTTGAAGCTCTCACCGTAAAAATGGTCATAGGTTTCCAATGCCTTGATGATCATGAAATTGATCGGCATCCATACGGGACCCCGCCAATTTGAATTTCCTCCGAACATTCCCGTCTTCCCCTCACCGGGTTCATAATCCACGGAATAGACATTGCCATTCACCGTGTAGGTGTAGGGATGCTGATCGTGAAACTTCGAGACTGATCGAATCCCATGGGGAGAGAGAAACTCCTCTTCGTCGAACATATAGCGGAGAATTTTTTCCAGACGCTTCCGTGGAGTTACCGTCAGAAGATGAACCGCATTCTCATCATTATTTGCCGCATTGTTGATTTCAAGAAGGGTGGCCGCCAATTGTGGGCGGTTCTTGATGAACCATTGAAGACGGTTTTTGTAGCCTAGGTTACTGTTACGCTGTTCGGGAGTCACGTAACACGTCGCAAATAACGGGATGAAACCGACAATGGATCGCACCTTGATGGGAATGCTTTGATCACCGAGTTGAAGGTGATCGTAATAAAATCCATCCTCCTCATCCCAAAGGCCTGTGCCACTAAAATCGTTCATGGCTTCGACGATACGGGCAAAGTGGGTGATGAACTTTGTTCCCATGTCGGCATAGACGGGGTTCTGCACACCTAATTCTAAGGAAATGCGGAGCATGGTGAGACAGTAAAAGGCCATCCATGAAGAGCCATCCGCCTGCTTGAGCGTCCCACCTGTAGGGAGGGGCTTGGATCGGTCAAAGACAGAGATGTTATCAAAACCGAGGAATCCCCCTTCGAAAAGGTTATCCCCATTGCTGTCTTTTCGGTTGACCCACCAGGTGAAATTAATCAGGAGTTTTTGGAAGACCTTTTCCAGAAACTCATGGTCGGGTTTCCCGGCCATCAAACCTGAGTAAAAGAGCCTGAGTGCCGCCCATGCATGAACAGGCGGATTCACATCCGAAAAGTTCCACTCGTAAGCGGGCATCTGTCCGTTCGGATGGGTATACCACTCGCGCAGCAAAAGAATCAGTTGGTCCTTGCAGTATTCAGGATCAATTCGTGAGAGGGATGCGGTGTGAAAAGCAAGATCCCAGGAGCAATAGTAGGGATACTCCCAGACATCCGGCATGGAGATGACATCACGATTAAAAATGTTCTCCCATTGCTTGTTTCGCACGGAATGTCCGGAAGGTGGAGGCGGCTCCGTGGAATCCCCATTGGTCCATTCAGTCTGAACAAGATTGTAAAACTGTTTCGACCATAGCAGTCCGGCATAAGCCTGACGGGCCACATTCTTTTGTTCGACGGTCAAGTTCGGATTGAGAGTAGCCGCATAAAACTCGTCAGCTTCCCTGATCCTAGCCGCGAAAGTATCATTGAAATTATCGTCCATCGGGGAACCCTCAGCATTACCTTTCTCCGTCAAACGCATCCTGAGAACAACGGACCCACCGGCGGGAATGGTGAGATTGTATCTGCCGGCAGCCTTGGTGCCATAACCGGCCTGATTTACAGCTTGGCTATTCCCATGAATCACCGCGTCATGAATACCATCCTTGAAGTAACGACGCTTGGAGGGACTGCCGTAGAGAAGTTGGGTGTTGGTCTCGTTGTCGGTGAAGAGAAAATCAGGCAGTTTTCCGTCGGGGCCCTTATCAAAAGTCATTTCATACTCTCCCATCACGTCATGCTGAGCGGAGAGCATACCTGGACCAGCCATGGATATCTTGGGCTCAATGAGGCATTCCTCGCTGATCTGCCCCCACGCCCAAGTGTTGCGATACCAAAGGGTCGGGAGGAAAACCAAATCAGCTTGATCGGGGCCATGGTTGCTGATGGTAACCCGGATCATAATGTCCTTGATGGATCCCTTGGCATACTCGACCTGAACGTCAAAATAGCGGTTCTGATTAAAAATCCCCGTATCCACCAATTCATACTCGGGTTGAAGATGACTGCGGCGACCATTCTCGGCCACTAGATCAGCATACGGAAATTCCGACTGGGGATACTTGTAGAGAGCCTTGCAATACGAATGGGTCGGTGTTGCATCAAGGTAATAGTAGAGTTCTTTGACATCTTCTCCATGATTCCCCTGAGGTCCTGTAAGTCCAAAGAGACGCTCCTTGAGGATAGGATCCTTTCCATTCCAAAGGGTCAGTCCGAAACAAAGCCGCCCAAAGCGATCGCTCAGTCCGAGCAATCCATCATCTCCCCAACGGAAGACACGGCTCTTTGCCTGGTCAAAGGAAAAGGAGTTCCAGACATCGCCATCATCAGAGTAATCCTCACGAACAGTTCCCCATTGACGTTCTGAAAGATAGGTCCCCCAGAGTTTCCAAAAGCGCTCCCTGCGGGAATCTTCACCGAGACGTATCTCCTCGAAAGTTGGCTCTGTGGCAGGAATATTACTCATGATTGAATGGGGCCCTTGATTTGGAAAAGGGATTTTTAATGGACGAATCCTTTCAGTCTTTTCCTTAAACGGTCAAGGGCGGACTGTGTGACCACCTGTTTGAAGGTGAGGCGGTCCGTGGGTATTAACTCCTTCCAAGAGAACGTCACTTTACCAGCTTCAGCAAGTGCAAGCCAGACGGTGCCGACAGGCTTATCCGGCGTCCCTCCACCGGGTCCGGCAATACCCGTCGTGGCAAGGGCATAGACTGCCCCGCTTTTAAGCAATGCTCCCTCCGCCATGGCACATACAACCGCCTCACTGACAGCGCCGTGAACCTGGATCAACTCGGCAGGAACTCCAAGAAGCTCAGTCTTGGAGGTGTTGCTGTAGGTCACGAATCCCTCCTTAAAAACCGCCGAGGCACCTGGCACATTCGTGATCCTGTTTGCAAGATGACCTCCCGTACAGGACTCCGCAGTGGCGAGCGTCATTCTTTTTTCTTCCAGAAGATTCACGATGATTTCTTCCATCGATTTTTCTCCATCGGAGACAAGGTGATCACCGACTGATTGAATCACTTTGGGTTCGACCTCATCAAGCACCTTTCCAGATCCGATCAGCCGGAAATCAACTTCATTGGGGCGCGCACAATAACCGACCTCCAGATCTCCACGCTTGGAGAGCTCCAATCCAATCACAGACTCTAGCAAGGATTCTCCCATGCCGACGATCTTGTAGGTTCTGCACTCACGTTCCATCGGATCGCAACCAACCTCTCTCAGTAAGATATCTTTCAGCAAGGGGATCACACTGGACTGAACCATCGGCTGCAATTCGCGAGGAGGTCCCGGCAATAGAAAGATGTGTGGCGACGACCAGGAGATTCCTTCAACGGCGGGAAGGTAAAGCCCGGGAGCGGTTCCATGGTCATTGGGTAAGACAAGCGCTCCCTCGGGAACCATCGACTGCCTCTCCATACGTGGTTGGAAGGCGAATCCTCTTGCCCGACAACGCTCCTTGATGCGTTCCAAAGTGATCTCGTGGCGGCAAAGTTTCAGACCTAAGAACTCGGCCACCAAGTCCCTGGTCATATCATCTGTGGTTGGACCGAGCCCACCTGTCACAATGAGGAGATCGGCACGGGGAAACGCCTCCATGAGGAGATCCCTAATTCCAGATCCATCGGGGACAGTAGTCTGCCTGTCAAAGCGAAATCCCAAAGGGAAGAGCTCCTTCCCTAGCCATTGGAGATGGGAGTCACGGACGGTGCCGAGTAACAACTCGCTCCCTGTGTTGATCAGTTCGACTCGCAGTCTATTCATACTATAACACTTCACTCTTTAATACTAGCCTTCCAAAACCCACTGGAACCATCTCTTGAAACTTGAATAAAACTGATTGGAGAAAATACATCAAGTTTTAGGGTAAAAGAGATCCATAAAATAAAAAAGGACCCGGTGAATAACCGGGCCCTTTTTTAATAGCTTTATGAATTGGATAACTTACAGTCCGACGGTATCGGTAACGGGGGTACCTACACCATTGAGATAACCGAGCTTGTTCACACCATTATATCCTGCAATTGGGAAGTCCGTGGTATTCCAAGCGCTAGGTGCCAAGAGTGACAGCCCATTGTTGTAAGCAGCATTGTGAATTCCATTGAAGGCACTTGTTATATCCGTACTAAATGTGGAAGATGAGATGTTTTTCACACCGGCCGCAGTAAATGCACCTGCAATTGTCCCTCCATTATTGCTAAAGAAGGTACCCTGACTAATAGGTGTCGTAGATGTGTTGTAGCAGGTGGCCAGATAGTCTGCGTAGAAGCCTTGGGCAACACCTCCAATAAGGGCAGACACATTCGACGTGCTACTAGCACCAACTGCCTTAACCATGCCATTGACCAGACCATTGAGGATAGAGGTCAATCCTCCAGTAGCTTGTCCACCCCATACTGCATTTGTCGTTCCCGCTGTCTGAGTAATCAGACCGAATGCATCAGCACCAAGGGCACCATAAGCATAGTGAGTCTCACCGGAAATGACTTTGGTTGATGTTGCCTGAAAAGCAAGGGCCGCCTTGGTGAGTGCCTGTGCGATCGAGGTGGCATTGGATGTCGTGATTCCGTAGAGACCGGAGTTTACAAGAGAAGAGTTTGTATTGATGGCTCCCAAGGCATTGATCGACTCTGCTGCAACTGCTGCTGCTGCGTCAGCAAGCCCAGTTTGATTGG
>Ga0118677_10003690_pt1 | contig 28675 bp, 37 predicted proteins | sample AliMusrvi5mmetaG_FD_86154 | JGI IMG/M metagenome (GOLD analysis project Ga0118677, IMG submission 86154) | reverse complement strand
CCATGCACCCTAGTCATTTTTGGGGCAACAGGCGACCTTACACACCGAAAACTCATCCCAGCTCTCTACAATCTGGCTGCAGAGGGTGCGCTTCCGGCGGCACTGACAATCATTGGGTTTGCCCGGCGTGAAAAAACAACCGAGCAATTTCGCAGCGAACTTGAAATCTCCGTTCGCAAATTTTCACGCACTCCACCCAAGGACGAAATTTGGGCGAACTTTGCTTCTCAAATCTTCTATCATCAAAGCCCCTTTGACGACGCTGAGGGTTATACCTCCCTCGCCACCAAGATGCAGGAGTTGGACCATGCCCGAGGAACGGGTGGCAACAGACTTTACTACTTGGCAGTTGCCCCAGACCAGTTTCCCGTCATTCTAGGACACCTTCGCGAAAGCGGACTTAGCAAGGCCCAGCCTGCAAGTTGGTCGAGAGTGATTGTGGAAAAACCTTTCGGCACTGATCTTAAAACGGCTCATCAGCTCAACGAGCTAGTCAGCAAGGTGTTTCATGAACGGGACACATACCGCATCGACCATTTTCTGGGGAAGGAGACCGCACAAAACATCATGGTTCTGCGTTTTGCAAACTCGATATTCGAGTCGCTCTGGAATTCAAGTCACATCAGTCATGTGCAGATCACTGCCGCAGAGCCACTGGGCGTAGAAGGACGCGCCGGCTACTACGACAAATCCGGGGCCATGCGCGACATGATTCAAAACCATCTCCTCCAACTCCTCACACTCACGGCGATGGAACCCCCTACAAGCCTGGGTGCTGACGCCATCCGTGATGAAAAGGTTAAAGTACTGCGCTCACTGCGCCCGCTCCTAGGTCAAGACGTTTTCAAACATGTCGTCCGCGCCCAATACGATGCGGGTCTAATCGACGGCCAACCCGTGCCAGGTTACCGCGGGGAACAGGGCGTTGCTGCTGGATCGACGACCGAGACTTATGTTGCCCTGCAGGTGAACATCGATAACTGGCGGTGGGCGGGAGTCCCGTTTTTTATCCGCACAGCCAAACGCATGCCAAAGGGAGGAACTGAGATTGCCGTCACCTTCAAGTCAGTTCCCAGGATTCTTTTCAACCGCTCAGGCAGCGGCATTGACGAGAACGTCCTTGTCATCCGCATTCAACCCGATGAAGGAGTCTCGCTTAGAATGAGTGCAAAGATGCCTGGTTCCAGCCTTCGTATCGAGCCGGTAAAGATGGACTTTCATTATGGAACCTCCTTCGGCAAGGCTACACCAGAAGCCTACGAACGCCTTCTTCTGGACGCAATGTCCGGAGATGCCACCCTTTTTGCACGTAGAGACGAGGTCGAGGAGGCGTGGTCCTTTGTAGATGGCATCGAGGAAGCATGGCGCACACGCAGCGATCATCTTGCCAGCTATCCTTCGGGCTCATGGGGTCCTGAGGAAGCGGATGAACTTGCCGCACGACACGGTGCAGTCTGGAGGCGGATGTGATGAGCCTACAGCCCGGCATTGAAGTGCCAATCGGCGGCATCGAGCGTGAATTGGGGAACCTCTGGGAAAAAAGCGGCGGAAAGAAAACCCGCGCCTCCCTCATTAATCTAGCTATCTACAGCGAGAGGAAGGACTCGCTCGAATCTAACTCCGCCATCATCGAGGGTATCGCTGGGGAACACGCAATGCGGTCGCTTCTCATCGAGGCTGATCCCGAGGCTGCTGGTAGCAGCGCCGAATCATGGATTTCAATGCATTGCTATGCCCGAGGCCCGATGGGAGGCGGGGTTTGCAGTGAGCAGATTTGCTTCCGATTGTCCGGCGAGGCCGCTCGCTCACTCCAAAGCGTAGTCTTCTCTCATCTGGACTCTGATCTTCCCCTTGCTTTGTGGTGGCAAGCGGACTTCCGCACACCGATTAACGCCAGACTCTGGCGTTGGGTGGATCGCTTGCTTTTTGACAGCCGTCAATGGCTTCACCCGGGAAAGCAATTTGAAATCGTGTCTGAAATTGCAGACTTGGCCGATACTCGAACCGTACTTTGTGACCTGAACTGGGCTCGTTCCCTTCCAGTTCGTCAGACACTGGCGGGAATCTTCGATCCCCCTTGCACCCTGAGGGAATTATACAAAGTAGAAGCCTTGGAATTCGATCATGCGCCAGGATCCAGAACGACGGCTCTGCTGATGCTCGGTTGGCTGGCCGACAGACTCGATTGGACTCTAGTGAAAGCCGAAGCCAACCCCGTATTCAGAAATTCCTTGGGTCAACTACTCACTGTAGTAATCCGTGAAATTCCGGGCAACAGTATCAGTAGGATACTGCTTCGCTCCAAAGACGCCTGTTTCGAGCTTTCCAGGAAGGAGGGTTCGGATGTTTTCGTCACATCTGTGAAGGACAAATCCCTTTCTACTTCCAGCAGGATGGTGATGACACGCAGGGATGAAACCGGTGACATCCTCCTAGCTGAGTTGGCTCGCGGTGGACGCCATCCCCTGTACTGCAAAGCCGTGCAAGCGGTCCAGCAGCTTTGGGACTAAAGCTACCGGACGCTTTCCATTCACTTTCAGGTAAATTGGTTAACTAGGATCCTCTTTTCTTTTCACCGTAACAAAACGGCTAATCGTCAAAACTCTGCGGGTTTCGGTACAGGAATGACTACCGTTGGCTGTTCCGGCGATAAGTCCAAGGGTCGAACCGCCTCGGCTCGACGCACCTCTTTCTCACCAGTGTTCGTGGAGGTGGCAGGTGTATTGGTCAGAGCTTCCCCCTGTACACCGGGATCCTTACCATCTGGAGTCGTTGCTCGGGCGACCTTCACTTCCCCACCGTTCCCATCCGTCGCCTGCAAAGCCGGGTTCACGGCCCTGTAGGCATCTGCTTGTGCAAGCAACGTGGGTGCGGTGACCGTTACGGGATGTATAAGAGACAGGTCAACGGCTGCCGCTGCACGGGGCCACTCCTCCGGATCGATTCCCTTTGCATAGCTGCGAACACCTCCCCCGTGAACGTCACATTCCACGGAAGGCATTTCAGCTTCCGTAGCAAATTCAGTGGTGATCATACCAGGTATTTTCCGGCATGCATCAGCAGGAACAAGGCCCGAACTCCTGCAGATTTCAACAGGTTTGAGGTTCGGCGGAACATCTGGGGCTTTGGGAGGAAATAAGGCAAACGATGACTTCATGACATCGGCCCAGATCGGAAAAGCCAAATCCTTGCCGAATGCTCCCCGGAATATTTTCTGAGGCTTATCAAAGCCAACCCATACCCCGCATGTCACAGGACCGGAGTATCCGACAAACCAAGTGTCCGTAAAATCATAGGCCGTGCCGGACTTACCGGCGAGGGGGAGTTCGGTGGAGATACCTGCAGCTGCAACCTCTTGTGAGCATGTCTTGTAGAGGGCATCTCGTAGTACTGTATGAACCTGAAAGGCCGCTTCGGGAGATAGAACCGGAACACGCGTAGCGGGATTTTCATAGAGCAGATTTCCATCGGGGTCGTTGATGCGGGTGATCGTGAAAAGTTTGGCTGGACGACTACCTCCCCGGGGAAAAACAGTGTAAGCCATGGTCATTTCGTCGAGCGTCATCTCGCTTGAACCTAGGTAGGAATTTGCCACATCACGCAAAGGTGATCGGATTCCAGCGTCACTACAGAATTTTCCAAGGGCGTCGAGCCCGGTCATGAATCCGAGTCTTACAACGGCAGCATTCTTTCCTCGTGCAACGGCCTCGTGAGAGGGCATCGGCCCCTCATATTCGTTATCAGCACGCTCCACTCCCCATTCCCCTAGAATTCCGCTCTCTCCACCAATCATCACATAATGATTGTCGATGCACGAGTCATCGACAGGCGTCCCTGGGAAAATTCCCTTGGCGTAAGCGGCCGCGGCGACCAAAGGAGTAAAGAGGGTTCCTGGCGGTCTTTTTCCTTGGAGTGCACGGTTGTACTCGCTGTGAAGGAAGTCCCGCCCCCCGGCAAGGGCAAGAATTCCACCGCTGGCATTGTCAACTGCAAGTACTGCTCCCTGAAGATACCCAGGAGTCGGAAAGGTCACCGGTTCCCCCCGCTGGGCAGCCTCCTCAAGCGTCCTGTTTTCCTGGCTATACTGGCCGTAGGTTTGATGGCGATACCCAGGTTGATGCTCCACAGACTCAAGGTGGCTGCGTAAAGCCCTTTCAGCAGCTTGTTGTATCTTTCCATCAAAGGTCGTGTAAATCCTGACCCCATCGTTCATGGCCTGATCATATCCCAAGGCTGCAATGGCCTGCTGACGGACCAAATCTATGGCGTAGGAAACCCTGTTGGGATTGGTTCTTTTTCGAACGGTAAGAGGGAGCTCGAGCTGCTGCTCCATCTCATCCCTGCTAATGAGGTGCATTTCCCTCATTCTAGTTAGCACAAAATCTCGGACCTTTTTCGCGCCTGTTGGATTATTCCAGGGAGAGAGGGCATTCGGACTCTTGAGCAAACCCGCGAGCATAGCGCATTCACCAGCTGTCATCTCCTTGGCGGGTTTTCCGAAATAACCACGTGCTGCCGCCTCGATACCGTAGAGGCCGCTGCCGAAATACACACGGTTGAGGTACAGCTCCATGATTTTTTCTTTGGAGAGCTTTTCTTCAATTCGAAGGGCTAGAAACATCTCAAGTAGCTTGCGACGATAACTTTTCTCATGAAGATCGAAGGAATTTCGCGCCAATTGTTGGGTTACAGTACTCGCACCCTGCTTCACTCTGCCTTGATGCCAGTTGCTGATGGCCGCTCGAATTACACCAAAATAGTCTACCCCATGATGATCAAAAAACCGATTGTCCTCCTCCGCCACTACGGCGTCCACCATCGACTTAGGAATCTCGCTGTAACTAACTGGGATCCTGTTATGAATGAAAATCTTGCCTATCAGTTGACCTGTGCAGTCATAGATGAGGCTTGCTGACTCCATCCTGTTGAGTTTTTCAAGGTCAAAGGATGCAGCCTTAGAGCCATATTCAGTTACCAACCAACCATAAAGGAAGATTCCAGCAATACATCCCAAGCCCAGCACAATCACTGGCAGGAGAAACCAAATTCTTAAAAACCAAGGTAAAGTCCTGTCCTCGCCCTTCTCCTCCCAGCTGTAACGGTGCCTTGGCATCATTAATCCTTCCCATGAACCAACCGAACCGGCAAATCGGAAAAAGTCAATTTTCTCACGAAATGCTTGGATTGATGTTGCCGGTCATAGGGATTAAAAGAATGGGTGTTTCGGGTTTTCTGTAGTGCAGCGGCGGAATTCTGACAGGCAGAAGACTGTTTGTATAAAAAAATGCCGCCTCAGCACGGGGCCGGGCGGCATTCTTGGAAAGGGTCGTATTATCGTGAATAAAGTTCCACCACCAATTGTTCGTTGACGAGGGGATTGATCTCCTCACGAGTCGGTATGCGTACGACCTTGCCCGAGAGGGCCTCCTTGTCAACTAGAAGCCAGTCGGGCGGTTCAACGATCTGGGTCTGTTCCAGACCGCGTTGAGCGAGTCTTTTGGAACCGTCTTTTGGCTGCACCGCGACAAGATCGCCAATTTTAAGGTTGGCTGATGAAACATCACATCTGCGTCCATTGACGGTGACGTGCCCATGGGAAACCATCTGGCGGGCACCTGAGCGAGTCTTGGCAAAGCCCATGCGGTAAACAACATTGTCCAGACGTGTCTCGAGCAGTTGAAGCAGGATCAGGCCAGTGACGCCTCGGGTCTTGAGGGCAGTTTCAAAATAGCGGCGAAACTGACGTTCGAGCACGCCGTATTGGAAGCGGAGTTTCTGTTTTTCAGCGAGGGCGGTGCCGTATTCCGAGATTTTACGTCGGGCTCCCTTGGGGCCGTGCTGACCTGGAGGATAGGGCTTGTGTTCGAAGGCTCTTGGAGAGCCTCCTAGGAGTACGCCGTAACGACGGCTAACTTTTGTTTTGGGTCCAGTGTAACGGGCCATGGTAAGATATAGTGTCTAGAAGATTGGTGAACGTAATGGGCGTGTTAGATCAGACGCGCCTCTGCTTGGGTGGGCGGCAACCGTTGTGTGGAACGGGTGTGACATCCTGAATGACTGAAATCTCGAGCCCGATGGCTTGCATTGCACGGACTGCTGACTCACGTCCCGAGCCAGGTCCTTTAACCCTAACCTCTACCTCCTTGAGCCCGTGGCCCATAGCCTGACGACAGGCATCCTGAGCGACCATCTGAGCCGCATAGGCGGTGCTTTTGCGAGAACCCTTAAAACCCATTTTACCGGCGCTGGACCAACCGATGACAGCTCCACGCATATCCGTGATACTGACGATTGTGTTATTGAAGGTTGCCTGAACGTGGGCAATACCTTGAATAATGTTCTTACTTCCCTTGGCCTTTACAATCTTTGGCGGTTCGATCGGATCGTCGAGATTGAAGCTCACTGGTTCAGCGGGAGCAGCCTCCTCTGTCTTTTTCTCTTTGCTCTTTTTGGGAGCCTTCGGCTTGTCAGCTTTAGGGGTTGGGACAGCAACTTCCGCGGTTGCGGAGGCATGATTCGTCGCGGTCTCCTCGTGACGTTTGGCATCCTGTGAGATGCCCTTGGGATCGGAATTCGGAGACTCGGGTGCGGTTGTTTCTTCAGACATGAGTGTAATGGACGTAACTCGGCAATTATTCCTTGGCGCGGACGACGCCTACCGTCTTGCGAGGTCCCTTGCGGGTTCTGGCGTTAGTCTGTGTTCGTTGACCACGTACTGGAAGTCCTCTGCGATGGCGGAGACCACGGTAGCAGTTGATCGCCTGAAGTCTCTTGAGATTTCCCTGAAGTTCACGCCGAAGATCGCCTTCGATGACAACCTTCTCGGAGGTAATAGCTGAAATGATGGCGCCAATCTGCTCGGGGCTCAGTTCCTTAGCTCTAATGTCGGGGTTGATATTGGCCTGTTCAAGGACGCGCTTGGAGGTCTTCGGTCCTATGCCGAAAATATAGACGAGCGATGCTTCGATGCGCTTGTCACCTGGAATTTCTACGCCGAGGAGTCGTGGCATGGTGGTGGTTCTTTTGTTGTGTTGCCAGGTAGGAGGTATCAGCCCTGGCGCTGTTTGTGACGGGGATTTTTGCAGACCACGCGCACCACATTGTTGCGGCGTACGATCTTACAGGTTACGCAAAGGCGTTTGACGGATGCTCGGACTTTCATGCGAAAAATCATTGACGGCTTGGGCCGTCAGGTTGGATCTGGTGTTTGGTTACTGGTGACTGTGTGAGTCGCTGGATGATGGTGCCTTGATTGAGGTCATAAGGGGAAACACTTACAACTACATGATGACCGGGAATTATGCGAGTGAATTTCAACCGCAACAAACCCGAAACCCTAGCCAGCATTCGCCTGCCACCGGCCAACTCCACACGGAAGAGGGCCTTGGGAAGCTTTTCCACGACAAGGGCTGAATGTTTTAAACTGTCGCCATGGGGCATGTCAAGACCTCCGGTTCATTTTCCGTCACTAAAATTGTGTGTTCGAAGTGAGCGGAGGGCTTTCCGTCGGTGGTGATGACTGTCCATCCATCATCGAGAATGCGCACTCCTGCACCTCCTAGATTGATCATCGGCTCTACGGCAAGAGTCATTCCTGCACGAAGTTTTGGACCACTTCCGGGTTGCCCGTAGTTGGGTATCTGGGGCTCCTCATGAAGTTTTTTCCCTACCCCGTGTCCGACAAATTCACGGACCACAGAAAACCCTTCACGGATAGCTTCGCTTTCAATGTGATGTCCAAGGTCCCCCAGACGACGACCTGCCTTTGCAAAAGGAATGGCGCTCATTAGAATTCTCTTGGTGGCGGTGCAGAGACGTTCGGTCATGGGATCGACAGCACCGCATGGAATTGTGGACGCAGTATCGCCGATCCATCCGTCGACAATGACACCTACGTCCATCTTCACGATGTCCCCGTAATGAAGGCGTCGCGGCCCACCGATCCCGTGAACAACCTCTTCATTGATAGAGATGCAAATCTGTCCAGGGAAATTCAGCGATTTTTGCTTGCGATAGGGGTAGTCAAGAAAAGCACTGCGACCACCCAACTCAGCCATGAATAAACCGGCTGCTCGGTCAATCTCAGCGGTGGTGACACCGGGTTCTACAAGTCGTGAAATTTTCCCGAGTACATCGGCGGCAACACGGCATGCCACTCTCATTTTTTTGATTTCCAAAGGAGTCTTGATTGGAATGGACATTAGCCGTGAAAGAGAAGGGTCAGTAATTGCGGCGAGTAAAAGCTTCCAGTTTCAGAATACTAAAATTGTCACTGCCTGAACCCGTTTTAATTTTATGTCTCATTTACAGAAATGTTTAATCATCCCCGATTAGAAGGGAAATCTCGTTGAATATCGCATCGCTCCCCCTTGCAGCATCGACTCGGTGCAGAATACCAGGTGCAGAGCGCTGGTAAAAGGTCACAACCGGGAGAGTCTGGATGCGGTAAACCTCTAGCCGCTGTGAAAGGGCTTCATCGGTGTCATCATTTCGCCTTACAAGTGGATTTTTACAAATCGGGCAATGGCTACCTATCTCATAACCGTGAAGACCTGTACTGAATGTCGCCCCGCACGAGAGGCACGAAAGTCGTTCCATAATACGACGGCGAATCTGCTTTTCATCTAGGTCGAGCAGAATTACCAGGTCAAGTGGTGCGTGTAGGGGGATGAGTGCGGCGTCAAGTTTCTCAGCCTGTGCAACTGTTCTTGGAAAGCCATCAAAGATAAACCTGCATCCGTGATCAGTCATCCAAGCGGTCACGATGCGAACGGCCAGTTCATCGGGGACAAGTCCGCCGCGGCTTGTGAAGGAATCAGCCTCCCGGCCCAACTCCGTTCCCCGCTGGCACTCGGATCTCAAGAGTGCGCCGGTGGAGACATGAGGAATCCCGAACACTTTGGCAATACGATCCGCCTGTGTTCCCTTCCCCGAAGCCGGGGGACCGAGCAGCACAATTCGCTGCTTCACTCCGGGATTCATCGCGCTAGCGGTGATGGGTGATGTAAATCGTGACCCCGGCAATTACCAATAGACCGAGTCCGGCATAAAAGAGCACCAGCGTGCTATCGCTCACTGAGGACCCACCCATTGAGGGACGAACGCCGCTGCGACCACGGATTTTACCTTTGCGAAGGAATCCATCGTAATGACGCTGTAGCAGATAGGTTTCGACCTGTCTCATCGTATCGAGAGTCACTCCGACTATGATCAGCAGACCTGTACCGCCAAAGAATTGCGCCGCCATATAGGGAACCTGAAGTGCGCGACTGAGGATTTGGGGCAGGATGGCAATGATGACGAGAAATACCGCGCCGGCAAAGGTTAGCCGTCCCATCGTATAGTCTAGAAAATCTGCCGTAGGCTTGCCTGGTCGGACTCCAGGAATGAAGCCACCGTGTTTTTTCAGATCATCGGCTATCTGGGCCGGCTGGAACTGGGTGGCAACCCAAAAATAACTGAATGAGAAAATCAATAGGGCATAGAGCAGATAGTGGAGCCATCCGTTGGTCAGCAGACTTCCCAACTCGACGGCCCAAGGCTTGTTGCCGAAGGCCATACTCAGGATCTGGGAGGGAAAGAGGAGAATCGCCTGGGCAAAGATGATCGGCATGACACCGGCATAGTTGACTTTAAGGGGCATATACTGAGTCTGCCCCCCATAAACTTTGCGACCGACGACACGCTTGGCATATTGCACGCTGATTCTTCGGGTTGCCTGCGTTACTGCAATGACCGCAGCGATCACCAGGAATAGGAAGGCGCAGAGGATGACAAGAACGACGGGGCTTACTGTCGCCTCTGCTCCTCCAGTTGGAACAAAGGTACGCCAAGCTTGGACAAGTCCAGCTGGGAGCTGGGCCAGAATTCCTATCGTAATGATGACCGAAATTCCATTTCCTATGCCGCGCTCGGTAATCTGGTCGCCCATCCACATCAGGAAGAGGGTTCCTGCGGTCATGACAAGCACCGTGAGAAGTCGGAAAGGGATTCCCGGATCGGAGACCAACGGAATACCAAGCCTTGCGATCGTCTCGGTGATTCCTGGTAAAAACGGATTGGACTGTGGACTTTCAAACGAGAGGGCCAGTAGATAGCCTTGGAAAACGCAGAGGGCTATGGTGGTGTAGCGTGTGTACTGCGCGATCTTCTGTCGGCCACCGTCCTCACGAGCTAGGCGTCCAAGTTTGGGAATCACTGCTCCTAGAAGTTGGAGCATAATGGATGCACTGATGTAGGGCATGATGCCAAGCGAGAAGACAGCACAATTCCCGAGCGCACCTCCGGAAAAGAGATTGAAGAGGGCTGCAACCCCACCGCCGACCTTTGCATCTGCCACGTTAAGGAACCAGTCTCGCAAAACCATCGCGTTGACCCCGGGGGTCGTGATCGCCGCACCTATGCGCATGACCACGATCATACCGAGCGTGAAGAGGACACGCTGCCTCAGCTCGGGAATCTTAAAAATGTTGGCAAAGGCCGAAATCATGCGGTGCGGCCGGAGGCGTTACGGCTTGTTAGAACTCAGGCAGCCTTTGCGGCTGTCACGGGCTTAACTTCCCGAAGGATGAGAGAACCCCCCGCCTTCTCGAGTTTTTCTCTAGCTGCAGCACTGGCCTTATCCACCTCGACTGAGAATGATTTAGTCACGATGCCGCGTGCCAGTAGCTTGATGCCGTCGTTGCGACCATGAACGAGGCGAAGAGCACGGAGAGCTGCCTCGTCAATCCGGGCACCGGCCTCAAACCTCTCCTCCAGAGTGTCCAGATTGATTACCGCATAGACGGGCTTGAAATTCGCGTTGTTGAAACCGCGCTTGGGAAGTCGACGGATTAGAGGCATCTGCCCTCCCTCAAAGCCGAGGCGAACACTACCGCCTGAACGGGCGCGTTGTCCCTTGTGACCTCGGCCTGAAGTCTTTCCGTGACCGCTGCTTTCACCGCAACCGAGACGCTTGCGGCGGTGCTTTGCCCCCGGACGGGGAGCGAGATTGTGGAGTCGCATGCTCATGATTCTATTTGTTAGTGATTAGGCCGCAAGATCGGCAGGAGTCTCCTGAGTGCGGGGTTTTTTCCCGCGGAGCTTCATGATTTCACTGCGCGGACGAAGGCTAGTAAGTGCCGAAAGTGTGGCCTTGACGACATTGGCGTGATTACTTGATCCAAGAGATTTGGCTAAAACGTCGCGAATTCCAGCCGCCTCAATAACGGCGCGGACTCCTCCACCGGCGATAACACCTGTTCCTGGTGAAGCAGGACGAAGTAGCACCCGCCCACCACCAAACTCACCAATCGCCTCGTGCGGAATGGTGTTGTTGGCGACTGAAACCAGAACCATCGCCTTGCGGGCGGACTCAGATCCCTTTCGGATAGCTTCACTGACTTCGTTGGCCTTGCCGAAGCCGATACCGACGCGACCCTTCATATCACCGATGACAATGAGGGCGCTGAAACTGAAACGACGCCCCCCCTTGACGACCTTGGCGCATCGGTTGATGAAGACAACCTTCTCGATCGTATCCTTGGGGGTTTCGTCGGCGGGTTTGTCCCTGCGGGGTCCGCGTTTAGGGCGTTTTTGGTCCATAAATATTAGAATTCAAGGCCGCCTTCTCGAGCTGCTTCGGCAAGTGCCTTCACCTTTCCGTGGTACATGAAGCCACCGCGATCGAAGACCACCTTTTGGATCTTGCTGGCTAAGCCGCGTTCGGCAATGAGCTTGCCAACCTTTGTTGCCGTAGCCACGTTTGCACGGCTGCCGGTTTCTTTCCGAAATGATTCTTCAGTCGTGTTAACGCTGGCCAGGGTAGTGCCGGAAAGGTCGTCAATGACCTGCGCTGTGATATGCTGACCCGAGAAGTGCACGGCCAAGCGTGGACGTTCCGAGGTTCCAGAAACCTTCTTGCGAAGTCTGATGTGCCTGAGTTTGCGTGAGTTAGTTGCTGACATGGGTTACTGGACGGTTTTGCCCTCTTTGCGACGGACGACTTCGTCGGAATAGCGGATCCCTTTGCCCTTGTAGGGCTCAGGCGGATAATAGGCGCGGATATCGGCAGCCACCTGGCCAACGAGATGTTTGTCGACGCCCTCGATGGAAATCTTTGTGTTGTCTGTAACGGCAACCTTGATCTCCTTTGGAATTGAAAAGAGAACTGGATGAGAATATCCGATTGAGAGATCAAGTTTATCCCCCTTCACAGCGGCGCGAAACCCGACGCCCTGAATCTCAAGATCGCGGCGAAAGCCTTTGCTGACGCCTGTGACCATGTTGTTGATGAGAGCCCTGGAAAGTCCGTGAAGCGCACGGACTGAACGATCCTCTGAGGATCGTGTCACGTTCAAAGTTGTCCCCTCAACTGTTACTGTGATGTTCTTGGGAAGTTCCCAGTTGAGCTTTCCCTTGGGACCCTCGACGAGGATCTGGGTACCGTTCTCAACGGCGACCTTGACCTTGTCAGGGAGTGTTATTGGTGTTTTTCCGATACGGGACATGTCTGTGGATGGGTTACCAGATGTAGGCGAGGAGTTCTCCTCCGACATTCTGTTTGCGCGCCTCGTGACCCGAGAGTACGCCACGGGGGGTTGAGAGAATCGAAATACCTAGTCCTCCAAGTACACGGGGGATCTCCTGACTGGCGACATAACGACGAAGACCAGGGCGACTAATGCGTCGCAGACCGGCGATGGCTGATGTCTTACCGACATAACGGGGTCGAATCTTCAGGCGGGGATGGGCTTCGGAGCGGTCAAGTTCGTAATCCTCAATATAGCCTTCTCGCTTGAGGATGGCGACGATGTCGCTCTTGATCTTGGAATAAGGAACGAAAAACTCCTCCTTCTGAACGCCTACAGCGTTGCGGACTCGGGTGAGAAGATCGGCGATGGGATCGGTCAGGGCACTCATGAAATGATTAGGCGACAGCCTCCGTTGGAGCGTCTTTAGCCAAGGAATCTTGTGACTCGGTTACTTTCTCGGCCTTTTTGGCTGCGCTTCGACCGGCAAAGGGCATTCCGAGTTCGCTGAGAAGCGCACGTGCCTCATCGTTGCTTGTTGCAGAGGTGACAATCGTGATGTCGAAGCCGATATTGCGCTTAATCTTGTCTAGCTCGACTTCGGGGAAGATGGACTGGTCGGTTACTCCGAGCGTGTAATTGCCGTTCCCGTCGAAAGCACGGTTTGATACACCTCGAAAGTCACGAATTCTTGGAAGGGCGGTCCTGATAAGTCGCTCAAGGAACTCGTACATCAACCGCCCCCTGAGGGTGACCTTAGCTCCGATGGCTTGGCCAGCACGCAGCTTAAAGTTAGAAATCGCCTTCTTGGCAATGGTTTCGACTGGTTTCTGGCCTGTGATCAATGACAACTCGTTCTTGGCGATCTCAAGGGCGGCCTTAACATCAGGTGCTGAGGCGATGGAGGTATTGACAACCACCTTGACGAGACGCGGCACCTGATGGACGTTTTTATAGCCACGTTTTTCCTTCAGCGACGGGACGACGCGCGTATGGTATTCGTTTTGTAGTTCGGCAATGGGAAGTGACATGGGATAACGTGGCTTATTCAGCCTTTGATGCCTTGGGTTTTACAGCCTTTGGCGCCTTCTCGGCTACAGGCTTGGTTTTCTTGGCACCCTTTGTTTCGGTGCCGGTGCGGGATGCTTTCTCAAGAAGCTTTACGTTGGAGATGTGGATCGGTCCCTCACGCTCAATGATTGCGCCGTTGGGCTTGTCCTGCGAGCGCTTCACGTGCTTTTTGATCATTCGAACACCTTCGATAAGAACCTGGTTTTTGGCGCGTAGAACTTGTAGCACCTTGCCTTCGGAACCACGATGGTTGCCGGAGTTAACCCTCACAAGGTCTCCTGCGCGAACGTGTGTCTTGGTAATGGAAATGAGCGACATGGCTTTAAAGGACTTCGGGAGCAAGGGAGACAATTTTCATGAAATTCTTTTCGCGAAGTTCACGTGCGACAGGTCCGAAGATTCGGGTGCCGCGGGGGTTGAGATCCTTATCGATGATTACTATGGCATTACTGTCAAAGCGAAGATAGGAACCATCCTCGCGACGTACGGGATGACGTGTGCGGACAATGACAGCGCGCACGACATCTCCTTTCTTGACGGCGCCTCCGGTGGAAGCTTCCTTCACGTTGGCGGTGATGACATCTCCGATGCCAGCCGTAAGCGTGCGTTTGCCGATAACGCCAATCATGGTAGCCATACGTGCGCCGGTGTTATCAGCGACATCGAGGCGAGAGCGGATCTGGATCATTGTGGTTTATTGATTGAAAATCGTGATTAGTGACGGATGACTGAGACAAGACGCCACCGTTTCAGGCGGCTGAGCGGGCGTGTCTCCATGATAGAAACACGGTCACCGACCTTGGCTTCGTTCTTCTCGTCATGGACGTGAAATTTCTTGACCTGCTTTACAATCTTTCCAAAGCGAGGATGTGGGACGCGGGTAATTGTTTTGACGACGACGGTCTTGTCCATCTTGTCAGAGATAACCTCTCCTACACGGGTTTTGCGAAGAGCTCTTGCGTCGATTTCGGCGGCGGTTGAAGTGGTGGAAGTGTCGTTCATCGGGTGGCGGTGGCCTTGGTTTTTGCGGTCAGCACGGTTTCTAGCCGGGCGATTTCACGGCGCAAGCTGCGCAGGAGATGGGGTTTCTCGAGTTGTCCAGCCTGCTGTTGCAAGCGGAGATGGAAGATCTCTTGGCGTAGCTCCTTCTTGCGGGAGAAGAGTTCAGTAGGCGTCAATTCGCGGATTTCGTCAAGATTCATGTTCGTGTGAAGTTGGCCTCCCTAGGATGCGTGGTGGCGGGTGACAAACTTGGTGCGGATCGGAAGTTTGTTGGCAGCAAGGCGAAGTGACTCGCGTGCAACGGTTTCCGTGACTCCGTCCAGTTCAAAAAGAATATTTCCAGGTCGGACCGTAGCAACCCAGTATTCGGGTTGCCCCTTTCCTTTTCCCATACGTGTTTCGGGAGGACGCGCTGTTACCGACTTGTCGGGAAAAATCCGGATCCAGAGTTTTCCCTTGCGCTTCATATTTCGCGTGAGGGCGACACGTGCCGCCTCGATCTGCGTGTTCGTGATCCAAGCCCGATCAAGGGTCTGTAACCCGAACTCGCCGAAATCGATGTTGATATTCCGCGAGGCTGTCCCGGTGCGGCTACCGCGCTGACTCTTGCGGTATTTGACTCTTTTGGGCATCAAGGGCATGACAAATCTCCTTTCGTTGTTCCTTTATATAATCAGGCTACGGACTCAGCCGGAGCGGCACTGCGTGGCTCAGGTAGCTTTTCGGGTTTTTTACATATCCAGCACTTGACACCAATTTTGCCGGCAACGGTGTCCGCCTCGGCAAATCCGTAGTCAATGATGGTCCGTAGTGTATGAAGGGGAATCGTTCCGTTACGAACAACCTCGGTGCGAGCAATCTCAGCCCCTCCAAGTCGTCCGCTAGCACGGATCTTGATACCATCCGCACCCATATCCATAGCGATCTGCATGGCTTTTTTCATTGCGCGGCGAAAACCGATACGTCGCTCGAGTTGGCCCGCTACGCTTTCTGCAACGAGGGTTGCGTCAAGCTCTGGTTGTTTGATCTCGATGATATCGATCTTAGCCTGCTTTCCTCCTGCCAGCCGGGAAACCTCACGGGTCATCGTCTCAATCTCACTGCCCTTTCGTCCGATGACGATACCTGGACGTGCTGTGAAGATGGTGACCCGGACACTGTTCCAAGCGCGCTCGATCACGATGCGTGAAACGGCAGCCGTCTTAAGCTTCTTTTTTAGCCATTCGCGGACCTGATGATCCTCGTAAAGGAAATCGGCAAACTCCTTCTCGGATGCATACCAGCGAGAAGTCCAGTCCCGTGTGACCGGGAGGCGGAAGCCGATTGGGTTTACTTTTTGTCCCATAGTAAGTTTACGGTAGTGGTTTTCGGGGTACTAGGCTGCGGCTTCAGCAGCAGGCTTGGTTGTTGGTTCAGCAGCTGGCGCCACGGGTTTCACGGCCTTGGGCCTCGAAGTTTTTTTCGTCTTGTCGGAACGTCGAACGATGGGCACCTCGTCGGTCAGCACAATACGAATGTGGCTGCTGCGCTTGCGGATGGGACCTGCGCTACCTCGCGCCTTTGGTCGAACCCGTTTGATTGTTGGAGCCTCGCCTATGACGGCCTCGCGGATGACAAGCAGGTCGGGCCGTATATTGTTATTGTGCTCAGCGTTTGCAATGGCGCTCTTTAGGGTCTTAGCAATGAGCGGGGCTGCCTTTTTGGGTATGAATGCCAATTGTTGGAGGGCATCAACGGCAGGAAGCCCCTGAATTTCACGAGTGACTTCACGCGCCTTGAAGGCGGAGATACGCGCGTAGCGATGAGTGGCGATGACTTGCATGGGTAAGGATTTATCGGGTGGTGTCGACACGGAGCGCATCCCCGGTTTGTACGGTGTCGGAGGGTTTGTCGGTACTTTGAATTACAGCTCCACTGATTGCGTCACGGACATCGACGACGCGAACGGAAGCGATTTGGCGATCTCCGTGCCAGACTTGGAATGGCATGCCGATCTTGACACCCTGACTGGCTCCAAGATTGGCAACCACCAGGGAAAGATCCGGTTTTACTGCGACCACAGAACCGCTGGTGAGTCCGGGACCATCGGAAGTTTGGGCGGATTTGTCACTGACAAGCTTTGAAGATGCACGGAGTTCCTCCTCAACCCTGAGACGGGATTTTGCATCAATCCCGTCTGACTGCTTCAAAAGCTCTAACACCGATTCAGAGAGCCGCACAAGTTGTTCACGCGAAGCGTCTCGCTCCTGCTGGAGTTGACGCATATCCCGCACGGCAGCGAGAAGTCGCGTCCGTACGACCTCGGATTCCTTGCCGGCAGGCGCAATCCCAAGGGCGGCGATACGAGTCTCCAGATCGTCGCACTTCCTCCTGAAAAGCTCTGACTCGCCGTTGGCAATGGCCAGACTCTCTGTGAGTCCCTTGATGGAGGCTTCGGAAAGGATCAACTTCTCCCGGATCGACGCTCCGGCATCACCCGACTGCTCAGCCACGGCAGCAGCAATCGGCAACCCAAGAAGGGCTGCCGCCGTTGCGGCTGAGATGTGGCGTGCTGAAGAGGTCATTCTAAGGGATTTTTTGGAGTGTCTTACTTAGTAACTTTTGCTGTATGGGATCCGTGCTTCTTGAAGATACGAGTGGGTGAAAATTCTCCAAGCTTGTGGCCCACCATGTTCTCCGTGACAAACACGGGAATGAAGGATCGACCGTTGTGGACGTTAAACGTGTGACCGACGAAATCCGGGGTAACAGTAGAGCGTCGCGACCAGGTCTTGATTGGCTTCTTCGTATTGTTTTCGTTGAGCTTGTCGATCTTTTCGAGGAGTTTCCACTCGACGAAAGGTCCTTTTTTGAGGGAGCGTGCCATGGTAGTTTATTTCCTTTTGCGGCGTTGGACGATAAAGGTGTCGCTTTGCTTGTGTTTGCGTCGTGTCTTGAATCCCTTGGAGAGCTGACCCCATGGGCTCATAGGATGATGGCGTCCGCCTCCACCCTTACTCTTGCCCTGACCGCCGCCCATCGGGTGGTCGACAGGGTTCATAGCCATGCCGCGCGTCTGAGGACGGATGCCCAGCCAACGGGAACGACCGGCCTTGCCGCTCACGACGTTCATGTGTTCAATGTTGCCGACTTGTCCAATCGTTGCGTAGCACTCCTCGTTAACCCGGCGAAGTTCGCCGGAGGCCAGTTTGAGCAGTGCGTATCCGCCCTCACGGTTGCTGATGATGGCTTGGGAACCCGCGCTTCTGACAATCTGACCGCCTCGGCCTGGTGTCAGCTCGATATTGTGAAGTGCAAACCCAAGGGGAATAGCCTTTAGAGGAAGTGCATTGCCAATCTTTGGTTCAGCATCGGCGCCAGCCGATACCTTGGCTCCAACAGAGAGACCGCTTGGCGCAAGGATATATGCTTTCTCACCGTCGGGATACTGGATCAAGGCAATGCGCGAACTGCGGTTGGGATCATATTCGATACCAACCACCTCGGCGATGGCATCACGACGTGAACGCTTGAAATCGACAATGCGATATTTACGCTTGTGACCGCCTCCGCGATGGCGTGAAGTTTTTCGTCCGCGGTTGTTTCGGCCGCCGGTTCTTTTCTTTGTCTCGACGAGTGACTTCTCGGGCTTGCTCTTGGTGATCTCCTCAAATGAGGGGAGAGCCTTGAAGCGCTGGGAAGGAGTCAGTGGGCGGAAAGTTTTAAGTGCCATGGTCGTGCGATGTTAAGCAATGTCGATCTTTTCACCTGCTGCGAGGGTCACAATCGCCTTTTTCCAATGGGCGCGGCGTCCGAAATCAGCTCGACGCTCCCTTTTTTTCTTCCCCTCGACCTGTGAGGTGTTAACCGAGCGGACCTTTTTCTTAAAAAGAATCTCAATGGCCCTCTTGATCTCAATCTTATTGGCAGCGGGTGCCACCTGAAAGACGTATTTGTTGAGCTTCTCGGAAAGAAGGCTGGCCTTCTCGGTGACGAGCACGCTGCGAATGATGTCGTGTGGTTCTTTCATGCCGGAGGCGTTGTTAGCCCTGAAGGCGGTTGCCAAGGGCCTCTAGGGCATCCTTAGTGATGATGATTTTGTCAAAGGCGAGAAGATTCTCTGTATTGACCTCGGCTGCTGTCATGAGCAGATCATTCTGAACATTGCGTCCTGCAAGCAGGGTTATCTCGCTGAATTTGGAGGAGACAATCAGAGTTCGACGCACACCACCGTGTACGCCCTTGATGAGCGATATAAACTGTTTGGTCTTTGCCTCGTTGATTTCAAAGGAATCTACCAAGTGAACGTCCCCGGCTAGGATGCGAGCGCTAAGCGCCTTGCGAAATGCCAGTTTTTTGACGGCCTTAGGGGTCTTTTTTGCATAGCTGCGGGGGTGTGGCCCATGCACCACTCCGCCTCCCACCCAGACTGGTGAGCTTGCATACCCAGCTCGGGCTCGACCAGTCCCCTTCTGCTTCCATGGTTTTTTGCCAGAGAGGTTGACCGTTGCCTTGGTCTTGACCGAGGCTGTGCCACTTCGCCGATTGGCGCGCATTGCAACTACGACATCATGGACTGCCTGGGTACCCTTGCCGTCAGTAATGATGTCTATCTTGGCCTTTTTGGCCGCATCTGTTGTTAGAATTGAGGCGCTCATGGATTATTTGGCGGCTTTTGCGGATTTCTCCGAAGATTTCTTTTTGGAGGGACGAAGCATGACGTATGCTCCTTTCGCGCCGGGAACAGCTCCGCTAACGAGAATTACACCCTCTGCTTCACGAATCTGAACGATTTCCAAATTCTGTGTTGTGATCCTGTCATCACCCATGTGTCCAGGCATACCCATGTTTTTCCAAACACGACCCGGAGTGAGGCGATTTCCAATGGCACCGTTGCGGCGATGCATCATGGATCCATGAGTCTCCGGTTGCCCGGCGAATTTGAATCTGCGTACAACTCCTTGAAAGCCCTTGCCTTTTGAGATGCTGATAACATCGATAAACTGACCGTTCTGCAGGCTCGTGACTGGCCAGTCTGCGGATTCGGGGGCTGTTTCTCCTGCCTTGAGACGGAACTCGCGGATGAAACGTTTTGGAGTGGAGGAAGTCTTGGCAAAATGTCCCTTCAGACCGCCTGTGACGCGATGTTCCTTCTGTTCTCCGTAGCCGATTTGGACTGCGGAATATCCGTCCTTCTCTTTGGTCTTTACCTGAAGAATTCGATTGCCAGCCGCCTCAATAACGGTAACAGGACGGATCCGACCCTTGGTGTCATAGACACGGGTCATACCAATTTTTTTTCCGAGAACGCCGATGCTCATAGTGCCGTGGTGATAGGGGGGATCAGATCTTAATAGTGATGTCGACACCTGCCGGCAAATTGAGCTTGCGGAGCTCGTCTACGGTTTTTGCCGTCGGTTCATGAATGTCCAAGAGACGCTTATGGGTCCGGATTTCGAATTGATCCATCGACTTTTTGTCGACGTGAGGAGAACGGTTCACCGTGAACTTTTCGATGCGGGTTGGTAGGGGAATCGGTCCGGTCACTTTGGATCCCGTTCGCTTGGCTGTTTCCACAATTTCAAGTGCGGAAACGTCAAGAAGGCGGAAGTCGAAACCCTTGAGTCGGATGCGTATGCGTTGTCCTGCGGCCATATTCGTGGTTGGTTAATTTTTCTGATCGAGAACCGCGGCCAGAACTTGCGCCGGGACCTGTTCGAAGTGGGATGGCTCCATGGAGTAGGATGCACGTCCCTTGGATAGTGAGCGGATAGCAGTGGCGTAACCGAACATCTCTGAGAGGGGCACCTCGGCATTGACACTGGTAACGATGGTCTTGGTTTCGATCGACATGATCTTTCCACGACGGCGGTTTAGATCTCCCATGATGTCGCCCTGATACTCCTCAGGAGTGATGGCCTCAACTTTCATGATCGGTTCGAGAAGAATGGACTTGGCGTTCTTCAGACCGTCCTTCATGGCGAAGATTGCTGCCATCTTAAAGGCCATCTCATTGGAATCCACGTCATGATAGGATCCGTCTACGATATCGATATGGACGTCGATCACTGGGTAACCCCCGATGATACCGTTCAGAGCTGCTTCGTTGAGCCCCTTAATGACTGCGGGAATAAAATCCTTGGGAATGGAACCGCCGACCGTCTTGTTTTCAATTGTGACGCCCTTGCCCCTGTCATTGGGTGCCATCTTGATGACGACATGACCGTACTGACCACGTCCGCCGGACTGTTTGACAAGCTTACCTTCTCCGTCCGCTTTGTTGAGAATTGTTTCCTTGTATGCGATCTGCGGTTTGCCAGAATTTGCTTCAACCTTGAACTCGCGTAACATGCGGTCCCTGATGATTTCCAGATGCAGTTCACCCATTCCTGCGATGATGGTCTGACCGGTCTCTTCGTTCGTGAAAACACGGAAAGTCGGGTCTTCTTCTGAAAGTCGCTGGAGCGCGTTGCCCATCTTCTCTTGATCTGCCTTTGTCTTTGGTTCAATGGCCATTGATATAACCGGATCAGGGAAGGAAGGTGGTTCCAAGGCGATTGGGTTATCCTCGGTGCAGAGGGTATCACCCGTCGTGATGTTTCGGATGCCGACGATTGCGGCGATGTCACCAGAGTAGCAGGTTTCGATATCCTCGCGCTTGTCGGCTTGGATTTGAATGAGACGGCTGATGCGTTCGCGTTTGCCGGTACGGGGATTAAGTACGGTATCCCCCTTGCTAAGCTTTCCGGAATAAACACGGAAGAATACCAGCTTGCCGACGAATGGATCACTCCACAGCTTGAAAGCCAGGGAGCAGAAGGGTTCATTGTCACTGGTAACAGCAAACTTGTCTTTCCCATTGTCAGGATCCAAACCTTTGGCTGGGGGGATGTCGATCGGGCTCGGAAGATAATCCACCACGGCGTCGAGAAGGTATTGCACACCCTTGTTCTTGAACGCAGAACCTCCGGCAACAGGAACGAATCTGTTCGCAATCGTTTGGCGACGGATAGCGCTCTTAAGGATTTCGCGGGTAACGGGTTTCTCCTCGAGGAAAAGCATTCCGACCTCCTCGTCGAGATCCATCATCTGATTGACCAGATCCTCATAGGCGGACTCAGCCAGAGATTTCAGCTCTTCGGGAATTTCCGTAACCGTGTAATTCGATCCCATGCTGCTATCGTCAGCGTAGATGACGGCTTTTTGGTTAACGACGTCGATCTGACCCTGAAGATTATCCTCGGAGCCGATCGGAATTAAGATAGGCCATGCATTCGCGCCTAGTTTGGTGCGCATTTCGTTGACGGCATTGGCAAAGTTTGCGCCTGTCCGGTCCATCTTATTGACGAAGGCGATCCGGGGGACATTGTACTTGTTGGCTTGGCGCCATACAGTTTCGGATTGAGGCTGAACACCGGCGACACCGCAGAAAACAGCTATTGCACCATCGAGCACCCTAAGGGAGCGCTCTACCTCGGCCGTGAAATCCACGTGCCCGGGCGTGTCGATGATATTGATGCGCATCTGGATGTCATCAAACAGTTTGGATACTCCTTCTTGTTTGATCTGTTTCCAACTGCAGGTGGTGGCGGCAGAAGTGATTGTGATGCCTCTTTCACGCTCCTGCTCCATCCAATCGGTTGCCGTAGTTCCTTCATGCACCTCGCCGATCTTGTGGATCATGCCAGTGTAAAATAGGACACGCTCTGTGAGGGTGGTTTTGCCCGCGTCAATATGGGCGCATATTCCAATATTCCGGGTGCGCTCCAATGGGAAGGCACGATCCGGTGAGTTCGGGTTGGAAGTGTCGGGCTTGGAACTCATCGTGAAAAGTGTGGAATGGAAAAGAACAAAGGGTAGTGAATTTACCAGCGGAAGTGTGCAAACGCGCGATTCGCCTGCGCCATCTTGTGGAGATCATCGCGCTTCTTGATGGCGGCACCCTGATTGGCGGCTGCTTCTTTCAGTTCGCTTGCGAGAGCCTTGGCCATTGGAACACTTTTGCGCTTGTTGGCAAATCCCACGATCCAACGCATGGCAAGAGCCAGTTGGCGATCGGCAGGAACCTCCATTGGAACCTGATAGGTGGCACCGCCTACCCGTCGGCTTTTAACTTCTAGCCGAGGACGGGCATTATCCATGGCCTTCTGAAGGAGATCCAGCGGGTCAACCGCCTCTGACCCGTCGCGGGTGCTCTCTATGGCACTGTAAACAATCCTTTCAGCAAGGGACCGTTTGCCACCGCGCATCACCGTGGTGATAAGACGCGCAACTAGAGGACTGGCGTAGCGCAGGTCTTTTTTTACTGTTTTCTGGATGACACGTTTGCGGCGGGACATGGAAAGTTCGGTTGGTTTAGGTGGAAAGATTCCTTTTATTATTTCTTCTTCTTGCCGGCCTTGGCTTCTTCGCCGGCCTTGGGTCGCTTGGAACCATACTTGGAGCGTCCACGACGACGACCATCAACGCCCAATGTATCAAGGGTTCCACGAACGATATGATAACGGACGCCGGGGAGATCCTTGACTCGACCACCGCGCACTAAAACGATCGAATGCTCTTGAAGATTGTGTCCTTCCCCGCCGATGTATGCAATGACTTCCTGCCCATTTGTAAGGCGAACCTTGGCAACCTTACGGAGTGCGGAGTTTGGCTTCTTTGGGGTGCGGGTCATCACCTGCACGCAGACGCCGCGGCGCTGTGGACAATTTACGAGAGCAGGTGACTTGGATTTCACCCTGACCTTTTGTCGGCCCTGTCGTACGAGTTGGTTGATGGTTGGCATTGTTGAAATTGGTGTTCCTATACTTCTTCGTGCAGTCGGCAGCCAACCCGCTTCCCGTGAGTGCATTTGCATTAAGGAACAGGTCCGCATTGCTGCGGCGCTTTTGAAAGCCCCGAAGAAGTCGGGAGGTGGGAAGGTAGGCAAACCACGATAATCTGCAAGAATATTTTACAGATTTGTGGCAGGTATTTTTCCAGAGGGGACTTAACGGGGCTTGATTTGAACCTCGGGATAATAGATTCCTGCCGGCACGGCATTCCACCAGATCCTCATGTTCAGCCATTCCGCAGCCGAACTGAAGTGTTCGTCTTCGAGACGCGCCCGCAAATAACGCGGGGGATGCTTCGGGAAGGGGTTGCCTCGAAGAAGATGGAGAACCGCACGGTCTCCCTGCGACAACCTCAATAAAAATTGATCGAACCAAGGACTCGCTCCAGCAGGCGCGAGGGCGGCGAACCACATCTGCCAGTCGAGTCTAGGCATTAGCAGTAATGGGAGGACCGGCGGCATCCGAAGGGGATCTCCGGGCTTGAAACGGAAGTCGTAGGGACGCCAGAGCAAGCCGTCTTCGCTCCCTTCAACGATAATTTCTTCCCGTTGCTTGGTCATCACCGCAAAGAGACCGTAACCGTTTACAATATGAAATGGGGAGATAACTTCGAGGATGAAAAGCAACGGCATGGGTCTGGGTATAGATTCCAGAGGCAGAGTCATTGCCGAGATCACGAAAAGGAGGGACGCAGTAATCAGGATGAAAAAAGAGGACTGGCGTGAAGGGATTACCGAAGTACCGGTCCGTGGCAGGGCTCTTCTCTTTTTGCTCCACCAAGAGGTAATTCCTTGAGGCCATGAGGCGTCATCAACAGCCAAAACGCATAGCGACGAGGTAAGCAGGTTGAAGAAACCGTAATTCCCGGTCAAAGCGATGAGAAGTTGGAGAATGGCAATGAGCACTGCCCCTGCTAAACGAAAATTTCTCGGACCCAAGAGAAGGAAAGGCGCTCCAAACTCGGTGACAAACATTCCGAAGGTCATTCCCCTTAGTAGACCCTCAGGAAAATGGGCAACAAACCAGCCCCCGATATGTGGAAGGGGCTGGGTCCAAAAATGGTAATCAAGCGCTGTCAGATCACGCCACGAGACGTCCCCACTGTTCCACTTTACAAGAGCCGAGGAAAATATGAGACGGAAGAGAATCCAGAGTAAAAGCCAGCGCGCAACCTTTGAACGAAGAGAAGGTGCAAGGGTATTCCGAGACCATGGCGCCAAAAAAATGGCGAAAAAACCTGTTTCCAGCAGCAACGCATCCCATTGGTATCCCATGAAAACCTGTCCGATGTTGACGAGGGATAGATAGAGGATTTCAAGCAGCAGAAAAGCGGGGCCTTGCCGGTGTCGCGGAAAGTCGAAAAGCAGTCCAAGGGAAACGATCGTTCCGGCGGCACAGGCAAGATTAAGAGCGGTCATGCCGCATCCCGTCACCCAAAAGATCGTAGGGAACGACCGGATCGCACCGGCACCCAGAACTTCATAGGCACGGCCTAGAAACTCTCCGGCAGGCAGGATCCCATCTGGACCGATCAACCCCTCCACCTGCCACCAAAATCCAACGAAGGCACCTGCAAAGCAGAGCGCCAGAAGACGGAGAAAAAGCCACGGTGCGATGGTGTAGTGGGGGTAACGCACATCTCTCCCCCACCCAATCAGTGTCAGTGCCGAAAAAAAGGGCCGATGCCGGGCGATTATGTCGTAGACCCCCTCGGTCACGATGCGGAAGGTTTTGTTGCTATCGTAAAGTCGGGAGGCCAGTTTCCCGAGGATCCCACCACAAAGCTCCATCATCCGGAAAACCGCCCTGGCTCCGGAATATCTCACAAGGGGTGACTCAATAAGTTGGACCGATCCAAGAGGTTCAGAGGCTGGAAATCCAAATTCTTCTCCGGCGCCACCCTGCGACGGGGCAAAATGGATCTTCTCCCCAGAGTTCTCCTTCCATCGCTCTACCCAACGACAGCAGAAACGGCACTCCCCGTCATAAAGAAGGAGTGGTTTCCCGACAGCTTGTTGCTCCGGAAATCCCATTTATGGAATTTAGTTCTTAACTCTTTTTTTTGCCATGATTTTGGTACTAATGTCTCTGGAAGATCGGGAGCTCTGAGACTCCGATGGACTCTGCAAACTAGGTTGCATAGAATCCTTGAATGGTTCGTAAGAGCGTCTTCATAGCTTTTTTTCTTAGCTTGGTCTTTAAGGTTTTCGGATTCACTCCATCGACACACGATTCGGAGCAGAACCCAGCAGAGGAAATACTCAGGTCGGCACGGATGAACCCCACTAATCATCCTGCCACCCTTCATGCGCGGATTAGGGGGGCGGGGTCGCCTACCACCCTCACAATCAGACTCAGGGATCATCTAATTAGCTACGAGTTTGAACACCCTCAGCAGTCTATTCTACTCGAGCTTGGTCCCACCTCCACTCTACTTAGCGAAAGGATCAACGGTTCTTCGCATCCCATTGATGGAGCCCTCCTACATAAACCAATTCGCGACACAGGAGTAACCTACGAGGACCTCTCAATGGGCTTTCTTTACTGGCCAGGAGCGGTCCTTCAAGGGGAGCAGACCATCAGGACCCGTCCCGCTTGGAAAATTGACCTTCAAGCTCCAGTTAGTGAATCCCTGTACGGGGTGGCTCGAGTATGGATCGACAAGGAAAGCGGAGCCATTCTTCGGATCGAGGGATACGACAAGAAAGGGCTTCTGATTCGACGCTTTGAGATCGTTTCGGCGCAGAAGATAGACGGACTCTGGATGCTCAAACAAATGCGCATCGAAAGCTTCTCTCCGGGAAACGATCAAGAGGCTATCTCCAGAAATTATTTGGAAATTCTTGGAAAAGAATAGCCCCTAAGGGAAAGCTTTACATGCAATTGCCTAAGAGAAGTCAGGAAATCTATCATCCAAAAGACAGCAGGTAATTCACAACCATAAGCTCGTCGGGAAATTGGGAACTCCGGACCGCTAGCTCAGTGCCTGTGCACCCTCACTGGATTCGGATTCATCGATATCCAAAAATTCCATTGGCACTTCCGAACCAGTAAAGGATCCGACTCCACCAATTTTTTCCCTGATTGGGGTAATAACCGCCAGTTCCTTGCCAGGGGTGCGGCGAAGGAGAGCTTACTGGATTGTATTTCGGTGTGGAAAACGGGGTGGGATGATAGAAAACGATCGGGACCGAGGTTTGTGTGGGTCGGGGCGTGGGCTTCGGTGTTGGACTCGGAGTAGCTGATGGGGTTGGCAATGCATCGGTGAGTCCGGCCACCTGATTGGCAATCGGGCTACCCAACCCCGTCACCAAATCATAACCGGGGAGAGCAGGATAGCCGTTTGAGCCCTGTGAAATATCATTGAGTATGGTCGAATAACGACTTCCGGCATTGGCATAGAGAACGGAGTTGAAAGAGTTGGAGCCTTGGTTTCCAAGGCTGGCGCGTCGTGCCACAAGTGCCGCCCACTGCGGCGTCCCTACACTGGTTCCTCCAAAAACAAACCAACCTCCAGCATTAGTGGATGTCGGATCGGTGAAAAAGACCGATACCCCCGTATAGGGATCTGCATCGTAGCTTACGTCAGGAACTCCCCTTCCTGCATTGTTGTTGAATCCAATCTGATATGTGGGAAGTGGTTCCACGGAACTCACGCCGCCCCCGCTCCCATTCCAAGCGACTTCCGAAACCAGACCAGAGTTGGTGTTGTACGTCAGCGTGGTTCCACCGACACCCAGCACATGGGGGGATGAAGCAGGCCAGTTGACACCGGCGCCAGCATCTCCCGATGCGGCAACAAATGTGACACCGGGTGTGGAGAAAAGGGCATCGTACTGGGTCTGTCCTGCGAATTCCGGAGTACTCCAGCTCATCGACACAACATCCGCGTTGGTTGAGGCATAGGTTACCGCCTTGAGCATGCTCGTGACGCTTTCATCCGAGGCTATCACGACGATGATTGAGGCCCCTGGAGCCATGGCATGAGCCCACTCCACGTCCATTGTCGTTTCTCCGGCCCAACCTGAGTCACTTGCGCTGGGTTTCCCGTCGGGATAAAGGATTGTGACCGTATTGGAGGGCAAGCCGTATTGAGCGTTGAAAGCATCGAGATCGGACTGGAGATTCTTGCTTCCGTAAGCATCGACGATGGCGATTGTTCGACCAGCCCCGCTGCCATTGGTTGAGCCTTTGGTGGCTATAAGGTCGAATCCGTAAGCAGATGACAGATCTGATGGGGCGTAACCGGAGTAAAGAAATTTGCTGGGTTTAGGAAAACGGGATTGTTCCCGGTTGCCCCCTGTAGAGTTGGCTTCTTTACCGTCGTCAGGAGCATATTTCCAGGAAAGTAATGGAGAAACCATGAGCTTGGAGTCCGACTCTGCTAGATCCAACCTCGCTGGGGCAATTCTATGGAGAATGGGTTCGTTCCGGTTTGTCCCCCCGAAAAAGTTTTGGAATGACTGAGATCCTGTCTGTGAAGCAACATGACCGGATACCATGACCAAAGGAGCCAAGATGCTCACAATCGCTAGGACAGTTTTCGATGAACGGGACTGGGGATTTTTGCCCATTTTTTTCTCCATTAGAAAGTGTGTATAAAGTCTACCCGCAATCCGAGAAGTCAAGGTGGGATTGACCCTTACTCTCCTGCTAGACTTTTTCCGAGGCCGAATTCCCAAAAATACCGGAAGGGCGGAGCAAAAGGATAATGATTAATATGCCGAAGGCAATGGCATCCCGGTAGGAAGAAAGGAATGATCCCCCCAAAAGGCATTCACTCAGACCCAGAAGAAGTCCTCCCACCACTGCCCCAGGGAGACTTCCTATTCCTCCGAGGACTGCGGCCACAAAGGCCTTGATTCCGGGCAAAGTTCCCATGAGCGGTTCGATGGAATGGATGTTCATTGCATAGAGAACTCCTGCAGCACCGGCCAGCGCTGAACCGAGAGCAAAGGTGAGGGCGATGACAGCATTGCTGTTCACCCCCATGAGAGCCGCCGCATCGCGATTCTGGGAGAGAGCGCGAAGAGCAAGTCCGAAGCGGGTACGAAGCACGACCTCGCGAAGTCCGACGAGCAGCACCAGCGTGACTGCCATCACGAGGAGATGATTTCCCGAAATCGTCACCCCTCCACCGAGAGAGATCCGGATCGGAGGAAGCAGATCAGGAAAGGGCTTCTGGTTGACACCAAAGACAATCTGCCCCCCGTAGGAAAGCAGCAGCGAAACACCGATCGAAGTGATCAGGACGGCCAACTTCGGTTGGTTGCGAAGCGG
>Ga0118677_10003689_pt1 | contig 28677 bp, 28 predicted proteins | sample AliMusrvi5mmetaG_FD_86154 | JGI IMG/M metagenome (GOLD analysis project Ga0118677, IMG submission 86154) | reverse complement strand
TTGCCGGATGGTGAAATGGTATCACGGGTGGCTCTGAACCACTTATTCTAGGTTCGAATCCTAGTCCGGCAGAACTCTCGACGAGCAAGGCCCTCAGCGTGACGCTGGGGGTCTTCTCTTTTAGTCCACGACTACGGGTCTCGCCATCAAGCTGATGCGCAGCGCCGCAGCACGCTCGCGACGCGGACGCGCAGGTCATCGAGTGCGAAGGGCTTGGCGATGTAATCATCCGCGCCTGAATTCAGCCCCACTATCTTGGATTTCATGTCGCCGTATCCGGTCAGCATGATGATCGGGAGGGCGCGGGTGCCTGCCTGGCTGCGCAACTCGTGCAGGACGTCCCAGCCGTCCCTGTGGGGCATGTTGATGTCGAGCACCACGAGGTCCGGCCGGATCTCGTGGATGAGTTGCAGAGCCTCGGCTCCGTCGCGGGCGGCCAGCACCTCGTATGACGTCTCAGAGAGGGCTGCGGCTACGAGCTTGTGGACCAGGACATCGTCATCTGCCACCAGTATCTTGAGCGCCCGCGTGGCCATGGCTCCCGTCCTAAGAGGATTGTATTCCATAATGGTCTGTGAAGCTCTCGTAGTATGAGGCCGCGGGGCCTGGATTGCCAGAAAAATTCAGGTTAAGGTATGGAAAAAAATCGGTAAAGGGTGGGGCCCGGCGCCCGGGGGCTTGACAAGATGGCGGGAGTCTGTTATGCTGATATTAAACAGTTTAACATCAAACTAATGGCCACCCACCACGACGGAACCAAAGCCCAGATCCAGGCGCTCAACGCGTTCATCACGCTGACCCGCGCCGCCGAGTCCGTCAACGCTCCGCTGGAGCGCGCCCTGGCGGCGGCGGGGCTGAGCATCAGCCAGTTCGGGACCCTCGACGCGCTCTACCACCTGGGGCCGCTCTGCCAGGGGGAGATCTCGCGCAAGCTGCTGCGCAGCGGGGGCAACATGGTCATGGTCCTGGACAACCTGGAGAAGCGCGGCCTGGTGCGCCGGGTGCGCGACGAAGAGGACCGGCGCCGCGTCCCTGTGCACCTCACCGAGAAAGGGCGCCGTTTGCTGAGCTCGGTGCTCCCGCCGCACCTGGACCGCCTCGTCAGCCTGATGGGGGAGCTTTCTCCCGCTGAACTAGAGACCCTGCGGGGGCTCTGCCGCAAGCTCGGCCTGCAGCAAAGTAAGGCTGGACGCATAAAAAAATAAAGGAGGAGTGAACATGACCACCCTGGAAGCCATCCGCGGCCGCGTCTCGGCCAACAAGTTCGACCCCGCGCAGGAGCTGTCGCGGCAGGAGATCAGCGAGCTCGTGGACCTCGCCGCGCAGGCGCCTTCGTCTTTCAACCAGCAGAACTGGCGCTTCGTCGCGGTGACCAAGAAAGAGGATAAAGAGAAGCTCAAGGCCCTCGCCTACGGGCAGCAGAAGGTGGCCGACGCCGCGGTGACCTTCATCGTGCTCGGCGACCTGCGCGGGCACGAGCGCCTCGCCCAGGCCCTGGAGCCGTCCGTGAAGGCAGGGCTCATCGGCGCCAAGGATGTCGAAGGCTGGAGCGGCATGGCGGCGAAGATGTATTCGGACGAGCGCATGGCCCGCGACGAAGCGGTGCGCTCCGGCTCCCTGGCGGCCATGACGCTGATGCTTGCGGCCCAGGACAAAGGCCTGGCCTCGGGCCCCATGATCGGCTTCGACCCGGAGGGCGTGCGCAAAGCCTTCGGCATCGCGGAGCGCTACCTGCCGGTCCTGCTTCTGCCCGTGGGCCGCGCCGCGCCCGGCAACTGGCCGCGCAAGCCGCGCCTGCAGGCCGACCAGGTGCTTGCCTTTGGATCGGGGGAGGGTATGTGAAGACGGCATCCCAAATCGACCTGCGCCGCTCCGCGGAGCGGTTTCACACCAAGCTGGGCTGGCTGGACTCATGGCACAGCTTCAGCTTCGGCGAGCATTACGACCCGGAGAACACCCACCACGGCCTGCTTCTGGTGAGCAACGACGACATCGTTCTTCCGAAGAAGGGCTTCGCCACCCATCCGCACCTGGACATGGAGATCGTCACATGGGTCCTGGACGGCGAACTCGAACACCGTGACTCCGAGGGCCACCACGGCATCATCTACCCGGGCCTGGCCCAGCGCATGAGCGCGGGCACCGGGATCTGGCACTCGGAGATGAACCCGAGCGCGGAGCGGGACGTCCACTTCATCCAGATGTGGGTCACTCCGGACACGGAGGGCATCAAGCCCGGCTACCAGCAGCTCGACATCTCCAAGGAGCTGGACAAGGGCGGCCTGGTGGCGATCGCTTCGGGCCGCGGCCATGACGCCGCGATCGCCATAAAGCAGAAAGGCGCGGTGCTCTGGGGCGGCCGGCTCAAGCCGGGCGAAACGGTGCTGGTCCCGGACGCACGGCACGTTCATCTTTTCGCGGCCAAAGGCGGGCTCGAGCTGGAAGGCGCCGGCCGGCTTTCGGCCGGAGACGCGGTCCGGCTGACCGCGGCGGGGGCCCTGAAGCTTACGGCCGAGGCCGAGACCGGGGCGGAAGTCTTGATCTGGGAGACGATATGAAGCGCATGCCGGTGGTCTTCGTCGGGCACGGCAGTCCGATGCACGCCCTGAGCGACAACGCGTACACGAAGTCCCTGGCGCGGCTGGGCCGGGAGATCGGCAAGCCCAAGGCCATCGTCTGTGTCTCCGCTCATTGGATGACCGCAGGGGCCTGGGTCACGCATATGGCCAGGCCCCGGACCATCCACGACTTCTACGGCTTCCCGCAGGAGCTTTTCGCCCTGGAGTATCCCGCTCCGGGCAGCCCGGAGACCGCCGAGCTCGTGCAGAAGGCTGTCTCGGAGCCGGAGGTTCAGCTCGACGACGGGAACTGGGGGCTGGACCACGGCGCCTGGGCCGTGCTGCGGCATATGTATCCGAAGGCGGACGTGCCCGTGGTCCAGCTCAGCGTCGATGTCGAGCAGTCGGGCGTCTGGCACCTGGCTATCGGACGCAAGCTCGCCGGTCTGCGGGAGCGCGGGATACTGGTCGTGGGCAGCGGGAACATCGTCCACAATCTGGCGAAGATAAACTGGTCTTCGGACGCCAAGCCCTGCGATTGGAATGTGGAATTCGACCTTTTCGTCAAAAATCGGACCGAGGAAAAGGATGCTGACGGCTTGGCCGGCAATCCTTGGGGCATGCCGGGAGGGGCGCTCAGCGTCCCGACCCCGGACCACTGGTATCCGTACCTCAGCGCCCTCGGTGCGGCGGACGGGGACAAGGTCCGTTGGGAGTACGAGGGCCTGGAGCTTGCTTCTATGTCGATGCGCTGCGCCAGCTTCGGGCTCGCATGAGCGGTCTAAGAGGAGCGGCTCAGCGCCCGACCAGCTTCTGCATCTGCTCGGGGTAGCGAGCGCCCTCGATCTTGATCTTCGCAGACGCCTGATCCATCTCGCCCAGGTCGTCCTGCGTCAGTTCGAGGCCGACCGATTCGAGGTTTTCTTCGAGGCGTGAGAGCTTCGTCGTGCCTGGGATCGGGACGATCCAGGGCTTGCGCGCCAGCAGCCAGGCGAGCGCGACCTGTGCGGGCGTGGCCTGCGTCTTGCGCGCCATCTCGACGAGCAGGTCCACCACGGCCTGGTTGGCCTTGCGCGCCTCCGGCGTGAAGCGCGGGACGATGTTGCGGAAGTCCGTCGCATCGAAAGTGGTCTTGTCGTCGATCTTCCCTGTGAGAAAACCCTTGCCGAGCGGGCTGAACGGGACGAAGCCGATGCCGAGTTCTTCCAGCGTCGGGATGATCTCGCGCTCCGGCTCTCGCCACCAGAGCGAGTACTCGCTCTGCAGGGCGGCGACAGGCTGGACCTTGTGCGCGCGGCGGATGGTCTGGGCGCCCGCCTCGGAGAGGCCGAAGTATCTGACCTTGCCCGCTTTGATGAGGTCCTGCACGGCGCCGGCCACGTCTTCGATCGGGACCTGCGGATCGACGCGGTGCTGATAGAACAGATCGATGATCTCGACCTTGAGCCGCTGGAGCGATGCGTCAGCCACTTCCTTGATGTGCTTCGGCCGGCTGTCCAGCATGGACCACTTGCCGTCCGGGGCGGCTTTCCAGCCGAACTTCGTGGCGACGGTGACCTTGCCCTTGAACGGGGCCAGCGCCTCGCCGACGAGCTCTTCGTTGGTAAACGGCCCATAGACCTCGGCCGTGTCGAAGAAGGTCACGCCCTTTTCGACGGCGGCGCGGATGACCTTGATCATCTCGCTTTTTACGCCTGCCGGGCCCAGGCCGAAGCTCATCCCCATGCAGCCCAAACCCAGGGACGAGACTTCCAGGCCGCCCTTCCCCAGCTTTCGCATCTTCATATCCTTATCCTCGCCCTATAAAGACGCCATGTCTATGACGAAGCGGTACTTCACGTCGCTCCTGAGCATCCGCTCGTAGGCCGTGTTGATGTCCTTGATCTTGATCACTTCGATGTCGGAGGTGATGCCGTGCTTGCCGCAGAAGTCGAGCAGCTCCTGGGTCTCGGGGATGCCGCCGATGAGCGAGCCCGCCACCGACTTGCGGCCCAGGATCATCGGCACGGTGTTGAGCAGGGGGTCCAGGCCGCCCAGGTAGCCCACCAGCACCAGCGTGCCGCTGGTAGACAGCGTGGGGATATAAGGGTTGAGGTCGTGCGTGTAGGGCACCGTGTCGATGATGAGGTCGAACTTGCCCTTCACGGCCTCCATCTGGGCCTTGTCCGTGGAGAGCACTACGTGGTGGGCGCCCAGGCGCCGCGCGTCCTGCTCCTTGCCCGGCGAGCGGGTCAGCAGGGTCACCTCGGCCTCCAACGCCTTGGAGAGCTTTAGCGCCATGTGGCCGAGGCCGCCCAGGCCGACGACCGCCACCTTACTCCCTTTGCCCGCCTTCCAGTGGCGCAGCGGCGACCAGGTGGTGATGCCCGCGCACAGCAGGGGTGCGGCGCCCTTGAGGTCGAGGCCATCGGGGACCTTGAGCACGAATCTGTCCGACACGAGGATCTTCTCGGAGTAGCCGCCGTAGGTGGGCCGGTGGTCGTGCCGGTCTACGCCGCCGTAGGTGAAGGTGGAGCCTGTGGCGCAGTACTGCTCCAGCCCCTGCTCGCAGGAGTCGCACTTCCGGCAGGAGTCCACCATGCAGCCGACGCCGACATGGTCGCCGGGCTTGAAGCGCTTGACGTGCTTGCCCACGCTTTCCACGCGGCCGATGATCTCATGGCCGGGCACCACGGGGTAGGTGGTCCAGCCCCAGTCGTTGCGCGCGGCGTGCAGGTCGGAGTGGCAGACGCCGCAGTAGAGTATCTTGATCGTTACGTCGTCCGGGCGCGCCTCGCGGCGCTCGAAATTCCAGGGGGCCAACGCGGACTTGGGGCCAGATGCTGCGTAACCGTGGACCTTCATCGTCATATTGAATCTCCTATGCTGGTGACCATATCATGACCTTACCATACCCCGGGCCGGTCAAGCAAAGACACGAGGCAGATCGAATGATGGGGGGTGGTTCGTGCAGCAACTTTCTAGATTCTGGCGCGCCAGCCGTGGCTAGGTTCTGATAACGTCTGTTTCCCTGAGAATTTGATAGACTTAGCCCTCCGGTGAACTCCGGGGCTTTTTGTTTGAACAAGCCAGAACAATATGAGGCTGGAATCTGAAACTCTGGAGCTGAAGAAATCCACTTCCGAACTTAAGGAGGGCGTCGTTTCGGTCGCCTCCATCCTCAACAAGCATCGGAAGGGTGAGCTTTACTTCGGCGTCCGCAACGTCTTTAAGGACCGGATTGAGATATACAACCCCGGCGACTTCCCGGAAGGCTACAGCCCGCAGGATTTCATCAGGGGGGATGAGCGGTCCCTTCCGCGCAATCCGCTGATCGCGGGGGTGCTCTACCAGTCCAAGGATATCGAGAAGTGGGGATCGGGCCTGAAGCGCATCTCGAAGGAGTGCGCGGTGAACGGCGTCCGGGTTGACTTCAAGGTGCTCAAGAGCGGCTTCCTGGTGACATTTCGACGCAAACCTGCCCAAGGCGTTTTGCCCAGTTCCGTGGTGAAAGCGGCGGGGTTGGGTGAAAGGTTGGGAGAGAAGATCGTCGAGCCCGCGAAGGATTTATTCCTGGGGACTAGGAATAAAACTGGGAATAAAACTAGGAATAAAATTTCATCGCTGATCCTGGGAAACCCAACGATTAGCGTCAAGCATCTGGCCAAACTTATGGGCATCACGGCGAAGGCGGCCGAATGGCACATCGCCCAGCTTAAGGCTGAAGGGCGATTGCGGCGTGTTGGTTCCCGGAAGGCCGGCCATTGGGAGTTGACGCAGTGAGTCGGCAGGAAGCGGGGCTCCCTTGATTTGTTGTCCCATTGCGGCCCAATCATATCGGCAAGGCGATGTAAGGAAGCCCCCGGTACCTGCCCCTCATTATCCTGGAATGAGGTCTCTTGTGGCCTTGGCGGCGGGATTGCTGTTGGCCGGTTGCACTCACCAGCCGCTGGGGGGCGCTCAACCGATGCCCGAGGTGGACCTGGCCCGATATATGGGCCGTTGGCATGAGATCGTCCGCTACACCCAGTACTTCGAGCGCGGCTGCCGCGATGTGACGGCGGATTATTCCTTGCGGTCCGATGGACGGGTGGATGTGCTCAATACATGCCGCAAGGGCGAGCCTGCGGTGGTCAAGACGGCGCGTGCGGTGGGCTGGAGCGTGGATCCGAGCAACTCTCGGCTGAAGGTGCGGTTTTTTTGGCCGTTCAGCGGGGACTATTGGATCGTGGGCTTGGATCCGGAATATCGCTGGGCCATGGTGGGGAGTCCGCGGAGGGACTATTTCTGGATTTTGGCCCGAGAGCCTCGGCTTGACCCGGCCCTGGAGAAGGAGCTTTTTGAGAAGGCTCGCGGTCTGGGTTATGAGCCTGCACGCTTCGAGAGGCCATGATGCCACGCCGAGGGATAACATGATTTGGATCGCCCCACCTAAGAAGGACGACGACAACAACGCCCTGGAAAAGCGCCTCTGGGATGCAGCCGATCAGTTGCGCGCCAACTCGGGTCTGACCGCCCAGCAGTACGCCCAGCCAGTCCTGGGTCTGATCTTCCTGCGCTTCGCCGAGGCCCGGTTCGCCGCGTTGCGGGCCAAGCTGGAGAAGCGGGCCATCAGCAGCCGCCAGGGCTCCAAGGTGGACGACCCCGACGCTTACCATGCCGAGGGCGTGGTCTACCTTACCCCGGGCGCCCGCTTTGACCACCTGTTGAGCCTGCCCGAGGGGCGCGCCGTGGGCAAGAACGTCAACGACGCGATGCGCGATGTCGAGAAGCACAACACCCAGCTTGCCGGGGTTCTGCCCAAGACCTACGAGGTGTTCGACAGCAAGTTGCTCAAGAACCTGCTGAAGCTGGTCTCGGAAATCCCTCTCACGGTTGATTACGACGCCTTCGGGCGCATCTACGAGTATTTCCTGGGTGAGTTCGCCATGACCCAGGGCCAGGGCGGCGGCGAGTTCTTCACGCCGAGCAGCATCGTCCGTTTCCTCGTCGAAGTCATAGAGCCCTATCATGGCTTGGTCCTGGACCCGGCGTGCGGCTCGGGCGGCATGTTCGTCCAGTCCGCGCGCTTCGTCTCCGAGCACAAGAAGAACCCGTCGGACGAACTCTCGATCCACGGGCAGGAGAAGGTGGGGGAAACGATCGCGCTGTGCCGTATGAACCTCGCCGTCCACGGTCTGGAGGGCGATGTGAAGGAATCTATCTCCTATTACGACGACCCGCACGCGGCGACCGGCAAGTTCAACTTCCTCTTGGCCAACCCGCCGTTTAATGTGAATGCCGTGGACAAGGAGCGGCTGGCCAATGCCGTCGGGCCCGGGCGCCGCTATCCCTTCGGCCTGCCCCGCGCGGACAACGCCAACTATCTTTGGATTCAGCTCTTTTACTCGTCCCTGAACGCCAAGGGGCGCGCAGGGTTCGTCATGGCAAATTCCGCGTCCGATGCGCGCTCCAGCGAGCAGGGCATCCGCCAGAAGATGATCGAGGCCAACGGAGTTGACGCCATGGTCGCGGTCGGCCCGAACATGTTTTATACTGTGACCCTGCCCTGCACGCTGTGGTTCCTGGACCGGGACAAGAAGAAGACGCCCCGGGCGGACAAGGTCCTGTTCATTGACGCTCGCCATGTCTACCGCCAGATTGATCGTGCTCACCGGGACTGGCCACCTGAGCAGATCGGATTTTTGGCCAACGTCGTCCGCCTTTACCGGGGAGAAGAACCGGATTTTACCCTTGGCGGGGACGCGGCCAGGGCCAAGCTCCAGGAGGTCTTCGGCAAGAAGCTGGCCTACCAGGATATGCCGGGCCTGTGCAAGGCCGCGACGACTAAAGAGATCGCGGCGCAGGGTTGGTCGCTTAACCCTGGCCGGTACGTCGGCGTTGCGCCCGGCGAAGAGGTCAGCGATGAGGACTTCAAGGCGAAGCTGGAGACCCTGAACGAGGAGTTGGAGAAGTTGACCGTGCAGGCCCACGGACTTGAGAAGACCATCGCGAAGAACGTGGCTGAGATTCTGGAAGCGTAATCATGGCCGACATCCGTAGAATCTGCATGGGGGATTTGTGCGCTGTCGTAACTGATGGCACGCATGACTCGCCGAAGCTCCAGAAACATGGTATACCCTTCATCAAGGGGAAACACATCTCGGGCGGCTTTGTCGATTTCAGTAATTGTGACTATATTACTCCTGAAGATCATGCAGAGGCTTGCCGTCGGGTTAGGCCTCAACACGGAGACATTCTATTCAGTAATATCGGTTCCGTCGGTGATACAGCATTAGTAAGAAGCGATTGTGAATTTAGCATCAAGAACGTGGCCCTTCTTCGTGCGGCCCCGGGAAAAGTCGATTCGCAGTATCTCTATTATCTGGTGTTGAGCCCAGAGTTCCGAGCGAATGTTCTGAATGTCCGGTCTGGGTCGGCGCAACCGTTCATTAGCCTTGCCAGCTTGAGGTCATTCGAGGTCAGTTACCAGCCTGACATCGCCCGGCAGCGCCGCATCGCCGCCATCCTCTCCGCCTACGACGACCTGATAGAGAACAACCTGCGGCGCATCAAGATTCTGGAGGAGATGGCCCGCGCCCTCTACCGCGAGTGGTTCGTAGAGTTCAGGTTCCCAGGGCACATGAATGTTCCTCACGTTGAATCATCCTTTGGATCGATTCCCAAAGGGTGGACGGTAACGGCTGTAATGAACGTTTTGGCCAGGCATCCGGCTGGTAAGGTGTATCGTGAGATTGACGTTGTTTCTGAAGGGCTTGTTCCTGTTGTTGATCAATCATCAAGCGAAGTTCTTGGTTTTCATAATGACAGAGCGGGGCACTCGGCTACACCTCAAAGTCCACTGGCCATATTTGGTGACCATACCTGCAAGATGCAGCTATTGATTGAACCGTTTTCTGTCGGGCCCAATGTTGTCGTTTTTGGAGCCAAGGATAACCGTCCAATATCTTATCTATTCCACGTCGTCAGAAGTCTCGTCAAAACCCAAGAATACAAGCGTCACTGGACATCGCTTGTGGCGAAGAAAATCGTCCTTGCAGATCAGGCGACCGCGAATGGCTTTTCAGCATCCATCCAGCCGTGGATCCAACTTACGGAGACGCTACGAAGAGAAAATCGCCTCCTCCGCCGCACTCGCGACCTGCTTGTGCCACGACTTCTATCAGGGCAACTAAATGCCCACGAAGAAGCAGTTTGCGTGTCCTTCTATAGAAAATGAAAATTGCACGACCAGCTGTTTTTGTTTTTGGTGCTGGTGCTACGCGAGGAGCTTTTGAGGGGTCCAACTTTCCCCCACCGATCGACAAGGATTTTTTTGACATCGCAGGCCAGCTGCAAGGCCATGGAACGGACTCGCTCGCACGAAGCGTGCTCGGCTCGGTTTGGGATCTATATGGAGAAACACGTGGGGTCAGCCTCGAACGATACTACAGGGATCTTGAAACACGGGAAGTGATTGGGCGATTTGTCAAACCACCGAATCAGCCAATGCAATGGGGGAAAAGACGTAGAGAGCTGGAAGAGTTAATTCGGAGGGTTTACATACACACTACCTGCGATACCGCTGGTCCTTCCTTCAGGCCTAAGGTAAGCAATATTCATAAAAGCATTCTGAAATATATTGAGGTTCAGGACACAATCCTCACTTTTAATTATGACCTGGTGCTGGAAGAATCATGGGCCGATGCGTCGCTCTGGAAGCCCGCTGATGGATATGGACAGAGAGTCTATGGAAAAAACAGCGGCTGGTGTAAAAACTGGCTAAAATCTCGAGAGCCCCAAGATGCGGAATCAAAGAGCAAAAGTCCCGTCTCTTTACTAAAACTCCACGGCAGCCTGAACTGGCGTTTATATAAAAATAATCAGATTAGACTTAAGGATCGGCCATATGTTGTTCGCAGAAATCGAAGTTACAAGCCTGGAAGAGAAACTATTGCGATTCTGCCGCCAGGCTGGAAAAAAGAAGGAATCGAGAAACAACCCTACAGCACATTTTGGCGTATGGCAGGACATAAGCTCCAAAATTGTAAGACAATCGTTATCCTTGGTTATTCTCTTCCGGACACCGACTTGCTTGCTCAGGCGTTATTTGCAGAAGTTATCCGATCAAGAGCTGCCAGGGGCAAAAGGAATTACTTAGGGCAGCTTCATTTGGCCGATCCAAGTGAGAGTATTAAGGATAAGTTCACCCATCTATTTTCATCAGCGCTAGGGCCATCAGGACGGTTATTTAAATACCATAATATTCAGGAATTTTCACAGGCAATCGCGAGATGAGTTCACATAGCTACACCGAGGACCAACTCGTCGAGCAACCTACGATCAAGCTCTTCGCCACCCTGGGCTGGCAGTCGGTCTCGGCCATGGAAGAGGTCTATGGCCCCGGTGGCACCCTGGGCCGAGAAACCCCGGGAGAGGTCGTTCTCCTGCCCCGCCTGCGCGTCGCGCTAAAGCAGCTGAACCCTACGCTGCCCCCAGAGGCCATCGAGGCCGCTGTCACGATTCTGACGCAGGACCGCTCGACCATGATCCTCGTGGCCGCGAACCAGGAGGTCTACGAACTCCTCAAGGGCGGGGTCACGGTCTCGATTACCGATCCGGCGGGCCGTGGTGGACAGAAGACCGAGCGCGTCAAGGTCATCGACTGGGAGACCCCAGCGAACAACGATTTTCTTCTGGTCAGCCAGTTCACCGTCACCGGCTCGCTCTACACCTGCCGCCCGGACCTGGTCGGCTTCGTCAACGGCCTGCCCCTGATCGTTATTGAACTGAAGAAGCCCGGGGTCCCGGCTAAGCAGGCGTTCGACGACAACCTGACCAGCTACAAGCACGACCAGAATGGCATCCCCCAGCTATTCTGGTTCAACGCCATGATCATCGCCTCGAACGGCACTGAAAGCCGCATCGGATCGCTCACGGCCGACTGGGAGCGCTTCTTTGACTGGAAGCGGATCGAGCGCGAGGACGAACCCCGCCGGGTCTCCCTGGAGGTCTTGATCCGGGGAACCTGCGAGCCAACTCGACTGCTCGACCTGGTCGAGAACTTCACCCTATTCTCCAAGCACAAGCTCGGCCTGGTCAAGGTCTTCGGCCAGAACCACCAATACCTCGGGGTGAACAACACCCTGGCTGCCATGCAGGTCGCCCGCCAGGCCGGTCATGGCCGTGGCGGCGTCTTCTGGCAGACCCAGGGCTCGGGCAAGAGCTTCAGCATGGTCTTCTTTTCCCAGAAGGTGTTCCGCAAGCTCCGGGGCGACTGGACCTTCGTGGTCGTCACCGACCGGACCGAACTTGATGATCAAATCGCCAAGACGTTCAAGGCCACTGGCGCGGTCAGTGACAAGGAGAGCAAGGCCTGCCACGCGGAAAGCGGTGAGCATCTGCGCGAACTGCTGCGGGGCAACCACCGCTATGTCTTCACCTTGATCCACAAGTTCCAGACCCCTGAGATGCTGTGCGACCGGCGCGATGTCATAGTGCTGACCGATGAGAGCCACCGGAGCCAATACGACACGCTGGCGCTGAACATGCGCGCCGCGCTGCCCAATGCCGTGTTCATCGCCTTCACCGGCACGCCGCTGATCGCCGGGGAGGAGCGGACCCGAGAGGTGTTCGGCGACTATGTTTCGGTCTACGACTTCCAGCAGTCGGTGGCCGACGGGGCGACCAAGCCCCTGTACTACGAGAACCGGACCCCCGAGCTTCGCCTGGAGAACCCCGATCTCAATGACGATATCTACAACGTAATCGAGGCCGCTGACCTCGATGATGGCCAGGAGCGGCAACTGGACCGTGAGCTTGGCCGCCAATACCACATCATCACCCGGGACCAGCGGCTGGAGACCATCGCCAAGGACATCGTCACCCATTTTCTCGGCCGAGGCTTCCAGGGCAAGGCCATGGTCGTGTCCATCGACAAGGCCACGGCGCTGAAGATGCACGATAAGGTGCGGAAGTATTGGGCGCAGGAGCGTGCCCGCGTGGAGAAGGAGCTGGCACGGCCCCGGTACACGATGAAGGCCGATGATGCGCAGGTTCGTGCCCTTCAGACGCGCCTGGATATCCTGAAGACCACGGACATGGCCCTCGTGGTCTCCCCGGCGCAGAACGAGATCGAGCAGATGAAGAAGCTCGGCCTCGATATCGCCCCGCACCGCAAGCGGATGAACGACGAGGAGCTGGATGAGAAGTTCAAGAGCCCAGATGACCCCCTGCGCCTGGTCTTCGTCTGCGCCATGTGGATGACCGGCTTCGATGTGCCTAGCTGTTCCACGATCTACCTGGACAAACCGATGCGCAACCACACCCTGATGCAGGCGATCGCCAGGGCCAACCGGGTGTTCCCCGGCAAGCACAGCGGCTTGATCGTGGATTACGCTAATGTTTTCACATCGCTTGAGAAGGCGTTGGCCATTTACGGCAAGGGCCAGGGCGGCGCCCAGCCGGTCCGGGACAAGAAGAAGCTGGTTGCTGAACTGCGGCAGGCCCTGGTGGCGGCCACGGCCTTCTGCGCCGAGCACGGGGTGGACATCGCCGCGATCGAGGCCCTGCCAACCGGTGACCTCGACCGTCTGACCAAGATCGCTGAGGGGGTGGAGCGGCTGATCACGCCGGACCCCCTGCGCAAGGAGTTCCTGGCCCACGAGCGGCTGGTCGCCATGCTGTTCAAGGCGATTAAACCCGATCCTACGGTCTTGGAGTTCGCCTCGGGCGTGGCCTGCGTTGGGATCATCGCCGCCGCTATCCGCGAGCGCACCGGCGAGGGCGAGGCCCCTGACGTGAGCATGGTCATGTTCGAGATCAACCGCTTGCTCGATGATGCCATCGCCGCTGACGGCTTCCGCATCAGCGATGCCCCTGACAAGGACGGCAAGCGCCCGGGAGTGATCGACCTCTCGGCCATTGATTTTGAGGCCCTGGCGAAGAAGTTCAAGAAGTCCAAGCACAAGAACGTCGAACTCGAACAACTGAAGGCCGCGATTCGGGCCCAACTTGAGAAGCTGATCCGGATCAATAAGACGCGGACCGACTACGCGGCCAAGTTCGAGGCCCTGATCGAGTCATATAACGCCGGGAGCCGGAACATCGATGAACTGTTCAAGGAGTTGCTGGGCCTCAGCCGATCACTGAATGATGAGGAACATCGCCATATCCGGGAGCATATGTCGGAGGAGGAGCTGACGATCTTCGATATCCTTACCCGCCCCGACCCGGAACTGTCGGCCGGAGAACGGGACGAGATCAAGAAGGTGACCAAGCACCTGCTGGGCAAGCTCCGAGCCCTGTTGGTCATCAACTGGCGCCAGAAAGTCAAAGCGCGGGCCCAGGTGCTCACCGCCATCAAGAACACCTTGGACGATGAACTGCCGTCCCCGTACACGAAGGCCATCTACCAGAAGAAGGTCGCGGCCGTGTTCGAGCACGTCTACGAGAGCTACCAGGGCGAGGGGGCCAGCGTCTTCACGATGTCAGGGTGAGTCGGGGCCTGTGATCGCCGATTGACTTCTCCAGAATCCTGGGTTATACTACGTGTGGGTCTGGCCCCCTCCCCAGAATTGGGGGCTACTTCATTTCTCAACTCCTTCCCAGCCGGCTCAATCCCCCGCTTCCGCCATGGTCACAGATTGATCGTCGTCATGCCCTGCGCGTGGTAGCGAGGACCGGCCGTCATGCCCGGGGGCAGGGCCTCTCCGAGCCGGCGGAGCTGGTCCGCAGTCGGCGTCGCCCGGAGCGCGCCGAGGTTCTCTTCAAGATAGCGCACGTGCTTGGTGCCGGGTATGGGGACGATGTCCCGGCCCTGCGCCAGGACCCAGGCGAGCGCCAGTTGGGCCGGCGTGCAGCCGACCTCCTTCGCCATATTCGCGACGGCCTCCGCCAGGCGCAGGTTGCGGCGGAAGTTCTCCTCCTCGAAGCGCGGGTGATGCCTCCGCCAGTCATCTTGCGGGATGTCCGCTAACAGCTTGAACCGGCCGGTCAGGAAACCGCGCCCCAGGGGACTGTAGGGAACGAAGCCTATGCCCAACTCGCGGCACACGGCCAGGATCTCCGCCTCCGGGTCGCGCGTCCAAAGGGAATATTCCGTCTGCAATGCCGTGATCGGATGGACCTTCTGCGCCCGGCGGATGGTCGCGGGGGCGGCCTCGGAAAGGCCCAGGAACCTCACCTTGCCTTCGCGGACCAGGTCCGCCATGGCGCCGACCGTGTCTTCGATAGGGGTCTTGGGGTCCACGCGATGCTGGTAGTAGAGGTCGATGTGATCGACTCCAAGCCGCTTGAGGCTGGCGGCGCAGGCGCTTTTCACATAGTCGGGGCGCCCGTTCACACCGAGGAATTCGCCTTGGGGCCCGCGCACATTGCCGAATTTGGTGGCCAGGATCACCTGGTCGCGGCGCCCGCGCAGCGCGCGGCCCACCAGCTCCTCATTCTTGCCGACGCCGTACATGTCGGCCGTGTCCAGGAAATCCAGGCCGAGCTCCAGCGCGCGGTGGATGACGGAGATCGATTCTTGATCGTCTGCCGCTCCATAGAACTCCGACATCCCCATGCAGCCCAGGCCGAGTGCCGATACTTCCGGGCCGTTCTTCCCTAATCGCCGCTTCTCCATGATTCCTCCCAGGTAAATTCTCTCTTGGATGTAATAATAGGAAATAGCTCAGGCGGAACGCCTTCGCCAGGGAACTTTGTCGGCCTTCATTCGTATAGATTGCATGGGACTTCCTGTCGAGACTATAACCATCGAGCAGCGCATCTATTTGGCGCGCGGCCACCGCGTCATGTTGGACGCTGACCTGGCCCAACTGTATGGCGTCAGGACGAAAGAACTCAATAAGGCGGTTAAGCGCAATCCTGGGCGGTTTCCCAAGGACTTCGCGTTCCAACTGACTCCGGACGCGGCGGAATCTTTGAGGTTCCAAATTGGAACCTCAAAAAAGGGACGCGGGGGAAGGCGTTACCTGCCTTATGCATTTACCGAGCAGGGCGTTGCCATGTTGTCCAGCGTTCTTCACAGCGAGCGGGCGGTCTTGGTCAATGTAACCATCATGAGGGCTTTCGTGCGACTGCGCCAGATGCTCGGGGCCAATAGAGAATTAGCCCAGCGGCTCAATGAGCTTGAAAAGAAGTACGACGCTCAGTTTCGGGTCGTGTTCGATGCTATTCGTGGACTCATGGATCCGCCCGCCCCTCCATTGCGGCGGATTGGATTCCACGCGGGCTAGCCAATCCTTATCAATACTAGCCGGGGGAGACAGGTTGAACTGGAGACATCACTGCGGCTGAGGGGGGAAGAAGAAGGCATCCGTGTCGCCTAGCTCCGGTGCGTTCCGCGCCGGACCCGAGTAGATGTAGTAGGGCGCGCTGGTATAGCCGTCGAGGTTGCGCAGTTTGGCCAGAGCCGCGCGCTGGTCTTCCGTAAGCGTGCGGTTGATTCGGGCGAAGGTCGTGGCGTAAAGCCAGGACACCTCGCCGTCTAGCTCGCCGTAGCGCCGGCCCAGGGCGGCAAGGCGGGCCCGGTCCGGGGCCGGCCCCTCGAGGTACTTGCGCAACTCCCGGGAGATGGCCCGGCGCACCGCGACGATTTTTCCCATGGCCTGCCGCTGGCGGGCTGGGATAGCTTCCAGGTCCTGCCTCTGCGCGGGCGTGAGGACCTGCTCCAGGAAGGCCTGGCCGCTGTCGCCCGTGACCGAGGTGCTGATGTCGTAATCGCTTTTGCCCATGGCCGGCATGTCCTTCATGTAGAAACCGCCGAAGTAGGTGCCGTGGCGTTCCGGGCAGAAGTAGGTGTCCGCCTCCACCGAGCCGGCGGTCCAGCTGAAGAATTCGCTTAGGTAGGTCATGTAGGCCACGTTGAACATCTTGGGCCGGCCGCGGCCCGCGGCCGTGGCCTCCGTCTCGTCCAAGGCCGGCCAGGTGTGGAAATCCCCGAACTTCATCTTGGACAGGTAGGTCTTCTGATCCGGCAACAGGGACAGGTAGACCTGGGCCATGACCTCGGCCCGGCGCCGGCTGAGCTCCACGTCCTGGGCGAAGATGTTGCCTACCGCGCGCATGACCGCGGCCTGGTTGAGGCCGGCGCTACCCGCGGGGATGTCTCCATCCCTCTGGCGGTAGAAGGCCTTGATGACTGGAAGGCGCAGCTGGGCCAGGGCCGTGAGCTGGGGCATCTGCTCCTCGGCCAGGGCGGTGAAGCGCCCCTTCTGCTCATCGTTGAGCACCTGCGCGATGTTGCCCGCGACGCGGCTGAGGAACATGGGGTTGTGGCCCTTGTGGGCCGCGTCGATGTCGCGCATGTATTGGAATCCGAAGAAGTCGCACACCTTGCCCGGCGGGATGAACGTGGCCGCTCCGAAATCCCCGGTCAGGAACGCCAGTCCATTGAATGCGATGGTATGCAGCTGAGCGTTCTCCGATAGCGCCTGCTCCAGGCTGTATCGGCTGCCACCCGAGCCCCGCTTGCGGCCGCGCTTTTCCGAAAGGCTCTGTTTCTCCCCGGCTTTATCGCCGCCGCGCCGGTTCGGAGGCGGGTCGAGTTTCTTGAGCGTTTCAGGGTCGAACCCGATGGACCTGAGCAGGTCGTCCTCCGCCGGCCCCCCGTGGATGCCGATATTCCGCATGGCCTTATGGATGGCCTTGGCATCGTCGGCGGATAGGCTAGAGGCGTTGTAGCTGGAAAGAGCGTTCTTGGCGGCGGTCTTTTGTTCCGTGGAGACAGACTGCAATCCTCCGCGGGGGCCTCTTTCATCACCACCATTTTCTTCCTGAGAGCAGGAATCCCCGGCCGGCCAAGCCAGTAGGGACAGAACGGCGACCATCAAGAACGCTCTCATCTTCATAGGCCCTCCTCCAGGTCCTGCATCATCCTTATTTCTCAAGTAAACAAAAATTCGGATTGGGAGTCTATTCGGCGTATAGTATGATACGGCGTGATGCCGCGCACCGTCCTGGCTGACCTGACAACCGCCGAGCTTGAGGCGCTATTTAAAAGCTGGGGGTTCAACCCCGCCAACGCCGTCCGGGTCATGCGCAACTACTATCGCTGCCGCGAACTCCCCGGCTCCCTGCCCAAAGGCCTCATAGCGCGGCTCCACCACGATTTCCAGCCCGGCACCACGAGCCTGGCCAAGCGCCAAGTCGCCGAGGACGGCACCATCAAGCTCCTCCTCAGCCTCCACGACAGCCGCACCGTCGAGACCGTCCTGATGCCCGACTACCGGCAGGACCGCGCGGCCGGCTGCCTCTCCACCCAGGTCGGCTGTGCCTTGGGCTGTGACTTCTGCGCCACCGGTAAATCCGGCTTCGAGCGCAACCTCACTGCCGGCGAAATGATCGAGCAGTACCTCGCCCTGCGGCGTGAGGCCGCGACTCTAAAACGGCGCCTCCAAAGCGTCGTGTTCATGGGCATGGGAGAGCCCCTGCTCAACCTCGACGCCGTCCTCGCCGCCATCCGGCGTCTCACCGACGATTCCCTCGACGTCCTCGGCTGCCGGCAGATCATGGTCTCCACCGTAGGCATCGTACCCGGCATCGAGGCCCTCTACGACACCGGCCTGCCCATCATGCTCGCCATCTCCCTGCACGCGCCCGATGATGAAGAGCGCGCCAAGCTGCTGCCCCTGGCCAAGCGTTATCCCATTGCCGACATCCTCGCTGCCGCCGACCGCTTTCAAGCCCGCAACCGCCGCACGATCAATATCCAATACTGCCTGCTCAAGGGCGTCAACGACTCTCCCGAGCACGCCCGGCGCCTGGCGGAGCTGGTCCGGGGCCGGCGCATGCACGTCAACATCCTTCGCTACAGCCCCACCGGACCTGGCGCCAGCGGCGCGGTTTACGCGCCGTCCGATCCGGCTGTCGAAAGGCTGTTCCTGGCGGAACTCAGCGCCCAGGGCGTCGTGGCGCACCCGCGCCGGCAGCGTGGGACCGACATAGGCGCCGCTTGCGGCCAGCTCCGCTCAGCGACGGCCTTCCAACGAGGGGCCCAAGGGTAGAACCTGGGTTATAATATGGCCCCTGTGCCTCTTGCGATCCGTAAACTGACCGCGCACGTAAACTCCCTGTGCGCCTGTCGCCTCTGCCCCGACATGCACCCGCCCGTGGTCAGCGGCGGCCCTGTGCTCAGCAGGGTCATCCTTGTCGGCCAAGCCCCCGGCGACAAAGAGCCCAAGCTCGGCCGCCCATTCGCCTGGACCGCGGGCCGCACGCTATTCAAATGGTTTTTCGACGCCGCCGGCCTTACCGAAGAGCAGTTCCGCGCAACCGTCTACATGGCCGCCGTCTGCCGCTGCTTCCCCGGCAAAAAGCCCGGCGGCGGCGACCGCGTTCCCTCGCCCCAGGAGATCGAGAACTGTGCCGCCTGGCTCGAATGCGAGATCAAGATTCTCAAGCCCGCCCTCGTCATCCCCGTGGGCAAGCTGGCCATCTCGCGGTTCTTGCCCGTGGGGAAGCTCGACCAAATCATCGGCCGCAAGTTCCGGGTCCGCGGGTTCGACGCCATTCCCCTGCCGCATCCCTCCGGCGCCTCGCCCTGGCACCGCATGGAGCCCGGCAAGACCCTATTGCGCCAGGCGCTCGGCCTCATCGTGGCGCATCCCGCGTTCCGCGAGATTATGGAGCGAAGCGCTGTTCCAGCTTCTCCGCCATCCGGGCTACGACCGGCGTAGCGGATTTCTTTCCCAGCCGGATCACTTCCAGCGCCTCCGGGGTCCCGGTCGACTTCACCAGCGCGTACTCGGCCTGCTTGAGCGCCACCAGGCACGGATAGGCCAGCGTCACCTCGTCTCCCAGCGCATCCTCGCCGTCGCCGCCCGGCCTCGGCTGGCGGGAACAGTCGGATAGGCTCAAGCATGGAGGCTCGCTGACCACGCCGCGCAGGAACGCCCAATCCTCGGCCGCCCCCAAGTTCCGGCCCAGCAGAAAGACGATGATCCCTCTCTCGTTGCGCTTTTCTAGGGGCAGTTCCTGGTATTCCTTTCGGAACAGCCTCTTGGCCTTCAGCGAGAGCGCGTTGAAGTCCCGGTCCAGCCGAGGGTCGTTGTCATTCCTGGAAGCCAGGATGGCCTCCAGCGCCTGGAGCTTGGCCCGTGCCTCAGTCCCTCCGGAAAAAGCGGTGGGCGGCAAGAACCTCATTGCCGCCCACCATCCCAGGATCGCCAGAACGGCCGCGACCCCAAGGCCGCGCCTCATTTTTTAAAGTCGTCGTCCATCTGCTTGCGGGCCTTCGCGTCGATGATGCGCTTGAGCTGGTCATCGGAGTACAGGCCCGCGTCCATCTTCACCTTGTCGGTGCAGTTGGCGCAATACTTCTGGATGTTCTTGAGCAGGATGGTCGAGGAACCGTAGGAGCCCAGCGGCGTCGTATCGCAAGCCGGCTCGCCGGCCAGGGAAGAGCCGGTCCAGATGCTCTTGATCTCCTTGCCGTCGGCGTCATGGAACGGGGTCGGGCAGGTGGCGTGCGACCAGTTGCCGTTCTGCGACTCCGTGTGGCGCGACTCATGGTAGACCACCATCAGCCGGGCGATCTGCGGGTGGCTGAACTTCACGTAGTTCTGCGTCAGCCACATCTTGGACGGGTCCTCGTACGGGATCACGCAGGCCACCGCTTTGGCGCTGCCGCAGTCGTTCATGCCGATGGCGCTGACCCGGCTGTCGAAGAAAGCGCGGTAGGACTTGCCGCCCATGTCCCCGAAGATCTTCTGGTGCAGGGGCGTGACCTTGCCGCTGCCGGTGATGCCGGCCATGAAGGCCAGGTCATCGGTCATCTGCTGCCGGATGTCCGCGGGCACGTCGGAGTCGAAGCTCCAGCCCAGCGGCTGGGGCCAGTGCTTGAAGCGCTGGGCGGCTTCCCGGGCTTCCTGCGGGGTGAAATAGTACAGGTCCGCGCCCGACTGCTTGGTGGGCCCGCCCCGGGTCCGGGCGGCGCTGGCGGACGGCGTGAACTTCACGGAGGGGATGTCCACCTTCGGCGCGGCCAAACCGTCGAACAGCCCGCCCCAGCCATTGGCGGACGCCAAGACTCCCGAAGCGGCGGCGGCGATAAGGCAAAGCGCGATGATATTCCGTTTCATGCTCTCCTCCAAGGTGCAAAAGATTCTACCACAAGATGGGGTGACTTGGCGGCCGAGGATTTGGCCCTAGATCCCTATCTCTCGATCCCGCACCTTCTTAACCATCATCTGTAGGAAGGCCTCGGGATCGACATCCCGCTCTTCCTCCCCGGTCCTCTTGCGCACGGAAACGGTGTGGGATTCCTGCTCCTTGTCTCCGGCGATCAGCATGTAGGGGATCTTCTGCATCGTCGCGGTGCGGATCTTGGCGCCGATCTTGTCGTTGCCGTCGTCCACCTTGGCCCGCAGTCCGGCGCCGATGAACTTGTCCACGAGTTCCTTCGCGTAACCGTTATTCCTTTCGGTCAGGGGCAGGACCATGACCTGGACCGGCGATATCCACAGCGGGAAAGCGCCCTTGTAATGCTCGATGAGCACGCCGAAGAACCTCTCGAACGAGCCGAGCAGGGCGCGATGCACCATGATGACGCGATGGTCCTTGCCGTCGTTGCCTCGATAGTTGACGTCGAAACGCTCGGGGAGGTTGAAGTCCACCTGGACCGTCGAGCATTGCCACACGCGGTTGAGCGCATCCTTGATCTTTATGTCGATCTTCGGGCCGTAGAAGGCGCCGCCGCCGGCGTCCACTTTGTAGGCCAGCCCGGCTTTCTCCAGCGAGCTCCGCAAGGCCGCCTCAGCCCTTTGCCATATCGCGAGCTCGCCGATATGCTCATCCGGCATCGTGCTCAGATAGATCTCGTAATCGGAGAACCCGAAGGTGCGTAGCATGAATGCGATGATGTCCAGGCACCGGTTGAGCTCTTCGTCGAGCTGGTCCTCGCGCATGAAGATATGGGCGTCGTCCTGCGTGAACCCCCGGACCCGCATCAGCCCATGCAGCACGCCGGATTTCTCGAACCGATAGACCGTGCCCAGCTCCGCCCAGCGCAGGGGCAGCTCGCGGTAACTCCTTTGCTGGGTCTTGTAGATGAGGATGTGGAAAGGGCAATTCATGGGCTTGACCAGGTAATCGCTGTGGTCCATCTCCATGGTCGGAAAGAGGCTGTCCTTGTAGAAGCCGGTATGCCCCGAGGTGTCCCATAGGCCGACTTTGGCCAGATGCGGCGTGTAGAGCAGGTCGTAGCCTCTCTTGAGATGCTCGGCCCTCCAGAAATCCTCGATCTCTTTCCGGATGATCGCCCCCTTGGGGTGCCAATAGACCAAGCCGGGGCCATGCTCCTCATGGAGGGAAAAGAGATCGAGCTCCTTGCCGAGCTTGCGGTGATCCCGTTGTTTCGCCTCTTCGATGTTCTTGAGGTACTCGTCCAGCAGCTCCTGCGAGGGGAAGGCGATGCCGTAGATCCTCTGGAGCATCTTGTTCTTCTCATCCCCGCGCCAATAAGCCCCCGCCACCTTCATGAGCTTGAAGGCTTTGACCTTTTTGGAGGCGGGTATATGGGGGCCGCGGCAGAGGTCCGTGAAATCGCCGACGCTGTAAAGGCTCACCATCTCATCGGCGATCTCCCGCAGGATCTCAACCTTGTATTTCTCGCCCGACGCCTCGAACATCTTGATGGCCTCATCCCGGCGGATCTCCTTGCGGATGAAGGGGAGGTTCTCCTTCAAGATCTTCTTCATCTCGGCCTCGATCTTGGCCAGTTCGCTTTCAGTGAAAGGGACCTCGCTGTCGAAGTCGTAATAGAAGCCTTCGTCTATCGAGGGCCCTATGGCCACCCGGACGTCCGGCCAGAGCTTTTTGACCGCCGCGGCCATAAGGTGAGATGAGCTGTGCCAATAGATGCTCTTGCCGTCCGACTCGCTGAAGGTCACGGGCTCGAGCTGGGCATCCGAGTCGACGATGGAATTCAGATCGCTGAGCTTGCCGTTGACCCGCACCGCCAGGAGATTCGGCGAATCGCCGCCCTCCGCCTGCTTGATGATTTCTTTCACTCTCAGGCCCGGCTCGGCCTGGAATTGTTTATCGTTGTACTTGATCCCTATCATATGGTCCCTTCGCGTTTTATTTTGTCCCGTCGTGGCGGCGGAAATCCATCTTCCGCGAAATTATACTGTATTTGACCTTGACGCTAGAGGGGATTCAGGAGGAATCGAATCTGATATATTATACGAAGTCGGGCGTGATCGACTTCCCGGCAGGCAGAGGAGCGCTGAATATGAAACGGACCGTGGGACTGGCGTGCGTGATCCTGTCGGGGGCGCTTTCGCTGTCGCGCGGCGCCATGGCCGCTGCGGAGGAGCCCGCCGCCATCCAGCCTGCCAGTTTCCAGGCCGTGACTGCGGAACTCACCGTGGTCAACGCCGCCATCAAGGGCGCCGGCGCCCAGTGGGTCGCGGGCGACAACCCCATGATGCGCCTCTCCCCCGCGCAGAAGAGGCGCCGCTTGGGCTTGAACAAGCCGCCGGCGAGCTCCGCGTCCGGCGCCGCGGCCCTCAAGATGGAAGCGGCTTCCTATCAGTCGGCGACGCCCCTGCCCGCGTCTTTGGATTGGCGCAATCAAAATGGGAAGAACTATCTGACTCCGGTCAAGGACCAGGGCGACTGCGGCAGCTGCTGGGCCTTCGCCACCACCGCGGAATTGGAATCCTACATCATGCGGACGCAGAACCGGAGCGTGGACCTCTCCGAGCAGATCGTGCTCTCCTGCAGCCATGCCGGCAACTGCGAGACCGGCGGCAGCCAGAACCTGGCCGCCCACTTTATGAAGACCACCGGCGTGGGCCTGGAGTCCACCTATCGCTATACGGCCAAGGACGGCTCATGTTCCAAAGCCGCTTCGGGCTGGAAGAAAAACGCCTATAAGACCAAGGGCTGGTCCACGGTCAACATCCTGCCCAACGCGACCGCCATCAAGAAGGCGCTGGTCGCTCACGGCCCGGTGGCGACCTCGATGCTGGTCTATGACGACCTGTATTCCTACATCGGCGGGGTCTACTCCCATGTCAGAGGCCAGCTGATCGGGGCGCACGTCGTCCTGATCGTCGGCTATGACGACGCGCGCCAGTGCTTCATCGTGAAGAACAGCTGGGGCACCGGGTGGGGGGAGAAAGGCTATTTCCGGATCGCCTACTCCCAGACGCGCAGTATCGTGCTCTTCGGCGCCGACACCGTCGCGTTCATTTAGGCCGCCCCGGGCAACTCCGCCGCGGCGCCTATAAAAAGCCAAATCCCCTTGAAGGGGATTTGGCTTTTCCGGCAGCGTCGCCGCCGGCTGTCTTCTTTCGGTCGCCCCGAAGGGGTTCCGTGGAGTAACTATAGCCCCGGTATCCCTTCCTGTCAAGACCCACTTCCGCCGCGCGGAAGGCTTTTATCCGCGCTATAATGAAGACATGCCCTTGATTGCCATCTGCCTTGCATTAATAATGCTGGCTCCGGCAGCCAGGGCCCAAGAATCTGCGCCAGCGGACGACGCGGCGGACCGCCCGCACCTGACTCCGTTCCAATGGAAGAAGCCCGTCCCGACCGAGAGCGATTCGTCCGATGTAAAGGTCTGGAAAGGCCGGCCGGCCCTGCGCGAGCAGCCGGAACAGCAGCCGGGGCAGGAGAGCGATTGGGAGTGTGAGACGATCGACGGTCCCCAGCAGGTCTGCCATAGGAAGTCGACGGGGGATGGCGTCGTCGGGGCGGATGATGAGCACGACCTTTACGACCCGAAGACCGGAAAGATCAACGAAGGGCTGTTGAACGCCGTGGAATCAAGAGGGGTTGGTTTTCGCGTTCCGCCCCTGCCAGAGATGAAGGGGCCTAGGAAGTTTCCGGTGAGGGCCCAGTCCAAGCCCCCCAAGTCAGACGCGCCCCAGTCCTCATCGACTGCGGCAGTTAGGGGCCAGCCGGAGGCCTCGGCCCTTGTCCCTGTTCCAACCGCGGCACGGGGAGATGGCGGCCTCGCCGGAGAGACTCCGCGACTTCTCAGATAAGGCCCAGCGCGCTATAATGGAGCCATTGCCTTGATCGCTATCTATCTTGCATTGTTGATCCTGGCCCCGGCAGGCAGGGCCGAGGAACCCGCGGCAACGGATGCCGCGCGGGACCGCCCGCGCCTGGCTCCGTTCCAATCGAACAAACCTGCCCCGACCGAGGCCGACCCGGCCAACGGAAACGGCCAGAAGGGGCTACCGGCTTTGCGCAAAGAGCCGCAGCCGCAATCAGGGCCGGAGATGGAATGGGTGTGTGAAGAACTCGCCCCTCCCAAGATGTTCTGTTATAGGAAATCGGACCTGCCCCTGATGAAGGATCCGAGGAAGTCCCCAGCGGAAGCCGAGGCTAAATCTCCCAAGCCAGACGAACCCCAGTCCGCGTCGACCGAGGCCGAAAGCGGCCAGCCGGAGGCCGCGGTCCCTGCCGTCGCGCCGCCCGCACCGCCCATGCGTCGGGAAAATGGCGAGCTTACCGGAAAGGCTTCCCAGCCGCTCAGGTAGCGGGCTCCGGGCGGACGGAGCCCGGCCTGTTGACCTAGGTCAAGGCCGGAACAAGGCTTGCGATGCATAATAGAGACATGGCTGGACCGAGGTCAAGGCGATGAAAAGGAAGATAATCCGCATCGACGAGTCGAAATGCGACGGCTGCGGCCTTTGCGCCACGGCGTGCGCCGAAGGCGCCATCAAGATCATGGACGGAAAGGCCCGGCTGGTCAGCGAGACTTACTGCGACGGCCTGGGCGCCTGCCTGGGGGAATGCCCCCGAGGGGCGCTGACCGTGGAAGAGCGCGAGGCCCAGGTATTCGACGAGGAGGCTGCCATGGCGCATGTGAAGAAAGACGGCGCCGTTACGGGCTCTCACGCCGCGCATCCGGCGGGCTGCCCTTCCGCCAAGATGATGGATTTCGGCGCGGCCCAGCCGGCGCCCGCGGGCCGGCCGGGGCCGGTCCCGTCGGCCTTGTCGCACTGGCCGGTCCAGCTCCACCTCATCTCTCCGGCCGCTCCCTATTTCCAGAACGCGGACGTGGTGCTGGCCGCGGACTGTGTGGCGTATGCCTTGGGCGGCTTCCACGAGAACTATCTGAAGGGCCGGCGCCTGTGCATCGCCTGCCCCAAGCTCGATTCGGATCAGGAAGAATACGTGGCGAAAGTCCGCGCCTTGATTGACGAGGCCAGGATCAACACGCTCACGGTCATGATCATGCAGGTGCCGTGCTGCTCCGGGCTCCTGGCCCTGGCCCAGAACGCGGCGCGGGACGCGCGGCGCAAGATCCCTATCAAGGCCGTGGTCGTGGGCCTGAAGGGCGACGTGCTCTCCGAAGACTGGGTCTAGCCGGCGGCTGGAATTTCTCGGCCAGGCCGCGGATGCGCTGAAGCCTTCCGCGTAAAGGTCCCGGTAGTATTTTTAAGATAATCCGAAGCTGGCGCTGCTCATCGATATCGATCCGTTCTCAAGCCGCGGCCTGAAGGCCGGACAGTCCATCGGCAAAAGCCACCAGTGGCGCGACCGCGGCGGCGAACTTTTTGTCCACGGCCGCGAAGCGCTCCTTGATGTCGGCGCGGCGCTCCGGACCCAGGGCCTCCTCGGCCATGGGGTAGAGGATGTTGTCCTCTTTATAGATGTGCTCTTCGAGAACAGCGCAGTAGCCCCGCGCGCTTTCCGCCAGCTCGGCCGGCCGGCCGTCCTTGAGCGCCGCCTCCAGGCGGCGTGCGAAGCCGCGGCCCTGTTCGTGCTCTAAGAGCATCACTTGGCGGGGATCGCAGTGCATCTGCACCTCGGGCTTTCCCAGCTCCGGGAAGAGGATGTCCTCCTCCTTGGCGTGGTGGAACTTGTCGGCGTAGTTTTTGATGAAGTCCAGGGCTTTGCCGAAGAACTCCTGGTCCGGCGCGGAGCCCTTCTCCACGCGGCCGCATTCGGCGCGCACCGCGGCGACGACCCGCAGGATGCGCTGGTGTTCATCGGATAGTCCGGCTGTGGCGCGGCCCGCGGCCTGCGTTTTTTCTGTCTGGCTGTTCATGGTCATGCTGCCTCCTTTGTACGACCCTCATATTATGGCGCGGGAGAGGCCGGCTGGCCTTGACTTGAATCAAGACCGGGCGGGGCGCAGTGTCCTATAATGTGAGCATGGGCGCCCTGAGCCGGCGTTTGGAGCGCGAGTCGAAGACGCTGGCGGCCATGCTGCGCATGTACTGCGCCTCCCGCCATGGCGGGCGAGAGCTCTGCCCCGAGTGCGCCGGCCTGCTGGCCTATGCCCGCAAGCGCCTGGCGGCCTGCCCATTCGGCGCGCGGAAGCCGGCCTGCTCGGGCTGTGCGGTCCATTGTTATGAGGCCGGCCGCCGCGCCGGAATACGGGAGGTGATGCGCTTTGCCGGGCCGCGTCTGCCGGCGCGGCATCCCTATCTGGCCCTGCGGCACCTCTGGGACGGCTGGCGCGGCGCGCCATGATTCGTCGCCTCGGCGGCAGCGCCTACATTTAGTATCATTCAATCCGGTTCATCTCATCGAGAGAACTTAAGTGTTCGGAGGGATATCCAGTGACCAAAACGCCCATCAAAGCCATCCTGACCGACTCCCATTTCTGGCTGCCCCTCGTCGTCCTCCTTCTGGGTGCAGGCCTGCTCCTCTTCATCAGCTGACGCCATGGACAAGCAAACCTCGACCCGGCTCTCCGCCCGTTCCCTGCACGGCCTCGGCGTGGTCTGCGGCCTCGCCGCCGGCGCCTGGCTCGGCGCCGCCGAAGCCCCCACCAAGCTCGTCACCATGGGCTTCTCTCCCTTTTTGATATCCCTCGGCATGGTCTCCGGCGTCTTCGTCGCCCGCTGGACCGTCCCCATGATACTCAAGGGCACCGGCTACATCGTGCTCGACTTCAAGGAGAAGATGCACCTCTTGGTCTGGGCCGTGCTGGCCGGCATGCTTTGGGCCATCGCCAACACTTTGACCGTCTTCGCCATCCGCGACGTCGGCCTCTCCATCGCCTTCCCCTTGTGGAACACCAACAGCCTTGTCGGCTTGTTCTGGGGCTGGCTCCTGTTCAACGAGCTGCGCGGCAGCCCCGCCAAGGTCTGGACCAAGGTCCTGGGCGGCGCCGCGGCCATTGTCGCGGGAGCCTGCCTCCTTTCCTACGCCACGACCCACCATTCCGCGGTCGCGGCCCATCGCGCTTCCCTGGGCATCATGGCCGCCTTGGGCGCGGGCGTGCTCTGGGGCACCATGTACATCCCCTACCGCAAGGCCTATATCAGCGGCATGAACCCGCTCTCTTTCGTCACCGTGTTCACCTTCGGCGAGCTGGGCACCACGCTGCTTTTGGCGCTGATCTTCAATGGCGGCTCGCACAACCTGCTGGCCGAGCTAGGCCGGGCCAAGCCTGCCCTGTTCTGGCTGTTCCTGGGCGGGTTCTGCTGGGTGCTGGGCGACCTGTTCCAGCAATACGCGGCCAAGTATCTCGGCATAGGCCGCGGCATACCCCTTTCCAACACCAACCAGCTCTGGGGCCTGGTGTGGGGGGCGATGGTTTTCGGCGAGCTGGCGGGACAGGGTATGGCGACCAAGCTCCTAGTGGCGGCCGGCTCGCTGGTTATGATCTGCGGCGCCACGGCCATCAGCTTCGCCGATGTCCCGGAGACCGAGCAGGCCTCCTGGAAGCGGGCCATGGAGCGCGAATGTGTCCGCTACGGCCTGGACCCGGTGCGGGTCGAGGCTAACTTCCACGGCGACGACCAGCTTATGGACTCAGGCTCCCGCCATTGGTGGGAGTGGCTGGTGGTGGCCGCGGCCGTGGGCGTATTTGTCTGGCTCGCCGCGAGCGCAGAGATCCCGCACCTCGCCGTCAACAGACCGTGGCTCGCCCTTCTGAGCACCCTGACTCTGCTGTTCCTGGTCTACAGCGGGCGCCGGCTTTGGAAGCTGACGAAGTTCACCTGAAGCGGGCCTAGCCGATCTCGGAGAGCCGCACGGGCCGGCGCTCGTCGTGGGACTTGCGCGCCGCCAGGCCCATCACCACGGGGATGCGACCGTCCATGCCGGTGACCGGAGTAGGCTTGTCCTCGGCCACGGCCTTGACGAAGGCGCGCAGCTCGTTGACGAAGCTCTCGGTGTAGCGCTCCATGAAGAAGTTGAGGGGCAGGTCGCGCCGGACTTCCTTGGCCGTGCTCACCAC
>Ga0118677_10003687_pt1 | contig 28695 bp, 26 predicted proteins | sample AliMusrvi5mmetaG_FD_86154 | JGI IMG/M metagenome (GOLD analysis project Ga0118677, IMG submission 86154) | reverse complement strand
CTCCGTTGTATAGCCGGGTGCCTGAAGGTGCCTTAGTCGAGGCTTGAGCCCAGTGCGGTGAAAGTCGCACGCTGGGTTCTTAGGGGACGGTGGCGCAGTAATGCGCTGCTGTTACCCGACAGCAGGAGAATGCCCGCCATAAAAATGAGGGGAAAAAAGGATGACCCACTGACAATGTCTTTTCAGATCGGATTGGAGCGGTCAGGCACCCGCAGCTTACCTTACGGATTGCTGTACGTGAAGCCAGTATAGCTTACGATAGACCCGCCGGCAGGCTGGCATAAATGGCCTGCCGGGCGGATTCCATCCGGTACTCCGGGTATGATTGACGAAGGGGGTTCAAAAGCGCAAGTTGTACAAGGAAGACAAGAGAGCTGCACAATCCCGACTTGTCGGGAGCGGAAGCGAACGGCCCTTGCACAAAACAGGCAAACTGACCTAACTTGGCCGGCCCCCTTCGGGGATGAGCAATCCAAAATCCGCAAAGCGGGTATGATGAAAACTCTTCGATTCTTCTGTGGTTTCGATTGGCAGAGGCTTTGGCGGTTTACTTGTCGGTTTTCCGCGCAAGAAACATGACAAAGCCGAGAATGAGGGCGAAGCCCTGTAATTCGCTAAAACAGCTTACAGGGTGTCAGAACGGAGTGAATAAAATCCCGGATTGATTAGATCCCGACTCCCGACTTTGCTGATCCTATCCTTATGGAATTTCTAAAGTACAGGCGAACGAAATAGGGTTTTTCAGGTATGCTCTCCACCGTTTGACGGCATTGAGAAATTGATCTCATAATCCTTGAAAAAATCTATTGCAAGCTCAATCGGCTCTTCTGATGTAAAATTCTGGACAGTAATTGTATTTTTGTGAAATTTCACTTGCCCGTATCCCCGTGATGTATTCCCTCCAAGACAATCATGCATTTCGATTTCATCCAAAGCCCAGATTATGTCTAATATCTCTTGCTTCAAAGCGGCATTGCCTTTATCAGAATCGAACTGGCCGGAATCATCAGTCTGCACTTTATAAACAATACAAAAATCAAATCGAGCACCTGCAGGAACTCGTTCGATTGTTCTCGGAAATGCATGAGCTGTAAAGCGGTCCACCAAAATTTCCATTTTCGCTTCAGTAACCGGCAGTCGCCCATTTATGATATCTTCTCTCGTCTGTGTTGTATAATGTGCATCATGGACTATCAAAATTAACGACCATTCGGGATCGGATTGTGCGTTGCCAAAAATACGAGAGACCTTTGACTCTTCAGCATAAAGGCACGAATCAGGATAATCCTTCCCGCAAGAAATCTCCTTCGAGATACCGGGAGCCATCTCTCCCGGCAGTTTTCTTTTTTTCTTTTCAAACTGATAACGCAGTCGACCACGTAGATAGGTCCCGGGAATATACGGTTCACGAGTCACAGGATTCTTGATAACGGGATGATCAATCCCCTCCCTGTCGATTGAATCAGCTATATCGCCAATATGAAGTCCACTAAGGATCTCAATCTCTCCTGAAATGGTGATATACCCCAACGACCTTATCTGTTTCATTATATTGATCTCCCCGCTTATGACTGGCTGTTAGTTCTTGTTTTTGATGCCTGATAGTCAAGTATTGCCTTAATCCCAAGATCACTTACCATCGAAATTTTGGGTAAACAATCCTTAACATTTGACCATGCCGAATCCCTGCGAGTTCTTTTCACCGAATCCGCAATCATAACCGACCTCAATCAACTCTTTAGGGGCTTGCAGACGAAACGGCGCAAGCGTTCCCTTGATTTTCGTCTCATCACTTCGCCCCTCCTTCAGTGTGATCAACCTCTGAACCTTGCCGTTCATCCGCTCTACATAGTCTTGGTCAATTGTAAAGCTGAATGGCTCACTCTTAAAGGCAAATGGGCGCCCGTGCAGCACCTGATATTTTCGGCAAAGATTTTCAAGCAGCACCCGCTCAAACGCCTCATCTCCCGGAAAAAGATACTGCGGATACTTTTCCGGCTCCCGCTTTGTGGTACAGACAAGAGGCGAAAGCATGAGAAAACAAATATCACCAGAAAACTCGGGAGGATCGAGCGTCCGTACCGTCTCCACCCTCAACCGCTCCTTTCCGATCCAAATAAATGGTTCCTGCATGAGCCCGATAACCAGATGTTCGATAAACTCCGCTTTCGGCGATGAAACCGTCAAATGCAGCAGACTCTCACCGGTAGTCATCGTTCCGTTATCATGCATCACCCACTTTTGCCGCTTCCCTGGATAGAGCGGAGAGAAGGTAAAAAGCTTGAACGCCCTGTTCGCAAGCCGGTACCCCTTTGCATGCAGCCGTTCAGCATATTCACTTGAGCTTTTATCGACGATGTTGTAGATGAGAGAGGAAATGAGATAACTGTTATTGACAGGCAGCGTCACCGTCGGCTTCCGATGACTGAGTTCAAGAGTGATACGCATAAAAAACCATCTGATTGTTCATATATACACGATTACTTTTCCTGACAAATATCCTTCATGAACCTTCTTGCCTTTCACAAAAACCTTGCCAGTACCAGATTCAGCATCAAAATGGGCATCCCCGTTTCTGTCAGTGAACTCGTCACGGGTCACTCCGCGCAATAACCCTGAAAAACCAAGAGACACTTTCGCACTTTCAGCAGCTTTTCCGGTATCTCCATATAATACCCTTACAATCACCATGATTAAAATCCAGTTATTATTGATTACGCACTAAAAAACTCCCCAAAACATGGAAATAAAAATGTTCATCTTACAGGTTCTTTCTTGAATTCCGTTTTTTCCCTATTGAGCTTGCTTTCTATCAACTCCATACGCCATTCTTCTTGAAGACGCATATCTCTTGCTATTTTCTTTCGGTCTCGTCCATATTTGGCAGCACTGAGTTTCTGAATGTATTCACTCAACTCGGGATCATGCTTCTGAGAATGAAGAATCGTCCGAAGGGTAAATGGTCGGGTGACCTGGCCATTATGCTGCAACAACGCAACAGCATTCCAGTTCGGAAGCTTGAGCAAATCGTTTTTTGAAAAAACAGGCGATGTCACACGTTCGAACATTTCCGCATCTTCCACTCCGGTTCTGAAAATGACCGTCGAACCAACATTCCCTTGTAAAGCATCTGTTATGTCAGATGACAGTTGCTTTACAAACTGGTTTGCAAGGACCAGATTAAGCCTGAACTTTCGGGCCTCGGAAAGCAATATTGAAAAGTTTTTCGTCGCAAGGTTCTGAAACTCATCGACATACAGGTAAAAATCCCTCCTTTGATGTTGAGGAATACTGACCCGGCGCATAGCTGCAAGCTGCAATTTGCTGACAATCAGCATCCCAAGGAATCTTGAATTAATCTCTCCGACCGCTCCTTTTGCAAGATTGACTATAAGGATTTTTCCTTCATTCATGATAGCATCAAAATCAACCGAAGTTTCAGGCTGACAGATAATATTCCTGATCATAGCGTCACCAAGGAAATTATCAAACTTGGAGACCACATACCATGCAAATGGAGCTTCGGTCCCCTTTCTGAAGTAATCGAATGTATTTGACCGATGGAATGCCTGTAGTAGAGGATCGCTTTCCTGCTGCGTAATATCAAAAGCATGATAATAATTCGGAACCGTGAAAAACCGGTAAAGATCAAGCAGCGTTACAGGTTGCTGATCACACATAACATAGAGCAGGCCCATTCGAAGATTGTGGTAGAACATTGGTCCTGTAACCGAAGAATTACCAGTATACTTATCATCGAAGAGACGCTCGATCATGCTGATCATCTCCTGAACAACGAACATCTTTTCACGCTCGTTGCTGTACTCAAGCATGTTGATACCTAACGGGTAGTCATCCATTGCAGGATTGAGATACACAACATCTTCTGCTCGATCTTTCGGAATCCTGCTGAGAACACTCTCTGCAAGATCTCCATGAGGATCAATAAGGCAAACCCCCTCACCGCTCAAAATATCATCAAGAACCATCTGCTCCAGCATGGTCGTCTTTCCCGTCCCTGTCTGGCCGACCACATACATATGACGTCTCCTGTCGTCTCTATTGAGCATGACAGGATGACGGCTCCCCGTGATTGTGATATTCTCCCCAATCACTCTGCCAGTTCCAAACGCCTCAACTGGCGAAGCAACATTGCGATGCGCCAGCATTTTGACTCCAGGGAAGCAATTGTCACTACTGACAAAAGGAAGATGAAACACTACAAAAGCATTTTGAGGATCCATCAGATACAACAACCGCTTATAAGCGCTGGGGGCCTTAACTGACAAGGCCTGGGTGACATCCATACGCCTTACGATTTCAGACAATTTTAACTCCCTCTGCATAAAAACCCAGTCATATCCTCCTTGACTGGGATCACGATTTTCTGACTTTAACCCTGGTTCTCCTGCCTGCCGGGTAATGGTTGCTCCGAGATATTCAATCACTCCTTGAGTGAGCGGCGCATCACTGTATATCTCGGAATACACCTCAAAGGTTTGATCCTGACAGGCAATGACCCGCCTCGACAGGTTACTGATCAGCATATTCAGTTGATCGAGAAATAGATTCCGGTACCCGGAATGATTGTCTACACGATTTTTTATCGCATAGAGTCGAGCGGTCTCATCTTCATATGTTGCTCTTTCCTCTTCTGTAAAGAGTGACGGACGCAAAACAAGACGAACCATAACGGCATGGCTGTACTGGAGAAGACGGCGGCAGAGAACATCCCAGCCTTGAATATTAGGGCTGTAGGAAAACACCGTATAGAAACTCTCATCAGCGTCATGATTTACCGGTGCTGAAGTCAAACAAGGGTCTCCAGAATTCATAAATCCGATTTCACCTGCTCTCCGGATATTGTCTATGGGAGCTGATATATCAACGTACCCGGCACGACAACCCACTTCAGCACCATCTGCAATATCAAACGGCTGCAGGAATCTTTCGATCTGGGATTCTGAAGAAACGAACTCCCAAAGGCTTTCAGGCTGGATTGCCCGAATTGATTCAAGCACTTCTCCAGCCTGGAGTCTGGCTGCAGAGCGACTGGACGTCAAAGAGGAGTGGGTAAGTTTGAAGAGTAAGGCAATGGTAACCTCCGGAATACTCTGATGATCCGGGATCGAAATAAAACGGAGTTCGATCTGTCGTTCGGCAACATCTCCATCAGGAAGAAAATACCCACCGGAGAGAATCGTATTGAGAAAAAAAGCCTGTCGCTGCCAGATATCTTCTCGATATGCAGAAACTCCAATCAGGCCATGCTCTACCATCGCGAGCTGCATCGGTAAAAGAGCAGTCATCCTGAGTCCGGAAACGGAGTGCCACTCGCCTTCACGCTCAAAGGATATTACCGCTATCTGCTCTTGTTGATCCTTCATGGCATTGACATTGTTGAAGTTTTAACCTTGTGCTAATTTTTTAATCGACCATTTGATGGAAGAGATTTCTAATTCCTCGACCTATGGCCCCAAAGATTCTCAGCGGTAATCTCCAAAGAACGTCGTAAAGAATCCCGCCAAAAAACTGTCCCCAGACCTCTTCTCCGACAGCTTTCCTGAACAAAGTGCTGGCAATTATCAATAAACCGGGTATAATAATCCACATAGGCAACTGGTGAATGAATGAGAAGAGAAACGGAGACACAAACGCCATAATGATGATATTCTGATAAACCCTCATTCCCTGCCTCCGAAAACCGAGGATGATAGCCAGACCCGCAAGGACCATGAGGGTCAGTCTTATCTGGTTCTGAAGTACTGTCAGATTTTCCATTGCATCACAGTCATTGTTGAATTTTTTTGAGGACAAGCCGGGAATCGAACCCGGATATGCCGAGATCACTTCGGATTTACCCGGCAGTCGAACCTGTCAGGACCCATTCGATGAATGTTCCCTTTGCGGGAAGGGGACGTTCTGCCCCCTTGTATATTTTCAGTCCATAACCCCTCCTTTATTTTGTTGAGAAATCCCCCCTATACCTATTACATGAAACCGGTTATTTGACATTAGTTGCAGCAGGATGCTTGATAAGATGTGTCAATCCCCTATGGATTTTGGAGCCTGAAAAACAACATGATGCCATGACTCAAAAAAAAGGAAAAGAGGTAAATTGAGTGAATTATTGCACAACAGAAATCGCCCAAATAAACCAGACAATCGTAGAGATATGATTTTACCTCTAAATATCTTTGGTGACGATATTCTCCGTAAGAAAGCAAGGCCGCTTCAGGGGATTGACACTGGAATTGAAAAGCTTGTGAGCTCAATGTTTGAGACACTTTACCATACGTCCGGTATCGGTCTTGCAGCTCCCCAGGTCGGCCATTCTATCCAGTTAGTAGTGGCGGATATTTCCCGTTCTCGCAGAGGAGATTATGCCTGTGAAAAACCTATCGTAGCGATTAATCCCCATATTCTTTCGGCGAACGGAGATGACGTCACGGAAGAAAATTGCTTAAGCATTCCCGGTATTCGAAAAAATATCGTCCGACCGGCCGCTATCACCCTGCAATACCGTAACGAGCATTTCGAAGAAAAAACCAGTGAGTTTTCCGGTCTGCTAGCCCGAGTGCTTCAGCATGAGATTGATCACCTTCACGGAACACTCTTTATTGACAGACTGACACCTCTCGACAGAGAAATGATCCAAAGTGAACTTGACACTATTGCCGCCGGTATTGTTCCGGCAGAGATAGCTCATCTGTTTCGAAATTCAAGCAGTGAACCCTGACATTCTTCTCTTTATAACGACACAAATGTGGCTGTTGACAGTCTCACGTACTGAGCACTGTCGAAACTTTCAAGTTGCCTTTTCAGGCTTTCAGAGCAGGAAAACTTCCCCTTAAACTGTCGCAGAAACATCTTGTTTACCGGTATCGGCATAAGATCCGGCGTGATTGCAGTCATGTTGGCCGCGGTGCGATGGAAATAATCGCCAAAATCCGAAATACCAAACGGCTCTTTCAACTTAAAAACAGACTGGAAAAAGGTCGCTGAATTTGCAGCCTGCACATCTGCCGGCAACTGAATAAATCCTGCATTTTGCAGTAACATCAGCTCCTTGAACCATACTCCCTGCTTCTTTGTTAGCTGTGTTAACGATGCAAAAAAGGACCTGTTCAAAAGAATTGCCGCCAGCGGGTTTATCCTTCCATTAAGAGGAGTAAACTCATTATAACCACTTAACCCGGTAACCATTTTCTGCCTGGAAGGATGATGTGCAATTTGAAGTAAACGCTCATAGAGCCATTCATCATCAGTAACGATTGCACCACCTTCACCTGCATAGAGAGATTTCCCCGGTGAAAAACTCAACACAACGACATCCGAAAAGTATCCAGCCGGTTTACCATCTCTAAAGGCCCCAAGGCTTTGAGCTGAATCGCTGATATAGATTAATCCGCATTCCCGGCAAAATGCCTTAATTCGCAAAGAGTCTGCTGGAAACCCATGATAATCAACAGAAAGCACGGCTTTTGTTTTGGTTGTAACACTCCTGCTCAAGTCATCAGCACACAAAGACAACGAATACGGCTCAAACCCCGCAAACCTGATCTTGTTGTTATGCAAGAGAAATGGAGTTATCGAACCTCCCCAGTTAAACGGTGATGTCACGATTTCAGTGCCCTTCAATCCGTATGCAAGACAAAGTGCCTGCATGGCCGTCGTTGCACTTGAAAACGTAAGAGCAAAACTCTTTCCATAATAATGTTTTAGCTGTTTTTCAAACTGAAAGACAGCTCCTGCACCCGATAAATGCTCCTTCTGATTTTCAGGATTATTTGCACACCCTTCAAGAAAAGTTTTCAGTTCAAGAAATGCTTCTGAGTAATCTATCTTAGACATTGGCATGGGGTTGTAGTTCCCTTATCTGCTGCTGTAGTTTTTGCTGATCAACAAAGTTCTCATCCGTCAGCACCGCTTTGATATAGTCCGGATAAGGATATTCCGGATCAGGAGCGTTCTGACTTGCATCCCACCAGGGAAGGAACGAGTTGTTCCGACAGTAATTCAGTGCCACATAATCAGAAAAAATGCCTGCAATCGGACTGCCGCTGGGAATAATATCATACGAGGCAAACTCGATATGTTCAATACCCAACGCTCCATCTAAAACAGCCTGAGAGGCTATGAGCGCCTCCCGAATCTCACGAGGAGCCGCACCCGCTTGATAGAAACGATTTGCGGAATCCATGATTATCGGATCGGGAAAATGACTGTCAAAGAGAGGATTTAATTCTAACGCAATGCTTGCAATAATCTCAGGGTAATCCTTGGCAAGAGGCATAAACACCGGAAGAATGATCCATCTCTGCCTCATCGCTTCAGAAATTGCATTGGGCCGGTTTGATGTGCCAAACAGCAGCGTTTTCCCTGCCATCGATGTATCTGCAAGGAAAGACTGCAACTGCCCGATAAGATTTTGCGTCACTCCACTGTCGTTTGACGATTGACTCCTATCCATTGGAAACTGGAGTTCCAGTTCATCAATAATACCAATGCCACCAAGCTGCTTCAGCAAATTCAGCATGATTTTGGTTCTTCGTTCAGTTTCACCAACCCACTGTGACTTCGGGCTCACAAGATTGAACGCTGGCACTCCGGTACTTGCTGCAGCAAGAAGGGCGAGCACCGTTTTTCCTGTTGATGGTGCTCCGCACAAACAGATATTTCTTGGGATGTTTTTTTCACCGTTCTTCAACCCCTTCACAATTCTCATCAGGATCTGAAGCGGTTTTTGAATAGTAACTCCGGCAAGACGAGTGTTCTTTACCCTTGAATTATCAATCATTTCCAAAGTACCTTCACTAAGCGAGACAATGTCTGCCTGCTTTCTTTCCGTCAGATCGTTTTCACTGTATGGCTCCCCTGTCCGCTCACTGGAGAGAAGAATAGATTCCAGCGAACGGTTTGGTGTTCCACTGCTCAGGTTTGCTATTATCTCCTTGGTCAATCCTTCCGCAGCAACAGCATTGTTGTAGCGTTGCATCATGGTTTCAAGAAATGGTAGCTTTTCCTCTGCTGTAGGCTGCGAAAGTGTGACGGTTTCGATGTTCTGATAGATAAGCGAATCCATCAGCCCCGCCCTTGACTCGACAAGTACGGTATAGTTCTGACTTTTACGATAACCGAGCGAATAACTCAGACGCAAGGCAAGTTCAATTGATATAATCTGTTCAACTGTATGTGTTCCATTGTTTAAATGAGGCAGCAAATGCTCCGGAAACTCGATAAGAATAAGAAAACGCAGGGGCTTTCCATCCCGCATTTTTGGTTCATTGGCTTGCACGCCAAGCTTCAGGAGCGAACGCAAGACAGTGACAAATTCATCTTCCTCTCCCCCCTGCTGTCGTTGCCCGCTCTGGTTTTTTATGCCAAGATGATTCAAAACAGACCTTACTTCACTCTGTTCCGAGTTGTTCAGTTCACTCAAATCGTAGGTAATACCCGAAGACCTTGAATATTGAACGACTACAAGGTTATGGCAGGCGAGGGCTTGACTTCTGAGTATCTCAATCAACGGCTGAGGCCTGTCGGTAGAATTGAGCTCTAGGTCATAGAGTGACCGGCCCTGAAGGACAATACAGCTTTTTCCTTTCTCGTAAGGCCTTAGAATCTGATTGATTGATGTAGACATGGTCGTACGTTTAGTTTACGTTTGTGGACATGCAGGGAATCGAACCCTGATATACCGGGGGTCACTTTGGATTTACCCAGCAGCTACACCTGTCATGCCCAATATCCTGACTGCTACCTTAATGTTGCGCTCTCCTCTGCTGATTCAATTTTCGTGTACGCTCAACTTCATGCTTCTGCTTCTCAGCCAGGTTGGCACCGTTCTGAACTGTTCCCCTTGTTGGGCGAGTGCTATCACTGCTGAATTTTACCCCAAGACGTTTTATTTCAGCATTGAATCTGTTTATAACTCCTTCACAAGAGCCGTCATGAATACCAATAACCTCCGTTGCGGTATTTATCTGCTGCATCTTGTTGACACTGATCTCTGAAACCAGTCCCTGTCCACTCTGGTTTTTGGCGATAACAAGCACGCCCTCAGACTGTGGTAAAGGTTTTATGGTGACATCAGGAAAACCGCTGATGACGCTTGCCCGCGCACAGGCATGAGCAACCGCCGATGTGAAGAGTTTTGTATGAGCATGCTCAAGCTCCTGAAATCCGCTTCTCAATGACTCAGTCACGAGAGTTTCAGTATCTGCGGCAAATGCTGCCTGAAAATGGTTCACAGCTACAGATGCTTTTGATACCGTAAAATCCAGTTCAGAGAGTGCGCATAACGCTGAAGCCTTTTTTGCTTCAATTGATGAAAGCCCCTGCTTTTGAAACGCATCAACACGTGGCGTGAATGACTGACGAAACGAGCGATGCAGCATATTCGGGCTTGATAACAGCACAGGACTATTGACACCCATCGCTTTGGACACCAATGCAGATTGTGCCTGTACGACCTGAACAGAGCAATGTTTTTTCAGCTCAGGAATCATGCTTTTTATTGAGACATGGCTCCTTAACTCTACAAAAGAGGCAAGCTCATCCTGACACCTTCTCAAGGAAAATCCCTCTATTCGTATTGCATCATGTTTTTCAGTAAGCTGACTCATAGCAATATATAGTTTAGGGTTACAACCATTTCTCAGCCTCATTAGACCCGCCCGCTTCCTGCTGAGCGCGACCAGCTTCTTCAGCACCACCTACAGTACGACCATTGCTCCTTGCATGTTCTTCCTGACCTTCTGCAGCAGGTTCCTCATCAAGTCGCTTTCCCTCACCCTCAACGGCACGATATTGCTGAGCGCCATTCTCCCTAAAGTCCATACCACCAAAGCTTGCTGACGAAAATCTGGCCCACACATCAGCAATGCTCTGCTGTTCAGGCGTAAATGGTTCAGGTGTCCGCTGAACACTACCGTTGGCATCGGTATGGAGTGGCAGCATATTGTGCATCATGACCATGTTAAATGCCCAGATCAAAAAATTATCACAACGGGTCAACGCAAGTTTTGCCGCATCAGCATCCGTCTGTGAGAAGCGGGAATATGATACAACAACACTCTTTGCTGATTCAGCAAACTTGTCACGTGCTGGCGTAAACTCTTTTAACGAGAAGTTTTGCAGATTTTTTCCAGCATTAGCAACTGTTTTTTCTTTTTCATCGCGTATAGCGGTTGCCTTGTGGGCAACTTCAGCAGCAATGAAGATGTTGCTCATCGTTACCAGCCAAGCATGAAGCGAAACGGTTATCAGCACAATAACGAGATTCAGCAACAAGCTTTCTGTGGAATCACCAGCTTCAAATCCTTCAAAAATGTTGCACGCTGGAATAATCAGAATCAGGAGATATGATACAGCCAGAAGGAACTTATGAATCGAGATATTTTCTTCTTTCTGTTTTTTGGCTAAATGGTTGAGACGAATGCTTATGGTGATCATACCAAAGGCTATCAAAAGAGCAACAGGTATGACCACAAACCCAAAAGAAACCCCTGTAAAATGCTCCAAAAAGTACTGGGTACCTTTATATGAGAGAAAAGACTCAAACAGAAATGTCCAAATCAATAAAGATTTTGCGCATTTATGATTATGCCTCTCGGCAATATTTTGATCAAGCCGAATATCACCATTATCTTCGTTGAAACGCAGAAGGTCATCATTGGCATCACTCTGTGCCTTCAGAAGGGGCGCACCCTTCCTGATGTTGGCCTGGAGGGCGTTGAAATCCTTACTGGCTAATCGAATAGCACGATCAAGCAGCTTCACTTCAGACAAAAATAAATTGGTGAAGTTAAACATGTTTAATCCTCCAGTTTGTGTTGATGGATTACAAGATTTAATGCCCTCTCTAAATTTTCAACCTCGGTGGCACGGCCGCTCATAATGCTTAACGGGGATCCTCCATTGTTTACCGTTACAACCTTTACATCTGAAGGAATTGCATCAAGCGGTTTTGACTGAGCACCAACCGGCTGCGACTGAATACCATCCGACACAAGCAGCACCGACCGAAAATGAACAGAATCAGGTGCAATGGTACTGAACGTCCGTGTTGCAGCGTTGACACTTCCTATGATATCTGACCAGTCCTCATTGCGTGGTCTCACTCCATACTCTTTCTGTATGATGCTATTGCAGTCTGTCAAAAACTTTGCAAGTTCAGCTTGAAACTTGGCCTGATATTTGAGACTGGTCGCTACGTATGACTTCATACCCTTCGCATACACATCCTTCCGTTTGTTGAAGGCAATCCTCGATTCTCCGGGGATACGCACAGGTAATTCAAGTTTTGCGGGCTGCTCGGTAACGTTGAAATAAACAATAGGGTTGTTGAAGGCATCCTTGTCGATGAACGTCACCCATACCTCTCCGTACCCGTTCTCACGAATTTTTTCAACAAGCAGCTTGACATAGGTCGTATCAATTTTTGGAACCGAATAGGTTGAAGAGGTTGAGCCTGACGGATCAAAAATCACAAAGCAACCATTGTAAATTGGCTTGGAACCCTCTTTCTCTTTTACTCCTAAAAAAGTCTGTGTCTTATCACGAACCGTGCTATTGGTTGCATAGTAGTATGACCCACCGAGCGTTATGACTGTTGCCATAGCAGCTATACTTTTCTGAAGTGTGTTCATGATTCTAAAAGTTTGGTTTGTTTTAAAATTGCCCTCTCAGACTATATTGTATTTTAGTTAGTTCAAATTAGCCGGAATAGTCAGTCATCCATCTCCCAACATCCTGATGGCGGTTTTCCTGCTTTCTCTTGCGCAATATCCAGGCAGTCAGACCTCCGCCAGCGACGAGTAATAGCAATAGAGCCATTCCGTCAGTATATCTAATTCCATTTTTCATAACGCTCCCTTACCGATTATTTCTTTTACTTAAACGCGAATCCCTACAACCCTATATCTATTACTGGGGAGGGGTTATTTGTAGTTAGCTGTACCAAAATTCTTCTTGAATGAGTAAATCAATACTTTCAAGTATACCTATGCTGGGAGGGTGCCACCTACACCCACTCATTGTTCAGCCATTAATAACCAAAAGGTTTTATGCTGGAAATTATACACCTATAACTGTTATACAAAACCGGTAATTTTATATTAGTTACAGCCGATTTTTTTGATATGTTAGAATCAGTCTCTGGTGGGGATTGGGAAGCGGGTGATTAAAAGTAAGAATTAATTTTTGCTCAAAGAAGGGAGGAGGATCAATTATATTTCCAAGCTACTTAAAACTTGGCTTCTGACAGCGATTTGATCACAGAATCTTCATAGTCCAGAAATTCCTACAGATGAAGCGTAGATAAAAATATTGAAAGGGAACTTGGGGGGGGAGTGGAGTAGAGTTAAGCTGGATTTATTATAATTAGTGATAATACAATATAAATAGCTTAATCACAGTCATTTTCTTTAAAATGAGCTAATGAGCGTATAATAATCCGTCTCTGGATCATACGTAGACCATCAAATGAAAATGTTTTAAGAATTTCAGGTATTTCTCCTCCACGAAATAGATAAGACAACGACTGTTGTTCAAGCCATGGGAGATTTTGATAAAAATAATCTATATCCATTTCTTGCTCAATTTTATTTATAGTATTAATGCCTGTAGTATTATCTCCTGCAGAGCCCTCATCTTGATCTATAATATTATAACCTTCAACAGAATCTGCTTTTTTTTCTCGACTATTACGCAATTCATAACAGACTTCCTTTTTTTGTTCTTTTGTTAAAATAATGGCACTTGCATAATTAATTTCATTTATTTCCAAATAGTGTTTAACAATAAAATGGTCATATATTTTTCTATCTGCATTAAAATCATACCATTTAGGATATATAGAAATAATTATCTCAATGATGTTTTTCTGAAGTTGATCAAATACATTATAATCATCAATATTTTTAGAGGCCACATTATTTTTTGCTTTTTGTATGGCATTGCCGATTGTATTTATTTTTGCTTGAACAAATCGGCTAAAATTAGCCAAACAAATCATATATTCATCTTCATATATTTCAACATCATATAAAACATTTTCATAATCAGCCATATCTGCCGTTGCGATTGAATTATAATACTTATTTTGGGTTATTAGTATATTTGACATTAAAACCGCAAGAAAGGATTGTATATTTATATAATTACTCTTATCTAACAATATAGTGTTAATATATATATACAAATCGTTAGGATTATCAACCTCATCAACGCCACCAATAATATCTATATATCTATCACTAGCCAATATATCTACTATTACACTTTTGATCGTTATAATAAAATCATCAGTTTTCATCATTATCTCCAGAAAGAATATTTTGTGATTTTCTTCTTTTTAGTATAGCTAAACATTCTCGACCTTTTTTTATAACATCAAACATGTGTTCTTCCCCTGCAACGTCAGATAGCATAGATGTTATCATCTCTTCAATCATTATATATGCTATTACTGCTGTATCCCCATCTTTAACATTTTCCTTTATAGCTCTAATTATTCTTTTTACATCCCCCACACTCGCTATGATGAGTGTATTTTTTTCTATACTACTCTGAAGGATTCTCCATCCCATCATTTTTTTCTTAAATAATGGATACTTTGATAATATCAAATCGCAATGAACCTGCAATTGGAGAATAACTTCTGTCAAATCATCAATATCAACATCCATTTGATACTTAAACCAAGATTTTTCTTCTATTAAAAATCCTTTTGGATAATCTGTCAGTTTTATACAAAGCCTTCCCATTAACTGTTTTGCATTGTTGCCAACTACTTCTGGTTCTATTCTATTTTGAAGATTTAATATTTCCCCAGTACTTAATAATAAATATATTGCATCAGAATCTAATCCGACTATATGATATAACCAAAATACTAAACGTCTGGCATATAATATTTTTCTGAAAATATCGATATTTTCAGCAGTGAAGGTTTTTTTCTCAAGTGATGTCTGTAGATCACTAATTGGTTTATGACCAATAAGAGCGCCTTTTTGATGCATATAGGTGAAATGGTTGATGTATCGCCTTGCATTATCACTTAACAATTTTTCAGTTTCAAAATAATCTTGACGTTGCCGATGTTCAATATAAAACCTTTTTTTACCGTCATTGTCCCACCCCTTTGAAGTCGATTGTGAACATACTGCATTGTATTGACTATCACCAAGTTGTATTATATTCTCAGCAAATATCTGTCTATTTCTCTCAGAAGAACGTAGATCATCTTTTGAGTAAACCTCTACTCTGAGATTATACTTTCTAAAGCTTTCGAGAAGAAACTGCCGACCAAGACCACTCAGTGCAAAAAACGAAGTCAAGCGATCTCTTTTTGCAGTATCAAAAATAAAGTCATAACCCTGTCGGGATTGATGTTTTTTAGTGCCAGATTCGAAAAGACGATAATCAGATATAACGACAGTGATAGAGTTGACTGTATGATCGTCATGTATTTTTTCATCTTCTTCAATAATTTTTTGAGCTTCATCGACATGTGAGCATACAATAGTTGTCACGCCGTTGGCATGGAGTGCGTCAATGATAAGTTCAAGGCTGGCAGGTTCATCATCAAGAACCAACGCTTTCCATGGTCTATCAATAGCTATAGGTAGTGGAGTTACCTCTGTTTCATCAGCCAAAGTTCTAAGCACTTCCTCATGCTGCTGCATAAAAGTACCTGCGCTGATTAAATCTTGAGAATGAATAATACCTTTGTTAAACTGGTCAAGCAGATGATCTCTCACACTAAGCGCAACTATGCTATTTCCAAGAAGTTGACATATCTCACTCAAGCCTGTGTTAAGGGTATTGTAAATATTCTGTAACTTTGTTTGTCGATCACTCTCAGGTTCATGTATTAGATTAGCTATTCTGCCCTTGGTTCTATGAGCCACTTCGCCAATCTGGCCGCTTAAGTTGCAGTAATTTGATTGGATATCGGCGAACTGAATATCATTTAGTGTTTTTAAATTTCCTTTGCCAAACTGTTGACTCCATAGATTCCACTGTAACGGTTCTATCTGCATAAACGAATGACCAAGAGCATCGAGAATCATATTTTTCGGGCTGGTCTCAAAATTAGTCTTAGGCATAACAGATACAAAGAGGACTGGCACATGCAAATGCTTCAGCGTACGAAAGTAGCGCTTGACTAATTCAATACCATAAAAATCAGAAAGTAATCGCTTATTACCCTTTTCGTCCCAGTCTAACTCACACAGAACAACTATTCCATGAGTTAATGATAAGTTAACTTTTATTAAATCAATATATGACGTAATTATTACATCAGTTAAGAATATATTGAGAAAGGGTGTAACAAATTCTTTGTTCCATAAAACAATAAGACTCATAAGTATATACTATTATTATTCTTAAATAAAATTATATAACTATTTTATTATAAAGTAAATATAATATCACCCACATTTATTTAAATCGATGATATTTTTTTTTCATTTTCTCATGACGATCTTGCCGTTTCACAGGATGTTCACCTAATACTGGAGTAATTTTTAAATATTCAATAATTTTGCCATAATATAAAACAATACTATCCCAAGATTTTAAATCTCCCTTAAATTGTTTTTCTGCAAGGTGCTTATAATGAGAGACTTCATTTCGTTGATCCCATAATATTATAGCTCTATCATCTCTTCTATTTCTCATAATTGAACCACTATCCTTCTTCCCATCGTGAACATTTATATCAACTTTCTTCGTTTGATGAATATACTCCACTATCAGCCCAAGTCTTTGAATAATAGTACTAGCCCAAAATCCTGCTTGAAGAGCCGTTGCATTATTAAATGCATCATATTCGAAAATATGGAAATGCAAATAGTTTCTTATCATTAGAATTGATTCATATATAAAATCGCATACAACTGTTTTAAAAGCTTTCGTGGTTTCATTTGTTGAAACCCATGTGTGTTCTTCCCACCAATATAGTTCTGTTTTTTCTTTAATTATTTTATACTTATAAACCATTGATGAAAAGTCTTTATATTCCTTATCAGTTAGTTTGTCAATAAATAATAATAAGTTTTCGTAATTATTATCTTCGGCTAAACCAATATCATCGATTCCTTTTTTTATCCAATAAGCATCTGCACCTATTTTCTTAAGTGTTTTTAAAGTATGAGCTTTGTTAGATGCGGTTGTTATCAATACCGGAATTCCAAGATATTTGTCTTTTATAAATTTTAAGATAGTTGCTCCAGAATATTCGGAGATATCTTGTTTTTTACTAATATTATCATCAATAGTTAAGCGCAAATCTAATATAATAAGTTCCGGAAAAGATTTCTCGTTAGACTCAGTAAGCGCAGGAGCCAAAAAAGACGTCTTAATCGCCATATTAATAATATCTAAACTATAAGTATCAGTATTTCCAAGCGCACGGAAAAGCGGTATAGTATCTTCACGGTTTTTTTTATAAACGCCATCTAAATATATTTTATCATCACCATAAATCATATGGACGAATATTTCTGCCCAACCATTCTCACATTGATCATCAATAAATAATATTTTTATATTCTTATTTTTAATAATACTTCTTCGATCATTAATTCGTTTGCTTATATCACTAATATTAAATAATGGAGAGTCGTAAAGAAACTCTATAATAAGATTTTTTAATGACTTAAGTTCATTAACAATATAAGAAGGATACTTTATTGCTTCATTTTTTGAAAGCTTCTGATTAATATCGTACAAATGCTTAAGTCCCCACCAATTTGCCCACTGATGTCGACTATCAGGAAGGTTAGAAGATAGCCGGAAATAAGGTTTTATTAATGATTTATTTATAAGAGAAGGTTTATTCTTTGTAATTAAAGCCAATAATTGGTTATCAGTTGGATAAAATTGTAAAAATGACGTGCCATCTGAACACAAAAGCAATGCGTTTTTATTTAGCCTTAGAATATTTTCAAGCGAAAGAGGAGAATAGATAATGCAATATCCTAAACAGAATTGCTCAGCATTAATAGTCACAATATTTAGAAGTCTGAGATATTGAAGCACCTGTAAGCCTCCAAGACATGACAAATATTGCGGATTATTTCTATCATCTTTACACTCCAAATGTAAATTAATAAATAATATCCAATCTAATTCTTTTTTATATTCAATAACACTAAATGCAATTTCATATGAAGTCATAGCTTTATTCACTTCAAATAACTCTATAGTCACTGAATCGCCCAGCAAAAACCTTATCCTATCTTCAAGAACTAATATATAATTTGATGAATTATCAACAACAAGAATATTCATATTAGATTCCCAATTGAAGTTTTTCAAGAATTTTATCTCTTATTTGATTATACTCTTTTATAGAATATTTTGAGAGATTTCCATGCAATTCTATTAATGCCTTGTTTAAAGGGGATTGTTGATCGCAGGAATTCCATAGATCATCAAACTCTTCATGCCACCCATCGTTCCGATTTTGACAGCATTTATGCGCCAAGCTATATATTTTATTTCTTATCTCATCCTCTGAGTTCTCACTATAGTCCCTAATAAATGCATATTGAATACCTGTTTTAATTATATTATTTTTAGTATCGTCAATCTCATCACCCCTTTGATGGAAAAGAATGCATATCTTATCAAACCCTTTGACTTTATCACCTTGTAAGATTGCGCTGTAATTATCATTTGTTCTGCCTTGATATCCATGTATTATAAGTAAAGAAGAATCATCACTTCTATTTAAGAATACATTTTCTGTTGAATCACCAGAATCCCTACCCCATTTTTCACCCCATTCATCACCATCTTCATTAATTATAGCATACATCCTAGTAATTATGATAATCAAACGCATGTCTCTCCTCCTAATTTTGACGTGTTAATGCTAAACATATTTTAGCAAGTGGTAATTTTGAAACCCTAGCCCCCATTATGTATTCTTGCAATAATGAATAAGGAAGGAATTTTACATCTTTTAATAACTTTGGAGGTATTCCTCGGCCTGATTCAACAATTATAAATGGAATAATTTTACGAATATTATTTATAAATTCGTGTGATTTAAATTCACTATCTTCTTCTTCCCATTGTTCAAGGATTCCTTGATGAATGATAATCATGTGTGGTATCACATTAATATCACTATTATCAGAATAATTCTTCATTTTTATTTTGCCACTTTTTCGGTCAAATAAAATACTTATTTTTTCAATACTATTATGCAATGGCTTATCTTCACTTTTATTTATATAATGCGTACAAATATATATATTAGCTGCTGCTGCTACTTGATGCCGACTTTGTAAGTGAACATTTTGATAATCAATATCCATAATATCTCCAGATCGCTCAGCAATACGCTCATCAATTATAAGTATTTTTAAAAGTGATGCCTCTGCAAGTTCCCATGGGAAAGTCCAGTATTTTTTCGACTTGCATTTAAAATCTGGTGAAAATATTAAGCTGAAATCTGAGGATTTTTTGTCAAAAAGATTATATATATATTTCTCTTGAGGATAAGCACTTGATTTTTTATTTAACAATTTGAATAGGCGTCCATGACGATCGTAATATATATTAAGATAATCATTTGTATTAGCGCTTGAATTTTTAACTGAATTTTTCGAAAATACTGATACTATTAAACTTTTTCCGTCTAAATTATCTTTATTTAACTCTGTGGTGTTTTCTATCCATTGCTTTGTGGGCTCAATATCTTCTTCTTGTTCAAAATATATATCCATTTCAATTGTTTTATAGATAAAGTAATCTGTTACCCATTTTTTCCATGCCCATGCAAGAAGCTCCTCAGGTGTTTCAGGAAGATTACTTTCTTCAACTATTATTAACTGTTTTTTGTTTAATGCGTCGATTTCATCACACTTATTGTTACAATCTAAAGTCGTTTTAATAATGATAACTCTAAATGGAAGCATTTTTAGAAAACGCTCAATTGATATACTTCCATAAAGACTATTAGATTCACTGACTTCAAGAACATTCTTATTGATTGCCTCTACTATCATATTGTAATCTAATATTGCAAATTTAAACGCTGCTAATGTTTTAGTGTGATTTGTATTTGATAAAACATCAAGTAAATCTTTTATCGTTTCATAGTAATAAATACCAGCATTGCTATTTATTTTTTTCGACTCTATAGAATCTTGATTTTTCAATATGACACCACATACTTTTCTTGACTTCATGAGATAAAGTCTATAAAACAAAGAATCTTTATCTTTACAAATTTTATATTTGATGCAGTTTTTATTAATATCACAATCTGAAACAGATCCTATTCCTAATATGCCTTCATTTGTATTTGTATTTGATTTGTTTCCGAGCAATGTAAAATCATTAACTCCTTGCAAAAGCAGTGAACAAATTTTCATTTCTATTACACCCCATGCACGTCGTGATATATTTCCATTATTATCAATAATACTATCATCCCTCAGTTCAAGTAACTGAGCCATTACATCGGATTTCGTAAAGTTATCCCATATGCATAATTCGTAGTGATTATCATTAGATAGCGATCTCGATAAACATAATGTTATTTCAAGTTTTTTTTCTTTTGCGCTATTAATCTGCGCCTTATTATGTTTAGCTGAATTTCTAATAAGGTTTTCTAGAAAGCCATATAATGCATGCTCACCATGAGGCCCAGGTAGATCTATTTCTATATCATCTGAACCAGTTGTAGAAGCGGCGATCGGCACTATTTCGCTACTACTTCTTATATGGGATAATACATAAGGTATTCCTGAAATATTATCCATTGATGTTTCGACATCATTCGGAATATCAGGATACCAATATATAGTATTTCCTTCTTGATATTTCGCTCTTATCTCTTTCCCATCAATATACACCCTTATAATTAATTGATTTATAGAAAAGCTATTATACTTCACATCCTCGTTGGCAGCTATATTATCCATCAGCAATGGATTCTCAATAAATGGCAATATAACTTCCTTATAAAAGAATAATGTCTTTGATGATGTTAATGGCTCAGTCGTTAGCTCTGCAAGAAACTCTGACTTTTCTTGTGAATAATTATCAAGCCGTTGCTTCAGTCTATTTATAGGCGATAATTGCTCCTTAATAGGGAGATTTTCATACTTAAATGACGAATTATTGTAAAGTTTTTTAATTCTATTATAAACAAGCTCAATAGTTGTTCTAGGCATTACATGAGATCCTATGTTATGCGACATATTCCTTGCCATAATAGAACCAACGGATGACCTTATAGCATTTTTTAGCTTTTCTTGATTCTCATAATGATGTATTATTCTTATTGAAAGTTTATCGGTAAGAGTTCCAATAATATCCAGCAGAGCATCATTCCCTATATTGCTTATTATTGCTTTATTCAGAATAATAAATACTCCTCCAAGTCCTAAATCTGAATTTAAATCTTTTGAGTAAACTGGAGCTGATAAAATAAAATATATATCATGTTTTTCGTCTATATAAATAGAATTATTAAATATCGAATCGGCTATTCCATATTCATGGCCTATATCATAGACTGTATTTAATGGGTCTCTAATCCTATTCCACTCAGCTAACTTTGATATAAAAAAGTCTTCTTCTTGTTGAATATGTATAAAGGGGGATATTATTCCTGTTTGACTACAAGGCGGGATATCTTCGCATTTAAAAAGTGATTTACGTTTATCGAATTCATTTTTAGATATCTTGAAATGCCATTTATTACTCTCATATTCATTGCAAGCTGTAATTACGGGATTACTTTCATTTTCATTTTCATTTAAAGATATAATTACTATTTTATTCCCTTTTCTATTTCTAAGTCCATTTATATAATTAAGTATTTTAGTACTTGTACCTTTTTTTGATATTATGCGTTGATTAGTGTATTTTTTTTGATAACCATCTATTTAAGTATATGCAAGAAATGATATATCCTTAAACCCAACTAGCTCCCATTTACTCCAATCTTTAAACAAATTATAGACTGGATTTATTAGAATTAACCCATTGCAATCATTACCTAATTGGGTTTGACAAATTTCTAAGAACTCACGAATATGATCTTCTGGGGAATAATAATCTTTATCTTGTTTTGTTATTGGCTGAAAAAGTTCATCAACTTTTTTCAATTTATTTATTAATATATTAAGATTATTATTCATACCTATCCCTTTTATCATACCCTATTGTAAAAAATGTTTTACCGCTAACATATTTTGACTTTCCTAAGGCTATATAAATTGCATATAAAGAGCTTTCTCCAAGATTACTAATTTCAGTATCAAAGCAGAACAACTTCCTTACCATATCAATATCCATATCTGATGTATAGAGCCGCTCTGTAGCCATCGACAGGGCAGGTTCAATATGCCTTAGATTGACGTTTGATGTATACAAACCAAAAACAACTTCCGGTTTTGTCAAATCTGGATGGTAGGTCACAAGATCCGGTTGTTTTTTGAAGCTTGTCCAATAGTCAAAAATCGCATAGGTTGAGGTACCATTGCCCAACCCGATAATACAATAGTCGGGTGTACCGTATATGGCTTTATATTCGATAGCGATTCTTTTGTCAATCTTTACTAAAAGATCAGCATTTTCTTCACTATGGTTACATGGAAAGTAACCATTTCTAACAAGCAGTCTACGCAATTCTTTGATGCAGTTCCCAATATAACCCGGAACCCTGACTAGAGTCGCACCATAATACTCCATCGGAGCTGTCCTGCCAGCAGGCAGTTTCTCCGGGATTACGAGTGTCAATTTGTAATCAAGAAAATTGGCAGCCATCGATAATGATATACCAGCACTACCGGAAGTAACTTCGAGAAGGTGTGTTTCCTCAGGTACGATCACCCCTAATGTTTCTGCAATAAACAAGTAAGGGATCCAGCACCGTGAGTAATGATTATTCCCCATTCCATTGGTATACTCCATCTTTATACGAAGCAGGTTGTCGTTTGCCAGTGGTATGGTATAGCAAGCAGTTTTCCCTATTCCCGCATACAGTTTCTTATAACGCGCGACTCTTTCGACTGGAATTGTTGTCGGAAGGTCAAAAAGAAGATGCATGTCAGCTTCGCTATCCATAAACTCCTTAATATCCTGCCTACCATCTAACACAGAATCTATCGACTTATATCTTACTCTATCTTTCATCAGTGCTTTATTATTGGTGTAAATCGTTGTAATCATCGGGGCTAGTGTTTTAATGCGTTCCATTTCCTTTTATATTTTGACACAATTGTATGGCTCAACATATAAGCTTAACACTCCTTAAACTTTCTTTGTAAAAAATCGGCTCTTTTTGTTTTCTTGATGAAGAAGACGCCCCCTTTGTTGAGGGGCGCCCTCTATACATAAGAGATTACCGGTTAACTGAGGTTAGTTGTATTCGACAGCCTTGCCATTTTTGACAATTTTAAAGCCCACTGGAACGCTGACGTCACCATCTGTAAAACTGAGTGCACCCAAGGCGCCATCAAAGCTTTTCAGGTTTCTTATTGCCGAAGCTCCTTTTTTCGCATCACTGCCACCCTCTTTTACCGCTTTTGCCATCAGCATCATGGCATCGTATCCAAGCGCTACAGCAAATGAGGGATACTCACCAAACTTGGCCTTATATGAAACACCAAATTCGTGGGCACTTTTTGTACTCGGATCTTCGGGTTTATAGTTGATGATAGGGACAATGGTACCGTCTGCTGCTTTTCCGGCAACGTTGATGCAATCAGGCTCCAAAAAGCTTATGTTGGAAACAATCGTGGAACTTATGCCTGCCTCCCCAAACTGCTTCATAAATTTCCCCATCTCTTTCTGGTTTCCTGCCAGATAAATCACTTCAGGTTTTGCTTCACGCAACTTGGCAATAATGGTGCGGAAATCAGATTCCTCAAATTTATAAGGCTCCTTCATGGTAATTTGCCCGCCAAGCTCATTGAATTTTTTCTCAAACATCTCAGCCAGCCCAAGACCATATTCGTTGGTCACATACACGACCGCAACCTTCTCTTTTTTCAGCCGGTGCTTAATGAACTCTGCTGATGCAATAGATTCGTCGGTGCTTGATGGATAATTTCTTGCAAAGAAAGGGCTTATACCTTTTAACTTCGGCGCCGCTGCTCCTGGAGAGAGCAGAAAAACCTTGTTTTGTTCGGCTATTGGCACCATGGCAAGTGTTGTTGAACTACTCACATCTCCAATAACGTATTGGGCTCCATTTACGGAAATCAGCTTTTGCAAGCCGGAAACTGCAATTTTAGTGTCAGCTTGCGAATCGACATAGACAAGGTTGAACTTATTGCCGTTTTTGCCCTCTTCTGCATTGATTTTTTCGAGAGCAAGATCAATCCCTTTTTTCATGGGTTCGCCATAACTGGCAAGTTCTCCAGTCAAGGGGAGAATAACTCCCACCGTCATTTCTCCGGTTTTCTTCTGTTGAGGCGCACAGCCGGTCGCAAAAATACCAGCAACAAGAATCATTGCAAGCATGACAACCGTCGTTTTGATACTATTCAGGTTTTTCATTGTGTTAGTTTTTAGTTATAGACATACGTTTCGAGAAAAGACTCTTTATGAAATTCTTCAGGGTTAAATTTTCGAGTGAGTGTTCCATCTTTTACAATAATGACATGCGTTCCAAGACCGAGAGCAACATCCATGTTATGCTCAACCAGCACCATACTGATGCCATCTTCAAGCCTTTTGCGTTCCAGAAATTTGACGGTGAAAGCGACAATTTCCGGCGCGAGTCCGGCTGTCGGTTCGTCGAGTAACCATGTTTTCGTACCCTGAACCAGAAAAATGCCAAAAGAGAGCATCTGCCGCTCACCGCCACTGAGGTTACCTGCCCGCTCATTTTTCAGTGCGTGCAAAGAGGGGAAATGAGCGTAAACATCATCTAACAGCTTTTTATCAAGAATATTGCCGCACTGCCTGGCTGCAAGTTCAAAATGTTCTTCAATGGTTAATATCGGAAGAACCAGCCCTCCCTGCAGAAAAACGGAAATCCCTTTTTTGATTAAGAGATGAGGATGCAACGCTGGCAAGAGTTCGCCTTTATAAATAACCTTCCCCCCGTTAACTTGCACGAGGCCCCCAATTGCCTTGAGAAGTGTTGACTTGCCGCTTCCATTCTGCCCGATAATTGAGAGTACCTCCCCTTTATGCAGGCTAAAAGAGACATTCTGTAAAACACTCTTCTGCCCGTAACCTGCGGAGAGGCTCTCTACCTGAAGGATGAGTTCTTTACTATTCATGAGTGACCTTTGTCATTCTGCATGACCTGTCCTTTAGACAAAAAAAACTGTGTATCACTGATAGATGAGGCTTTTGACCGATTGTGCTCAATCATCATGATGGTTTTACCCTGCTGCTTCAAGGTTGACATAACCTCTGAAATATGATCAATCATTTTGCTGTTGACCCCGGCAAATGGTTCATCAAGCAAAAGAAGTGATGCCTCATTCATAAGCAGCATCCCTATCGACAACAACTTCTGCTGACCAAAGGATAACTCCCCAGCCGTTTGCGCAAGCTTTCCTTCCAATGCGGTATGCCCGGCAATCTCTTCGGCTTTCAATTTTTGACTTTTTTCGTATGCAACGATTTTCCCCGGTCGCACGATATAGCTGAATAAAGATTCGCCGGGATGGTGCCGTGAAGCAAGCAAAAGATTGTCGAGAACTGAGAGGTTTTTGCAAATCCTTGGATTCTGCCATACTCGTCCAATACCAAGCCGAGTAGCAGTCATTGGTGTTGAGTGTGGTATTGGAACGTTTTTATAACAAAGCTCTCCCCCGTCAGCTTTCAAAAAACCGGAAATAATATGAAATAATGTCGTCTTCCCAGAGCCGTTCTCACCAAAAAAAGCTGCAACTGTACCGGTCTTTACTGAAAAATCAGCACCATCAAGCACTTTAAGGCCATTGAAAGACTTGGAAATATGCCTGACATCAAGAATCGTCTCCATAAATCACTCGAATCTGTAATTTCCGAAAAATCCATAAGGCCGATAAAGAACCATAAGAATCAAAATCAGAGCATAGATCATCATCCGAAGATTAGCGGCAAATGCATCAGGAATATTGGCGAACCGTAAAACCTCTGGAAGAAGAACATAAAAAAGTGCACCCGCCACAGAGCCGCGAATGGTACCCAAACCACCTATCAGTACAATGGAAAGAATAAGGATCGACTCATCAAGGGTAAAAGAGGTCGGGTCTATATAACTGTAATAGCTGGCAAAGAGTGCTCCTGCTATCGCTGATACTCCAGCAGATATACTGATAGCGATGGCTTTGTAATAACCTGGGTTTTTGCCGAATGATAACATAACAAGCTGGTCGTCCCTGACACCCTGAAAGTATCGGGATAACGGGGAGTTGTGAAGCCCATAAAAAAACAGCAGCACCAGTGCACAAAGAGCGCCAGCAAGCAAAGTAAATTGAGGAAGCGACTCAAACGGGTAACCGAAAATAACCGGTTTCGGAATGCCGCTGATACCGTAAGGACCATTCGTTACCGAAACCCAATTATACAGCACTGTAAAAATAATTACCTGCCAGGCTAGTGTAGCCAAAACAAAAAACAGATCCCGGAACCTTATGGAAAATACAATCACCGGTATACATGCGATCAAATTTATAAGCACTGCAACACCAAGAACTATCGGGAAAGAATACCCTGTATGAACCAGAAGCAAAGCTGTTGCATAGGCGCCTATTCCATAAAAAGCCGCTTGAGAAAGTGAGAGAAGACCTGAGTAGCCAGCAAGCAGGTTCATTGCTAAACCAAGGATGATGTATATTTCTGCCATCACCAGTATGTGCAAGAGATAGTTCATTGTTCTTCAACCCGCATTTTATAGGAAACAATACCCTCAGTCCGCCAGAAAAAAACCAGAATCAAGAGAACAAAAGTCATACCCTCTTTCCACTGTGAAGAGAGAAACCAGGCCGTCGCAGTCTGAAGCAATGCAATCCCCAACGAAGCAAAAATGGTACCTCTCAACGATAAACTGCCACCAATAATGACCGCGACAACAGCGCTAAGGGTGATAGCCATGCCCCCTTGAGGGTCTATTCCTGTGTCATAGAGAGTCATAATTGCTGCCACTGCAGCAAGCGCACTCCCAAAAGATATAGCCAATAACCTGATCAAAGAGGTATTGACACCAAGAACCGAAGCAACAGATTCGTTGCTCATCATGGCTCGAACACCCAGAAACCATCGGGCTCTCGACACAAACAGTACCAAAACAAGAAAAAACAGAGAAACCAGCAGTTGAAGCAACTGTACTGGTGCAATGACGAGATTAGAAAGGAAAATACTACCACCTGACGATAATTGAAGACTTTTGGTCTCATTACCGAAGAACGTGGCTATCCCATTGATAATAAACAAATAAACGCCCATTGAAGAGATAAGGGTAATACCCTGCCCGGATTTTTTTCTGGCAAGAGGCTGATAAATCAGAATTTCGATTATCGAAGCAACAAGCATGACAATGAGAAGAGCGACAAAAGCGGAAAGAACAATAAATAAGAGGCTCTGACTTTGAAACGACTGAAGTATTGCATAAAAAGCATACGCTCCACCGACATAAAAAGCACCATGAGAAATATGAAACACCCGTGTTGTATTAAAAATCAGGCTGAACCCTACCGCAAGCAGGGCAAGAAGTAGCCCTGACACCAAACCATTGAAGAGCAACTGTAAAATCATAGTATTTATTTACACCAAAAACCCCATATTAACCCTTCTACCCCGATAATCGTCTTTTTCGCTGTTCATATCCCTGAAGAATAAACCAACCGCCTCTACTTAATAAAAAAATACAGTTAGCTGGAGTTAGTTGGCCAACTGCCTGAACCCATTCAGGCCACCGTACATTCATGAATAACACCACTCTTTGAACAGAGCATCCACATATCCACGCACCACCTGTTCCCCACTTTCATCTGTTACCTCATGTACCGCACCAAAAACCGGAGGATTGATAATGACATGGCTATTCCCTTTAGTTATTGAAGAAAGATAGGTTAGGTAGGCCGGCGTACAATATGAATCCAGATCGCCTGACGCAACAACCGTTCGTATGGATGTATTGATAATGAGAGACTCAAATGATTCGATGGAAGCAAACGTGGTGTCATCCAGTTTACAACCTTTTTCTTTTCCCTTTTCTTTTTCCTTCTTCAAATCCCTCACACACATTTGCCAGAGCAACCAATATGGAGAGGGGTGAGTTACTCCCTATTGTTAGGACAACATTTCCTCATTAATTAATTGCACCTGCGCCTTATGCGGCCTGCGGCTCCTTTTTCTTTTCAGCAATATAGACGGTAATCGGGAACTCACCATTAAGTGAACGATGACGTCTCTCAGTGTTGTAATCATTGAACCAGTTTTTCAACCCCTGATACAGTTCCAGACCATCAGCTGGGGGATTGTGATAAATATGCTCATGTTTGACACTTCGCCAAAGTCGTTCGATAAAAACATTATCCGTCGCTCTGCCTCTTCCGTCCATTGACATTTTGCTCCCTGCTTCAACAGTGACTGCCTGGGTGAAAAGATCACTAGCAGCCTGTCGGACTTAAAACACACCATAACGTTTTGAAACATCATCATAAAGTATTATATTAGAATCGATTAGGCGTTATTTATTTATCTCCG
>Ga0118677_10003685_pt1 | contig 28712 bp, 19 predicted proteins | sample AliMusrvi5mmetaG_FD_86154 | JGI IMG/M metagenome (GOLD analysis project Ga0118677, IMG submission 86154) | reverse complement strand
TCTTTTCGGATTTTTACCGGAAGGTCTATAGCGTAAATTAAGGAACCGCCGTGTACCGAACGGTACGCACGGTGGTGTGGAAGGACGAAACGGGAAATAATCCCGTTTCTCCTATCCGATCCCGAATTGTGTTATACTTTATCCTTTCACCTTTTTATTGCAAGTCTAGAAAAACAGAATCCCGGCAATCCCTGCCGCTGGAATCATGTATAAAACATTGACCTTAAACTTCACCAACAAAAGCAAAACCAGAAGAAAAATCACTGCCGAAGGCCACACCAACTCTGCACCTTTTCCTACCGTATAGGCTGCAGAGAAAATCATGCCTATGATGGCTGGCCTCATACCCTTGAAAATGGCATTAATCACCGGGGAATCCTTGATCCGCCTTAGAAAGCCGGACAACAGCAACATAACCAGTCCAGGTGGAATAAAAATGGCTACGGAGGCCACGCAGGCTCCCAGAAATCCGGCTACCCGATAGCCTATAAATGTAGCAGTGAGAATCACGGGTCCAGGAGTGATCTGTCCCATGGCTATGGCATCGGCAAACTCTTTTGTACCCATCCAGTGAAATCCATCAACAATGACTTGCTGCATGGCTGGAATAATCACATACCCCCCGCCAAAAAGGGTTAAGCTCATCCCTGAAAATGTTAAAAAAATGGTTCTGTTGATTTTGTACCAATCGAATTCGTTTATTCCGAGTAGTATTGTCAAAGCTCCAACAAGCAAAAGCGTAAATAAACCAATGGAGCCATAAAGGAAAAATACTCTGTAATTTATATTGAAAACCAATGGTTTAGATTTTTGGGGCTTGGTGATCTGTCCCCTATAGAAAATGTATCCAAACACAGCACTGGTGATGATTGTACCGAGGGTAGCCCAGAAAGAGTGCACAGTAAGCAGACAAATCCCAGCCAGCAAGCATACCAGTATTTGTTTCAAATCTTTCACCTGCTTTTTGAACATATCTATTGCAACACTCAAAATCACAGCGGAAATGGCAGGCAGAATACCGAGAAAAAACTTGGAAAAAATGGGCAGTTCTCCGTAGGTAGAGTAAATGACTCCCAAGCCGGTTATCAGCAGAAATCCCGGGATGATGGTGGCAATCATGCTCACAATAGCGCCTCTGAAGCCCCTAAGTTGATATCCAACGTAGGTAACCACATTGATGGCCACAGCTCCTGGCAGGACAGAAGCCAATGAAATACCGTCCAGAATGACCTCCTCCCGGATAACTTTGTCCTTGTCGACAAGTTGCTTCTGGACTACTGCAATCAACGCCATGAAACCACCCCAGGAGATAGTACCAATCTTCAAAAAGGTCAAAAAAAGATATTTCAGCGAAATTTCTTTGCCTTCCTGCTTCATGTTTTTTTATAGTTAATCAGTTACCAATATCAAATGTTTGTATTTTGGAGTATACCATTTGGCGACCATCTCCCTGAAATCAACATATTGCTCCTTGCCGACAACCGGTTTGCGGATCTCAATATTTTTTGTCACCTCCACCGTTTTATCTTGCTGCTGAATCTTAATTGTCATATTTCCAAAATCATTTTTTGGGGAGTCATAGGCTACAGGATTAGCCAGATGATAGCCTTCCGGTACCAGAATGGTATAGTGATAAGATTCTGTGAACGTGGATCCAAGATCCAACTCCGAATCCCTTATGAAAGGGAGTGGATTTAAATGAAAGGATGAAATCCCGAAATCGCTTTCAGGGAGCTCAAAAAATTTGGTTTTTCCCCTGCTTTCAACTGGTATCCCTTTGTCATTGCTAAATTTTACCTCAGATTGACTGGCTGTGACATTTGCCACCTTACCAGAAAATCCCTGAAGAAGATTGGAGATGGCTCCATTGTTTCGTTTCAATTCGAAAAAAGGATGAAAGCGACCGGTCAAGGTTCCGTAAAGATCACTTTTTAATTTATCATCCAATCCAAGTGTAAGCGCCCCTATTATTTCCAACTTGTTGGGTCCGCCTGGCAATGTGATTTTTTTTGCTTCGGGAGTTACAGCAAGAACATATTGACGGTCGTTGCAGAGTTCAAAATTCCCAGGGTTGAGATGGTCCGCAGATAGTAAAATATCACCTTCGGTGGCGGTGCTCAACAAGACAACGGGTTCAGCGATCAGTAAAAATGGCATGCCATTTTCTTTGTATGCTTCTGGAAGGATAAAACCAACCGATGAACCCAAACCTTCAGCCTTGAGTAAGGCCGAAAGCAGACAACATTTTTCTACAGGGGTGCCTGAATTGCTTTGCCAGACCTGAGCCGGAGTCCGGACCCTGAAAGCCAGCAAAGAGGCTGGAATAGTGGATGTATTTAACTCCTTCACAACAATCTCCTGGATTTTCAGCGCTTTTTGGAGTGCGTTTCCTGCTACCGGTAATTGCAGATCGGCATATTTTTTAATTTCTTCCCCGATGGGTGCCCGAAAGGCATCCTGATCGGTCAGCCATTTTAAAGTAGATGTCTGATTTGCTTCTGTGGAGAAGAGCAATCGCGGCTGGTCTCCAAAGGCAGAGGCATGCAACTCCCTGTTGCGTTGCGGTATCTCATTGTATTGCCAGGAATAGGAATCAAAATCTTTACCCTTTTCAATTTTTGGTAAGACTTTGCTGTTGAATGATTTGAAAAACAGGGGCGTGCCTGTTGGGACTTTCACCAGGATGTTTAATTTCTCGACCGGACATTCTGTTTGTAACATTTCTTCACCCATCAGCCAAGGAATTTTGCCGGCGTCCGTTTTTACCTCATACACACAGTTTATAATTGCGCCTTGCTCCAGTCCGGTGTGGGTCACAACCATTTCGCGCAGATGACTAAAGGCCTTGGGGATATTGCCGAATCCAGGCAGAATATCGTTGTATCCATTCTGCGGTGTTTCAATTTTATCATGAGAGGCATTTTCAGTAAATGCTTTTTGGATGACGATTTTTTGAAAATGTGGATTGTAGGCGATCCTTGTCTCACCATACAAACTTTGAAATGCCCGGTGAGTAAGTAGTTTTTGTCTTTTATCAACCGTGGTCAGCATGCTGCCATCCTTGTTTAGCACAAAAGTTTTTGTCAGATTAAGGTAGACCGCATCGGCATCAGCGTAGTTTTTTTTGTTGCTTTGACCGTAAGAAAAGTAGACCAGGGAGGTTAGTACCCAGATGATTTGTATCTTTTTGAATGACATATTGTTACAGTTTTAGGATGATTGGATTTTCAGAAACCGATTTCTGCATTTTTACCGCAAGCCGGTAAGAAGGCCAGTCCTCTGTGGTGTAAATTCGTTTTTTGAAAATGCCGTGTTCATTCAGCAGAAGCTGGTTGCCATTCAGCAGGTAGGAGCCTTCGTAAGAGGCTCCGGATCCATCCACTTTATCCATTTTTGGCGACCAGGCAATCTGGTAGTTTCCCGGCAGGGTTGTGTGATCCGTAATTTCAACGTTTCTGGAACAACCATCCCGGAAGGGGAACATCTTGCTTTCCTGTTTTACATCCACAAACAGATGGCGCATGGCGGATGAGAAGATGCCGGAGGCTGCAAGCGGAACAAAAATGATTTCGTGGGCAGTTACCGTAGCATAATCCGGGATTTCATAATTTATTTTCAAATGGATAGGTCCTGAAATATAGTTATAGGGATCATCGCCATAAGAGCTGCTTAGAATTTTTGCTTGTGGTGCAATTTTTAACAGTTCATTTTCCAGATTGCTCTTCCAGTTGGCCTTTCCTGAGCCTGTGAACATCCTGCGCAGCGAGGCATCGGACTGACCCTCGGCAGTGACCGATATCTCTCCGGTAAGGGTTCCGTCTGGTTTTAATTCTGAAGTGGCATTGATTTTTACAAAGTGATTATCCGGGTCCGAGACCGGGGTTTCCAGCAGGTCTGATCCCCCGGGTATCCCCGGTAGGTAATTCTGTTGTTGTTCGGCACTCGACCAGAGTTCGCGCACAAATGGGACCCATGTCGGGTCGAGTGGGTGTAGTTTGCCATCCTTCAATTTAACCACTGTGACACAATGGTTGAACTGGTCGGCCGGAATTCTGTCGATCCTGGAACCAGCCATGGTCATGGCCGGATAGGATTCAAATCCGGCAGCCCGGAGCATTGTGATCAGCATTCCAGCCTTGTCCTTGCAAACTCCAAGCCGGTCGCGAAAATTAATGCTCCCCTTGTGAAGGGTAAATCCCTCTCCCTTGCCCATCGAAAGTCCGAGATAGCGCAATTCGTCGGCCACCCAGTGAGTCAACCGACTCACAGAATCTTTTTCGGATGTTGTTCCTGCGAGAATCTCTTTCACTTTTTTGCTGATTTCCGGGGTAGTTTCAAAGCTTTTGTACTCCTCGTTCACGGAGTAGAACCATTTTGATTTTTCCTGCCAGTCGGTTGCCGTGGATATCAATACTTTTGGCGCGATATCAGAAAGGGCAAGCATATTGGGCTCTTGCTTGACTGGAACGATGTTGGCAAGCGAAAAGGAATAGGTTGTCTTGTCTGCACCTTTCTCTTCCTGTACATTCAGTTTTCCATTGTAGACGCGGTATTGAACTTTCTTGGAATTGGGGACAGTGACCATGTAAACTTTCGATAGGGTAGGTGCATCTGCCCAAAATGGCACGATGTCGTAAAAATGACCCTTCATCGGGGGAATGTATTGATCATCTCCCTGTTGCTGATCCAGTAAGGCGTAGGTAAATCCCTTCTTGAAAGTAAAAATCTCGAAGGCATCTCCCTCTTCCAGTCTGCCAATCTCCACCATCTTCTGATGCGCTCCCCAGAGAATGGTACCAGCCGGAGCCGGATAATCTACCTCATCCTTTTGGGTCATTTCTTTCAACTGCCCATTTTTGTAGTAGACGATTATTTTTTGAATTTCCGCGAAAGCGGAGAGCGGATCGTAATCGAACCGGAATTCGTTGAATTGCTTTCCGCCATTGGCCGTTAGAATTTTGATCAACCTGTGCTCCCGGTAATAGCTGAGTCCCGATTCCTGCATCTCCACTTTGGTGCTGTCGAAAATCGCAAAGTAATCGGCATCCGGAAATTTATCTTTGGTAACAGATAGTGGAACCGGTTTATTTTCAGGAATGCCTTTGGCTGAAAACACCATCATTGTTCCAATTATGCATAGAAAAAGTACATTTTTCATAGTCCTATAAATTTCCTCCAAGATAATTAATTTAGAATCAACCGCCGAGTATGAACGGGGATAAATGTCTTTACAATTAGAGAGGATGCGGTGGAAATTGAACCACAATCAATTGAATTTTGAGGTAGAAGGCAACAGAAGGAAAAAATTGGAAAATAGTCGCTTTTGTGGTAATTTGAAATCAGGTAAAAGCTATATTTACATGCGAATCGAACAACTATAGCGGTGTTTTATAATTTTAACCACTTTCCGGGATCCGGCGGATCGAAAAACGGCGGGTACATTTCTGATAACAGGAGTCATTTTTAACAACCAGTTGATCTTTTTTCAATGGAGGAGATCATTTTTATTAAGTTGTTGAGGAAGGACAATTGAGTAGCGAAGGGAATTTGCCTCCAGGGAGCTTCCCGGTTGATGATTGTCAAGGAGAAGTGGCAGTAGATGAACGGACTAATTACTACATACGATGAACAAAACTGAAATTTCAATTTTGAAAAGGGAAGCAGAAAATCATCTGCTGAACGAACTATTGCCATTTTGGACCTCCCGGATGAAGGACGAGGTCAATGGTGGCTTTTTTACTCATTTTGACAAGAACGGACTGGATACAGGGGAGGATGAAAAATCACTGATCGCACAAACAAGGTGCATTTATACCATCTCCTCTGCGCACAGGGCCGGGTATGGAGAGGGAAAGCTGGCGGATCTGGCCAGACATGGCGTCGATTTTTTGATCAATAGAATGTGGGATCCGCAACACGGTGGATTCTTCTGGATGATGAACCGCAAAGGGGAGGTGAAAATCGACCAGAAAATCATCTATGGCCACAGTTTTGCCATCTATTGCCTCAGTGAATATACGCTAGCCACGGGTGATCCACGGGGCCGGGAGTACGCAGAAAAGACTTTTGACCTGCTTCAGAAATATTGCGCGGATACTCGCCATGGCGGATATTGGGAGATGTTCCACCGCGACTGGACCCTCTGCGGACCAGGAAGTCAGGGGGGTGACAGGAAGACCCTGGATGTACATATGCACCTGATGGAAGCTTTTACCACACTTTATGAATGCACAGGACAGGAGGTTCACCGCAGAAAATTATTGGAAGATATTGATTTGTTGCTGAATAAGATCATACACCCGGTATACAAAACAGGGATCCCGCAGTTCTACAAGGACTGGTCCGTTGCGCCGCAGATCAAGTTCGACATCATCTGGGGGTGGGACCGTTTCTCTGAGGAAGGGCAAAAGGGAAATGCCACCGACAATACCTGTTACGGGCACAATGCCGAATTTGCCTGGCTGCTGCTTCATTCACTGGAAATACTGAAGGCAGATCCGAACGAATACAAGGAGCTGTTTAAAATTATTTACGATCATACCGTCGACAATGGTATTGATACCGAATTTGGTGGAGTCTATGTAGAAGGGCCACATTCCGGTGGGGTCTACGACAAGGAGAAGGAGTTTTGGCAACAGGCTGAGGTCCTGATCGGTTTGCTGGATGCCGTTGTGCTTTTTGGCCCTGACAAATATTGGGAGGCATACAAAAATGTCCATCGTTTCGTCTACGACAAGGTCGTGAACAAAGGCGTAGGGGAGTGGTATCCGCTGCTATCCCGGAAGGGAGATCCTATCTGGACCCATATGGGACACTCATGGAAGATCAACTACCACACCGTCAGGGCAGCGATACAGAGTATCCATAGAATGAAAAAGCTATTAGCCATTAGCGATTAGCTTTTAGCCAAAGATAACAGCCAACAACTAGAATAGCCAACAACTAACAGCTTACTTAATAATACATTAAATTTCTGAGATGAAATACAAAGGAAGATATGAAGTATTTGATCCTGCACAGATCAAGACCTACCCGGTGAAGGGAAGAACCAACAAGGTAAAGTACGAAGACCTCAGGGACATCAACGAAGTATTGAATACGAATATCGATTTGCCTGAGGCGGTCAAGGCCAACATTGAGGCACTTGCAAAGGAAATGATCGAACGCAAGGCAAAGGGACAACCCATTCTTCTTTTCACCGGGGGACACCTGGTAAAGAATGGGTTGAACCGGTTGCTGGTTGATTTGATCCGGAAGGATCTTTTTACCCTCATCTCCGGAAACGGAGCCACTTCCATCCACGATTTTGAGCTGGCCCTGATGGGTGAAACCAGCGAATATGTTCCCCAGGCGCTCGAGAAGGGTGAATTTGGAATGGCCTACGAATTCAATTTCATCAATGCGGCTTTAAGTGTCGGAAACAAGAAAAAACTGGGTTATGGCGAATCGGTAGGCAAGATGATTTGTAAGCCATCTTTCCGAAAGAAAGTGGCCAAATACCTGGGAATTGATGCCTCCCAGATTGTGTTTGACCATCCTGAACTGAGTATCGCGGCTGCCTGTTATGATAGGAAGGTTCCCTTCACCATTCACGTTGGGATCGGTACCGATGTGTTGGATCAGCACTATTGGTTCGACGGATGCGCCAAAGGCGGATGCTCGGGCAGGGATTTTTTGATTTATACCCAAGAAGTTTCCAAATTGATGCAGGGTGGGGTTATTCTGAATGTGGGAAGTGCCGTGACCGGTCCGGAGGTATTCCTGAAAGCGGCTTCCATGGTGGGAAATGTCGGGCAGACGCCAAATGACATCCTGACGGCCAATTTTGACCTGAGGCACTACAATCCTGAAACGGCCACCAACGAATCGAGCATTGGCTACTACTTCAGGGACCAGAAGAGTATCGTTACCCGAATACCACAGGCATATGGTGGCAAGGGATTTTACATTGAAGGAAATCAGATTCAGACGATTCCCTATCTATATCAACAGCTTATTCAACTACTTTAGTCACTTTAGTCACTTTAGATCACTCTAGTCACTTTAGTCACTTCCATTCAATAACTAAATTAACAACTCATGAATCTTTTACTAACCTCGCTGGATTGGTTCATCTTTTCCATCGTCATCATCGGGAGCCTCTCTTTTGGCCTGATCATGGCATATCGGAAAAAGGCGAGCAAAAACAGCTCCAATTTTTTTCTGGGTGGAAGAAGGCTTACATGGCCGATTGTCGGAGCCTCTATGTTTGCGACCAATATTGGGGCCGAACATCTGGTTGGCCTATCCGGTGATTCTTACCGATATGGTTTAAGTGCAGGTTCAGTTGAGTTAACTTGTGCCATTACCCTGGGTTTTGCATGCGCCATTTTGTATCCTTACTACATCAAGAATAAAATTTTCACCATCCCTGAGTTTCTAGAAATCCGGTATGATCGTCGGGCCAGAACATTTTTTTCCGGATTAATGCTGGTTATCAGCGTAATGACTAAATTGGCCTTTACCTTGTTTGCAGGAGCACTGGTATTAAACAGTATCCTTGGATGGAACATCATGACCACAATTGTAATCATCGGGATTGCAGTTGCCACATTTACCATCATCGGGGGGTTCACAGCGGTCGCCTATACGGATACGATACAGGTTTTTGTGATTCTGATCGGTGCGACTACCATGCTCTTCTTCGGATTGGACAAGGTAGGCGGATGGCATGGTTTGATGGAGAAGGTTCCGCAAATGATGAAGATATCCAAACCAATTGATGATCCGGTTTATCCCTTCTGGGGGATCCTGGCCACCGCCTTTTACGCAGGTATTTTCTATTGGGGAATTGATCAGGTAAATGTGCAGCGCGCACTTTCGGCCAAAGATTTGCACCATGCCAGGTGGGGGGCTATGCTCGCGACCACGCTGAAATTGCTCCCTATATTCATTTTTGCGCTTCCGGGTGTAATTGCTTTCGCGCTTTTCCCCAATGAACTGCAGGGGGAAGGTACCAAACAAACATTTGTTTTGCTTTTAAATAAGTTGCTTCCTACGGGAGTGAGAGGACTCTTGCTGGCTTCGCTGGCAGCTGCACTCATCAATTCGCTGATTGCCGTCCTGAATTCTGTTTCAACACTGGTTGTCAGGGATTTCGTGCTCGAGTTTAAACCCAATATCTCCGAAAGGAAACAAGTTTCACTTGGCAGATATGTCATTGTTTGCGTGACGTTGTTGGGTCTTGGGGCTGCGTACCTGGTGTATAAAAACGATGAAGGTTTGTATAAATACCTTCAGACGATCTCAGCTTATCTTGTTGTGCCCGTTTTTCCGGCAATTTTCTTTGGAATAGTTAGTAAAAAAGTGACCATGAAGGGAGCAATGGTCTCGGTAGCAGTGGGAGTCGTCTTATCTACTATTTTCGTGGTTGATCAATTGATTGGAGCCGACGCAGGTAAACAATTCTTCCCGATGTTGCACCACAAATTAACCTTGAACTTCGGATTCCGCGGTCTGTGGGCTGAAATTCTCATTACAGGTGTATTGTTTGCAGTATCCTCCTTCACGGAAAAAACGGCACCTGAAAAACTGGAGAAGACCACCATCAACTATGCGAAAGGAGTCGCACCTTTCGAAGGTTGGTCGGATTGGCGTTTGCACTGGAGCCTACTGGCAGTCGTCACTTTATCTCTGTATGTTTGGTTGAGTTAGGGCGGAATTCCTAGTATCTTAATCCCACTTGTTGCACTTATTTGGAGGCAACAAGGGGGATTTTTATTTTCACCGCTGTGATTATAATGTATAAATTCACTCAGCTCAAGAAATGTATGCTGAAAAGCAGGAAAAAGATGTACGAATATCTGTTGTCCCGATGGTTTTCTAGCAGGAATAAACGTATTTTTGACCTTTCTATAGCGTTTAGTTTGTAGGTTCATAAAAGGAGCGCAACTGACGTGGGTGGTTTATGTATTTGATCTTATTCTGATATTCTCGTGGGTCAGGGCAGAAAAATGAACTTCATTTATCTGTTATTCAGTGATTTTGCTATAATATATTGGCCGATATTTTATAACTAATTATTCCAGACAATCATGAACAAAAAATCCGGATTCCGCATTTTTGTTGTATTAATCAGTTTCTTTTTAATCGGAATCAATTGCCAGAGTCAAACCAGCAACAACCTGACTACCTGGCCTAAAATTACCAGCGAAACGAAACCCTGGAGCCGTTGGTGGTGGATGGGCAGTGCGGTGGATGAGTCCAACCTGACCGACTTGATGGTCAAGTATCGAAATGCCGGTTTTGGCGGACTTGAAATCACACCCATTTATGGTGCCGTTGGCTTTGAAAAGAAATACCTCTCTTATCTTTCGCCCGAATGGATGAAGATGCTCGACGTATCGGTTCGCGAAGCGAAAAAAAACGGGATGGGCATCGACATGAACACGGGCACCGGATGGCCTTTTGGGGGACCCCAAATCACTCTTCCGCTGGCAGCTGCCAAATTGGTGGTTCAGAAATACTCGCTGAAAAGCGGTGAAAAATTTTTGGAACGGATCATACCATCCGATCCCAAACAACAGGAGGCTGGGGTGCAACTGCAAGCCGTTACAGCCTACGGTCCCGATAAGAGAATCAAGGACCTGACCATGCTGGTAAAATCGGATGGTACGCTGAACTGGCCGGCTCAGAAGGGTGATTGGGAAATTTATGCGGCTTTTTGCGGCAAAACGCTTCAGACCGTGAAACGTGCTGCCCCCGGGGGAGCAGGATGGACGTTCGACCACTTCTCGAAGGAAGCGCTCCAGGTTTACCTTTCCAGGTTTGATTCTGCTTTTCAGGATTCGAATCACGGAGTAAACACTTTTTTTAACGACAGCTACGAGCTTTTTGGCACCAACTGGAGTGCTATCGTTTTCTCCGAATTTCTAAATCGTCGCTTTTATTCCCTACAGCCCTACCTGCGCGAATTGGCAGAAAAGGAGCCCACCACGGAAATCTCCAGAAGGGTACAGTGCGATTACCGTGAAACCATTTCCGATATGCTGCGTGAAAATTTCACAGAGACCTGGACAAAATGGGCCCACGATAAGGGCAGTCTTACCCGGAACCAGGCCCATGGCTCACCAGGTAATTTGCTGGATCTTTATGCCACTGTCGACATTCCGGAATGTGAAACTTTCGGCAGCAGCCATTTCTCCATTCCCGGATTGAGACGAGATAGTTCCGATGTACGCAATGTGGATCCCGATCCGGTGATGATGAAGTTTGCCTCCTCAGCCGCCAATGTTTCAGGGAAGAGGCTGACCTCCAGTGAAACCTTTACCTGGCTTGCCGAACATTTCCGGGTATCCCTTTCCCAATGCAAACCGGAAGTGGAACAGGCATTTTTGTCGGGAGTCAACCATGTCTATTATCATGGTACCGCCTTTTCGCCCTCAGAAGTGGGATGGCCGGGCTGGCTATTCTACGCCTCCGTAAATTTTTCCCCTTCCAATACCTTTTGGCCGCACCTGGGCGGTTTGAATGAATATATCACCCGGTGCCAGTCTGTGCTGCAAAGCGGAGTAGCACACAACGACCTGCTGGTATACTGGCCCATTTACGACACCTGGATGGCTCCCGATACGCCCGATCTACAGCTTACCATCCACTCTATCAACAAATGGCTCTATCCAACGCCGTTTTGCAAGGATGTGAAAGAGCTTATGAAAAGAGGCTACTCTCTAGATTTTGTTTCCGACAGGCTTTTGAATGGGATCACTGTAAAAAATGGTTTGATCACGACAAAATCAGGCAGTACCTACCGGGCCCTGGTCGTTCCGGCTGCAAAATTTATGCCGCTGGCTACCCTGCAGCGACTGGTTGAATTGGCTCAGCATGGCGCCGAAGTTATTTTTCAGAAATTTCCGGAGGACGTTCCCGGTCTGAAAAATTTGGAGATTGCCCGGCAGCAACGGCTCGTCGTGTTGAAAAATTTACCACTTTCCCGTCTCGCAGACAGCATCAAGGGTGCCAAAATTGGAGATGGAGAAATTGTCCTGGCTGAAAAAATCGGGACAGCCCTCGAATACAAGGAAATTACCCGTGAGACCCTGGTGGATGCCGGACTCAGCTACATTCGCAGGAAAAGCGAGGCAGGCGTCTATTATTACCTGGTAAATCACTCCGCGGAAGCGGTCGACCAATTTTTGTCCCTCAATGAGAAGGGGAGCACCTGTCTGTTGCTCGATCCCCAAAGTGGTGCCACCGGAATTGCACAAACAAAACTAGAGACCCAGAACCTGAAAGTCCGCGTTCAGTTGAAACCTGGTGAGTCCATCTTTGTTCTGGTTGCTCCGGCCAAACTGGTGGCCGAGAACTGGAAATACCTTGGCAAACCGAAGGGCGGAGAAAGAATAGCTGGTCCGTGGAGTCTGAAATTCACTGAGGGAGGAGCTACACTCCCTGCGCCTGCCGAACTTTCTCAGTTGGTCTCGTGGACAGAATTGCCGGATTCAGCTGCCAGAAATTTTTCCGGTTCGGCGCGGTATTCGGCGAAATTTAACCTGCCGGGAATTCTTTCAGGCGAATATCTTCTTGACCTGGGAAAAGTTTGTGAAAGTGCCCATGTTTGGATCAATGGGCAGGATGCCGGTATTTTATGGAGTATTCCCTTTTCTACCAGGATCAGAAAATTCCTCAAACAGGGTACTAATACCATCGAAATTGAGGTGGCCAACCTGATGGCCAACCGCATCCGGCAAATGGATCGGCAAAAGGTAACCTGGCGCAATTACCACGAGATCAATTTCGTGAACATCGATTACAAGCCCTTTGATGCGGCTTCCTGGAAACCCATGACCTCTGGTTTGTTGGGTCCTGTCACGATCACTGCTTATCAGTTGAATTAGAATATATCCTCTAACACCATATAACCGTCGTACCCCTCAGTGGGCATACGCGTATTAAAAACTTGAACGATGAAATTGATCTTTTCCTACTTTTTGGCATTTATTTTGGTCATTGGAGTGCAGGCACAGAAAATCAACGATGCCACCACGCCGCTCCACTTGATGAAGCCTGCCTATGATACTCCTTACGGGAAACCGGATGAAAAACAAATCACCGCGGTACTGGACAAAGTTTTCAATTACCTTAACCAAGTTACTCCAGCCGCACTCATCAACAAGGAGACCCAGGAGGAGATTACCAATTATTCCAAAATTGATAAAAATACCATTTTCAAAACCGGTGATTTTCGTTTGGTCAGTTACGAATGGGGGGTCACGTATGCCGGAATGCTGCTAGCCTCACAGGCAACGGGTGATCCCAAGTATGCCGCCTACACCCGAAGCCGGTTGAAATTTTTATCTGTGATCCGGCCCGCCTTTTTGAAATTGGAAGAGCGGCAACCCGAGCTTCGGCACGTGATGTACCGTACCCTTCATCCGCAGGCACTGGATGATTGCGGTGCCCTTTGTGCCGCCATGATCAAACTGCAGCGTCAGGGTTTCGATGGAGATCTCAAACCAATGATTGAGGGTTACTTGGACTACATCACCCATAAGGAGTTCCGTTTCAAGGATGGGACCCTTGCAAGAAATCGTCCGCAACCCAATTCGCTCTGGCTGGATGATCTTTTTATGGGGGTACCGGCACTGGCCCAAATGGGCAAGCTTACCGGAGAACAAAAATATTATGACGATGCGGTCAAACAGGTTGTTCAATTTGCCGATCGCATGTTCAACCAGGAGAAGGGTCTCTTTATGCATGGCTGGATCCGGGGCATGAACGAGCACCCACAGTTTCACTGGGCACGTGCCAATGGCTGGGCTGTAATGACCATGGTCGAACTTCTGGAGGTATTGCCTCAAAATCACGAAGGACGTGCCAAAGTGGTTGAACTCCTTCGCAAACATATTCGTGGACTGGCGAATTACCAATCGGAAAAGGGATTCTGGCATCAGTTGATTGATAAAAACGACTCCTATCTGGAGACTTCAGCGACAGCCATTTACACCTATGCCATCGCAAGAGCCATCAATCGTGGCTATGTCGATGGCAAAGTCTATGGACCGATGGTTTGTTTGGCTTGGAATGCAGTAGCCAGTAAGGTGAACGACAATGGACAGGTGGAGGGAACCTGCGTGGGTACCGGAATGGGTTTCGATCCTGCATTTTACTACTACCGGCCCGTGAATGTATATGCGGCCCATGGGTATGGACCAGTTTTACTTGCTGGTGCAGAAATGATAGAACTGATAAAAACACACCGGATGGAAATCAACGACAGTTCGGTGCAATTGTACGACGAAACATCCGTTGTGACGGGAGTGCGGAACTTTGGTTTTGGGACAGGAAAGATTCAGGATGGATTCGAACGAATATCGGAAAAATCAGGTTACTCTGCGGCAAAGGGTTTTGGAATCGTTCCAACCGGAGAGATGGAAACCAATACAGAAAGTGCAAAAATCAATAAGACCGTGAGTTTCCTTTCCAGTAAAAAGCCATTTTATTTTTCTGTGGCGCTTCCCGAAGGACATTACCGCATCAAATTAACCCTGGGCGGATCCCCGGTAGGATCGTCAACTACCGTGAAAGCCGAATCCCGAAGATTGATGCTGGAAAATATTCAAACTGACAGGGGAAAGACCGTTGAGAAAACGATTCTTGTGGATGTCAGGATACCACGGATCAACGACACTGAACAGATCAAACTGAAAGAGCGTGAACTGAATTACCTAAACTGGGACAACAAGCTCACCCTCGAATTCAACGGGGAGCACCCCTGTATTTCGTCGCTCGAAATTTCTGCGGCCGACGATCTTCCTACAATTTTTCTGGCGGGCAATTCGACAGTAACGGACCAGGAAAATGAGCCCTGGGCCTCGTGGGGACAAATGTTTCCGAGATTCCTGAAACCGGAGGTCGTCGTAGCCAATTATGCCGAATCGGGCGAAACACTCCTGGCATTTAAAAAAGAGAAAAGGCTGCAGAAAGTATTGAGTCAAATGAAACCGGGCGATTATCTCTTCCTGGAATTCACCCACAACGACCAGAAACCCGGCCCAAACCACCTCGATCCATTCACCACCTACAAGGAGGAGCTTAAAAATTTCATCGGCGAAGCGAGAAAGAAGGGGGGGAATCCGATTCTGGTTACTTCGATGCACCGTCGCAAATTTGATGAAAAAGGCCAAATTATCAATACCCTTGAGGATTTTCCGGAGGCGATGCGCCAGACGGCCAAGGAAGAGCATGTGCCGCTGATTGACCTGAATGCGATGAGCAAACAATTTTATGAGGCGCTGGGCCCAGAAAATTCAAAAAAAGCATTTGTATATTATCCGGCCAATACCTATCCTGGGCAAGACAAGGCACTGGCGGATGATACCCATTTCAATCCATATGGGGCTTATGAATTGGCCAGATGCATCGTGCAGGCGATTCGTCAAAACAAACTCGAGCCGGGAAAGTTCCTGATGGACGGGTTACCAGCCTTCGATCCTGCGCATCCGGATCCGGTCAAGAATTTCCGCTGGTTTGAAAGTCCTGCTGCCAGTATCCTGAAGCCTGATGGAAATTGAGGAATGATCGCCAGCTTAAAATAATCCTTGTTCGCATGAAAAGATTGCTTGTACTATTTATTCTGGTGTTTTTGGGATGCTGGATGTCACCGGCTCAGAACCATCCAACCCCAACGCTTGATTTCCATTCCTGGGCTGCAACGCCAGCGATGGGCTGGAACAGCTGGGATTGTTACGGACCTACAGTTAACGAGCAAGAGGTGAAGGAAAATGCGGATTACATGGCGCTCCACCTGAAGAAATTTGGATGGGAATACATTGTTATCGACATCCGTTGGTACGTCGACAACGACAAGTCTCATGGGTACAATGAAAAGGATCCGACATTCGCGATGGACGAATTTGGCCGGTTTTTGCCCAGTGCGGTCAGGTTTCCCTCAGCAGCCAACGGGGTAGGATTTAAGCCCCTCGCAGATTACCTCCACAGCAAAGGATTGAAATTTGGAATTCATCTTATGCGCGGAATCCCCAAAGAGGCCGTGAAAAAAAATACGCCGGTCCTTGGTAGTTCAGCAAAGGCTGCAGATATCTCCAACAGCGATCAGCTTTGCAAATGGCTGAAGGATATGTATACGGTCGACTGTACGAAAGCGGGAGCGCAGGAATATTACAACTCACTCTTTGAATTGTATGCTTCCTGGGGAGTTGATTTCGTTAAGATTGATGATCTCACCAGACCCTATCACCAAGGTGAAATTGAACTGATCCGCCATGCCATCGACAGATCCGGACGCAAAATCGTGCTGAGTACCTCCCCCGGGGAGACCCCGTTGGCCAATGCAGAACACATCCAGACACACGCAAACATGTGGCGAATTGTAGATGATTTGTGGGACAACTGGAAACAGGTAAACGAGGAGTTTGAAGCGTGCGAACGGTGGGCGGAATATTCAGGAAACGGCCACTTCCCGGATGGGGATATGCTGCCACTCGGCCACATCGGCCTGCGGGCCGAAAGGGGGAATGAAAGGATGAGTTCCCTGACGAAAGATGAACAGGTCACCCTGATGACCCTTTTCGCCATTTTCCGCTCTCCCCTGATGTTTGGTGGCAACCTGCCGGACAACGATGACTTTACCCTGAGCCTGCTGACCAACAAAGAGCTTTTGTATGTCAACCAGCACAGCAGTGGCAACAAGCAACTCTTCAGAAAAAATGGCAAGATTGCCTGGACTGCCGACGATCCGCTGACAGGGGACAAATTCCTGGCTGTTTTCTATGCTCCGGAATCATTTCCTTTAAACACTGCCACCGGAGACAAGAACCAGGAGGCAGTGAAAATTACTGTAGATTTTGCTCCGCTTGGTATAAAAGGAACCTGTATCATCCAGGATTTGTGGTCCGGGAAAGTACTCGGAAAATTTTCGAAAAATTTTACTCCGCTCATCAGACCGCATGCCTCTGGACTCTATCGAATCAAGAGTGAAAGCTGAGAACTGAGAGTTGAGAGTGAAGACAGTAAAGATGTTGTAAGAAACATTTTGCCAATTTTTTTGACCACAATGAAATTGGTGCTGAAATAAGAGCCGCAGAGTGGCGAAATGAATGTGGAAGCGACAATTGCCTGAGAACGCCGTCTGTCTGAAATTTCGAAAAGAGAGATTGGATGGGATCGGATGGAAGTTGCAAAAGTGGAAAGAAGAATGAATAATGATTCGAACTATAGTTACCAGACAAATACCTACAAATGATGAAAAACACCAAATTGATCCTGTTGCTGATGGCAGTGCTGCTCTCTCCAGGGTGGATTGAAGCCCAAAATCTTCCTTCCAAAAAGGAAATCATGGACAAAATGGTTCTGGCAAACGCTTACTTCATGAAAAAATGGCCGGATCCAGGACAGGTCATTGTCAATGACAAAACGCGACCCAGCCATATCTGGACACGTGCTGTTTATTATGAAGGATTAATGGCGCTTTACCAGGTCAATCCTGACAAGGCTTATTATGACTATTCTGTAGCCTGGGGCGATGCTCACCAATGGGGCTTGAATGGAGGAATTCAGACGCGGAATGCGGATAACCAATGTTGTGGACAGACCTATCTGGATCTTTATGCCCTCGACAATAAACCAGAACGGATCAGAGACCTGAAAGCTTCCGTCGATCTGATGCTGGCAACGGATAAACTGGACGACTGGACCTGGATCGATGCCCTGCAAATGGCCATGCCCGTTTTTGCCCGGTTGGGAGTCGTTTACCAGGACAATCGTTATTATGAACGGATGTACCAGATGTACAATTACAGTAAAACCATTCAGGGAGGAAAGGGGCTCTACAATACCAAGGATCACCTATGGTGGCGTGACAAGGATTTTGTGCCTCCCTACAAGGAACCCAATGGCGAGGATTGTTACTGGTCAAGGGGAAATGGATGGGTATTTGCAGCCCTTGTCAGGGTATTGGATGTCCTGCCAAAAGATGCCCCCCATCGCAAAGAATACCTTCGCACCTTCCAAAAGATGGCAAAGGCATTGGTCCCGGTACAACGTGCCGATGGTTTTTGGAATGCCAGCCTGCACGATCCGTCCGATTTTGGAGGGAAAGAGCTGAGTGGCACGGCTCTCTTTGCCTATGGAATGGCGTGGGGGATCAACCACGGTTACCTCGATAAAGGGAGGTATCAGCCAATAGTTGTGAACGCCTGGAACGTGATGGCGAAAGAGGCCGTTCACGACAATGGATTCCTGGGTTATGTACAGGGAACTGGCAAACAGCCTTCCGACAGTCAGCCAACCTCCTACGATCGGGTCCCTAATTTTGAAGATTTTGGACTTGGATGCTTCCTGCTGGCTGGAAGTGAAGTTTACCGGCTTAAATAGAAATTTTTTTGATCATCGGGTTTTTCTATTTTCGAGGTTTCCGTTGTTACACCAAAGGATTGCCTGTCTGAGCAATTTTCGAAAACTCGGATGCCGGAAAGTGGGGGTATCGTGACCGCTCTGCAGGGTTACCACCCTTGCCTTGCCATATTTTTTGGTCCAGGCAATCACAGGTGTACTGGATTCTTCCTCCGTGGTGAGCAGTGTTTCAACATCAGGCTCTACATACAACCCTTTGTAGGTCTCGTCAAAAATGTCAAAATCCTTCACCCCTCTGGTGACCGGATGCCACGGCTTTGCCACCCTGACCCTGAAATGCAGGTCGTGAATATAGGTGCAAGCCGGATATTGCTTGCCATCCAATAAAGTTGGCTGGTGAAAATACTTCCCACCAATGATGTGCAGGTATTCCGGCCATTCGTCGAACGCACAGATGCTGTGGTGGAGTACTACCAACGGTTTGCCCTCCCGGATACATGTTTCAACTATTTTTTCCTGAGCGGGCGTGATCTTCTGCCACATGTGATAAAAGACAAGAACATCGTATTTTCCCCTGTTTTCGGGGAGAAATTGGTCGAATGCTGCAGGAAACTCAACCACCTGACTGGAAATATCCTTCCCCAGGCCATTGAGCATTTCGTTGAATGAAGGTTTGTCGTAACTGTGGCCGCCGGTTACAACAAGAATTCTAACAGGCTTTCTGGCGAAAGCTTTTCCTTGCAACAAAATGAAGGAAGCGATCGCAAAGATGGACAGCAAAAGTGTTTTTTTCATCGAAGCGAATGAATTTACATCTATCAAAAATAAACATTCTCAGCAGCTTGTTGAGGAAAAATAATAATTTTACTTCCTGAAATGGAAGGTGCAGAAGTAAATATTTTGGAAAGATGTAAACCTTGAGGAGAACCTATCGTATATAGCATAATGTATATATAGAAAATATTTAGTTTGATTTTCGTCCGGAAAGTTCCAGGATATTCTCCCCCTGGCAAGGGTCGGGTCGGGTTTAGAATGTAGTTTGTCTGATTAAATTTAAAAAGAGATTATTCAATGATAGTACCATTTACTCCAGCTATGGACGCCAGCAGCGTAAGTGCCTTGAATGGCTTTGCTATTTTGAAATCCCTTCCGGAGAAGGAGCTCAATGATTTGGCCGAACTTGCGACCAGGGTTTGTGCGACTCCGATGGCCGCTATTAGTTTCCTGGATGATAAGAATCAATGGGATAAATCTAGTTTTGGGTATATATTCGGAGGGATTTCGACTGCCAAATCCATCTTTGATGCTTTTGTCCTGGAAAATAAAAATGTATTGGAAGTGTCGGAACTGCAACAAGATGAACGATTTAAAATACTTGACTCCGTATCGGATGAACCGACCATTCAATCTCTGACGGCGGTACCTATCCGCAATTTGGATGGGAACCTTCTGGGAACACTTTGCGTGATGGATGATCAACCACGTCAACTCGACAAAATGCAGATTGAATCTTTGCAAATATTGGCCAACCAGATTTTTCATCTGCTTGAGCTGAAAAGAGATGCCAGTATTTTGGAGGCTACAGTCAGTCAGCTGGAGGGTCGCATCGGGGAGATGGAGGTATTTACCCATCGAGCTGCTCACCATCTTAAATCACCCCTTTGCACCATCTCCATGATGACGGAGTTATTTCGGGAGCAATATGCCGGGCAAATGGATCAGGAGGGCATCGCGTTACTGGATACCATCAATGAATCAACCAGTCAGCTTGCAGGGGAAGTTGATGATATTCTGAACAAACGAGGTAGAAGTTGAAAGGGAAGATTTGTTGGATTCCGATAGAACCATTCCTGGTTGGGATTCGGATCATTCTTCGGTTTGCTATTCTATGATTGTAATGATTTTACTGGTATTGGGTTTAAATATCTATCTTTGCATGAATTTTAATTGATTAAAATCGAATTAGTTGTGGGTCAACGGTTCATATTAAACAGGTAAAATGATTACTCCTAAAATTCCGGTAGACGATGTAAAAAGGGTGGATGCACTGAAAGCCTATTCAATTCTGGACACCCTACCCGAGAAGGAGTTTGATGATATCACTTATCTTGCCTCACAAATTTGCAATACCCCTATTTCTCTGATAAGTCTGATCGACGACAAGCGGCAATGGTTTAAATCTCACCATGGTGTTGATGCTACGGAAACCCCCAGAGACATTGCTTTTTGTGCCCACGCAATCAATGAACAGGATCAAATGTTTATCGTCAATGATTCCAGGAAGGATGTCAGGTTTCACGATAATCCGCTGGTAACCGGTAACCCGCATGTCATTTTCTATGCTGGTATGCCCTTGGTCTCTCCGGATGGTTTTTCGCTGGGAACATTATGTGTGATAGATCACAAACCACGAAAACTGGATGAATCCCAGATAAAAGCGCTCAAGGCCCTTTCGGGTCAGATAGGAAGACTTTTTGAGCTGCGTAAAAAAACATATCAACTTGAAGCGACGGTCAGTGAACTGGCGAATCAAAATAAAATACTCGAAAAATTTGCGGGAATCGCTGCCCATGACATAAAATCTCCCTTGAGCAACATCGTGATGATGACAGATGTATTCGGGGAACAGTATGCTGGCGAGCTGGATGAGACAGGTAAGGAACTCTTGAAAATGATAGGCTCCTCCAGCCTTAAGCTCATCCAATTGATTGATGGGATCCTCCATTACAGCCGGCAGTCGGGCGTGCTTCAAGCTGACAAGCAGGATCTTTGTCTCAATCGGCTAATAGACGAATTGATTCCTTTGGTAGATTCAAACCGGGAGGTACAGATCCAGATATTTCCGGATAAGGATATTTGGATTTATTCCAACAAAATTGCCCTTGAGCAAATTTTTCTGAATTTGCTTACAAATAGTATCAAATACAACAAGCAAGTAAATCCGGTCATTTCGATTTTTATTGAAGAGGATAACCTGGTAACAAAAATTAATGTGGCAGACAACGGACCAGGTGTACGTATTGAAGACAGGGACCGGATCTTTGAAATCTTTGAAACCGGAGGAGAAGTCGATAAATTTGGAGAAAGTGGTAACGGAATTGGTTTGGCTACGGTCAAGACCCTCGTTAAGGGTCTGGGGGGTGGGATTCGTCTGGTTCCAGGCACAAAAGAGGGTGCAAATTTCGAGTTTACGATTAAAAAATAGGGCAAAGCCGAAGTTAAAAAAATCCCTCCTAAAGTGAATTGTAACACTACAGGAGGGATTTTTTTATTCCCGAAAAATATGACAAGATGGTTACTCCCTGCCAGGCCTGTACCCAAAATGGCCTTTGGCTTGTTTTAATTTACCTTTGAAGAGTTCTAATTTGAGCCGCTGTTCATCTGTCAGTTGGGCCCTCATTTCAAGTCTGTGTTTGGTCTGGACCTTCGCCATTTCGATGCGAATGCCACCGATTTTTTCGATGTTTTTGTTGATGGCTCCGAGATCCGGTTTTTCTGCTGAAAGAAGGGTTTTCTGGTGCGCCTCGGCTTCGCCCAGCTCATTCCTGAGTGGCATTAACAATTTTTGTGTGGCCATGGTGCTCGCCTTGAACGACTCCTTTTGGGCATCGGTAAGATTCAATTTGTTGCCATCTCTTTTAAATTCTCCCGCCTTAAACCCAGGTTGTGGTTTCCCTTGGAATGATTTTACTGCATTTTCTTCGGGTTGGGCAATTAAAACTACCGAAAGACTCATCAGCAGAAAGAACATTAAAATTTTTGTTTTCATAACTTCTATTTTTTTAAACGGTGATGATTAACTTCTGAAATCTGATTTTTAGATGACAGTAAAGCCGAAAAGTTAACTTTCCTGTCCGGCCTTTTAACAAAGATTAATAATCACAACATGGAAGGAGATGAAAAAATAGATTTTATCCGCCTACGCTAAGGGTCATTCGCCATTTTTACGCAGGGCTTCCCTGATCTCATTCAGAAAGATTGGCACTTTAATTTTGGGATCGCCATCACCCAGGGTTTCCAATGGAAGATATCCGCGGTAGCGAGATTCCCGGATCATTTTAATCAGCTTGTCTAAGTCCGTTTTCTGTTCCACACCTTCGACAAAAAGGGTCTCTTTCAATTGCCAGTTGACGGCGTAGGGGATGGCCTTGGCAATTTCACTATAGGGATCACCGGTCCGAAAGCTCCCGATGTCCAGAATTAGTCCGCACCAGTCGGAGTCGATTCGCTGGAGTATCTCAATTGCCTGATCGGCGGTTTTGATAAAATCATTGTGGTTTTGAATGGCTACGACCACACCGTGTACCTTACCAAAGTCCACGCAAATTTTCAAGGCTTCGACAACTTGGTTAAATGCCTGTTCCCGGATCAGACCCTTTGGCTCTGCAGGCCCTGAGAAGACCCGCACCACGGGTGCTCCCAACTTTTCGGATGCCAGGATCCATTTTTTAACCAGTTCTACACTGGCCGCTCTTTTCTGAGGGTCAGGCTCTGTAAAATCATTTCGAACGCCAGTTCCACTGATTTCCACACCAAGCAGGAAGGCTTTTTGCCGGATGTGGTACAAATATTCATCGGTGGGGACTTCCGGGTAACCGGGGAAATAATAGGCAGTCAGGTCGACGGCATCAATTTGATTTTGTGCACAAAATTCGAGCAGTTGGTCGAGGTTCATCTCTCCGTTTAACAATGGCTTGTTGAAGGAGAAGGCATTCAGGCTGGTCTTTAGCTTTCCCGGCAGGTTTTTATACACTTTTGCCCCTGCTTGCGGGGACACCAAAACAAAAGCCAACAGAAAAATGCCTGTTGAAAGGCATAAATTTCGAATTCTCATTTTGATCATAATTTAGGATTAAACACAAAATCTCATATCTCATATCTCATATCTCATATCTCATATCTCATAACTTATGCCTCATCTCTTATATCTCATTAAATCAGCGCGCTCATCAACATCACAGTCATGATCCCCACCACACCAATGGTAGATTCCATCAGGGTCCAGGTTTGAAAGGTCTGTTTAACATTGAGTCCGAAATACTCCTTGAACATCCAGAAACCGGAATCGTTGAAGTGCGACCACATCACGCTGCCTGCTCCGGTGGCCAGCACCATCAGTTCGGGAGAAGCACCGGTCTGTTGCACGATGGGGAACATGATGGGTGCAGTGGTGAGGGTGGCAATGGTGGCTGAGCCGATGGCCAGCCGGAAGATGGAGGCAACCAGGAAAGCCATCAAATACGGGTTCATGTGGAACGTATCGGAAAAGGTGCGGATATAGGCGATCACATTGCCATCTTTCAGAACCTGCGAAAAGCCGCCACCGGCGGCAATGATCAGTACAATCATGGAAACGGCGCCTATGGAGCTGGAAGCCGTGGCCATGACGTTGTTCATCGAATTTCCTCTCCTAAGTCCGAGGGTGAAAATGGCAACCAGTACAGCAGTGAAGAGGGCGACATTGGCGTCACTCAGAAATTTGAAAAATGTGAGCAACAAGGCAAGTACGTGTGCGGAGTCGGTTCCTATCCCCTTTTGAGAAAAGAGTTGGAAGTAGAATCCGGTAATATTTTCGATCCCCAATTTGGTCAGATCTGTTTTCACGGGAGGCATTCCGACCACAATGTCTGTCAGGGCCCCAAGCAGCATCAATACGATGGGAGTAATGGCACAGAGGATGCTGATGCCCAATCCGGGGAGTTCACTCTTTTCAAAATGGCGCTCCCTGAAGAGTTCGGGAGGCGGCATCAGTTTGATATTTTTGAAGAAACGGGAGAACCAGATTCCGCCGATCAGGCAACAGGGAACCATAGGAACCAGTCCGTAGAGCAATACTTTGTTGACATTAGCCTCATAGATAAAGGATACGTAGGTGGGGGCAGGGTGGGGTGGAAGGAAGCAGTGTGTCACCGACAAGGAAGAGAGCAAGGGTATGGCCAGCCACAAAAGTGGTAACCTGGTGATGACGGCAAAGGTGAAGATCAATGGAATCAGTACCAGGAAACTGGCATTGTACATCATCGGCAATCCGACAAAGAAACCGGTAATCATCAGGGCATACTGGATGTTTTTGAGCCCCATCAAATCTATCATCCGGAAGGCGATGGTATGGGCAGCGCCGCTCTCCTCCAGGATCTTCCCGAGCATTGCACCGAAGGCCAGGATCAGCAGCACCTTGCTCATGGTGTCACCCACCCCTTTTACCACAGAATCCAGGATGTCAAGCAGGTTCATGTGGCTCAAAAGTCCGACGGCGAAGGAGGTGATCAAAAGCGCCAGAAAAGCGTGAAGTTTAAATTTGCCGATCAAAATCAGCAGGATCAGAAATCCGATCCCAACCACGAGCAGGGGCATATTTGTTTGGTTGAAAAGTTTGAGTTAAAGGTAGGAAATTGGCTGATATTATCTGCTAATTAACAATTCTCACCGGGTGACTCTGAGTCACCCGGTGAGGATTCAACAAATTCCTCCATCTTACGTACAATAAACTGATATCATATATAGAATTAGTTGAAACTTCAATGCATAAGCTAAAACAAGAACAATTTTTACCGATTACCCTGAACGAAGCCTGGGATTTTTTCGCCACACCCCAAAATCTGAACGAAGTGACTCCGTCCGACATGGTGTTTGAAATCACCTCCGAACTCCCCGACAGGATGTATGAAGGACTGATCATCACTTACCGCATCAAACCCATGCTGAACATTCCCATTCGTTGGGTAACAGAGATCAGCCACATCAAGGAAAAGGAATTTTTTGTGGATGAGCAGCGGATGGGACCCTATCACATCTGGCACCACGAGCATCATTTCAAGGCCGTGGAAGGTGGTGTGGTGATGACAGACCTCTTGCATTACCACATTGGACTGTCCATCTTCGGATGGATTGCTGGGATCTTGTTTGTACACAAAAAAGTGAGGAATATTTTTGCTTTCAGGTTTAAGATGCTAGAGGGATATTTTGGCTAACCTCACCGGGTGACTCTGAGTCACCCGGTGAGGTTCCAATTAAGATATCCAATTTATCTCAGCACCCTTTTCTCCACTCCCTCTGTGGTTATTTTCACAGGTAGAATCAACCCTTTTTCATCAAAATACATCCTGTCGATACAGGTTTCGCGGTGATTGCCGTCTGCAGTAGTCAATGGGCGCCTGTGGTAAACAATATACCAGTCGTCCGTACCGGGAATGTTGATCACCGAGTGGTGTCCGGCTCCGGTGGCAATAGCAGGATCCTGCTGAAGAATCTTCCCGATCCGTTTAAACGGGCCGAACGGGGAATCTCCGATGGCATAGGCTACACTGTAATCCGGACCCGTCCAGCCTCCCTCCGACCACATCAGGTAATATTTCCCTTTCCTGACCAGCATAAACGGCCCTTCGACATATTTTTCAGGAGTGATGGATTTGAAAAGAGTCCCATCCGGGAAGGGGATGAATCCGGTAAAGTCCTCCTTTAATTTCCCGATGTTGCAATGCCTCCACCCACCATAAATGAGGTAATACTGGCCATCGGTATCCCGGAAGGCAAACTGGTCGATCGGTTGCGCGTCGTTGTAAAACTGGCTCACCAGTGGTTTTCCAAGCAGATCCTTGTAAGGTCCTTCCGGACTATTCGCCACGGCAATCCCTATCCCACCGGGTTGTTGGTTATTCTGTATGTCATTGGCCCCGAAGAAGAGGTAATATTTGTCTCCTTTTTTGGTGATGGAGGGTGCCCAAATCGCATATCCTGCCCAGGAAATATCCTTCACATCCAACACATGTGTATGTTTCTCCCAATGAACCAGATCTTTGGAAGAGAATGCATCCAGAAAGGTCTGTTTCAGGTATTGCGGATTGATGGTGTTATTGCGGATTTTTTTTTGGTAATCTGAAAGTTGTAAGGTTGGTTCCATGTTTCCAGATTCATCTGAAAAGGTGGGAAAAATCCAGTAGCTGTCGCCGAAGATGGCTCCTTCCGGATCGGCATACCAGCCGGGAAATACCGGATTTCCTGAGGATATGGGTTCTTTTCTATCCTGTGCGGCCAGCATAGAACTGGTCAGGAACAACAGTACGAAGATCGGTTTTGTCATGATTGGATGGAATTTGCTGATAGCTGATGTGCAAATTAAACTTATTTTTGGATACTAAACTTTCTAAATCCGGAAAACTATGAACCTTGAGGACACAAATTCCAGACGTAATTTCTTAAAAAAAGCCGGCGGACTTTCTCTCGGAGTGATTGGATCTAAAGCTGTCGCAGCCAATTTACCTTCTGAAAACCAGGAGGAAGTAAACCCAGGTAAGTTATTTACGAGTGAGATTTCAGGAACAAAAGACCGGATTGAACGTGTGAAAATTGCAACGCTCGGAATGCAGCGTTATGATTGGGAACAGGGTGTTGTGGCCCAGGCATTTCTGGAAATGGGAGAGTTTGATCTGGCGATTTCCCTGGCCAGGGGAGCCATCCTTCGTCAGGAAAAGGGAAGGTTTTCGGTGCTCAAAGGCAATGGTCCGGTCTCAGATTGTTCAAGCGTTGGAGAAGTTGTTCTCTTTGCGGCCAAAGAAACAGGAGATCCAATCTTTCGAAATGGGGCGAATGAGATGTTGAATGTGATCAAAACGACCAGCCATAAAACGACAGACGGCATTATCTATCACACCCAGGAACCTCAAAAAGGAATATGGTCCGATTTCAACTACATGTTGCCACCATTTTTGGTTGCTGCGGGTGAATACCAGGAGGCTATGAAGCAAATTGAAGGCTACAGGAGATATCTATATCACGAAACCGACAAGCTTTACTCACACATGTGGGACGATGCCAAAAAGCAGTTTGCCCGTGTTGATTATTGGGGCGTGGGCAATGGCTGGTCGGCGGCCGGGATGACACGAATCATCAAAATGTTGCCCGGTTCGATGACGGAAGAAAAGAAGAAACTAATTGGATATGTGCGTGATCTACTGGATGGTTGTTTGAAATACCTTCGAGAGGATGGTCTGTTTCACAATGTACTGGATCGTCCCGAAACATTTCCGGAGGTGAATCTGAGTCAAATGCTCGCCTACACCATTTACAGGGGAGTAGCAGCCGGCTACCTGGCTGCTTCGTATCTGAAACAAGCTGAAATGATGCGCAAAGCCGCCAATGGCCGGGTTGATAATCTGGGATATGTGCACGATGTCTGCGGTCTTCCCAATTTTGACCGTCCTTATTTTGCCCCTGAAGGTCAGGCTTTCTATTTACTGATGGAAACCGCTGCTGCGGATCTGGGAGGAAGAAGGAAATAGAAAATGGAGAGGTGATGATGCTCCGCCCCTCAAAGGTGATTGATTTGGCAAAATTCTTTGTGTCCCTTCGTGCCTTCCTTTGTGCCATTGGTAGCAGTTAACCACAAATGGCGCAAAGGAAGGCACTAAGGTCACCAAAGGCGGTTATTTATTTTATACCCAGCAACTCCAGCAGCTGATCCATCTGTGAAAAATCGGAGATGATGATATCGGCTCCAGCCTTGATCAACCGGTTACGTTTGTGGGCATTCAGACCATAGCGGCGCTGTTCGTTGCTGGCCAGACCCACCGTTAGACCATTGCGTTTGTGGGTTTCACGAATCTCTACCGGTCCGTCGCCAAAGGTGACGATCTGGCCGGATTCGGAGGTCCCAATGGAGTCGAGGATACGGTCCAGTACTATTTTCTTGGCCTCCTTGGTGACATCACCCACGGCACCGTAAATCCTGCCTTCGAATAGGTATTCGTATCCCAAAGCCTTTGCTTCGCTTTTTACATCGACTTCGTCGGTTCCACTGGCCAGGTATAGTTTAACGCCTGCCTGGTACAATTTGGTCAGGAAGGGGGCTGCATTTTTGATGGTGAAATCTTCGAGAGTCAATTCGCCGCGCTGAAGTTTCTTCTCCCGCTCCTTGACCATCAGCAGCAACTCATCGTTGTAGATTTTCTTGTAGCCGAAAATATCGAGGATCTCTTCTTCGGGTACACAACCAAACTCTTTCACCAGTCCGATCAAGCCTTGCATTTGAACCAGGGTCTGAATGCCTGTCGTTTTATCGATGAATTCTGCTACACGGGCTTCCACTTTGTGGTACAAAACATCACCAGCTTCCTTGTGATTTTTTCCGAGGATGGCCTTGATCATCATCGGGTTCATGATCTCTTCCCATCCTTCGCGGAGAGTTGATATGGTACCATCGTGGTCGAAGATGGCGTATTTTGGGTAAACATCCCTGCTCATCAGGGTTTGATCTACAATCTCAATTTCGCTATCACCCAGGTATTTGGCCAAACGAATCTCTTCTGCCAATTCATGGTGGTAGATTAAATCACTGTTTTCTCCGATGAAAAGAATCTCTTCCG
>Ga0118677_10003684_pt1 | contig 28713 bp, 20 predicted proteins | sample AliMusrvi5mmetaG_FD_86154 | JGI IMG/M metagenome (GOLD analysis project Ga0118677, IMG submission 86154) | reverse complement strand
GATAAAATCATAGATTATGATACATTAGTACTCCCTGGAGGTGCTGTTAAGGGATTCTGTATAATGGGGGCAGTTGATTGTGCGATGGATATGGGATATTTAAAAAATGTAAAAACATACAAATGAAAGTTTTAACATCTTGTTTTTGTTTGTATCCTTGCAACTTCTAACGAACGACGAATTATATGCGGACTAAAATCGCGTTAACCATTGCTTTTCTTGGAGTATTTCTAACCGTTTTCAGCCAGCCAAATCCGACATGGGAAAAATGGAACTGGTTAATTGGTGATTGGGCAGGAGAGGGAAGCGGTCAACCAGGGCAGGGGGGTGGCACCTTCACCTTTAAAGCCGACCTTGATCAAAAAATTCTGGTTCGAAAAAGTCATTCGGAATACCCAGCTGTAGGAAGTAAGCCTGAAATTACTCATAATGACCTTCTGATTGTTTATCCCGATCATTCAGGAAATGGTTCCAAGGCTATCTATTTTGATAATGAAGGTCACATCATTAACTATTCGATTACCTTTTCAGATAAGTCAATCATTTTAACAAGTGAAAAAGTTCCGAATGTTCCTCTCTTTAGGTTGACCTACACGTTGCTGGAGGATCAAAAAGTAAACACTAAATTTGAGATTTCAAGAGATGGGGCGAATTTCAATACTTATCTGGAGGGAAATAGTATAAAGATAAGAAATGAAAAACCCTGACAGTGATCCGAACCCTGTCAGGTCAAAATAAATACTATTTAAACTGAAGTAATCCTACCTCATCCGGATTGATAGGTATCCGGTTTCCAAGTATTCTGGATCCGGTTTCCGTAATCAGGATATCATCTTCGAGCCTGATCCCCCCAAAATCGAGGTATTTATTCACCTGATCAAAATTTATATACGAATGATTCGTTTTTTCAGCGGCCCATTGTTCAATTAATGCAGGAATAAAGTAAATGCCAGGTTCATTGGTGATTACGAAATCTTTCTGAAGCCGGCGGCCGAACCTCAGGTAGGCTGTACCGAATTGCTTAACCGGCCGGATTTCATCATCATAACCCACATGGATCTGCCCGTAATCTTCCATATCGTGAACGTCAAGACCCATCATGTGTCCTAACCCATGAGGGAAGAACAGGGCATGTGCACCATTGGCAACCGCCTCCTGAATATCACCCTTCATTAATCCAAGTTCCTTTAAACCTGTCGCGATCACCTCTGCAACTTTAAGATGGATACTTAAATAGGTTTCTCCGGGTTTCATGAGTGAAGTGGCTGTATTATTGGCCTTCAGTACAATATTATAAATCTCAAGCTGTTTTTGGGTGAACTGACCACCAACAGGGACCACCCGGGTAAAATCGGAGGCATAATGCAGGTTTGATTCTGCTCCTGCATCGGTAATCATCAGTCTCCCTTGCTCCAGTTTAAAGGAGTGATCATGATTATGAAGGGTTTGCCCGTTTTGGGATAGGATGGTTGGAAAGGATGTTCCGGCGCCATGAGACAGAGCAATACCCTCAATGGTGCCTGCAATCTCATGTTCCATCATGCCCGGTTTTGCCATTTTCATAGCGGTAACATGCATTTTATACCCGGTTTCGCAAGCCTTTTCTATTTCTGCAATTTCGTAGGAATCTTTGACAGATCTCATTTCGACCAGGCTCCGTATCAATTCAATTGAGGCCTGTGAAGTTAGCTGTGAAGCCTGAATTGCAGTTAATTCCTGGAGTATTAACTTATTTTCTGCCCGATATGGCGGAAGAAAGTGAATTTTAACTCCCTTGTTTTTCAGATTGACCACTTCGGTGAAAAGATCCTTAACCGTCGATGTATGAGTTACACCAACTGAGGCGGCCAGATCCTGAACTGATGGCTTTATCCCCATCCAGATGATATCCTCCATGGTGATATCGTCACCAAAGAGGGTATCATTTCCTGAATCAGCATCAATAATTCCAAATAACCCCGGAATATCGAGCCCAAAGAGATACAAAAATGTACTGTCCTGCCTGAAATGATAAGCGTTATCGGTATAATTCATCGGCGACTCGCCATTCCCCGGGATTAAAATGATACCGCTTCCCACCTTTTCGCGAAGTTGTTTTCTGCGGGCTGAATAAATATGCTTGTTGAACATTTACTTTGATTTAGTTAGTTTTCTTGTTTTGGAGCTTGATGATCAGATCGTTCTGATTGGTCTGTTAACCGGTAATTTTTGCTGGTAGTCCCGATTTTATTACTTTCTTGTCGTTTGCCGGACGAGGAATAAACATATCAGTTTTAGTTAAGCCAGCCTCCTTAATCGCTTTCAGGCAAAATTCGAGTCTTCCAAGATCGTTATTGGATCCATTATTTGTTCCGAGAGAGAATTTAACCCCTGCAGCCCTTGCCCGCTGGATAAATGCAATGCTGGGAATTTTAAACCGGGCATTGATCTCAAGAGCAACATCATAATCTTTTAACACTTTAATGACCCGATCCATCCGCTCCGGCGTCCAAAGACGGTCATAATCAGGGGCAAGTTTGGCAGGGAGATAGGTCGGATTGGCATGAATATCTACCGGTTCCTGACTAAGTTCGGATTCTATTTTTCCAACCAGCATATCCATAAACTTTTGATCGTCATCGATAAAGGTCTCCTCCGGAATCCAGAGTCTCATGCGGCGACCTTTTAAATCGGTCCAGGTCATTGCATCTGTAAAGATATAGTCGAATTGTGCAATCGCTTTTGGAGAGAACAGGGTTACCCATTCGCGTCCTTCACATTGCATGGCCTTAAAAACGGGCTCTTTGCTAATGCTATTGTAATATGCATTTAATGTTGAATCATTTGTGACCGGGAATTTTAGTCCGCAATTTGCAGCTACTCCATAGTTGCAGCCGATAAGCTGGGCATGCTTAACTGCCTGATCCATTGTGAGTCCACCTTTGAGGTGTGTGTGGAAATCAATCAAAGGAAACTCCTGTTCATTTAAAAGATCAACGACTTTAGTAAGGCTATCCGCTGCGGCCAGACCTGTCTGTACCCCGGGCAGATCATCAAGGGGTTTAATCGTAATCTCCTGAACTAAGATCTCTCCGTCTCCGTTTGACCGGCGGATCACAACTCTACCCTGGGTAAGTATTCTTCCCGAAATATCACTTGCGCGAATCACATTGGTAGGCTCATCATATTCACTTATTGTTTTATCATTGACAACCACTTTAATGTGATTGGCCTCAACCGTAACTCCAAGAGTAAACCATTGATCGTCAGCTGCTGTTCGTACAAAGTTGTTTCTGACCCTGGAAAGGCTTCCTGTCTTCTGCAGATTTCCTGTACGGTAGTCGCTGTTGTTTATTCTTACTTCATAACCATCTGCCGTACTTGCAGCATTTGTTGCAGCAAAGATTAGTAATCCCTCTGCACCAGCGGTCGTTTTCAGTTTGACTGTCAGTTCAAAATTCCTTACATTGAATTGGGAGGTCATCGATGACGCCGGATTTTTCAGCAATAATCCATCATCTGAAACTGTTACATCGTGAAGCAAACAATAATTTTCGATGTTTGAAGCATCAATTTTTGTTATCTCCCCTTTTTCGGGACCTGTCTGACAGCCCATAAATACAATGACGGTAAGGATTGCAAATAATAATTTAATTGGTCGCATAAATTATTGATTTTATCTGATTTAAATTGATTTACGAAATTACCAAGATTATTGCTTTAAACGATTATGAAAACATCAAATCTTTATAAAGTTAAGGTTTTGATAATTATTATTCATTTCAGAGGTCGTCGTCGGCCTCGCCCTTAATCCTCATCACCCCATCGCCTCTTCATTTTTATCACACAACTTTCTCTTTCTCCATCATTTTCTCCCCTTCATCTTTGATCTTTCCCATCGCCTTGGCAATAGTACTTCCGGCCATAAGCTGAAGGGCATGGTAAAGCATCAATGGAAGCAAAACCACACCGAGGACTGCCTGGTCGGGAAATATCACCTTACCCATGACAGCGCCCTGCACCAAAGATTTCTTTGAACCGCAGAAAATCACGGTAATACGCTCCTCACGTTTGAATCCCAGCCAAAGTGAAATCTGGTTCATCAATGCGAAAACTACGAGGAAGAAAATTAACATCATCACAGCTAATTTAAATATCTCGGCGATTGAAAAACTTTGAAATTGATTGTCAGAAAAGGACTCACAAAAAGAGGTGTATACGATGAGAAGGATAATCAGCTGATCAAAATTCCTAAGCGTATTTTTATAAACTGATACCCACGGCCCTAGTTTTCGGTGAAGAAGTAGTCCAAGTATGACCGGTAATAATACCTGTAAACAAAGAAGCAAAATGGTATGGGTGATATCAAAATCGGGCTGTGATTTTTCTAGAATGCCACTCATCAGAAGCGGAGTAATGAATATCCCAAGGATACTTGAAACGCTTGCATTAAATATTGCTGCCGCGATATTTCCCCTGGCTATGGAAACCATAACGACAGAGGAGGAAACGGTTGAAGGTAGAGCTGAGAGATAAAAAATTCCAAGTCCGAGATTGGTTGCGAAATAATTGGGAAAGACTAATCGCGCAGCCAGGATGGTTAATGGAAAAAGGACAAAAGTTGAGAGCTGAACCACCAAATGAAGTCGCCATTTACTTAATCCGTGAAGCAGACTTTCGGGGCTTAACTTAGCGCCATAAAAGAAGAAGATCACCGAAACGCCAAACCCGGCAATTGCCGGAAGATGAAAAGCACTCTCTGCGATTCCAACTGTCGGGTAGAGCCATGCCAAAAAAATCGCACCAATCATAAGAAAGAAAAAAGCGTTCAGACCGACTTTTGAAAATATATTTTCAAGTTGTTTTATCATATTGAGAGACTGGGTAATGTCACGCAAGGGACGCAAAGTTCGCAAAGTTTTATTGAAAATTTAGCGAACCTTGTGTTCCTTGCACGTCTATTTTGATCAACAGTACTATTCGATTTAAGGTCTAAAGCTACGATTTAGTCTCCGGATTAACTTAAAAATTTCTTCCTGAGCGCTTCGATCTCTTCATCTCCGATCGGTTTCAACTCACCAACAGGAACACCCATGGTGAGCGATTTGGCGCTGAACTCGGCAACCTCAAGCCTGTCAAAGGTTTGAAGCAGTTTATCTCCTGTGATTATTATGGAGTCGTTTTCAACAATAACAGCTGCGGTATCCATGGCGATCAGATTTAGAATCGTATCAACGCCTTTGAAATGACTGCCAAACGGTACATTTGGGACGTCCTGAAGGAATATCCAGCTTTCGGGAATTGTCCGCACATCAAATTTCTGACCCGTAACACTAAATGCCATTAGATATGGTGATTGTGTGAGGATGATTGAATTGATATGCGGGTTTCGACGGTAGATCTCCTGATGAAGCCAGGTTGCCCTGCTTGGAATCTTCCCCGGTTCACGCTTGCCGTTTTTGATCTGAACGATATCCTCAAGCATAATATTCCATCTCAATACATTGGTGGGGGTGATCAGGAAATCGTCTTCACGCCAGCGAACAGAAACGGTGCCATACGAGCTTATCATCAATCCCTGGTCACAGGCCCTCCTGACAATTCGGGTAATCTCTTCGCGACAGGCACGCTCATCCGATGGGTGAGTTACCTGCTCCATTTCGGGAAGAAGCCTTGGAATTTGAGCTTCAAACGCATCAATCTGCTCATCCCTGAGTGAATTTACCTTTCCGATTGTTTTGGCATTGATGATCGTTTTTGCGCAAAATTCGAGGGTTTCGAACCGTTGGTAGACATCCTTCATGTCAGTTCCTCCAACCACCGTTCCATGGTTCTCCATGATCACAGCGTTGAAATCCTTTGCAAATTCGGCGGCTATCTTCTCGCCCAACTCTTCACTTCCTGGAATTGCATACCGTGCATAACCAATTGGACCACAAACATATTTAGCCTGTGGAATCACATTGGTATCCGGGATTACATGTGCAATACTGAATGAGACCAGCGCCGGTGGATGGGCATGAATGATTGCCTTCAGATCGGGACGAATCTTATAAATTGCCCTGTGAAAGGGGAACTCCGATGAGGGTTTGTGTTTTCCAAGGATTGTACCGTCAGCCTTGATACAATTGATATCATCCGGCCCAAGCGAACCTTTATCTATGCCTGACGGGGTGATCCAGATATCATCCTGATCATCAATAATTGAAATATTCCCGCCGGATGTCGTTGTCATGCCGTTGCGGTAAATCCTGCCGATGATCAGTACAATCTGATCACGGGGATGCATAAGGTCAATATCAAGTAGGTGCATACGATTTAATTTTTTAAGATTTTGCCATTTTACGGCGGTAATTCTCAACCTCCCAGTTGTCTATAAATTCTATCTGTCCCTTATTCATAAATTTCGGACCCCCAAAGTTTTCTGACAGAAAACTTATTTTAAGGATATTGGTATAAACTTCCAGTACGTTTAAAGCCGATTTAATATTCTCCTCAACGGCAATTACCCCTTGACCTTCAAGTACCAATACTTTGGGAAGGTAACCATAAATATTCAGATACGCGGCAATAAGTGTTTTGGCCGTTTCAATTTGATCCTGATCATTCGCAATGGAGGGAATATACAAATAATATGCCTTGCAATAGACGATATCATCGGGGGTAAATGCGGTATCAGCCTTTAAAAAACTGCTCGAATCTTTCGAAAAGTAATGGATTAGTTCGCTCTCACTTCCTATAGCTGTGAAATTTTGAAAGCCGCTATTTAGCCGCTCAATATTTTCGATTACCGGCGAACTAAACGGTTTAGGCTTATCAGAAAGTAGGGGCTCGCCGATTTTCTGATTAATCTTATCCATGACAGCGGCGTAAATTTCGTCAATCTCTGCGACAGTATTGCCGGCAACAAAGATACCGTGGTTTTCAAGAAAAATGAGTTGAGGCGCTTTCCCAAATTTAGAGGTATAACGGGCAATTTCTGTTTCAACTTTCTTGAACAGGATATAGCCAGGATCGGTATAAGGGATGAACAAAGCCTGGTCTCCAAATAATCCCAGACAATCCGGTCTGGCATTATTTGAGCACATCAGCGCATTGACAAGTGTTGGATGGGTATGCACAACATAGGGATAATCGATTATCTCGTGCATTGATGTTTCGACGGAAGGGCGGTTATTCCCTGAAGATTCAATAGCCGCAGCCAGATCTGCCTTTACCTCCGCTTCACGTTGTGCTGAATCCTGACTATAGGTTTTTGATGAGACAATTTTAAGCTTTTCACGCGAGAGGCAGACAAATCCATTTTCATCAATGGTCTCCAGCGCAGCTCCGCTAGCCTTGATCCAAATAGATTTATCATCCTTAAACGATGTGTTTCCTCCACCCGCAATCACAAAACTTTTATCCGCTCCATACTGTCTTGAGACAGCAATTAATTCTGAAATATTCTGATCCATCCCTAAAGTTTCTATTGATTTCTACTTATTTCTTTATTTTCTCTTCTTCCCAAAAGTAAAAGAAAAATGGCTGAACATCGTTATTTAAACTGATTATTGATTTATACGATTTGTTATTACCTTTGCCGAATTAATTGAGGTTAAACTCCGTGTGCTTGAACACCACGTAAAAAACAAGTTATATGAATAAGAGCGTTTCTGTATTGTTTATGTTTGCAGGCATCCTGTTTGCAATTTGTTTGTTGATAGCTAATATTTTAGCTACTAAAATCATCCTTGTTGGCCCCTGGGCAGCCCCGGCAGGAGTGCTGATTTTCCCCATTGCCTATATTATAAATGATGTTATCGTTGAGGTTTGGGGATACCGTAAAGCGCGATTAATAATCTGGTCGGGATTTGCTGTTAACATTCTGGCAGTCCTCTTTTTTTCGCTCGCGATTGTTGTGCCTGCCGCCCCATTCTGGCAGAATCAGAATGCTTTTTCCACTATCTTAGGGAGTACGCCGCGCATTATCCTGGCAAGTCTGATGGCATATCTTGTAGGCTCATTCCTGAATGCTTTCGTCATGAGTAAGGTGAAAATCATGATGAAAGGGAAAGATTTTTCGGTTCGCGTAATCCTGTCTACTCTGGTAGGAGAAACGGCTGACTCCCTGATTTTTATTACAATCGCATTTGCGGGTAACCTTCCTTTGAATATTTTGATTGGAATGATCCTCACCCAGGCGTGTTTAAAAACGGTATACGAAATTTTGGTTTTACCTTTTACAATTATCGTGGTTAAGTGGGTTAAGAAGGTTGAAGGTGTGGATTCCTTTGATGAATCAATCTCCTATAATCCGTTTTTAATCAACCAAATCTAGGATCGATGTCGAAAGCATTAGTCGTTTATTCAGGGGGACAGGATTCAACCACCTGTCTATTCTGGGCAAAAAAGAATTTTAATACTGTTGAGGCAATCGCATTTAACTACGGGCAGCGACATGTTTCCGAACTTACTGCCGCAAAACAAATTGCTGACCAGGCTGGTGTCCCTCTCAATGTTTTTAGTATTGATCTGTTAAGTGCAGTCTCTCATAATTCGTTAACTGATTCTCAGATGGAGGTGGAGACCGATCAGCCCGATCATCGACCACCGAATACTTTGGTCGAAGGCCGGAATATGCTTTTTCTGACCTATGCCGCTATTTTCGCAAAAGCCAATGGAATCAACAACATCATCACCGGAGTTGGTCAGGCTGATTACAGCGGCTACCCGGACTGCCGAAATGAGTTTATCCTTTCATTGAATCAGACGCTGAATCTTTCGATGGATTTTGAATACACGATTCACACCCCGCTGATGTGGCTCGATAAATCGGAGATCTGGAAGATGGCCGATGAACTCGGGGCATTCGAAATTGTTCGGGATCAGACCATAACCTGTTATCATGGCATCCCCGGTGCAGGGTGTGGGGTATGCCCGTCGTGCAAGCTTAGAAACAGGGGGTTGATTAACTATTTAAAATCAAAAAATAATGGATGACTTAAAGAGTCTGGGGAAGTCCTCAGAATATGAATTCAGCTATAATCCCGCTATTCTGGAAACTTTTGAGAACCGTCACCAGAGTAACGACTATCGCGTAAAATTTAACTGTCCCGAATTTACGTCATTATGCCCCATCACTGGTCAACCTGACTTTGCAGCCATTTATATCAGCTATATTCCTGATGTTAAGATGGTTGAAAGCAAGAGTCTGAAGCTTTACCTGTTTAGTTTCCGGAATCACGGTGGATTTCATGAGGATTGTGTGAATCTGATCATGAAGGACCTTATTAAACTAATGGAACCCAGGTATATCGAGGTATGGGGTAAATTCACCCCGCGTGGTGGAATCAGTATTGATCCCTATTGCAATTATGGCAAACCGGGAACAAAGTTTGAAGCCATGGCTGAGTATCGGTTATTGAACCATGACCTTTCTCCCGAGAAGATTGATAACCGCTAGTTATTATTCTAAATACACCTTAATTCTTGCATTTTAAATTTTTTCATTTCTGTTATAAAATAGGAGAGGCGCCCAATTGAGCGCCTCTCTTAATATATAGCTGAAATAAATTAAGCTTTCATTACTTTCTTAACACCATAAATTGCGCTAGCGCCCAATTCCTCTTCGATGCGGAGTAACTGGTTGTATTTAGCCATACGGTCAGAGCGGCTCAAAGAACCGGTTTTAATTTGACCACTGTTGGTTGCAACTGCGATATCAGCAATTGTAGCATCTTCTGTTTCACCTGAACGGTGAGAAGTTACACTTGTATAACCTGCACGGTGAGCCATTTCGATAGCGTCAAGAGTTTCGGTTAAAGTACCAATCTGGTTTACCTTAATCAGGATTGAGTTGGCAGCACCAAGTTCGATACCTTTTTTAAGATATTCAACATTGGTTACAAATAAATCATCACCTACCAGCTGGCATTTGTCGCCAATTTTTTTGGTAAGTAATACCCAGCCTTCCCAGTCATTCTGGTCAAAACCATCTTCGATTGAGTCAATTGGGTAATTTGCAACGAGGCTAGCAAGGAAGTCAACCTGTTGTTCGCGGGTTCTTTTTGAACCGTTTACACCTTCGAATTTGGCATAGTTGTAAATTCCGTCTTCGTAGAATTCGGATGATGCGCAATCCAGACCTATTGAAATATCACCGCCCTCTTCTGCGCGACCTGGTTTGTAACCTGCTTTTACAATAGCTTCGAGAATACTGTTTAAGGCATCTTCAGTTCCGTCAAGTTTTGGGGCAAAACCACCTTCGTCACCAACGGCAGTGCTTAGGTTACGGTCATGAAGTACTTTTTTAAGGCTGTGGAAAACCTCAGCTCCCATACGAAGACCTTCACGGAATGAAGTTGCTCCGATAGGGCGGATCATGAATTCCTGGAATGCGATAGGGGCATCTGAGTGAGATCCGCCATTGATGATATTCATCATTGGAACTGGCAATGTTTTTGCGTTTGTTCCGCCGATATAACGGTAAAGTGGCATGTCAAGGTAGGCAGCAGCAGCTTTTGCAACGGCAAGCGATACACCTAAAATAGCATTTGCACCAAGGTTTGATTTGGTTTTTGTACCATCAAGTTCAATCAGTTTATTGTCCAATTCAACCTGATTCAACGCACTCATGCCAACAATCTCTTCTGCAATTGTAGTGTTGATATTTTCAACGGCTTTAAGAACACCTTTTCCAAGATAACGTTTTTTGTCTCCGTCGCGTAGTTCAAGGGCTTCGTTTTCGCCGGTTGATGCACCCGATGGTACAGCAGCACGACCCATAATTCCACTTTCAAGGGTCACTTCAACTTCTACGGTAGGATTACCGCGTGAATCAAGAATTTCTCTTCCGATTACTTTGTCGATTAACATTGTTTTTTTGTTTTTATTCGATTAAACAATAATATTGCTGTCAGGCTGACAGTGATTTACATGATACTGATGCATATACTTTAAACCCGACAAAGATAATCATTCATCCTTTGAATTGAAATAAAATAAGCGGGCTACTGTTAACAAGAGGTTAAATTTATTGCTTCTCCTTTTCAAGTCTTTTTTGGATCTTTTTTATAGCTGATTCAATTGGTTTCTCGGGTTCTATGACATTATATTCGCCCCAGAATTCCCGGTCAGAAAATCCGGATATCTCATCGGTCATCACGATGTTAGGTTTCATTCGTTCGCTAAATTTCACAGGTTTTTCAGTGGTTTTCTCCCAATCGGTGACGGCCATTTCGATGGTTGATTCGTATATCGTGTTAAATAGTCGTTTTTTCCATTCAATCTTGAAAATAATCTGACCTCTTGAATAGCTATAGTACCATTTGCCATTTTTTTCGCGATAATCGATACGGTAGGCGGCCATTGTCGGGTAAACTTTAGCACTGACCGGTTTCTTTTTGATAAACATCTCGGAACTCAGGACTTTATTGGATACATTCAGGTTGAAGGTTGCGCTTGTAATTGCGAGGCTTTCGGTGTCTATATACAGTCTCCCGAAATAGAGCGGTTCAGTCACAAATGGACGTTGTTTAAATTCAAGAATATAAATAAGCCGGTCATTGATTTTGGTAATGTTCTCCAGTTTGAATTCGTAATTGCCCAGCATATCTTCAGTGAATATCATCTCCGGATTCTTCATGATATCCAGGAATAGGGTGTTATAAGGTCCTCCCTGAAGCTTAAAGGTTAACGTATCGAGTTTGGTATAATCGGTGCTCTTCCTTGCTTTATAAAGCTGCGCAATGTCAATTTTATTTGACGTATATGGTTGTTTGAAAATTTCAACAACAGCCTCTGATAGTGAGACATAGGTCCTTCTTTTTTTGATTGTCTCACGGTAGAATGCGGTCATTGAGGTAGGATCACTGAAATAATTCTCCCCCCGCTTATTCATTACCGCGCGGATTAGCAGCTCGGGGTCTTTGGGAAATACCTGGACTTCATTTAAGGCAACAACCAACATCTCAAGCTCTATCCGGGTCTTCTCAGGTTTAAAAAATGCAAGATTCACACTTTTTTCTTTGTACCCAAGAAATGAGATTGTAATTTTGCCTTCCTTCATGTTTTTGGGAACTTTTATTGAAAATTCACCCTCGGTATTGGTGATTGTAGATATATTGGTCCCGTCGAGTGACAAAGAGGCGAAGGCAAGGGGGTTTCTTGTTTCCTGATCAACCACTGATCCCTTAAATTGAATGTAGGTTAATGTGTCCGGCTGATTCGACTTTGGCAAACCAGGAAGGGCCAGCACTGCTTGGTAGCATCCCATAAAAATCAGGATTAATACGGATAAGGTGAGTGCTCTTTTTATCGATTGAAAGTTTTGTGTTTTCATGGCTTCCATTTTAAGGTGTGAATTTATACTCAATAGACAGTTACCCGTGAATTGACCCCTATTCAAACAGCGGATTTAAAGATCATTTATATTGAAATTTGAATACTTCCTGATTTGGCGATACGATTTTCCTGATAAATTCGGGATTTATGGTATTTTGCAAGAGGAAATATACCATAAGTGATCAGTATCCGGAAGGTGGTGGTGTTTTGGCTCCGAATAGTTTAAAATATCCCGAATCTTAATTTATAATTGATTTAAGAGCTTTATATGAAACGATTTTTCCTGTTAATCCTCGGATTTGTTTTTATTCAATCCGTATTTGGCCAAATGGATTCTCTTTTTAAGAGGGGGCCACTATTAAATGCCGGCTATTCGGTCTATGCAATAGATGCTGAAACCGGGAACCTCTTATACTCCACACCGCAGGTCAGCCTCGTTCCTGCTTCGGTGATGAAGCTCATAACTACTGCAACTGCGCTTGAGATTCTTGGGCCTGATTTTCGGTTTCATACGCAGATCGGATTCACAGGCAAGATCAATTCAGAAACTGGGATTCTAAAAGGTGATCTGATCCTAAAGGGGGGATGTGACCCTGCATTTTACTCCGAATATTTTGCAGAACATTACCAGGGAACATTTGAGGCCTGGGCTAAAGTTATCCTGAAAAGGGGGGTGAAAGTAATCGAAGGGAATCTGGTTGTGGATCTTGCCCAATTATCCGGTCAGCCAGTGCCCGGAGGATGGTTGTGGGAGGATATTGGAAATTACTATGGCGCCGGGGTCTCTGCTCTTACCTATTCGGATAACTGTTATAGTATTCATTTAAAATCTTCAGAATCGTCGGGACAGCCAACGATAATTAATTACTTTTCTCCGGATATCGACAGCCTTAAATTGGTTAATCGGGTCGTTTGTTCAGAAATAAACCATGATCTCACCATAATATACGGAGCTCCGGGTTCCAATTCTCAGGTTATTGAAGGGTCAATACCGAAGGGGCGGACAGATTTTGTAGTTAAGGGAGCAATGCCGGATCCTGCCTGGGTTTGCGCCGCCGAATTTAAAAAAGTGCTGGAATCTGTCGGATTGAAAATGACCGGAAAGGTGATTGTGGTAAATAAATTAAATCCGGGAGGTTTTGAACTTCTGACAGATAAACCCTCACCACCGCTCAATGAGCTGATCATTCCGCTGAATCATGAGAGTATCAATCTTTTTGCCGAACATCTTTTAAGAGAGATTGGCCGTAAAGTAAAGGGTCCAGCGACTTTGACGGAAAGCCTTGAAGCAGTAAAAGATTTCTGGAATGAGAAAAAGATCTTTATTGAGGGGTTTTATCCGACTGACGGAAGCGGTTTGTCGCGTTCAAATGGAGTTTGTTCACGCACGCTCGCGGAGGTGATCCGTTTTATGTATCTGAGTCCGAATCGCGATAATTTTTTCAAATCGCTTCCTTTGGCCGGGAGGAAGGGCACCCTGCAGTTTGCTTTTAAGGGTACGAAACTTGAGAATAACCTGCAGGCAAAAACAGGGTCGATGACACGTGTCCGCAGTCTCGCGGGAATCTTTACCAACAGAAAAGATAAAAAAGTTATTTTTGCAGTGATGACCAATAATTTTGAAGGTACGCAACTGACAATGGGTCATACCATCGAAGCAATTTTAAGTGAATTATATCTTGCGGATATTCCGGTTTCGGACAAAAATTAGAGTTTCTTCCTGAATTGAAATTACTTATCCTGGAGGGTTTCACCTTTGACGATAAATCCGTCAGCTGTAAAATGGTTTTTCAATGATCCCGACTGGACCTGTATGACTATAAATACCAGTGGGATTTGCGAGTTGTTTTTCCATATCCGTGCACCGTCGGGAGCAATCCGGATAACAGATCCCTCCTTAACGGGAATCAATGAGTCATCAATCTGAAATTGCCCTTCACCCTTAATAAATATATAAATTTCCTCATGCTCCCTGTGCCTGTGAATAAAAGGCATTGACTCGCCGGGAAGAAGTACCTGGAAAGAAATTTCGGCACCGGTGGTTTTCAGGACCTCACCAATAAAGGTTTTCCCTTTTATTTCGAGGTTTGCACGGGGGATTATATGGGAATATCCGGATAGTTGATCCAGTTTTCCAATATCCAGAGCCGAATAATTTTTCCCTTCTGAAATGATTTTTAAATTTTTCAAGTATTTTTTTTAGAATTATATTGAATAACCTATGAAATTAAATCGTTTGTTATGGGTTGAACTCTGCTCTTAATGCCGCTAATTTAAGCTGAAGCTGGCTGATCGTATCAATTTTAAGCCCTTTGGGGTAGGTTATTTTATGAAAACTGAGATCATTCAAAACTGAGACCCATTCATCGCAGCCATCGAAACAGACATTACAGGAGTTGTAATTGAGCTTAATAAACTCATCCGCATTAAAGGAATTGCGTATTTGTGTCCATTCAATTTCCGGTACACCCCTCTTCTTCTGAATTTGAGGTTTTGAGGATAGCCGGGGAACATAATAGGCATACCGGATTTCGGTTTTGGTTATTATAAGTGAATCGGTGGCTGATCCCCAACCACAAGCAAATCCTGCCTGAAGGATAACCAGTTGATTAGTGAGTTGGTCTCTTTCCACCCTTCGACATGAATCAAACAGTCCAGATATGAAGAAACACAATATGATGATTGAAAATTTCAAGTTCACTTTGAAATTATTAAGTATTCGGATTGTTATTTTGTAATCTTTCTCCTTAAATTGCTGCGATCCGCCGAATCTCTTCAAGCCTGACTTTCGCCTCCTGATCAATTAGGAAATGGTTTTTAAGATTCTCACAAATATATTCATTACAGAAACCACATTAAGCGATCCTGTCACCCATTTTGATTGAATCACATAAGTTGTTTAAAGTTACTGAATCTTATAAAACCGTGCAGCATTCGAATAAAATATTTTCTCTTTCTGCAAATTGGTCAGGAAGGGTGCATTTTCAATGTTTTTTATAGATAACGGTATTGCATCCTCCCAAATCATTTGGTCAGAGCCATACATAAGCCTGTTTTCAAAGCCGGCAATAATCAGCGATTTTAGGTAATTGTGAAATTCCGCAACCGGAACCAACCAGTCAATTGCCGACAGATCAGCATATACCTGAGGATAGACATTCAGTATCGCTTTGGTCTCTTCCAGAAAAGGATACCCCATGTGCATCAGCTGAATCTTTAGCTTTGGATGCCGGATTAAGACAGGTTCGATGGTTAAAGGTCTGCCAAATCCGATTCTGAATTTGGGACAACAGGTATACGGAGTATTCGGAGCCGCTTCCCCCGTATGAATAGTTACCGGAATCTCTAACCGTTCACAAATGGCGAGGTAAGGCTCAAGCTTCGGATCATCAAGCGTTCTCCCTTCATATTGTAGTCCAAGTTCCCCAAAAACGAAAAATTTTTTGGCTTCAAAAAGCCGGACAAAAGTGGTTGTGTCCGGTAATGGATTATTCTGGTGATCCGGGTATTCGAGGGAACTGATGAATCTTTGACCTTCCACTTTGGCATAATCATCATTTCTTGAGATGGATCCTGATGAGATTACCTTTACAACATTATATTTTTTTAGCAATGCAATATTGCTCCGGCAGATCTCTTCGTTAGTCAGTGCATTTGGTTTTTTCCCTGTCACAGGATTGGGCGGCGGGATTTCGCCATAGTCGCCCGCTGACCTGGAGTGAAAATGGACATCGATTATCCTTCGCTGTGCATAAATGTTCTGAGACAATATTGCCAGACCTAAAAGTAATCCGTAAACTTTGATCATCATTAATATTTCATTGGTAATGGTAGCTGAAACATTTCTTTAATATATTCTTATTCAACTTTTTTTCAATTTATTTTTATCACCGAATTTATATCCAATGATGAGTTTGACAATAAATCCGTCCGTTGATTGTGTCATTCCCCACCCGGTGCCGCAATTAAATTCCCAGTCCGGATTAAGGTTTAAATCCAGCGCAGCGTAAAGAGTGTGCTGTTGATCCGTGCTTTTTAATCGATTAAACAGGGGGCCCGTTGATCCATAATATTCAGCACCAAAATCAATTTTCTGATTAATATGAAATGCGACTTTGCAACTTGGCTCAAAACTAAACGATTGATTCTTATTCAGACCTTCCAGTGATTTTCCGAAGGCAGGATTCAAGGAAATGTAAAATACCCTGAAATCTTTATCAATAATTGGGCGGATTTCAGCAGTCCATGTATCCGCAGAATAGGCTCTTCGCTGGTAACCAATTTCAGTAGAGAGGCTTAGTCCGACCGGTAAATGCCACTGTTCAGGAATGGTGATTTTGGGCCGGATATGGGTTCCCACCCATTGACTCCCAAAATCCTTCTGGCTATTCAGAAACTGGTAAAATCCAATCTCAAAATTAGTTGCAAAACCATGTGTGATTTCCAATGTTTGACGTAATGCATTTTGGGTAGGACGAACCTGATCGATCATCGGTTTTCCGGAAGCAGATATATTGGAATGCAATTCTATTCCTGTATAACTTGTTGCAATCGTTTCGGCAGGATAGACCTGGATTTCATAATTTTCCTGCCCCAAAAGCAAAATGGGGATAAGGCAGGTAAAGAAAGTGATAAATAGAATTATTTTTTTATTCATTAGATATCTTAAGAAATTAAATTTTCTGTTAACTGTATTATAGCTCATTCAGAACAACACGGGGACCTATAAGTTCAAGGTTATCCCTCATAGGTAACATTAATTTAATATTCTAATTATAAATCTTAAGTTTTTGCCTCCAATGTGTAAAACATACTTGATATCTAATCGGATGATTCAATATGCTTTTTAAAATTGTCAAGAATTGATTGCCATCCACCTTTTTGAAATTCAATAGGATGGGTGGTTTCGGCTTCGAAAGTTTCAATAATGGAGGTTTGGGCACCCGCAGAAGTAAAGTTAATGCTGACTTTACGATCATCTCCAAGGGTATATTCAATAGATTTATTCGTGGTTATAGAATTATAGGTTCCAATTAAATCAAAACCCATTGAACCGTCTTTTGCCTCCATTCTTGAGAGGAACTTTCCTCCTGGCTGAAGGTCGTTCTCGGCATAGGGTGTATGCCAATCTTCACTTGCATTATTCCATTTTGTAATGTGCTCCGGCGATGTCCAGAGTTTCCAGACTTTTTCGACAGGTGCGTTAATTGTTGTTTGGACCGTAATTTGTATTTTCTCCAACTGTTCCATGAGGGTATGATTAATTTGATTTTCAATATATAAATTGAGCAGGTCCTTTCCGAAATTGTGAAATTCCGGAAAGGACCTGTGAATCTATTATTTAATCGGTAATTGTCCTATTGTTTTGGCTGAAAATCAGGATGACCGCACTGCCATAACACAAAAGCAAACTGATCTGCAAAATTAGCAAAGGTGACGTTCTTATCTTCAGTGAAGTGTCCGTTATCATAGTTAACCTTCATCAATACAGGTTTTCCTGAGGCCGAAGCATTCTGCAGGGCTGCAGCAAACTTGCCAGGCTGCCAGGCAACTACACGCGGGTCATTCCATCCGCCGACACAAATAACAGCAGGGTATTTTGTCCCTTTTACAACATGTTGAACACCATCCATTTCGTAAAGCGCTTTGCATTCCACGCTATCTTTTACAGTACCAAATTCCGGGATATTTACGGGTCCGTTTGCATCAAACTCTAGTCTTAATGCATTTGCGCATCCTACATTGCAGATTGCAGCAGCAAATAAATCGGGTCGTTCAGTGATGGCTCTGCTAATCAGGATCCCGCCGGCACTGGTTCCTGTTCCGGCAATTTTAGCTTTTGAAGTATATCCTTTAGCGATCAGGTATTCAGCGCAGCTTATAAAATCTTTCCAGGTATTTGGTTTTGTTGTCTTGTATCCGGCCTTGTACCATTCTTCCCCTTTTTCGCTGCCACCGCGGATATGGGGAATAGCGATAACCACCCCTTTTACAGCAAGGGCATTTTCACGGGCACTAAAATAGGGGACTGAACTCATTCCGTAGGCTCCATAACCATCAAGCAGGCATGTATTTTTGCCATCCAATTTAATTCCTTTTCTGTAGATTATTGATAGCGGAATCATTGCGCCGTCATGCCCCTTAACTTCAACTTCCTGTACCTGCAAGTCTTTATAGGCGGCCGGGTAAACCGATGGTTTATTGAAAATAGATGGCGTAAGCGAATCTGTGGCGGCGTTGAAGTTAAATTCAGTATAGGGCTTGTTCCATGAGGTAATGCCAAGATTGCAATTATTGCTCTTCGAATTTATGCAACTTATATCGATTGTCCCAGAATAGGGTAGCTTTACAGTAGTTGTAGTTTTTGTTTTTAGGTTATATTTTGATAAATGATTGTTTATCCCGTCGCTGTGAACGATTAACAGGTAATCTTTGGAATTGATGAAATATTCCAGGGTCTGATCACGCTTCTCGGCTAAAACGGTACCAGCTTTTGACCAATCGGGGTGAAGCAGACTGGTTGAGATAAGTTTGTAGTTTTTAGCATTATTATGAGTGACAGCAAATGCTTCATCTCCAATTACTATAAAACCACGAACCAGCATATCTGCAGCGGTACATAACGGTTTCCATGCTATTTTTTTTGATCCGGCTTCTCCGATTGGCGCATAGTATTGGACCAATTCAGGCTGAACACTGCCAACTCCCGAAAAAATATAATTCTTTGAGTCTTCACTTAATGCAACATAAGGATAGACACCCGGGTCGATTTTCAGGTCGGGATAACTCCCATTGCTGAAAAAATCAACATCGCTGGTTGTGGAATTGCCTACCAGATGCAATTTTGTTTTTGAATTGAGGCGTGATTCAGGATCTTTATTGTCGGCAGATTTAATCCACATATAAAAGAACCCTTTGTTATCGAAGGTCCAATTCATTATCCCGGCTGTAGGATAGATCGAATCATTTGAAAATTTGCGGGTATCGACATCCATCACTTTGATCGTTGATACTTCAGCCCCCTGTTCCGAATAACCAATTGCGATTTTTTTTCCGTCATAACTCGGGATTGCCGATTCCAACGTCAGGGTTTTCCCTTTTATGTAGGTTTTAGGATCAAAAAGGAGTAATTCTTTTCCGTTATTCCCCTGCCGGAAATAGAGTTTTCCGACATTTTCACCGGGCATTGTTTTCCGATAAAATATCCTGCCGTTTTCATAGGTGATCGATCTTAACCTTGGTGGCTGAAGTTTGTCCAGTTTCTTCCATTCGGCAATAAGCTCGTCACGCCCTTTGAGGTTGTTGAGAACTGAATTTGTATAATCGGCCTGCTGTTTGAACCAGGTCGATACCTCTGGCTTTTCGATCGATTCAAGCCATCGGTAAGGGTCTTTATAGGTGACTCCAAAATAGGTATCACTAATTTCTACGGTTTTGGTCGGTGGTAAGATGGGCAGACCAAAGGATGTAATATACAGACTAAGATTGAGAATAAGGATGAGAATTTTCTTCATGGTTAACAGACTTAAATTTTAATTCAATTTCATAATATTTTAAATTTCGAATTCGATTTAACAGGAAGACATTTTGTTGTAAAAATAAAATATTTTACTTAATTTCAAAACATTGAACATCAATCCCATTAAAATACCATCAGAAAGAAAAATTTACAGTATTTAGCGTTCAGGGAGGGTGTTAGCATGGGGTAACTATTTTTAACTGCAACTCATCTCTCCGGCATTTTTTTTGGCCGAAAGTAAATTATAGGCCCCCTTAAGGACAACTTTTGCAGCTATAATATTAAAATCGGGAGGGAGTATCACTTCTGTAAACCCACCTTCAGTAACTCCTTTTTGAACAACGATCATCCGGTATTCGGTAAATGGGTTATTATTCTCTATTTTGGTTTTATCAACAATGAAGATATACTGTTTTTCGTCAAATGTCACAACTGCATCTGAAGGGAGTGCCGTTACTTTGCTGCTTGTTGTCTGAATGACCGCATTTACATACATCCCTGGCAATACATTTTTACATACTCCCGGAACGCTGGCATAGACTTTATAGGTCTTATCTGCGCTGATCGATTTTCCGGTCTGATAAATAACCGCTTCATGTTGTTCCTTCTCATTGTTTATAAAGAAAAGGATATTCTGGCCTGCTGAGACCTTGTCGGCGTCCTTGTCGAATAGCACAAGTTCTAGGTACAGTTTATCGCTGTTAACAATCTCAAATAGAATGTCGGACGGGGCAACGAATTTTCCAATATTAACATTTACCGTTTTAACATATCCTGAAATTGGGGAAACCAGCGTGACAGAACTGCTGATATTGTCTTCATTTAGTTTTAAAGGATCGATACCGATAAGTGCCAGTTTTTGTTCCAGTCCTTTGACCTGTGCCTTGAGTGTTTTATATTCAGCCGTGACTTGTTGGACATTTTTTTGCGAATAGACATCCTCCTTGTATAACTCGGTATGCCGGTTAAATTCTGCCTCTGCATAATCAAGCTTATTTCTGGCTTCAAGATAACCTTGTTGAATCTCCACAAACTGCTGATTTTCAAGAATAGCCAGCGTTTCACCTTTCTTCACCCCGATGCCTGGCATAAGTGTAGTGTTTTTTATGAAACCTCCCATTGGCATACAGACAGTTGCCAGGTTTTGAGGGGCAACGGTAACTGTTCCGCTAACTTTAAGGGAGCCACTCATCGAACGGGTTTCAATAACCCCGGTTTCTATATTGGCCAATTTTATCTGATCGTCACGCAATTCCACGATATCTTCCGGTAATACCTCGGCCTCCTTTGTCTCTGATTTTGGGTTATGAGCTCCATTACATGAAACGATCAGGACAACTAAAATTAGACTAACCAGTATAGAGAGAAAATTATATTTAATCATAATGTTTCAGTTTTAAAAGATTTTACCAGTAATAAAATCTATATTGATAATCGTTTGATTGTAACTATTTAACGAATCCAGGTAATTTTGCTTAATCGTTAAAGCGCGGCTGAGGCTGATTATATAATCGAGATAATCGATAGCTCCGACTTTATAGCCACGGGTCGCCTGTTCGATAATCATATTTGCCTCCGGAATAGCCTGCTTCTCATAATAATTAAGGCTGTTTTCATATTTAGCATATTCACCCATGAGCGACCTGTAATTTCCGGAAAGTGATTTCAAATAATATCGGGCATTGGTTTGTGCCACCTCCCCTTTTATTCTGGCCGCTTTTGTTTTGGCAGAATACGGGGCAAACCACAAAGGGATTGAAATGGCTGCCTGAACAGCATTAAAACGGTCTCCCGGTCCGAAATTTCGTGGAATTCCATTCACTGTCTGGGTGCCTTGTATCGACTGATTTGTAAAGCCCAGACTTAAGTCCGGCAACATGTGGCTCTGTGCGACTTTTTTCTCGTATCTTGAAACATCGACCTGCTGATTCATATAACCAACAGAAGGATTGTTAGCTAATTGGGTCGTATCCGCAAATAGCGTAAACCCTGCTCTGATCAGCACCGTATCAACAGGGAATAACGTGGTTTCTATGTTTAAAATCGTTTGTAACTTCTGATTAAAGATAACAAGATCGGCACCAATTTGTTGGAGTTGATTCTTTACCTCCATACTTTGTGAACGGGCAGTGATCATTTCAAGCCGGTTTGTTTCACCAACTCTGGCCCTTAATTCTGCTGCCCTGAGAAATCCGGAAAACAAACTGTCCTGATAGGCATAAAGTCTTTTTTTCGAATTAAGATAAGCTAATTGCCAGTAAGTTTGTTTGACCTGAGTGGCAATTTCAAGTTGCGAAGCTTTTAACTGCCATTCACTGCTTTTGATATTGGCTTGCGCCAGTTTGCTCTGATTTATATAAAGCGTAGGAAAAGCAAAGGACTGTGAAACTGTAAAGCTTTTGTCTTTGGAAAAGGAGTTCAACTGACCATACTCTCCGGTAAATGTCGTTTTGGGAATATCCCACGAGGCACTTTTGAGGGCTTTCTGAGCATTGACCTGAAATTCAGAGGAACGTATTTCCAGGTTATTTCCCAACGCGATTTCCAATGCCTGCTTTAGCGTGACCATTTTTAGCGGTTGCCCTTTTGCTTTTTCTATAAATGGTGTTGCCACAAGAAGAAGCATTATAATTAATGGTTTTGCTATTGTTTTTTTAATCCTTAACCGATTCATACGGGTGGTGATCATGATATAGAAGAGTGGTAAAATAACCAGTGTAAGGATTGTGGCAGTAATTAAACCCCCAATAACCACTGTGGCGAGAGGTTTTTGAACTTCTGCACCAGCGGATGTTGACAACGCCATGGGCAAAAATCCAAGAGAGGCGACTGCCGCTGTCATGATTACCGGCCTTAATCTTATCTTTAAACCCTTACGCACCCGCTCCGTAATGTCAGAAATGCCCTCTTTCTCAAGCCGGTTGAATTCCGCTATGAGTACAATTCCATTCAGAACTGCGACTCCAAAAAGTGCAATAAACCCAACTCCTGCAGAGATGGAGAAGTTCATCCCCCGTAACCAAAGAGCGACAATTCCACCGATGGCAGACATTGGTACTGCAGTAAAAATCAGTAAACTTTGAGTTACTGAATTGAATGTGAAATAGAGTAGAATAAAGATCAGCAGAAGCGCCACAGGTACGGCAATTGACAATCTGGCTGTGGCTGCTGCAAGATTTTGAAACTGACCGCCATAGGTTAGGTAATATCCCGCAGGTAATGTTATTTTCGAGTCTATTTTTCTGGTTACTTCTGAAATTACACTTTGGACATCCCGGCCCCGGACATTAAATCCGATGGTTATACGGCGCTTCGTATTTTCACGCGATACCTGGGCCGGCCCCGATTTTATCTCGATGTCTGCCACCTGTTCGAAAGGGATCTGACCACCGTTGGGCAATGCAACCGAAAGATTTTTTACATCTTCGAGGCTTTTCCGGTAATCTTTATCCAGCCTTACAACAAGTGCAAATCGTTTTTCCCCGTCATAGACCACCCCTGCCTGACTTCCAGCGAAAGCGGCCCGCAGAACATGATTCACCTCATTGACAGAGAGTCCGTATTGTGCCAGACGATCCCGGTTATAGCTCACCTGGACTTGCGCAAGTCCTGTAACTTTCTCAACATTTATATCCTCAACACCGGTCAGCTTCCGGATGATTTTATTAACCTCCTCTCCTTTAACCGCGAGGGTATTAAGGTCGTCACCAAAGATTTTAATCGCAATATCCTGCTTGGAACCTGACAGTAATTCATTGAATCGCATCTGGATAGGTTGTTGAAATTCGAATTTAACCCCAGCCAGAACAACCAGTTTTTCCTCCATCTTTTTAACAAGCTCTTCTCGGGTTTTGGCAGTTGTCCAGGTACTTTTGTCGTTGAGGGTAATAATATAATCTCCTGTTTCCATTGGGGTTGGATCGGTCGGGATTTCACCCGCTCCAATTTTACAAATGGTATGTTTGACCTCCGGGAAATTTTCAAGTAAGATTTTGTTTGCTTTTTGAACCATTTCAACGGTATTCGAAAGCGATCCACCTTGCAGGGTAATTACTCCGGCTGCCAAATCCCCCTCTTCAAGTTGAGGGATAAATTCTCCACCAAGTCGGGTAAAGAGGAAAAGGCTAAGAATAAATAATACAATTGCCGAAACGGTGAACATCCTTTTTTGGTTCAAGGCAAGAGAGATAATGGGGTCAAATACTTTATGGATAGAGGTCATAATCCGATCGGAAAAATTAGCGTTGTGTCCGATTTTTCTACCTAAAAACAAGGCAGAGGCAACAGGCACCCAGGTAAGTGAAAGTATTGCGGCACCCAGTAATGCAAAGGAGACAACCTGGGCCATAGGTCGGAACATTTTACCTTCAATCCCTACCAGGGCAATAATTGGAAGATAAACAATAAGTATTATAATCTGACCGAAGGTGGCAGAACTCATCATCCTTTTTGCAGAATCAAGCACTGTCTGATCCATTTGAAGTTGTGTCAGTTTTTCTCCTTCAGGCTGGTGATGTTTGGTTTGAAACAGGTGGTGTACAACACTCTCTACAATAATCACAGCGCCGTCTACAATAAGTCCAAAGTCTATGGCACCCAGGCTCATGAGGTTTCCCGACACTCCAAACAGGTTCATAAGCGAAAATGCAAAAAGCATGGAGAGTGGAATTACAGAGCCCACAATAAGCCCGGCCTGCCAGTTTCCCAATAATAGTATAAGGATAAATATTACAATTAGTGCACCTTCAATAAGATTTTTAACTACAGTTCCGATTGCCCTGTCCACCAGGTCTGACCTGTTTAAAAAGGGTTCAATAATTACCCCTTCCGGCATTGATTTTTGAATAGCGCGGACCCGTGTTTCAATATTTTGGATAACCTCGTGTGCATTGGATCCTTTGAGCATCATTACGACTCCTCCAACGGCTTCGCAGGTATCAATTACAAGGGCGCCGTAACGCGTTGCACTTCCAAATTGAACAGTAGCAATATCGCGGATCAAAACCGGAGATCCCGAAGGATTATTTTTAACTACAATCTTCTCAATATCTTCGATGGTTTTTACAAGACCAATACCGCGAATAAAATAGGCGGTTGGTTTCTTGTCGATATAGGCACTGCCTGTATTTTCATTGTTTTTCTCCAGGGCATTAAAAATTTCCATTAGGGTAAGGTTCATCCCTTTCAGTCTTTCAGGATTTACAGCGATTTCAAACTGTTTCACAAATCCACCGTAACTATTTATATCAGCTACGCCCGGAGTACCAAGCATTTCACGGCGCACTATCCAGTCCTGGATTGTCCGAAGCGCCATTGGGTTATATTTTTTTTCAAAACCATTTTTTACGGCCAGCCGATATTGGTAGATCTCGCCCAATCCGGATGAGATGGGAGCAAGTTCAATTTTGGCAAGACCTGCAGGAATATCATCTTCCGCTTCCTTGAGCCGTTCACTCAGCTGTTGCCTTGCCCAATAAAGATCAACATCGTCTTTAAAAACAACAGTAATGACTGATAATCCCAGCCGTGAGATTGATCGTAATTCTATGATATCCGGGATATTGGCCACTGCTATTTCGATGGGAGCCGTAATGAAACTTTCAACCTCCTGCACCGCCAATGAAGGGGCAATTGCAATTATTTGTACCTGGTTATTGGTGATATCGGGGATCGCATCGATTGGAAGACTGTTAAGGGAATAGATCCCCCAACCGATTAATGCCATCACAAATAACCCAACAATAAATTTGTTCTTTATTGAGAATTGAATGATATTTTCTATCATAATTATAAGTTCTTGATCAAGTTTATACTACTATTTATACAATTTCAGTGATCTGAAAAAGATAAACAACGCTGGTCGAATGCGCAATGTGTTAAACTACCTTAGGCGGTTGCCAAATTGACGGGGAGGGTGATAAGATCGTAACAAGTTTGGATTCAGCGTAATGATTTGCTGAAAATGAATAACAATTAAATTCTATGGAACAATTCTGATAAATTATTGGAGTTACACAGCAGGAACAGCTGCAAAATGGGGAACACTCATCAGATTCGTTTGTATGCTGATTGACAGGAAGCTGACCTAATTCAGAACCATGCAAATTATTATCCTCCGGCAAGTCAATGCATGGCAGTGCAGTGAGCGCCAGAATATAAAAGGATAATATAAGTGCAAATATTTTCATAGCTCAGTTTGCAAATATAAAATATAATTGGGAAATAATAACCAATTATAAAACACATTCACCTGGGCTATTTGTTAAGAAAAGCAGAATACATCCATACAAGCTTTTCCTGTAACCGGATATAATCACTCATTAATGCATTTGTCCCCTCATCTCCAGCATCCGCAGATCATAAAAGTAATTCACGAATTAGTTATTAATGCTTTGTAATATGCCATTTTCTGCTGGTTTCCCTTTGATTTATACAATAAAAACAGATTTCGGATTACCAGTTGTGACGACCCATATTTGAGGGCGTTTTCGTAATTCTCAATTGCCTTGTCGTGCTGGTTACGGACCAAAAACAACGTACCAAGGTTGCTGTAGGTAAGGAAAAAGTCCGGCGAGTTTGTTTTAAGGCATTTTATAAAGTAAGAAGTTGCAACGACATAATTACTTTCGTTATTAAAAGCGATGTTTCCAAGATTCATCATGGCATAATAGTTTTTCGGATCAGTTGATATGACACGTTGAAAAATGGTTTTGGCTTCGACAATTTGGTTCGTATTTAGGCAACTCCGTGCCCAGCTGTTTAAAAAATCGGGAAATTTTGAATGTCCGCCATATTTTTCGAATAAAGGGTCGCATTCCCTGAAGTATTTAATTGCCTCATCATATTTACCCAGATTGTAAGCTCCGATGCCCGCATTCATCAGGTTATTAAATAGTTTTTCATTATCGGTCATTTTTGTATTCTCTGTCATTAATTTATCAGCCTTGTCGAAATCGCCAATATTTGAATATAACATTGCCAGATTTGCTTTTACATCGGCCCCCGATCCATATTCCAATGCCTTTTCATAGGCTTCAATCGCTTTCCTGTAATCCTTAAGTGCAAGGTAGGAAGCTCCAAGGTTTTTATAAGTGGAGATGAAATCGGGTAAATCAGCTTTAAGTGCATTTTTATAATAGCCTGCAGCCGCACTGTAATTTCGCTCACTGAAGGAGAGCATCCCAAGCTTAAACTGCGCAAAAAATAATTTTGGGTTTTGAGCTGCGCGCAAAAAGGCTCCCTTAGCAGAGGCAGTATCCTTTAGATTCAAATAGCATTCCCCTAATCCTTGTAAGAAACTGAGTTGTTTTACCTGGTTGTTAATGATGGAATAGCCTAATTTATAGTGATAAACAGCAGCTTCAAATGTTTTAATTGCCGAGTCTCTATTGGCCTTCAGAATTACGGTGTCTGATTTGAGCCTTAGCGCCTTTAGCCGCAGCTCTTCTCCCAGGAGCATATGAGTCCTCCAGCTTTTGGGTGCATCCCTGATCCCGGAGTAGCATAGCGTGAGATTATCCTGCCATACCGGGATCCTGTTAATGCTTTTTGCAGTATAGATAATCCCAATCACCAAACTGATCACCAAAAGCACCTGGTTTGTTTTTATAATATTTAGTTTAATTAGAAACTGATAAATGCCGTAGACCAGTACCGTACAAAACCCAAGAGAAGGGATGAACATAAAACGTTCGCCGATTGTCGAACCGATCGTTATGGAAGGGGTAAAATTGGAATATATAGAGAAAGTTGTTAGATAAACTAAAATTCCAAAGCCGGTAATCTTTCGGTTTTTGAAATTTCTAACGGTGTACACAAGAAGCGCAGAAAAGAATACTGCTGACATTAGCACCCAGCCATCAGCTATTGTTTTAACCGGAACCTGATTAAACGAGTAATCCCATGAAAGGGGATGGGGGAAAATCAGAAGTTTGATATAATAGAGGTAGATGTATAAATTTGTTGCAATACGTTCCGGTCCATTTGCACTGAATATCACATTATTTAATAGGTTGTCATAGTTTGATGTTGGGGAATCGAGAACAATTTGCCTTATTATCAGATAACTTGCCCCGGCAATCAGAAAGGGGCTGGTGGATTTAAGGGATGTGTATACATTTTGGTTCAGAAAATAATAGGAGATCAGGAATACAACTGCAATCATTGTCAAAGCCTCCTCTTTGGATAGCAAGGCAATGAAAAAGAGGACTCCTGTTTTTCCCAAATCCAGACTGTTCGATTTTCCTGCATTCAGGAGCCAACGGTTAATGGCCCAGAAGGCGAAAAGTGCCGAAAGCAGCGTGTCACGGCTTTTAATGCTTGCAACTACTTCGGTATGAAGTGGATGAAGGGCATATAGAAGTAAGATCATGAGTGGGATAATCGAAGGATACCCCTTTGTTTTAAATAGTGCTGAGAGTAAAGATCCGATACTTAACAGGACCAGGAAATAGAGAAGGATATTAAAGAGATGTCCATAAACCGGTTTAAATTCACCCGTTAATTGTTTTTCCAGCGCAAATGTAAAAAGGGTAAACGGGCGGTAAGCCCCTGAATTTATTGGGCTGATATTCAGAAAATGCATGCTCCCATATTTGAACAGATCGCCGGTTTTATAAAGGCCCTCCTTGGTGGCCGAATTAAAATAGGAATACATCCCGTCGTCAGCACTGAACTCATAGTTGTAGGTTGAAAAATAGAGCGAGGCACCTAAAAAGGAGATGGCGATTAACAATAAGAGGTGTTTTGGCGACGATTTGAAATCTTTCCTGGGGGCCAAATGGCCTTGTAGGTTCAAGTTTGAAGTTTTTTTCTCTTTCCTTACCATGGTTTCAAGTAGATTGGTTATTCTATAGGTAATGTTTTGATAATCAATGTAAAGTATCCTTAAT
>Ga0118677_10003683_pt1 | contig 28717 bp, 24 predicted proteins | sample AliMusrvi5mmetaG_FD_86154 | JGI IMG/M metagenome (GOLD analysis project Ga0118677, IMG submission 86154) | reverse complement strand
GAGGAATATGTCGGGACATCGGAAAATAATAAATTGCAAAAAAATCAAGCCTTGTTCTTTGAGCCCTTTTGACAATCTTCCCTTCAAAAAGTTTAATGCGGGCTATAATTATTTGTAATGATTACAATTATCAATTTCAGCAAAACAAGCAAAATTTTCTGCTTAAAAGCGCTAATTATTCTGTATTTTTATCAGATATTCGATTTCTCTTCCATAATCAACAATCAAAACAACAATTATGACGTATACAAAAATGCTGATCAGCTACCTGCTGACGACCCTTGTGTTTTTTGCTGTAGATATGATCTGGCTAGGACTGATTGCCAAAAATATTTACAAAAAATATCTTGGCGCACTTATGAGCGATACCGTCAACTGGGTCGCAGCACTTATTTTTTATCTGCTTTTCATTATTGGAATCTTTATTTTCGTGATCTATCCATCCATTGAAAAACAATCCCCGGGAAGGGCTCTGGTACTTGGCGCAATTTTCGGACTTATCACCTATGCCACCTATGATTTGACCAACTATGCCACCCTGAAGGGCTTTCCGCTCAATGTGGTCGTCGTCGACCTGATCTGGGGAACGTTTATCACGACGGTAGTCAGTATTTCGGGGTACTACATTACAAAATATGTTGGGGTATAATGATGATGGAATTCGGACGGTTGGATTAAAATCGTTTCAGAAGTCTGGCTGATGAAGAAATAATAAAAAAATCTTACATTTGTTAGATGATCTTGCAACGGACAGATAACAAGGGATACCCGGGGACAGCAATTCTAATCGTATTGTTCTTCCTATTCGTATGCTCGTTCGCCAAATACGATGAAAAACCTGCTGGCAGGGCGATTCAGACAGAAATGGCTTCTCTGATTCATTCAAATTCAGTTGCCTATAACAATGTTCAGCAGGTTGTCTTTCAAAAAAAAATCATTCCGTTCAGCATCAGTACAAAATTCAACCTTCTCAGTGTAAAATTTAAGGTAATTTCCGAAAACGGGATAACAGATCAAAAATACATAGCCCGTCAAAAAGCCCTATTATTAATTAAACCAATCACCCAACATTGGTTTTTTAATCAGTTTCATCAGCCCGATAATGATATCCTTCTGATTTTAAGTTGAATATTCCCGTTTAGTATCTGTTTTTTTCGCCCTTTCGAAAGAGAGCGGCTTGTATTTAACTTAAAATTAGAACTTTATGAAATCAATTATTTATGTTTTGGTTGCAGTAATCCTATTTGGAATGGTCGCAACGGGTCTGAAAAGCAAACCAAACAATCGTCACAAAATACTTATTCAATCAACTGAGAGTCAAATAACAGCATCCGAACTGACCAGATCTGTTGATATCATTTCCGCCAGATTAAAGAGCTTTGGCGCCGACAAATATGAAGTAAAGGCGATCGGCAAGAATCAGATTGCGGTTATTCTTGCAAATGACAACGAGATGAAATTGGTTCAGAGACTAATCACGCAGAAGGGTGTCCTTGAGTTTTATGAAACCTGGAATTACCTGCAGATAAAGCAATTGTTAAAGAATGACACCCAACTTTTGTCTCTCCTTCAATCAAAAACGCCGCGCGATTCATCCGCCGAAATCGGATGCACTACTCCATCCCGGATAAATCTTGTGAACGACTATTTAAAGGCCACTCAACCGGGTCAGAAATGCAAATTTGTATGGACTGAACTCTTTGAAAAATCAGAGGTATGTCTATATGCTCTAAAACCTGACGAAAGGAATGGTGCATTATTAACTGGTTCGGCCATTGAGAGCATAATGGCAAAAACAGACTCAACCTCCAGGAGAAACTACATCGATATCAGATTCAAAAAATCGGCTATCGATCTGTGGGCTGAAGCTACAAAACGAAACATGCACAATTCCATAGCTCTTCTGCTTGATGATAAAGTGCTTTTTGCTCCATCAATCAGGTCCGAAATTAACGGCGGAAATTGTGAGATCACCGGCAATTTCACCCAGCGTGAGTTGCGATTCATTGCAGCTATCGGAAACAATGGAGAGTTGCCTGTAGGGTTTGTTCTTTTAAAATAGGATCCTGAGCAGAATGGCTATCCGGATAGTCGAATTTTTAACCGCAGAGGACGCAGAGGAGGCGCAGAGGTACGCAAAGTTTAAGGTCCAAAGATCAAACTTTGTGATTTTTGCGAGAAATCTTTACGATCTTTGCGGTTAATTATTTTCATTTTCCCGCTATACTCCCACAAATTTAACTTTCCGGCAAACCAACTATGAAATACATCACACGCACCATCTGGACTTTATCCCTGATCAGTTTGTTTACGGACGTAGCCAGTGAAATGCTGTACCCGGTCATGCCCATCTATCTCAAGAGCATAGGGTTCTCAGTGGTTCTGATCGGTATCCTGGAAGGTGTGGCAGAGGCAACGGCAGGACTAAGCAAGGGGTACTTCGGAAAACTTTCTGACAATTCAGGGCGCCGCGTTCCTTTTGTCCGGTATGGTTACTCCCTCAGTGCCATTTCCAAACCGATGATGGCGCTTTTTGTTTATCCGCTCTGGATCTTCCTTGCACGAACTATGGACCGGATCGGCAAAGGACTCAGGACCGGCGCAAGGGATGCCATGCTTTCAGATGAAGCAACCCCGGCAACAAAAGGAAAGGTTTTCGGGTTTCATCGTTCATTGGATACCCTTGGAGCCGTGCTCGGGCCGGTATTCGCACTTGTCTGGCTTTACTTTAATCCCGGGAATTACAAAACATTGTTCTTTATCGCTTTTTTTCCGGGACTTCTGGCAGTTGTCTCCACATTTTTCCTGAAAGAGAAGATCCCTGCCGATGCGAAGCCCAAAGTTTCCACTCCGTTTTTTTCTTTTCTTAAATACTGGAAGGTGAGTCCGAAGGCTTACAGGAAACTGGTAATCGGATTGCTGGTTTTTACACTTTTCAATAGTTCCGATGTTTTCCTGTTGTTGAAGGCCAGGCAAGCCGGACTGGATGACACCATGGTCATCGGAGTTTATATTTTTTACAACCTGATCTACGCCCTGTCTTCCTTCCCGGTAGGTATCCTTGCCGACAGGATCGGATTAAAAACAATTTTCATTACCGGGCTGGGGCTATTTTCGGTAGTCTATGCCGGCATGGCCATCAGCAACAATATGATTCTGATATTCGGATTGTTCTTTCTTTACGGCATCTATGCTTCGGCCACGGAGGGAATATCCAAGGCATGGATTTCAAACATCTCCGACAAGAAGGATACTGCGACCGCCATCGGTACATTTACAGGATTGCAAAGTATCTGTACCATGCTTGCAAGTTCACTTACCGGAGTCGTCTGGTTCAGATTCGGAGCAACAGCGGCATTCCTGGCAACGGCAGTGGCAACAGTCGTGGTAATAGTTTATTTTTTAGGTATGAACATCGGAAAAGAAAATTGACGAAAATCTCTAAGAATCAAATTGAAATAACCCCCTTTCAAAAGTTAGATTCTTTGAATTTTTAATACAAAGGATAATACAAAATTCACTAAATTAGTCAGCATTATTAGTCGGCATTTCTTCACATTTCAATCATAAATTTTAAAGAATTAAATCACAATGAATCCAACCAGAAGAGACTTTATCAGAACAGCATCGGTAATCAGTGCGGGTGCAGTATTTATTCCCAATCTTATGAGTTGCTCTCCCTCCGGCCGTCTGAATATTGCCGTAATCGGGGTTGGAGGCCAGGGTAAAAGCAACTGGAGCAAATTGATTAACCAGAAAGACCCCAAGTGGAATGAAAACATTGTCGCATTGTGCGACGTCGACGACAACAGGGCCGCTGAAGCATTTACCGCTATGCCAAAAGCCAGGCGCTTCAAAGACTACAGGGTCATGTTTGACCAGATGCACAAGGAGATTGATGCCGTGATGGTTTGCACGCCCGATCATTCCCATTTTCCGGCAGCCATGGCAGCCATGCAGTTGGGCAAACATGTAATCGTTGAGAAACCTCTTGCGCACAATATCTGGCAGTTGCGTACCCTGAAGAAAGCTGCCCATCATTACAATGTCATTACACAGATGGCCAACCAGGGTCACGCGACAAATGGTATTCGCCTTGTCAAGGAGTGGTATGAAGCCGGATTGCTGGGCAATGTCACAGAGGTGATTGCCTGGTTTGATGGCCCGGACTTTGGTCCGAATAAATATTTCAATAAACCCGAAAGTTTCCCTCCTGTTGAACAACCTGTTCCTACTGGTCTGGATTGGGATTTATGGCTGGGTCCTGCGGCTTACAGACCCTATAACAGCGTCTACGTTCCAAAAACCTGGCGCAGCTGGTTCGATTTCGGGAACGGCGAGATGGGCGACTGGTGCTGCCATACCCTGGATGCTCCTTTCTGGTCGCTTGATCTGGGCATGCCCGATGTTGTAGAAGCTGAGTTCAAGACCCCTGTTCCCGACACAGGTTTTGTAGCCGACAAATCGGTTATACGTTGGGATTTCCCTGCCCGCGGGAACAAGGTTCCTGTAAAGATGCACTGGTATGAAGGCGGACTGAAACCCGAGATTCGTCCGGAATGGAAGATTGAGAAATTAGCCGGCAGCGGCATGATCATGGTGGGAGATAAAGCAAGCCTTGTCACAGGTGGAAGGCCGAATGAGCCAAGGCTTCTCATGCCTATGCCGGAATGGGAAGAATTCAAAAAAACCAAACTGCCTGAAAAAACAATTCCAAGGACTTTTGAAGAAAATCCGCAGCGTGAATGGGTCGATGCCATCAAGAACGGAAAAATCCCGGGATCCAATTTCGATTATGCTACCCAACTGGTAGAAATGGCGCTTACTGGTGTCCTCGCTCAGCGGTTCAATACCCGAATCGAATATGATGCCAAAAACATGAAGGTCACCAACCATCCGGAATTGGACGTATTTATCAGGGAGCCTGCAAGGAAAGGATTTTCATTTGGGGAGAACTTGTAGTTGTTCAGGATGGGAGAATTTAAAATAAATCATCCTTTCTGATAAATTGGGAAGAACCGAGACTCAGGTTAGCAAAAACCATATGCTAAAACTGCTTTTCGGTTCTTCTTATTTGTTTTGTAACAGTTTAACGTTTGTGTTTCCACCTTTTATGCGACCAAAGCCAGAATTCAGGCTGTTCAAGGATCTGTCTTTCCAACAGGCTGTTGCATCTGTCGGTTATTTCAAATTCCGGACACGACCTGGCATGATCCGTCACCAGCAGGAATTCAGTCTCATAATACCCGCGCCTGATCTTTCTTGAATAGAGAAAGAGAACCACTCCATCAAGTTTCTGTGCCACCTTTTCCGCTCCAGTCAATACCGGTGTATCCTGGTTGAGGAAAGTAATCCAGTGATGAATCTCATGCGGTTTAGGCGTTTGGTCAAAAAGGAGGGCAGACATGGAAGGGATATTATCCTGATGATCCAGCTTCAATTGTCTGAAAGTATCCGCTTTTTCGAGCGGAATTACACCAAACCTGCTTCGGATGTGCCGGTAAAAGAGTTCAAAAGTCTGGCTTCTGAGCTTTTTATAAACGGCATAGAGGCGGTGATCGGAGTACAAGGACAAGTTACAGAACCACTCCCAGTTGTTGTAATGTCCGAAAAAGGCAAATACTTGCCGGCCTTCATCCAAATAGCCATTCAACAATTCAGGATTCAGATATTTCACGCGATTTTTCCCTTCCCGTTTTGAAATCCGGTCGAAATATAAATTTTCCACGAATGCATCGCAGAAATGATGGTAAAATTTTCGGGCAATCAAATTACGTTCCTTCAGTGATTTCTCCGGGAAGGAGTTGGCAAGGTTAGTTGCCACAACATCCCGCCGGTATCGAACGATGTAATACGGTAAAACAAACAGAATATCAGATACCAAAAAATGGATCCTGAGTGGAAACAATTGAATAAACCAGGTTAAGGCCCTGAGCAGATAGAATCCTGACTTTCCCATGATCAACGTCAAAAAAATCTATAAAATCGCAATATGGTTCAAAAAAAATCATAATCGGCACATCAAAATTAAAGAAAACTATGCACTTTAGTATAGATTTGGCATCAATCATTTTTTATCAGTAAAAACTTGTCAAAATGAAAAGGTTTAACCGTCGTTCATTTGTAAAAACTGCAGCAGCCGGAAGTGCCTTTTTAGGACTTTCAGGCAGTTATTCGGTTATGGGAATGTCGAACACCGACCAAAAAGTCAACAAGCTTCCCCGTTGGCGCGGATTTAATCTGCTGGATTTCTATACTTCCAGACCCATGATTATCCCGCGACACCACAACAGGGAACTCACCACTGAAGATGATTTGAAATGGATGTCCGACTGGGGATTTGATTTTGTCCGTATTCCGGTACAGTATCCCAGCTATATCAGGTTTGACCCGGGTCCCGACAAGGACAAAAGGATTGCAACTGAACAGGTAATGGATTTCAATGAACAGGCGATCGAAGAGATAGAAAAACTTGTTTACCTGGCAAACAAATATGGCATGCATGTCAGCCTCAACCTTCACCGGGTACCGGGATTCTGCATCAATGCAGGGTTTAACGAACCCTTCAACCTCTGGAAGGATCACGAAGCCCAACTGGCGCTCTATGCACACTGGGAAATGTGGGCAAAGCGGTTCAAAAATATCTCCGCAAAGCAACTCAGTTTCGATCTGATCAATGAACCCTGCTACCGCGAAGACATGAATGACCAGTTTGGGTCAAGAAAAGCGATCCCGGGTGAACTTTACAGGCAAATAGTAGAGGGCTGCCTCGATGCGATTCTGAAATACAACCCCGAAAGGCTGGTGCTTGCAGATGGGAACAATGGAGGGAGCTCTGTTACGCCGGAACTTTCGGATCTGAAGGTGGCACAAAGCTGCAGGGGATATTACCCCGGTGATGTTTCACATTACAGGGCACCATGGGTATGGAAGAATCCTGATGATGCCCCTGTTCCTGCATGGCCGGGTACGATCAATGGCAAAGAATTCGGAAGAAAGAACCTGGAAGAATTCTATCGGCCCTGGACTGAACTTGTACGGAAAGGCATCGGCGTACATTGCGGCGAGTGCGGTTGCTACCGTGAAACTCCCCATGAAGTATTTATTGCCTGGATCAGCGATGTATTGGATATACTGACCGAAAACGGCATTGGATGGGCATTCTGGAACTTCAGGGGTGATTTTGGGGTACTGAATTCCGGAAGAAAAGATGTTGATTATGAGGATTGGCATGGACAAAAATTGGACCGCAAAATGCTGGAAGTTCTCAAGAAACATTAAATTGCAGTGGATCGTACAAATACGCACTAGAGTTTTTAAACCTTTATGAACGAATATTGTCAAACAACTAAATTTAAATTTTGTCCTATGAAAAAATTAGTAATGGTAGTTTTGGTAGCCGTTATGGCTGCAAGTACATGTTTTGCACAAATGGGTGGAACCCCTGAAGAGAGACTGAAAAGGGAACTCGACGGTTTGACAGCTGCATTAAATTTGACCCCTGCTCAGGTAGCCAAGGTTACTCCGATTGTTACAGATGCACAAAAAGCCCGGTCAGAAATGTTTCAGAAAATGCGCGACTCCGGTGGTCAGATGGACCGTGAAAAGATGATGGCAGAGGGACAGAAGATGCAGGCAGATACAGATGCTAAAATCAAAGCAGTCTTAACAGCTGAACAGGGACCCAAGTTGGATGCATTCCGCAAAAAACAAGCCGAAGAAAGAGCTGCAAGGATGCAGAACAGGTAACGGCAGTTCAACTTGCTGATAATTTATTAGACAGGTATTGTGGGTTTATTCGCCCCTGATACCTGTTTTTTTTTTCAAAAATCGTAAAAAGTATTCCGAAATAGTGTCCGGATGTTCTTGTATCTGATACAAATTCTAAGTAAATTCACAATTGGCTATGATCTCCCAACATTGAATAAGGAAAGGCTTCATCATCAGTTGAGCTACCGCAAACAACATTGGGTATCAGTTCATGCAAAGAAATTAACCTCTAAACTATACTGCCATGAAAATTGGAATTATTCTTCAGACAAAAGAGTTTGAAAAGGCATGGAATGCATTTCGTTTTGGCCTCATAGCATTGAAACACGATCACGAAGTCAAAATGTTCCTAATGGGAGAAGCAGTTGAATGCGAAGGACTCACGCACGAAAAATTTGATGTGGGCGACAAACTCAAGGACTTTGTCCATTTCGGGGGAGAGATATTCGCCTGCGGCACTTGCCTGAAGTCAAGATGTATGGGCGAAACGGAAGCTTGCCCAATGTCCACCATGAATGATTGCCTCAGTCTGGTTCTTTGGGCCGACAGAATGATTACCTTTTAAGGAGTATCTCCTCCCAAATAATTTTATTTCTCTTCAGGGGAATCTTCTGTTTTCAAATTTCTTCTTTGCAACCAAAGATAAACAGGGATTCCGGCCAGTATCAGGGTCATACCGATGGCAGCCTCACGCGGCCGGGTGACTATCGTATTGACAAACAATCCGATGCAAAACAGGATGAAGATGGCAGGAACAACAGGATACCCCCACACCTTGTAAGGCCTGTGTGCATCGGGCATTTTGCTGCGCAGGATAAATACTCCCAGCGAAGTCGCACCGTAAAAAATAAAAACCGCAAATATGATCATGTCCGTCAGCTGGTCAAATGTTCCCGACAATACCAGCACGGATGACCATATGCCCTGCCATAGCAATGAATTCGATGGTACATTGGCCTTGTTCAGTTTCCCGATCCCTGAGAAGAACAGCCGGTCCTTCGCCATGGCATAGTAGGGTCGGGCGCCCGTGAGAATACTGGCATTTGTGCAGCCTAAGGTTGTGAGCAGTATCAGCAGGGAAATAAATAGCACGCCGCCGGAACCCCAGAAACTTCTTACCGCCTCAACAGCAGCAATCTGGTTGCCTGCCGCATAAATTTGTTCCAGCTGAGGGATCGAGAGGAGAGTCAGGTAGGTTACATTCACCAACAGATATATGAAGATGACAACAAGAACACCCAACACTATTCCTTTTGGGATATTGCTCCTGGGATTTTTAACTTCTCCCCCGATAAAACCAACTGAAACCCAGCCCTGATAGGCCCAGAATGCCGCAAGCATGGCGGTATAAAAGGAAGAAAGCGTGACTGCTCCACTTGTGACATTACTCATCTCCATAAAATTGGCAGGCCTGGCATGTCCGCTGCCCAAACCGAAAATGACGATGACTCCGAGTCCGGTGAATACGAGCATCATGATCGCCCTGCTAACCCCAGCTCCTGTTTTGAGACCGGAAATATTGACTGACGTTAAAAAAAGGATCAACAGAATAGCAACCAATTTGACGCCGAAATCCTGGAAAGGATAAAAAACACCGCCAATGGTGAAATGCTGCATAGAGGGTAAAATTTCTGGAATGGGGATTATACTGTTCAGCGACTGGGCAAAAACATAGGCGAGGGAAGAGATGGTTGCAGTCTGGATCACCGTAAATAGGGACCAACCATATAAAAAGGCAAAAAAACGATTGTAAATTTTCTTGAAATAGATGAATTCCCCACCCGTATCGGCCAGTAATCCGGCAACTTCTGCATTGCTCAGTGCGCCAAAAAGGGTAATAATCCCGCCTACAATCCAAGCAATTAAAATCCAGACAGATGAATGAAGCTCGGCAGCCATTGGGGCAATTTTTTTATAAACACCTGACCCAATGATGTTTGCCACTACAAAGATGACCACATAGCCCAGTCCGAGCGTCCTTACCAGATTCCTTTGATTACCCATAGTTTGTCGGCAGTTGTAAATTGAAGTTTATAAAAATAGTAAAATGGCGCAGATTTCACGATATTCACGTATCAGCCAGACACTAAATATTGCCTGATCAGGAACTATCTTACGATATCACAGACATTCCCTATTGACAGGAGAATTTAATCATTATTTCCTAATTTTGACTTTCTGTAGGGAACAGATTTATTTCATGTGAATAGTTTGATGCATCTATTCAAAAACACCTGTACCCTTTATATCTCCGAATGAAAATCTACCCTGGCGATCTGTAGAAAATGAGAATCAGTAAGAATCAAAATAACGAAACCAACTTTCACGGAATATTCCGCTCCCTTCAGTACCGGAATTATCGGCTTTTCTTCAGTGGTCAGAGTATTTCGCTGGTTGGCACATGGATCCAGAGAATAGCAACTCCCTGGCTGGTTTATCACCTTTCGGGTTCGGTTTTTTTGCTCGGAGTAGTCGGGTTTGCAGGTCAGATTCCAACCTTTTTGATCTCTCCATTCGCCGGAGTTCTCACGGATCGCTGGAACAAGTACCATATTTTGATTGTCACCCAGATATTGGCGATGATTCAGGCGCTTGTTCTGGCATTCCTCTATCTGACCGGCACAATTGAAATTTGGCATATTGTCGTTCTCAGCGTGATACTCGGCATTGTCAACGCATTCGATGTTCCTGCACGACAGTCCCTTGTAATAAACATGGTGGATAAAAAGGAAGACCTCGGCAATGCCATCGCATTAAATTCATCGATGGTGAACGGGGCAAGGTTATTGGGCCCTTCGATAGCGGGTCTGTTAATTGCCTTTGCGGGAGAAGGCTATTGTTTCCTGATTAATGGTTTTAGCTATCTTTTTGTATTGCTTTTCTTGTTCCTGATGAAAATAAAGCTTCCCGAAGTAAAGAAAAAGGAGAACCACATCTTGAAAGAGTTCATGGAAGGATTTCGTTATACGTTCGGATCTCTTCCCATCAGATACATGATTCTTCTGCTGGCGTTGGTCAGTCTGATGGGAATGCCCTATACCGTCCTGATGCCTGTTGTGGCCAAAGAGATACTGCATGGCGGACCCCATACATTTGGCTTTCTGATGGGAGCATCCGGGATTGGAGCACTGAGCGGAGCCCTTTACCTCGCCTCCCGAAAGAATGTGCTAGGTCTGGGCCGGATCATTCCAATGGCTGCAGCGACATTCGGAATTGGTTTGGTCGCATTTTCATTTTCCGGAATATTCCTGATCTCCATGATCCTGATGATCATCATCGGTCTTGGGATGATGTTGCAGATGGCATCGAGCAATACCATTCTGCAAACCATCGTGGATGACGACAAAAGAGGCAGGGTAATGAGTTTTTATACCATGGCCTTTATGGGAACGGCACCCTTCGGAAGTTTCATGGCAGGAACCCTGGCAAAAACGATTGGGGTTCAGTATACTATTCTGATGGGAGGAATCACCTGCATTTTGGGAGCGCTCATCTTTGCAAGAAAACTTCCTGAAATCAGAAAGGCGATACATCCCGTTTACGTCAAATTGGGTTATATACCCAAAGAAATATCGTCAGGTATCCAGTCTGCAACTGAAATAACTGTTCCTCCGGAGGAATAAGGCAACATACGGCAAGATTGTTGCAATCTGCTATTCCCAGAATCTGGAAACAGGACTGGAACGTTACATTGGTAGTATCCTCTGGTGTCCCACGGCACTTCGTGAAGAATAATCAATTCGAATATCCTCGCACTAAAAACCTGGAAATATATTTGCTGATACTCTTTAAAAACTTTAAATTTGAGGAAATGCCGATTCAAACATTACTCCTTTGTATGAAGAATCATTTCACCTCTCTTTTTGATCCTCCAAATCGTCCGCAGACCATCTGGTATTTTATCATCTCTGTGGTTCTTTTAGTTGCCTCACAGTTGGTGGGTATATCCCATAACCTGATTGGGATTGCTTCCCGGATGGCAGGTGTTTGTTTCCTTTTCTATACCCTGCTGCACACCTGGAAACACGCCAGAAGCTATGCCGTTATGGCTTGGATTTTTGCAGGAATCATCGCACTGACCTTCGCAGTCATCTACCTGCTTTCTGCATTGGGATACGAACAGTATCTTAGCCAGGGAACCATTATGTTCATATTGTTCCTCATCTGCCTTCCGGGGATCATTGTGGGTATTCTCGGAGCCATTTTCAATGATTAGAATTCCTCAGAATAAAAACGGCACAAACATTTTGCTTCGGTTCATGTATTGACGGTACTGCTCCCCAAAATACTCAATGCACTCTTTCTCATCAAACACAGCCGTAAAATACAGGAAGATGGTAGAAGCCAGTGAAACGAAGAATAAAGGTACCGTTACATGCTTAAGGAAGATTCCCCAGGTCAGTAAAATCAATGACCCGTAGAGTGGATGCCTGATGTATCCGAAAATTCCCCTGTCGATCAGCTCCGTGGTCTTTTCAAACCCGAAGAGTGATTCGCGATCCTTGCTTTTTTGTGCATTACCGAGTTTCTTCATCAGAATGGTTCCTGCCAATACATACCAGATGGAGACAAAAAGCAAAATCCAGGAAGCAATCTGGCTTGGAATGAATGGATCTTCAAACCAAAATTTATAATTGGAAACCAGTAGCCACAAAATGCATTCCCAGCTAAAGAACCTGTAAAATCCATGGTTTTTGAAACTTGACAGGCTTCTCATTGACAGCATGAAAACAGGTATGCTCAGCAAACAAAAAATTATCAGTTTTCCCATATTAGAACCTTTTCTAAGACTGAAATTTGAATACTAAAATTATTGCGGTTATAAAAACGATAGCCTCTTAAATCAGATACCAATATAGCATTTTCTTTCCTGGCATGCAGCATAAATGACAAAAATATTGAAACAAAGTTCTTTATAAATAGTACTTTAAATGAATGACTATTCTGTCATTTTCCGAATATCGCAACAGTTCTTCCGAAATTTATAACATGTAATTTTTTATTATCTGGCATCTTTGCACCAATACAATTGACTCTAAATATTATGGCAAACACAGTATTACATAAGGCAAATTCCCGCGGGCATGCCAACCATGGCTGGCTCGACAGTCAACATACCTTTAGCTTCGCCGGATATTATGATCCTTTAAGAATCCATTTCGGAGCACTGAGGGTTCTCAATGATGATCAGGTGTCTCCAGGTATGGGCTTCGGAACCCATCCACATGATAACATGGAAATCATCAGCATACCGCTGGAAGGCGATCTTGAGCACAGGGACAGCATGGGGAATGTGGCCGTGATCAGGCATGGGGACATCCAGGTGATGAGCGCCGGGACTGGCATCCGCCATAGTGAATACAACAAAAACAAGGATCATCTGGTAAAATTCCTACAGATCTGGGTTTTTCCCAACAAACAAAATGTAATACCCAGATACGGTCAGTTAACATTGGATATCGCAGACAGGCACAATAAATTACAACAGATAATTTCTCCCAACCCGAATGATGCCGGAGTATGGATTCACCAGGATGCCTGGTTCCACCTGGGAAAATTCGACCATAAATTCACGACAGAATACTCCCTCAAAAAGGAGGGCAATGGGGTGTATGCCTTTGTGCTGAAAGGCAATATTTCAATCAATGATCAGCAGTTGAATGAAAGAGACGGATTTGGGATCAGCGATGTTGACAAGATTACGATACGATCGGATTCACAAGATGCTGAATTGCTGCTGATGGAAGTACCTATGGAAATTGAAAATGAAAAATGAAAAATTATCAATTGTCAATTGTCAATTGTCAATTTGTATTAATTTATTCATAATCAAGATAAAACACGTCAATATTTTTAGTAATTTAAGAGTTTAAAAAATAGTTCTGATTGAAGATTTGCATCGGAATGTGATTAATAACAAATAAAAAAAATAACATGGAACCAAAAATTGCGCAAAAAACTCCTTATGTAGTCGAACTTGAAGCGGGCAAAGAGTATCATTGGTGTGCCTGCGGCCAGAGTAAAAATCAACCTTTCTGTGACGGTTCGCACCGCGGCTCAGAATTTACACCCTTGTTTTTTAAGGCTGAAGAATCAGGTCCAAAGTATCTGTGCGGATGCAAGAAATCGAAAAATCCCCCATTTTGCGATGGCACACACAGAACCCTCTGAATGAGCTAACTTTTGATTCTTTTCAAAACCTGAGCCGGAACTCGAAAATCACTCATTTAAATGTCCTGCCCGTACGAAAGACACCTTCCCGATGATTCAGGCAGGTGTTTTTATTTTATAAAATCCTTTTTGATTGATACCATTTGCAGATCGAAAACTATTCACGTAATTTGACGTACACAAACAAATAAAAAAATACCATGTTTTCTGCCAAAAACAAATTTATTGCTTCACTCATTTGCATCATTGTATGGTCATTATTCGCATTCCGGGTAAATGCGCAGACCCTCAAGGAGATTGAATCAAGCCGTGTCTCTTTGCCGAATGGCTGGAAGCTTACTCCGGTTGGCAAGTTACTGCCGGTTGGAGATTTGCCCTTAAATATGGCAATTGCACCGTCCGGAAAGCTGTTGGCAGTTACCAATAACGGACAAAGCGATCAGAGTATTCAGCTTATTGATCCGATAAAAATGCAATTGTTTGATTCAATTACAATTGCAAAAGGATGGCTTGGCCTGACATTTTCAAAAGATGGGAAATATCTGTATGCATCAGGCGGAAACGACAACTGGATTATGCGATACATGATCAAAAACAACAAGATTATTCCTTCAGACACCATTGTGCTCGGCAAAAAATGGCCTGAAAAAATTTCAATTGCAGGCATTGCGGTGGACGATGAACAACAATTGCTTTATACCGTCACCAAAGAAAACAACTCTTTGTATGTAATTGATTTGCAATCAAAAAAAATAAAAAATAAAATTGCATTAGGCGGTGAAGGATATGCCTGTTTGTTGTCGGATGACAATAAAACCCTCTATGTCACCTGCTGGGGATGTGACAAGGTAATTGCTTTTGATACCAGGAAACAAACAGTGAAAGGTTCAATACCAGTTGGAGACAATCCAAACGATATGTGCATCTCCCACGATGGTAAATACCTGTTTGTTTGTAATGCCAACGACAATTCTGTTTCAGTGGTTTCTACGGAAAAAAACAAGGTCATTGAAATATTGAACAGTGCCTTGTATCCCGATTCACCGACCGGATCAACTACGAACAGCGTGGCTCTTAGTGATGATGAAAAGACGCTTTACATTGCCAACGCCGACAACAATTGTCTCGCAGTTTTCGACGTAAGCAATCCCGGCAACAGCAAAAGCAAGGGATTTATTCCTACCGGCTGGTATCCAACTTGTGTCAGGGTGATCAACAATACCATTTTTGTGACCAACGGCAAGGGTCTAACTTCCAGGGCAAATCCACTCGGGCCAAATCCCATGAGCAAAAAAGAGGCCGTAGCGCGCCATGCGGACATACAAAACAATAAAGTGCAGTATATAGGCGGTCTATTTACAGGGATCCTTCAGTCAATTCCTACCCCAGATGCAAATCAATTGGGTATTTATTCCCAGGCCGTGTACAGTAATACCAGATATGTCAAGGAGAAGGAGATGACTTCTGCCTGTGAAACCGGCAACCCGATACCATCCAGGGTAGGCGACCTATCCCCAATCAAATATGTATTTTACATCATCAAGGAAAACAGAACCTATGATCAGGTTCTTGGCGACATGAGTGCAGGGAATGGGGACACGAGTCTTGTACTGTTTGGGGAGAAAGTCACTCCCAATTTTCATAATCTGGCCAGACAATTTGTGTTGCTTGATAATTTCTATGTGGATGGGGAGGTCAGTGCAGATGGTCATAACTGGACCATGGGCGCTTATGCCACAGACTATCTCGAAAAGAACTGGCCATCCAGTTATGGTGGAAGAGGAGGATTTTATCCGGGCGAAGGAGAGCGTGAAACTGCCAATAACAAAAACGGCTTTTTGTGGGATTATTGCAAAAAATTCGGGGTATCCTACAGGAGTTACGGTGAGTTTATATCTGACGCCCACACACCAAATATCCCGGTACTGAATGACCATTTTTGCAAGGAATACTCCGGATGGGATCTTTCCATTCGTGATACCGTGCGCTTTCATCAATGGAAACGTGATTTCGAGGCGCTTCTTGCGGCAGGAAATGTGCCTCGTTTGAATACCTTGCGGTTCGGAAACGACCATACGGAAGGATTGAGGAAGGGCCGTACGACTCCAAAAGCGCACAATGCAGACAACGATCTGGCCTGTGGCCTGTTCATTGAATATCTCAGCCATTCTCCAATATGGAATGAAAGTGTGGTCATTATCCTGGAAGATGATGCCCAGAATGGACCCGATCATGTCGATGCCCACCGCTCGACCACCTATGTTGCCGGGGGATTTGTGAAGCAGGATTTTGTAGACCATACCATGTATTCAACAAGTTCAGCATTACGCACCATCGAATTGATTCTTGGCTTGCCACCCATGACCCAATACGACGCCTCGGCCGAACCCATGTGGAGGTGTTTCAACACGACTGCAACGCATCCGCCATTCAAGGCTACTCCCAATCTGGTCGATCTGAACCTAAGGAATAAGGATGATAACCAAATGTCCAGACTCAGTGAAAAATTTGATTTCAGCAAAGAGGACAGGATCCCTGATGCCAGGTTCAATGAAATAATATGGTCATCTGTGAAGGGATTGGATTTACCTTGTCCAGCGCCCGTTCATGCGGCTTTTTTCTCTCCATCCAAAGAGAGTGACGGCGATGACGATTGATGAAGCTATTGAATGGTCAAATTAATATAATATGCAAAAATTTCTTCTCATAACGTTGATATTGGCCGTGCTGTTGGGTTTTACCGCAAAAGCACAAGAAATTCCTGCTGCTCCAAAAATTTCTACAGAGGAATCCGTTTCCACCATAGAAGCAACCGTTGATTACACAGGAGATTCAGGATTCCTTGGGATTTACACCAATCTGGTAAAACAACCTACACTGGGTTCAAGCGTTGCGTATTACGGAAAGAAAGGTATTTTTCTGCTTGCAAACGGATTCATGATCGGCAACAGTAATCCAACTTTGTCAAAATCAACGGAAGAATTTGATCTGGTGGGAGGATGGAATTTTTACTTTTTGAATGATGCTGTCATATTGGCTCCCAATTATGCACATTTTTTCTACTCTTCCGGATCGACAACAGCTAAATCCATGTTTACCAATGAATTCGGACTATCAGCCAACGGAAATTTCAATTGGTTCCGGCCGGCAGTTACCTTCGATTATCTCTTCGGAACAAGTAAATCCCCAAACCTTAATTTCACAAGCGCTTTCCATCTTGCAGCCGATAATCTACTGGCAAAAGGCAACACATTTGAATTTGACCCTTCCGTCGGGGGAAACTATGGAGATAACTCGTTTTACTTCAGGCTAACTAATTTAAATTTCAAATCTCTGTCACCGCTATTAACTAAATATGGAAGCACTATTACCATCAAAGAGTTGTTGGCACTCAATGTCATCGCAAATAAAAAACAGATTGACAAACAGTTGTCTCAACTCAGTCCAACAGCAACACTTGGAGATATTTTCAGTTATACGCCTTCCAATCAGATCAATTCAATTGAAATGCTTTTCCCTGTGAAATACACACTAAAGAATCTTACAATCAACTCTGCCCTGAATATTTCTTTACCGATGAATGTCCCTGATTTTATTACCAGTAAAACACGTATTTTCTTCTCCGCGGGTATTTCCTATGCATTTGACTTGTAAAAGGTTGGTGATCGTCTTAAAAATGGCTTGACATGAAAAAATCATCCGTACGTATTTCCCTTTTGCTCATTTCCATGATCCTTTCGACAGCGTGCAACGGGAAAGTGGAATCTCAAAATCCCCAGATATCTGTTTTTGCCAGGGGAGCAGATATCAGTTGGCTCCCCCAGATGGAAGCCACGGGATATAAGTTTTACAATGATAACGGAACAGAGGCAGATTGTTTCCAGATTTTGAAAGACCATGGAATAAATTCTATCCGATTAAGAACCTTCGTGGATCCATCTGATGATCCTTTCAGCGGCCATTGCAGCAAAGCCGAAACAGTTGCTCTGGCTGTCCGGGCACAGAAATGGGGGATGCGGGTAATGCTTGACTTTCATTACAGCGACAGTTGGGCCGATCCTTCCAAACAAAAAAAGCCCAAAGCCTGGGAAGGTCATGATTTCCAGACCTTATTGAAAGATCTTTATAATTATACGGCCGATGTAATGAATGCCCTCAAATCGGCAGGTGTTTATCCCGAATGGGTTCAGGTTGGAAATGAGATCTCTGGCGGAATGGTTTATCCAGAAGGTAGTACTGCAAATTTCAGCCAGCTGGTGCAATTAATCAACCAGGGATATGCTGCTATCAAGGCAGTTAGTCCTCATTCCAATGTAATTCTGCATCTGGATCAGGGCAATAACAGCGACAGGTTCAAATGGTGGTTCGACAATGCCACATCCAATGGTGCCAGATACGACGTGATTGGAATGTCCTATTATCCTTACTGGCTTACTGGAAATCCTGATTATACCCTCTCCATCAATGATCTGGGAAATAATCTTACAGACATGGTTTCACGGTATGGCAAGGAGGTAATGGTGGTGGAAGTGGGGGGTGAGGACAATAAAGTTCAGAATACCTACGATATGCTTGTCGCAGTTCAGAAAAAAGTTTTGGCAGTTCCTGACGGCAAGGGATTGGGCGTACTTTACTGGGAACCTGAAGGGGCGCGAAGCTGGAGCCATTATGCCCTTAGCGCCTGGGCTGCAGATGGCAAACCAACGCATGCCATGGATGCCTTTCTGGATCATATCAATCCATAAAATCTAATTTATTTGCTAAAAAGGCAACTCCAAAATCCATGGTTCATGGCTCAATTGAGGACATATTATCCTATTTGCATTCTTCCCTGTGAAATTTATGCGAAAAGTGTCATTTCTGGTGACCCCGTGCGCATTTCCGCCCGTTTCATTGATCCAATATGCCATTTCGTTGAACTTATTTTTTTTGAACTTAATATTCGAATAGTTTTCAAAAATCAAAATGCAAAGAGGTTTTCTCAAATCCTATTTTGATCTTTTGGAACCAGTTCATGAAGGTTCACATACAAAAAAATTGTTCGAAAATGATGAAGCGATTAATCCCCGTAATTGTCTTACTGGTGGTGCCGATGCTTTTACAGGCACAGACAGTTGAAAATTTCAGACTTCCAAAAAACTATGTCGGCAGACTGGATGAAATTCTGACGGAATTGGGACAGGACCTGAACATCCGGTTCATTTATGACCAGGATTATCTGAAGCAATTCAATACTGCCTTGATGACAGACCAGGAAAAAACTGTTGGTGGCATGCTGAAAATGTTCGTTTCATCCTGGAGCATGGTTACCTTGGTCGGGAAAGACGGATATATCTACGTGGCAAAAGACAAAGCGCAAATGGATCAACTGCAGAATCACAAGGAAATTATAAGAACCGAAATAACCCAATCCCGCAAAAAACTCAAACCTGTCAAAAGAAATTTTCTTTTATCGGGTGACATTGTTGATGTGGAGAATGGGGAGCGAATACCCTTCGCGACCATCGTCATCGAAGGAACGACAAAAGGTGTGACCAGCGACCAGAATGGCCACTTTGCCCTGGAAAAAGTACCGGCAGACACGGCTGTGGTTATTGTTTCCTATATAGGCTATCATACAAAAAGAATTGAATTGGAACCTCAGAAGGAAAATCAGTCGCTGAGGATCGAATTAAAACAGCAAAGTGTCGGAATCACGGAGGTATTTATCAACGGCAGGAAAGACGACAAGGCTCTTCAGCAATCCACCATTACGCAAGAGATCAAAATGGCTCCTGTTGCCCTTAAGATATTGCCGAATATTGGGGAAAAGGATATCATGCGGGGTTTTCAGCTGATGCCCGGAGTCAGCGCTTCCAACGAAGGTTCAGCGGGAATGTATGTCAGGGGAGGTACGCCCGATCAGAATTTGATCCTTTATGATGGATTTACTGTGTACAATGTGGATCACCTTTATGGTTTTTACAGCGCCTTCAATTCCAACGCCATCAAGGATGTTCAATTGTACAAAGGAGGATTCGATGCAAAATTTGGGGGACGATTAGCCAGCGTTACGGAAATTACGGGTAAGGATGGCAATTCAAAGAAAGCTACAGTAGGCGCTGAAGTCAGTTTACTGAGTGTGAACACGTATGTGGAAATACCCATTGGAGATCGGATAACCACCCTGTTTGCGTTCCGGAGGTCTTACCAGGGATACCTGTATGATAAAATCAGTGCATTGAGTAAATCTACCTCCAACACCTCAAGACCCATGTTCGGTGGAAGAAGTGCAAATACGGCATCCTATTTTTATGACCTGAACGGTAAAATTACCTTTAAGGCAACGGCCAAAGATGTTTACACATTCAGCATTTTCAATGGCACCGATTACCTCGATAACACACCTCAATTCAGAATACCGGGTGGAGGCGGAGCGCCTCCGGGCGGAGGAAGCATATCCATGGATAATTCAGATTTTACCAGATACGGCAATGTGGGGGCAAGTACAAAATGGACCAGGAAAGTAAATGAAAAACTGACATCCAATTTGCTTGCGAGTTTTTCGGACTATTACAGTACAAGAGACCAAAGAAGATCAATCACCATCAACCAGAATGCAGTATCGACCATCCGCAAAAGCGGAATTCTGGAGGACAACAATCTGATTGACCTGAGTCTCAAAAACGATTGGAAATATCTGTTTGATGATAGAAACACATTTGAATTCGGCGGTTATGGCACCTATTATTCGATTAAATACAATTTCCAGCAGAATGATACCATAACAGTTCTTAACAAAGAGATAAAAGCGACCATTGCCGGATTCTATTTTCAGGATAAAATATTGTTTTTCAACAACTCACTCACGGTGACACCAGGTTTGAGGTTGAACTATTACAGTGCTACGAGCAAAATATATCCTGAACCCAGACTCAATGCAAGTTACAAAATAGCACCAAAGATTACCCTAAACGGCGCAACAGGATTATACTATCAGTTTGCAAACAAGGTTGTCAGGGAAGATATCATGTCAGGGAACAGGGATTTCTGGATCCTGTCAGATGGCAAGGAAATTCCGGTTAGTTCATCCGTACATTTCAATCTCGGACTCAACTATGACCTGCCTGATTACCTTTTCAGCGTGGAAGGATATTACAAGCAAAACCAGAATATCTCAGAGTACTCTATGCGGTACAGATCCATTCCTCAACCGGGTACTGCAATTCAGGCAACCGAACAATTTTTTACAGGAAACGGCTATGCCATTGGAATGGAACTACTTGCACAAAAAAAAGCAGGTAATTTCAATGGCTGGATCTGTTATACCCTGGGACAGGTAAAGAACAGGTTCCCTCTCCAGTCAGATCAATATTATTTTGCGAATCAGGATGTTACAAACGAGTTGAAGATGGTTGGCATTTACAAATGGGGAAACTTTGATTTCTCTGCGACCTGGATTTACGCAACAGGAAGACCCTATACTGCCCCGGTTGGAGCATATACCCTGAACCTGATTGACGGAACAACCGCCACCTATTATTCGGTCAGTGATAAGAATTCCTACCGATTGCCGGCCTATCACAGGATGGACATAGCCGCTTCCTACAGGTTCAATCTCTTCAACCAGAAAGGGAAAAACAACTCACTCAGTTTTTCTGTTTTCAACCTTTACAACAGAATTAACGTGAACTCCAGACAGTTTCAGGTGGTTGATGATGTAATTTTGCAAAGTGATATCAGCTATCTGGGAATAACTCCGAATGTTACATTATCCGTAAAGTTTTAGGTCATGAATAAAATATTTTTTTTAATCGCCCTTTGTCTCCTGATGTCATGTAAACAAACTGTAATCACAGGATTCCAGGACAAACCCGTGGTTGAGTCTTACCTTTATGCAGATGAAAGTCCAACGGTCAAAGTGTCAAAACTAATACCTTTTACATCCGACATGTCGCTTTCGGATATGGATGTAAATAAACTTTCTGTGGATATTACGGACGTTACATCTGGTAAAAAATACACCCTTTCTTCAACAGGAAACGGGGTTTATGCGAATAGCACTTTAACAATTTCTTCGGGCAAGACCTACGTGCTTTCATTTCCATATAATGGTCAGGTTGTCTCTGCAACAACCGTTGCACCTGCCAAGCCACAGAATATGACGCTTTCGGCAAGCAATATTTCAATTGCGCAAAGGGGCTCGACAGGAACCGGAGGATTTTCGGATATGCCTGATCCGATCCAAATAAACTGGACCAACGATGACGGGAGTTTTTACTTCATCTACGTAAAAAATGTCGAGAGTGTCAAAGTACCAATTGATACGAAGTCTCCGAATGCCAAAGATTTTTTTCGGAATCAGCCGATCAGCGCAAGCAGCTACGAACTGAATCCCCGTTCCTTCCAGTTTTACGGTCAGCATAGAATCATTCTCTACAAAATCGAACCTGAATATGTGCTCTTTTTTCAGGAAAACAGCAGCAGTTCGCTTTCAATTTCAGAAATAAAAGCTAATGTTATAAATGGATTGGGTATCTTTACCGCGGTAAGCAGCGTTTCAGCCTATTTGTATGTTGGGAAGCCGTAGTGTAGATATTATGGAACAAAAGCATATTTTTACAACAAAAAAACATCAATGAAGAATAGTGGAAGAATCCTGGTTTATTCAGGTTTATTTATTGGATTACTTGTACTCATTATAGGTGGTTGCAAGAAAAGCGATACAACTGCAGATACGATTGTCAACGGTTCGGTTTCGGATGTCGAAGGAAATGTCTATAAAACAGTTACAATAGGTACCCAGACGTGGATGGCCGAGAACCTTAGGTCATTTAAAATGACAGATGGCAAGAATATACAATATGTGACCGACAACAGTACGTGGTCAAACCTGACTACTCCTGCATATACGTATTACTCAAACGACTCTGTTACCTACAAGGCCAAATATGGAGCAATATACAATTGGTATACCGTTCAAACCAATAAGTTATGTCCAACCGGTTGGCGTGTTCCTTCTGACGCCGATTGGACAACTCTTTCAACCTCATTGGGAGTCGATTCGTTGGCAGGGGGCAAACTAAAAGAAGCAGGCACAATTGACTGGTATGTACCTAATCTCTATGCGACCAATACAACGGGATTTACAGCTCTGGCATGCGGTTACCGTACTTTCAACGGCACATACAACAATTACGGAATCAGTGGCAATTGGTGGTCATCGACTGAGTACACAGTAAATACAGCCAAACGTTTCTATCTGGTCTACAACACTGGATATGCCTACGATAATAAAACAACGGCAGGGAAAAATTTTGTTGACAAACTGTATGGTTTGTCAGTCAGGTGCATAAAGAACTAATTGTCAATTCCCTCGTGAGCTTGCTCTTCGGTCGGTACTGCACCGTTTACAAAATCATCTACAGAAACTTTTCTGCTGATATGTCCCAACAGGTGGTCAATTTCTTCGGCTCTTAATAGATCACGAACTTGTGCATGCGCCTCAGCGATCCGTAGACTTATTCCGATTGCCTTCAGATCCAGGTAAAGTTTTTTGATCAATGCGGCTCCAGCCGTATCAACATAAGGAGAAGTACTGAAATCCCAGATTACGCATTTGAGCGATTCGCCACCATCTATAATTTTCGACCAAATATGATGCCTGATCTTCTCTACATTAAAATAGAGAATGGAGGCTTCAACCCGAATCAGCAACATGCCCGGAATTAGTTCATTGTCAGGATGACGGCCTAAATCCGTGTATCTGCGCGTGCCTGGAATCCTGCCAAGGAAGGCAACATGAGGATTGGAAATAATGAACAGCAGCCAGACAATGGATGAAACAGCTGCCAGAACAACACCCTTGAGAATTCCAAATACAATGACACCTGACAGCGCAATCATCGCCACTCCAAATTCCATCCGGCTTATTTTCCAGAGACGTTTCAATCCTTTTAAATCAAACAAACTACTGATTGCAACAAGAAGTATAATGGCCAACACAACATTGGGCAGATTTTTCAGTGGACCTGTCAGAAACAGGAGGCAAAGTGCAATGGTTGCAGAAGCAAAAACAAGGGATAACGGGGTTTTTGCTCCGGCTCTGCTGTTAACTGCCGATTGAGACAAGCCCCCTGTAACAGGATAACCCTGACCGAAAGCGGTTGCAGCATTCGCTACCGCCAGGGCAAGTAATTCCTGACGTGAATCAATTTCATACCCTCCTCTTGCAGCGAGCGTTTTTGCAGCCGATACACTTTCGATGTATGCGAGCAAAAAACAGGCAAATGCCAGCGGAATGATACCATCGATATCTTTAACGCTTAGTGCAGGTATCTTGAAAATGGGCAATCCGGAGGGGATCTCTCCTGTCAGGGAGAAACCGGCCTGGCCCAATGAGGTAGTTGAAATCAAAATGATCGATACAACCACCAGAAGGATGGCCGACGGCCTTCCAGGCAGAATTTTCTCACTGGCAATCAGGAAAAGGATCCCCACAATGCCAAAGCCAAAAACCGCAAGATTTGTGTATGGCAACTGGTGTACCAGAACAATTACCATTTCAAAAAAATTGTTGCCGCCACCTGACGTTCCTACAAGTTTCGGAAGTTGTGTAAGAGCAATGGTTAATGCGGCGCCTGCCTTGAAACCCAGCAATACGGATTCACTGATGAAATTCACGAAGCTATTCAGGTGAAGGAGCCATGCAAAGAGACTCATCATGGCCATCACCAAGGCTGTCAGGGAAGCAATCTGCACGGTTTGCTGCACGTTCCCATTTGCCATTGTGGCCAACGTGGTCCCAATCAAAAGTGAGATTGCAGAGGTTGGACCGATTGCAAGTTGCATGCCTGTCCCGAAAAAAGCATAAAAAAGACCTCCAATCAGATATCCGTAGATTCCGTAATAGACAGGCAATCCTGCCAGGGAAGCATATGCCATGGCGACAGGAATCCCATAGGCGGCAAGCGTTATGCCTGATAGAAGGTCACTTCCGGCATCCTTCAGCCGATAGGATTTCATCCATTTCAACGGTGGGAAAAAACTGCTGAGCATACATCAGAGAATGTTTCACGTAACAGGTTACAAGTTACAGGTTACGTAGAAATAATGATTAAATCGTTCCTTACTTTATCCTTTTCCCTTTATCCTTTTTCCTTTGATTATTCTTCCTCCAACAACATCTGCTTAATTCGCTGCAATTCTGCGACCTTTTCCTCGCTTACTTTTGGATAATACAGTTTCATGGAGTTAAGGGCATGCAGGATGGCAGCCGCCACCACAATACGGGCATACAGTTTGTTATCGGCAGGCACCACATACCAGGGTGATTTTTCAGTGGCTGTTTTTCGGATCATATCTTCGTAGGCAGCCATGTATTCATCCCAGAACTTCCTTTCCGTCAGATCAGAGTTACTGAATTTCCAGTTTTTCTCGGGTTTTTCAATTCGTTCGAGAAAACGTTTCTTCTGTTCCTTTTTGGATACATTGAGGAATATTTTTACCACCAGGACCCCGTTCTTGTTCAGATAGGATTCAAAGTTACTGATATCACCCAGCCGTTCCTTCCAAATGTTGTCAGTTATGAGTTTCTCAGGTAATTTTTGTGATTTCAGAATTCCGTCATGTACCCTGACAACCAATACCTCTTCATAATAGGAACGGTTGAAAATACCGATCCTGCCTCGCTCAGGAAGGTGCTTCATGCAACGCCACAGGAAATCATGGTCCAACTCCTCAGCATTAGGTGCCTTAAAAGAATTCACATCACATCCCTGGGGGTTCACACCCGACATCACATGCTTGATAGCCCCATCTTTCCCTGCAGCATCCATGGCTTGAAATATAACGAGTAAGGCCCATTTGTCCTGCGCGTACAATTTATCCTGCAATTCGGCAAGAGCCTCAACTCCTATGCGAAGAATCTGCTGGGTTGCCTGTTTTTCTTCTTCTCCCAGATTGGAATCCACATCACAGGGGAAATCCTTCAGTTTAAATTTCTTATCCCCCGTTACCCTGAATTGTTTGGAAAATTTACCGGCACGTGCATAAAATTTTTTATGACTTAGTCCTGCGAATTCTTTCAACAGACCTTTTGCAGAGACCGGTTCTGTAATGCTATCTTTTTTAGTTGCCATGCCATTGGGAAATTAAATTAGTACCTGTGAAAATTGTCTGTTAAAGTTATAACGGTAATAATTTCATAACTCGCAGACAATGTTCCAAACAAATGTACCAAGATAATAAACAAATTAGGATAAAAGACTAAAGAACCCTTCTACCCCTTCGTCAGGAACCGAAGATTCATGGACCGAAAAGACGGAATTGACGGAGACAATGGAAAGACTAGAGGGATATAAAACTCATACCCGCATCCCGGAATCTGCATCTTATAACCTGCAACAAAAAAAAGATTCTAAAGTATATTCAATGATGATGTCTTCGGCTGATGATGCCACCGGAAGCTTCTTTGATGGTATTGGCAAAGACAAAGGCTTTTGGGTCTTCGTTGTAGACAAGGTTCTTGAGTTTCCGGAGTTCAAGTCTCGAGATAACCGTGAAGATGATGTCGCAATCCGCACTGATTTCAAATTTTCCGGGAAGAAACCCTCTTTGTCCTTTGTAAATTGTAATACCCCTTCCAAGTTCATTGACCAGCTTGTACTTGATCAACTCACTTTTGGCGGAGATAATGGTCACGCCTGTAAATGCCTGAATCCCTTCTACGACATAATCGATGCATCTGGTAGCAGAAAAATAGGTCAGGATCGAATATAAGGCAGTTTCCACCCCAAACTTGAGGGCAGCGACAGCAAAGATGAGGACATTGATCCCCAAAATTATTTCAGTGATGGTAAAGGAGGTTCGCTTCAGGGTATAGAGTGCAAGCACTTCGATTCCGTCCAGGGCAGCCCCAGCACGCATGATTAGGCCGATACCTATTCCGAGGAATACCCCCCCAAAAATAGAGATCAGCAATTTATCCTTTGTGATTGCCACATCGGGCAACAAGGTAAGACAGATGCCCAACAGGATCACACTGAAAAACGTCCATAAGGCAAACCTGTGACTGACAGAAAAATAACTTACCACTACGAAAGGCAGGTTTAACAGGAAAATTACAATGGCCAGATTGAATCCATACAATTCATGGACAAGGAGTGAGATACCCGTAATTCCACCATCAAAAAAACGATTCGGCACCAGGAATCCTTTCAAGGCGTAACCGGCAAAAACGACGCCGATCATCATCAGCAGTATATCCTGGATCAACTCGCCGGGCTTCATCTTATTGGAAACAGAAACCGCGGATTCAAGCTGCATCTGTAGCTGGTGCAATTCTTTTATTTTTACCGCTTCTCTTTCATTGATAGCGGTTTGTGTATGAAATTTATGCGCAGAAAGAAACTCTACCTGTTGCAATAACCATTCTACTTTTGTCTTAACACCACCACTTTTCTTCAATTCCAGGTATAATTTCTCCGCGTAGAAGGTATAATGTTCCGTTCCGATGTAATACATATCGGCATCGCAAAGTATCTTCTCCAGCAAGTCGGTTGGTTTGGCCGGCCACCTGGTAGCCATGATCAGCCGGCAAATGGTTTCAATCTGTACAGGAGTATATCCGTACTCGGGCAAGTATTTTCTGGCCAGGTTGCAGGAAACCTCTTCATGCCCCTTGTAAATCTGCATATAACCTGAATCATGGAACAAGGCAGCAGTCTTCAGCAAAACAAAATCTTCCCCTGTGATGTTTTCAGCTATGGCCAGATGTCCGGCTGCTTCGATGACATTCCTCGTATGGCCTGCATCATGGTAAGTAAGATAAGAAGGCAAACCATCCTCGAGTTTCTGAATCAGGAAAGAATGTACCTGGTCATATTGCATGTTGACTCAATTTAAATATTAATTCAGGACTTCGTAAAGCATCACCTCTTCTGCTTTGTTTTTCAGGACTGCCGGACCAATTGGCCTGCAGTTGAACGATTGTTTCACCCTTTCATAGCCTGCTTCTGAAATAACAATCTGACCATCACCAGCTGCTCTTTGCAATCGCTCTGCTGTATTCACGGCATCTCCAATCACCGTATAATCAAGCCGGCGCAAAGTTGCAGAACCTATATTTCCAGAAATCATTTCACCGCTGTTGATCCCAATGGAAACTTTTGGCATGAAATCGACATGCCCCTGAAGTTCTTCAATTTTGCTTCGGATGGCCAGGCAAGCGTCAATGGCCCTGTCGGGATGGTAAGGTCCCTTGAATACAGCCATCAGGCAATCTCCCATAAATTTGTCGACGATCCCCTGCTGGGCAATAATCTCCTTTACCATCAGGTCAAAATATCTGTTTAACAGCGAAACCACCGTATCCGGTGTCTCTTTTTCGCTGATGGAGGTAAAACTGCAGATATCAATGAACGCTACTGTCGCTTCCACTGTTTCATTGACCATGATGGATGTTTCATATTCCCTGCTGCCCATGAAATTGAGCACATTCTCATCCACGTACATTTTCAGGATGTTGTTCTCCTTGATGGCACGCAATGTCTCCCTGATCTGTTTCACGTGCTGGATCGTCTTCTCCATCGTCAATTCCAGATCATCAAAATCAACAGGTTTCGTCACAAAATCGAAGGCCCCCCGGTTCATGGCCTTGCGGATGTTCTCCATGTCGCCATAAGCCGAGACCATCACAGTTTTCACCAAAGGATTGCTTTCGCTGAGTTTTGTCAGCAAGGTTAAACCATCCATTTCCGGCATGTTGATATTGCTTAATACGATATTCACACCCGGA
>Ga0118677_10003682_pt1 | contig 28727 bp, 25 predicted proteins | sample AliMusrvi5mmetaG_FD_86154 | JGI IMG/M metagenome (GOLD analysis project Ga0118677, IMG submission 86154) | reverse complement strand
GTTCGCAATTAGGATCCCAACCTCAACGCCCAAAATTGGTTTGCCGTTGGATACGATCTCAACGGCATTTTGTTCATCGGCGGCGGCAATCACGCTTCCAGTCTCGATGGCTTTCTTGTCAAACCGACCGATCGGCGTGGGCTGCCCCAGCTCCGACTGGGTTACCGCAAACGTGGCCTCGGCCATTGCGTAGCAAGCGTGAAGCTTACTCATTCCAATTCCGTCCACCTCGAAACGTGCGGCAAACTCACGCATAGTCACCGCTTTGCATGGCTCGGAGCAACTAATAAAAGTTTGCATTGTGGACAAGTCAAAGCGCTGATCTGTCGGGGTCGTGTTAACGATGTGCTTGAATGCAAAATTCGGCAACCAAACGTGAGTGCCATTGAAAGTTTCAATTGCCTTAAGGAGCAATGTTGGCGATTTTACCCATTCGAACGCATCTAAACTGACGATCGTCGCTCCAACGCTGAGTGGAATTGGAAATGCGGTGAGCAGCCCCATGTCATGATACAATGGGAGCCAGCTCACAACCGTCGATTTTCCGGTGAGGCTGATGGCGCGCGCATAGGATTCCGCCTGCAGAGCTATTTCGGCAAATGTCAGCTGCACGCCTTTCTTGAGGCCGGTGGTGCCCGAAGAATGTTGCAACAAGGCGACGTTGGCGGGCGCTTGATCCGCCATCTCCTGGCCGAGGTACCCCTGGTGAGCGTAGTTCTCCACTTCCAAGATGATGGTACCCGGTGGTGCGATATTTCGGATCGCTTCGGCTATCTCACGGTAGGTGATAATAACTTTGGGCTGAGTTCGAGCGAATAGTTGCGCATGACCTGAGAAGTAAATGTCCGGATCTTGTTTCGGTGAAGGGAAGGGCAGATAGGAAGGCACCAAGCCTCCAAACATCGTCCCTACCATAAGCGCGTGGAGCAATGGATGGTGATGCAAAATGATGAAAGCCACACCGTTCCCATCCGGCACGCGCCGCCGAATGAAGTCTCCGGCAGACAATGCGATCTCAAAAAAATCTTTGTGCGTGACAATGCGATAATGGTCTTTCTCCCACAGCACAAGGCAAGGCTTGTTGGGAGTTTCCATAGAATTTCTAATGATGCTCTTTAGGAAAATTTCCATCAAACCCTCCCGCACAACAATATGGCGAGAGCAGCCTGGCCAAGTTCCGAGTATGTTTTGATCGTCCGAAATGTCATACGATCAAAACATAACAAAAAATCAAACCTCGCCATTTGCTTCGTTGGCTTCCGTGTGAACGTTTGCATTGGACTTAACTATTCTTGCCTTCGGGTTTGCCTATATCGCCTCGAACTCAACGCGATCTATTGTCACCTTGCAATCGAGTGCACAAAAAAGGCGAATCTCTACGTCTCGAATAGCTTCAGCCGCGACAAACGGAATCGAAAAAGATTCGTCAGAAGCAGAGATCTCTTCTATTCGGCGTTCCGCCAGCCGCATCGCCCCTCCGCCATAAGTCACGTCGATGTAGGCAGTTCCCGACCGCTCGGTATTCGGAGCGAGTATGACACTGGCGATATAGCGCCCAGCCGGCAGATCTACATAAGGGCCATATATTCCGGTGCCCGCCCTCTGGCCATCAATCAAAAGCCCAGCATCGGTCTTGCGGCCAATCTCGCTGCGGACCGCAGGATGTGTGTACGAGTACGGCAGTCGTGCCCCAGCTCCCAGGCGTTTTGTCGAGGATGCTTCAAGGTGGCTGTTCACTAAGTTAGCGAGGAGTACATTCCCGGCCTGCCGGAAACTGTTAGCACGCGGGGAATATGGGGATGCATCATCGTGCCAGGAACAGGCGAAATGATGGCAAAGCGAGGTGCGCGACGACAACCCGTTGATCGACAGCCGCATTCCCTGGTCGAGGCCGAGCGGCGTTACGGGCGAAAAATAGTCTTGTGGATATATTTTGACACGTTCGACGATTTTGGCATCAACCAGATTCTGTGTCGTACCCATTCCGTCCGAATTGTGCCCGTTGGTTGAAAAGTACAGCGTCAATATAAGGTTGAGGATCAGCAAGCTGCTCCTTGGACGTGTAACGATGTCGATGATGGTCTCCTTGACCGATTCAAACGCCATTGCGGGCATGAAATCCTGGATGATTCCCAGCAGCGATTGCTGAAAATTATCAATGGGAATGAAAGGAATGATCGTGAAAAGGAAGATCATGAAAGGGAAAATGGCGAGGAAAACAGAATAGGATATTGATCCTGCCCTTGAGGTGATGTAACCCTCCGTCAGCCCACGGAAAAAGAAAACCGCAACATCATAGATGGGAATCCCGTTGAACCCGGGCAGGGTAATGCGCTTTGAGACAGTTAACACCCAGGCGATTGGCGCCCAGATCAACAATCTGTCAATGAGGCGTTTTTTAAGAGGCATCTCCGCTCACTTTTGTTCCGCCTTCAGACTCATGTCAAGGCTTTTTATCTGGTGGGTAAGGGCTCCCATGGAAATATAATCCACCCCTGTTTCGGCGTATTTCCGCAGGTTTTTTTCAGTGATGCCCCCGCTGGCTTCGGTTTCAAAGCGCCCCCCGATGAGAAGAACAGCCTTTTTCATCTCTTTCACCGAAAAATTGTCGAGCATGATCCGGTCAATTTTACCATGATCCAGAACCTGCTGCAATTCAACAAAGTTGCGAACCTCAATTTCGATTTTCAGTTTTTTACCTGTCCTGTCAAGGTACTTTTCAACCGCGTCGATGGCCTGAACGATCCCGCCCGCATAGTCCACGTGGTTGTCTTTGATCATCACCATGTCATAGAGCCCCATCCGGTGGTTGCTGCCGCCACCGGTTCTGACCGCAAACTTTTCGAGCTCGCGCAGCAGGGGGGTGGTTTTGCGCGTATCCAGTATTTTTGTTTTTAACCCTGCAAGCAGTTTTACGGCCCGGCTTGATGCGGTGGCAATCCCGCTCAGCCGTTGCATGAAATTGAGTACCAGTCTTTCTGCCTGCAGGATTGATGCACTTTTGCCATCCACTTCAAAAACCACGTCGCCTTTTTTAATGGCGGCCCCGTCGCGGATATAAATGGTCACCCGGGTTGCGGGATCGACCTTGTGAAAAATCCGTTCCGCCAGGTCAACCCCGCACAATATGCCGTTGTCTTTAACCAACAGCCGTGCTTTGCCCATGGTATTGACCGGAATTGTTGCCAGGGTGGTATGATCTCCGTCTCCGATATCTTCGGCAAGGGCGTTTGAAATAATCTCGTCGATTGTCATTTTCAGTTTTCTTGCACTTGCAGCTGATGGACAAGGTTTTGTCCGTTAACGGATTTGATGATAAAATAGACACGAAAAACTTTTTTCCCTGCCTCCAGCGTGCCAATGGCGTATTGTGAACCGTCAGGGGAAGAGCCCTGGCGGGTAATTTTAAAACTTTTTACAGGATTTTGGGTGAAGAAGTCCTTGAGGATTTGTCCTGCCTGTGTCTTGCTGTAGGTTTCGTCGTAACCGGGAAGGGTCAGATCGACCATGGCATTGAAATTTTTGGCCACCTCTGAGGCGTTGCCAGCCTGGAGGGCGGCGGCGACCTGGGTTACTGTTTCGCCGGGCCCTGAAAAATCAACGAAACCCATGCAAAGAAGGGTCGGCAGCATCATGGCAATCAACCTGACATACATTTTTTTCATGTTCATTCCGGATAAGGTATGATAATAGTTAGCACAAACTTACAAAAAATTGGTTGATTTTTGCATCTTTGCAGCGGAATTATGAAAATCAAGTTGCTGCTGAGCGGAAAAACGGAGGAAGAATATCTGAAAACGGGGCTGCGTGAGTATGAGATGCGAATCAAAAGGTATGTCCCTTTTGAAATCGTAGAGATTCCCGCATTAAAAAATGCCGCTAATTTGTCGTTCGGCGAGCAGAACTCACGGGAATGTGCATCGATCAGCAAAAGGTTCCTTCCCGGGGATATCATCGTATTGCTTGATGAACATGGCAAAGAGATGAGTTCGACGGAATTTGCTTCGTTTTTGAATAAACAATTTATTTCGGGCAGCAAAAACCTCGTATTTGTTGTCGGGGGGCCCTTCGGTTTCGACCCCTCCCTTAAAAAACAGGCATCTTCCATACTATCGCTCTCCAGAATGACGTTTTCTCACCAGATGGTGCGGCTTTTCTTTACCGAACAACTGTACCGCGGGCTTACCATCATTCGCGGCGAATCTTATCATCATGAATGAATTACGTTGTGCTTAACAATTTTTTAACGAAATGGTTAACAAATATTAACAACCTTGGTAGTGTTGTAACTTTTTCATTTTATAAATTTGCACCCTCAAAAAATCAATGACATGGTTGAAACGGACATCAAAGAATTGAACGAACGGATCCAAAGGGAGAGCGCGTTTGTTGACATGGTGACGATGGAAATGCATAAGGTGATCATTGGCCAGAAGCAAATGATTGAGCGCCTGATGATTGGATTGCTGGCCAATGGCCATATCCTGCTTGAAGGGGTGCCTGGGCTGGCCAAAACCCTGGCAATTAAATCTCTGGCAAACTGCATCGAGGCAAAATTCAGCCGGATCCAGTTTACGCCCGATCTTTTACCTGCCGACTTGCTTGGCACCTTGATTTACAGTCAGAAAAACGAAGAATTCAAGGTACGTAAAGGACCTATTTTTGCAAATTTCATCCTGGCCGATGAAATAAACCGAAGCCCGGCAAAGGTGCAAAGCGCCTTGCTTGAAGCCATGCAGGAGCGGCAGGTCACCATCGGGGATGAGACTTTCATGCTTCCCGAACCATTCCTGGTGCTTGCAACTGAAAACCCGATCGAGCAGGAGGGAACCTACCCTTTACCGGAAGCCCAGATTGACCGTTTCATGTTGAAGGTTGTAATCGGTTATCCTGATAAAAAGGAGGAGAAGTTGATCATCCGCCAGAATATCGGCAATGAAACGTTTCATACCAGCCCCATCATCAAAACAGCCGACATCATGCGTGCGCGTGCCATCACCCGGGAGGTGTACCTGGATGAAAAGATCGAAAATTATATCACCGATATCGTCTTTGCAAGCCGTTTCCCGGCCGATTACAAACTGAAAAAATTTGAAGGCCTTATCAACTATGGCGGGTCGCCCCGTGCCAGTATTTATCTTGCCCTGGCTGCCAAAGCCTATGCATTTATCAAACGCCGCGGGTATGTGATTCCCGAAGATATCCGCGCAGTCGCCTATGATGTGCTGCGCCACCGCATCGGGCTCACCTACGAAGCAGAAGCGGAAAATATTACTTCAGAAGACATTATCAGCGAGATACTTAATACTGTTGAAGTTCCCTAATCCGGGGCTGATTACCGGATCCCGGATTTGTCGTTAATGATCCCTCATACAGAATTAAAATAAAAAATGGAGTCGGCTGAACTTTTCAAAAAGGTTCGTAAAATTGAGATCAAGACCCGCGGGTTGAGCAATCATATTTTTTCAGGGCAGTACCACTCTGTCTTCAAGGGACGGGGAATGGCCTTTTCTGAAGTGCGGGAATATCAGCCGGGAGATGATATCAGGAACATCGACTGGAATGTTACCGCCCGTTTCAACCATCCCTATATCAAAATATTTGACGAGGAGCGCGAGCTGACAGTGATGCTGTTGATCGATGTAAGCGCATCGAACCAGTTTGGTACCCAGAAGGCATTCAAACAGGAGGTGATCACTGAAATTGCCGCTGTTCTTGCTTTCAGTGCCATTCAGAACAATGATAAAGTGGGGGTGATCTTTTTCAGCAAAACAGTCGAAAAGTTTATCCCTCCCAAAAAAGGGACTTCGCACATTTTAAGAATTATCCGCGAATTGATTGAATTCAGACCCGGGCAGCAGGAAACCAGCCTTACCGAACCCCTGCGCTACCTGACCAATGCCATAAAAAAGCGATGCACAGCCTTCCTTCTGAGTGACTTTATGGACAGGGGATTTGAAGATGCCATTAAGATCGCAAATAAAAAACATGACCTGATCGCAGTCAGGATATTTGATACACGTGAGATAGAGTTGCCAGATGTGGGGCTCATCCGGGCGAGGGATGCCGAGACCGGCAAACAGATCTGGGTCGATTCATCCGACCGGAAGGTACGCAGGCAATATAACAACTGGTATAAAGCACACCAGGAATACATCAGTGATACATTTTTACGCAGCGGAGTTGATGTTGCAAAGATCGCAACAGACCAGGATTACATCAAGCCGCTACTGGGATTGTTCAGAAAAAGAGGAGCAAGAAGATAACCGATCAGGGAATGAGATTTTTAAAAACATATCTGTTAATCATTTTTCTGGCCCTGCTCACAGGGAGTTACTGCCAGGATGTCAGCGTTACGGCAAAGCTCGACACCAATGCCATGCTCATTGGCGACCATGTGGGGCTGACATTGAAATTCACCGGTCCGCCAAAATCGCAGGTTCTCTGGCCTTTCATGCCCGATACGATCCTGAAGTCCATTACAGTGATCGGCCGTGGAAAGATTGACACCGTTTATGCCGCAGATAAAAAGTCGGTTACCTATTCGCAGCAGTTGAATCTTACCTGCTACGATTCAGGATTTTATACCGTGCCTTCCATTCCATTCAGGTACCGGATCATGCCGGATACAACGGTCACTGTCGCACAATCGTCGATGATGCTGCTGGCTGTTCATACCGTCAAAGTCGATACCACACAGGCCATCAAACCCATCATCGGTCCGTTGAAAGTTCCGATCACCTTCCGTGAAATGTTGCCGTGGATTCTTGCGGCTCTGGCAATCATCCTGCTCATCGCCGCGGTGATCTGGTATTTGAACAAACGACGGAAAAGGGAACCGGTTTTCACTTTGAAGCCAAAAGTTGTTCTTTTGCCGCATGAAACGGCGCTGCAGGATATCGAAAAGCTGCGGTTGAAAAAGCTCTGGCAAGCCGGCAGGATAAAGGAGTACCATTCAGAACTTACTGAAATTCTCAGAAGGTACATTGAAGACCGTTTCCAGGTGCCTGCGCTCGAACAAACCAGTGGAGAAATTACCATGAGCCTTATGAATAATCCCGGGTGCCCCCGGCCGGCACTGGACAAACTGGGCAACCTGTTAATCATGGCGGATATGGCTAAATTTGCCAAAGTACAGCCGCTGGCGATGGAAAATGAGAAGAGCCTCAACGACGGAATAGAATTCGTGAACGAAACAACACATGTGTAACAATGCATAAACCGCTGACTTTCGGCAACCCCGGCTTTCTGCTCCTGCTTCTGGTAATACCGTTGCTCGTCTTCTGGCTTTACTACCGGAGGAAAAAGCATACGGCAGATATGCAGTTCAGTTCGATCGAGGGGTTTGCCCAGGTAGGCCGTAACCTGAAATTTTACATTTATCACGGGCTTTATGCCTTGCGGCTGCTTGCAGTCGCCCTGCTCATCATTGCCCTGGCCAGGCCGCAGACAAGCCTCAGCAGGCAGGATATCAGTGTGGAAGGCATCGACCTGGTAATTGCCCTTGACATCAGTGGCTCGATGCTCGCAATGGACTTCAAACCCGATCGGCTCGAAGCAGCCAAAGACCTGGCCATTGAATTTATCGACGGCCGGCCCACCGACCGCATCGGGCTGGTGATTTTCAGCGGAGAAACTTTTACCCAGTGCCCGCTTACAACCGATCATGCCGTGCTGAAAAACCTCTTCCGCGATATCCACAGCGGCATGATTGAGGATGGCACGGCTTTGGGGGACGGACTTGCAACAGCCGTAAACAGGCTTCGCGGGAGCAAGGCCGTCAGCAAGGTGATCATCCTGCTTACAGACGGCGTGAACAACATGGGTTCTGTTGATCCAAGATCGGCCGCCGAAATTGCAAAGCTTTATGGCATACGTATCTACACCATCGGGATCGGGACCATGGGGCAGGCGCCTTACCCGGTACAAACTCCTTTCGGCATGCAGACCCAGATGATGAAAGTTGAAATTGATGAACCACTGCTGATGGAAATCGCAAAAGGAACGGATGGAAAGTATTTCCGCGCCACAAACAATGCAAAACTCCGTTCCATCTACCAGGAGATCGACAAGATGGAGAAGTCAAAGATCGATGTCACAGAATTCCGTAAGAAGAAAGAAGAATTTTTGCCGCTCGTCATCCTTGCATTCATTTTTATCGGAATAGAAATGTTGCTGAGATACCTTTATCTGAAAAACATACCTTAGAAATGATAATTACGAATTAATAATTGCGAATTACGAATTAAAAACACACTAAACACTTATTACTTAAAACTTAAAACTAAAACTATTCTTTTGTTCCGCTTCGCCCACATACACTTTTTCTACCTGCTTGCGGTCATTCCCGTGCTCGCGGTATTCCTGGTATTATTTCTACTGTGGAAAAGAAGAACACTGGCCGTATATGGTGACTGGAATGTCGTCAGGCAACTGATGCCCGGTTATTCAATCGGGAAAACCATCGTTAAATTCATCCTGCTGGCCGGGGCTCTTGCCAGCCTCGTTATAGCAATGACTGATCCGCAAACAGGTTCACGTCTTGAAAAGGTCAAACGCAAAGGGATCGACCTGATGATATGCCTTGATGTTTCCAATTCGATGATGGCTCAGGATATCAAGCCCAACAGGCTTGAGCGGGCAAAACAGTCCATTATCAGGCTGATCGACAACCTTGAAGGAGACCGAATGGGGATCATTGTTTTTGCCGGCAAAGCATATACCCAACTCCCTATTACCACTGATTATGCGGCAGCCAAAATGTTCACCTCCACAATCAATACCGGCATTGTTCCCACCCAGGGAACAGCAATCGCCGATGCCATTGAAACAGCCGCAAACGGTTTCGGGGAATCAAAACACAATAAGGCGATCGTGGTGATTACCGACGGGGAGGACCATGAGGGCAATGTGCTTGAGCAGGCCGAAGCGGCTGTTAAAAAGAATATAAGCATTTATACCATCGGAATGGGCTTGCCTGAGGGCGCACCCATCCCGGTGTACAGCGGCGATATCCAGACCGGGTACCGTAAAGACCAGAATGGCCAGACCATCATGAGCAAACTGGATGAAACACTTCTGCAGCAAATTGCCAGTGTCGGCAAGGGAATGTATGTACGTGCCACTACTTCTGAAACAGGCCTTGGCAAGATATTTGATGAGATCAGCAAGATTGAGAAATCGGAAATCGAAGAAAAACAGTTCAGCGACTATGAAGACCGTTTTCAATACTTCGTTGCCTTTGCGCTGTTCCTGCTGATCATTGACCTGTTTGTTTTTGAACGTAAAACAAAATGGATGAAGCGATTTAAACCATTTGACTTTGATTCACAATGAAATACAGTTTAATTTTCACACTTTTCATCCTGCTCGGCATTGATTCTTTCTGCCAGAAAGAGAATGCATTGCTGCGCCAGGGAAACCGTGATTTTGACAAAAGTGAATATAAGGAAGCCGAAAAGGATTACCGCAAGGCACTTGAACTGAACAAGGAGTCGGTTAAAGGGCAATTCAATCTGGGCGCCGCAGTTTATAAGAACAACAACTTCGAGGAAGCCACGAAGATTTATGGCAACCTGGCAGGAAAGAACTCCGATCGTGAGGTTCAGTCGAAGGTTTTTCATAACCTGGGGAATTCATACATGCAGTCGAAGGAGTATGAAAAAAGCATCCTTGCCTACAAAAATGCCCTGATGAACAACCCGAAGAATACCGACACCAAGTACAACCTGGAATATGCAAAAATGATGTTGAAAAAGCAACAGCAGCAACAGCAGCAGAACAAGGATAACAAGGACAAAAAGGACGACAAGAAGGATCAGAAGGATAAAAAGGATCAGAATCAGGACCAGAAGCAGAAAAATGATCAGCAGAAGCAACCGCAGGATCAGAAGAAAATCAGCAAGGATGATGCCGAGCGCATGCTGGAGGCCCTGAAAAATGATGAAAAGAAGACCATGCAAAAAGTGAAAAAGCAGAAAGCAAAGGTTCAGGTGACAGGAATTGAAAAGGATTGGTAAAGATTTGAGCGTTATGTTAAAAAGATTCATATTCTCCTTCATCGTTTTTGCATTAGTTGCAGCAACAACCTGTTACGCCCAGGATATCAGGCTTACGGGCCAGTCCAAGCAGGTAGTGGCGGTTGGGGAGACATTCACCCTTATCTATACCCTCAACGCCCAGGGGAATGGATTCCGCGGCCCGAACATCCAGGGTTTTGACATGCTTAGCGGGCCGAACACAAGCACAAGTTCAAGCATCCGCTCGGTCAATGGCAATACGACCATGTCCATTACCTATACCTTCACCTACCTTTTACAGGCAACCAGGGAGGGCACTTTTGACATACCTGCTGCAAGCGTGAGTGTAAACGGCAAACAGATCACTTCCAACACGCTCTCCATCAAGGTCGTGAAAAATCCGAATTCGCAGGGCACCCAGTACCAGGGTTCCGGCAATCAGAGCAGGGGAGGCGGAGGCGGAGGAACACAGGCTGCTGCCAATGCGGGCAACCCAAACGATGTGTTTATCAAGGCTTTTGCTTCAAGTTCAAACCCCCTCCAGGGCGAAGGCATTGTGGTTACCTACAAAATTTATTTCAAGGTTAATATTTCCCAGCCATACATCAGCAAACTTCCATCCTTTTCAGGATTCTGGTCTCCGAATTTAGCTAAGGAAAATGACAAATTGCAGCAATCCACCGAGGTGATAGACGGGGTGCAGTATACTGTGGCAGATATCCGTAAAATCGCGCTTTTCCCATTAAAGAGCGGCCGGCTGACGATAGACCCTCTTGAACTGACCTGTGTTGCCCAGGTTAAGAAGCAATCGAAAACAAAAACCGGGGATCCGTTTTTTGATGATTTTTTCAATGATTCCTTCTTCAATTCCGGGGTCGCCAATGTTGAAAAAACCCTGAAGTCAAACCCGGTGGTCATCAATGTCCAGCCTCTGCCGGAAGCAGGTAAACCAGCAGACTTTAGCGGTGCTGTGGGAAGTTTCACCTTCCATTCGGAGGTAGACAAGACCCGGGTGAAAACCAACGAGGCCGTTACTTTAAAATGTACGGTAAGCGGCAAGGGGAACATTCAGCTTATAGATAAGATGAATGTCAGTTTCCCTCCCGACTTTGAAAGTTACGACCCGAAGGTGACCAGCGATGTTCAGACCACAGGGGCGGGTATTTCAGGAAGCCAGGTTTTTGAGTATCTCCTGATTCCGCGCAAAGCAGGCAAATTCAACATCAAGCCGATCACATTCAGTTATTTTGACCTGGAAAAAAGACGTTATATTTCGCTCAGCAGCCCTGAGTTTTCGCTCGATGTTGAAAAGGGAAGCGGGGAATCTGGAGCGGTTATGACATATTCCGGCGCGAACAAGGAGGAGATAAAATATATTGGCAGTGATATCAGGCACATTAAAGATACCGGTTTTCCCCTGGTTCCGGCTGGCTCCAGGTTTTTCAATTCCATGGGTTTCTGGGCTCTAATGATATGTCCCCTGCTGCTTTTTCTGGTCTTCCTGGTTCTGTGGCGAAAACTGGCGGCCCGTCGCAGCGATACGATACTCATGAAAAATCTGAAAGCGACCAAAATAGCCCGCAGACGCCTGCAAAAAGCAGAACAGTTTCAAAAAGCAGGCCAGCAGGATAATTTTTACATTGCCATTTCCCAATCACTGTGGGGGTATCTCAGCGATAAATTCGGCATACCCATGGCCGAACTGAGCATTGATTCGGTGCATGAGGCGCTGGTCAGGAAAAATGTAAGCGAAGCGATCATTTCACAATTTATTGAAACGTTGAACAATACAGAATTTTCACGCTTTGCTCCGGGGGAGAAAAATGTCAATATGGAGCGGATTTATAATGAAGCGCTCGAAATAATTACAAAAATGGAGCGGGAACTGAGATGAAGCCTATGAAACCGATCACCATAGCTATAATTTTCCTCTTTGGAGCCCTTGCTGCTTTTTCGTCGGGCGAGCAGGCCAGCATAGCAACTGCGAACAAGGAATATTCGGCAGGGTCGTATCAGGCTGCGGCCGACCTGTATCAAAAAGTTGTTGATGCGGGATATGCTTCCCCGGAACTTTTTTACAACATGGGGAATTCGTATTTCAAAATGAATGATTATGCGAGGGCCATTCTCTGGTATGAACGCGCCAGGCGCCTTGACCCCGGGAATGAGGACATCAACTTCAACCTCAATGTGGCCAATACGAAAATTTCCGACAAAATCGAACCTTTGCCCGAACTTTTTTATAAGCGATGGCTCATTGCACTTGTGCAGGTGTTTTCGGTTGATACCTGGGCCGCGATGTGTGTCTGCCTTTTTATTGGCGGGTTGCTCGGGCTTGTGCTGTATATTGCCTCACGGGTCCTGATCTTAAGAAAAATTGGTTTCTGGTTTGCCCTGGGACTTTTTGTCTTCTCCTTTTTCGCTCTTGCTTTTGCCTGGAATGGGTACAGTTTCTCAAAATCGACCAGTGAAGCAATCGTTTTCACCCCCACCATAACAGTTAAAAGTTCACCTGATGAAAAAAGTACCGATCTTTTCGTGATACACGAAGGGACCAAAGTCAGGCTGCTGGATAACATCAGCGGCTGGTACGAAATCCGCATTGTCAATGGCAGTGTGGGCTGGCTTCCGAAAAATTCCCTGGAGAAAATCTGACACGACCTTCCTTTAGCGGTCAATTCTTCCTGTTTACAGAAGAAAACATCCCGTAAGCAAAATAATTTTGCAGGATACTTTTTTTGCTTTATATTTGTTCGTTTAAAAACAACAACGATTCACAATCTCCTATCCATTGATTTTCGCGGGTTTAGAAAACATTAATTCCAGAAACATATACGTCAAATTAAAAAGAGTGATATGAAAAACAGATTTTTACCCCTTGGCCTGATCACAGCTTTCTTAGGCGTTTCCTTGCTTTTCTTTTCCATGTTGACTTTTGCCGGCCAACCCGGAAATCCGGAACTCAGGAAACATGATGGATCATGGAGGGAAAGCATCCGTGCCAACCAGCACACAGGCATGGTTAATCCGCAGGATGTTCTCAACGCTCGCCAACAGGCTGAAGCACTCCGGGTAAAATCTACTTCCGGTGCGATGGGGCTCAACTGGCAGAGTGCCGGCCCTGGCAATTTTCCCGGGTTGGTCTGGAGTGCGATTTTCGACAATACCGACCCAAGTGGTTTGACCATCCTTGCCGGCTCCTCCCATGGCGGAATCTGGAAGTCGATCGATCTTGGCCTCACATGGACACAAATGCCTGTCGACAATAACCTTGTGCTCAATGTTTCCTGCCTGGTGCAGACATCCGATGGCGCCGTTTACGCGGCAACAGGCGTGTCTACCTGCAAGACGGTCAAATACAATGGAACCGGAATCTACCGCTCGGTGAGCGGAGGCTCCTTTGCCCTCATCACCGACACCCAGGATAAACCCGATTTTTATGGAGTGACAAAAATGGCTGTTTCTCCCCAGGGCCGTTTGTATGCTGCAACCATCGGTGGTTTGTACTACAGCGACAATGGCGATGTGTGGCAAAAAGCAAAATCAGGTTATGCCATGGATGTATGTGTCGGATCTGATGGGACAGTGCTTGCAGCTGTGGGCGATTCCGCTTACCTCTCTGCAGGCGGCAACCTCGGATCATGGGTTAATCTTACCAACGGCAATGCCAATGCCCTTCCCCAGGGTGGAATTGGCTGGATGGTTTTTGCAATTGCCCCATCCGATGTCAATGTGATGTATGCCAGTTTAGCCGGCATGGACGGAAAGTTGCTGAATGTTTACAGTTCGATTGACAAAGGGTTCACCTGGTCGGTGGTGTTTCCGAGTAATCCTACTTTTGAGCCTTTTGGCCTTAACAACGGATGTTACTGCAATACCATCGCCGTATCCCCGGCAGATCCATACAAAGTATTTCTCGGGGGTGTGAACATGTGGCAAGGAGAGCGCGTGCTCGCCTCGGGTTTTTACAATTGGGAAAAGGTCAGTTTCGGCGACCAGGGCGCACTCAGCCCAACCTTTGCACCACAGTATCATCACTCCTATGTTTTTCGCCCGGGGAATGCCAACGAGTTTCTCATGGCTACCGACGGCGGGGTGACACTCGCCACTGCAGGTGTTTACGGTATTACCTATCAGACCAGTAATAAAAATTTGCTTACAAGCCAGTTTAACTCAGTCGCCTATTCTTCCCAAAAAAGTTTTGTGATGGGTGGCGGAGATCGGATTGGTACACTTGCCCTGGGCTATTTCTGTCCTTCACAGGTCAGTTTTGCCAGTGACGGTTACCAGGTATGGCGTGAGGATGCAAGTGCTATGGGGGCCTATTACCAGCCGCAGCCATCCAATTTCGGCGGAAACGGAGGAACCTGCGAGTGGTCAAATATCGATTCAAAGGTTGCTGTCTATAACAAAATGGGATCCGCTAAAATCCGCCGCCAGGACTTTAGCGATATCAACTATTACAATCTCTTTTCAAAAGGTGTAAAAACAGATACTTCCGGGCATATCCCCATGCGCCTGTGGGAGACTTTCAACCAGGGCCAGGTTTTTGGCATCACACGCGACAGCGCCAAATTTCATGCCGATCAGAATGCTGTTCCGGCTGATACAGTTGTGATGGTACGCAGCGGTTCAAACGGGGTCTGGTTCCCATATTATGTTACTTCTCCCATTCCAAAAGGCGACAGCATCAGCGTAGCCGACCCCCTTGCCAGCCGGTTTTTCGTTTATGGAGATTCCCTCAAGGTGGGCAAAGGGATCTTTATGACCCTGGATTTCCTTAAAACCAGCAAAGCACCTACATATTATCCTGTATTCAAGGATGCTACATTAAACGATCCTATCACGGCACTTGCCGTTTCCGCGGATCTCAATACAGCCTGGGCAGGAACCTCCAAAGGCCGCCTAATCCGTATTACCGGGCTTGTCAATGCATACGACTCGGCAACGGCCAACATCACCAGTTCCCAGTGTGCCCTCGTGGATGTGGTATTTACAAATACTCCCTTTACCGGGCGAACCGTTACCTCGATTTCGATCAACCCTAATAATTCAGGTCTGGTAATGGTCTCCCTTGGAAATTATGGAAACCAGGATTATGTATACTATTCAAAGAATGCCAACGAATCAGCGCCGCTGTTCACTTCCATACAAAACAATCTTCCGCGGACTCCGGTTTACAGTGGTTTGCTTGAGATGACGGGCAGCAGCAATGCCCTTGTCGGTACCGACCTGGGTGTTTTCACAACAACCAACCTGGACTCTGGTTCGCCCCAATGGGCTCCGGACATGGAGAATATCGGCGATGTCCCTGTCACTGAAATACGTCAGCAGGTAATACGCGATTACCATGTTGTGAATTGCGGTGTGATTTACCTTTCATCCTATGGACGTGGTTTATGGACAGAATCCTCCCACCAGGTAGTAGGCATTGACCCTGGTCTTGGAGAAATGAAGTCGAAGGGTAGTTTGAAACTCAACCCAAACCCGGTAAAGGATATCCTCACAGTAAACTACAACAATGAAAATAGAGGCAACCTGACCCTTTCTGTATATGACCTGACAGGGCAACTGCTTTTAAATTCCGCTCTCGGCGTGCAACCCAAAGGCATGTTCAATACCACTGTCAATTTAAGTGGCCTGTCACAGGGTGCATACATCGTTAAAGTCGGAAACGGCTATGGAAAAATCATAAAACTATAGCAGACCTTCGGTTCTGGTCATAAAAAAGAGGGAGGGCTGCTCATTCGGGCAGCCCTCCCTCTTTTTAATCTGTAGTTTTGCTCAGGCACCTGGTCTGATCCGGTGAGTGCCGTAAATTCTATGGTTAACTGAGTGATTTTTTGAAATCCTGCAGTATTTTGATGTCTTCCTGCGTTATGAAGCCAATCTCAAGGGCTTTCTGAACCAGGTGATCATAATCTGTCAGGGTGACCAGGGAGCAATTGGCCTCTTTGAAGGCTTTTTCCGCTTTAGACAGGTTGTAGGTGAATATGGCAAGCATCCCTTTGATGTTTGCGCCAGCGTCGCGCAAAGTGTGCACAGCGCCCAGGCTTGAACCTCCTGTTGAGATGAGATCTTCGACGACAACAATACGCTGGCCTGCTCTGACCTCTCCTTCAATCTGGTTCGACAACCCGTGTTCTTTCTTGCCAGGGCGCACATATGAAAAAGGAAGTCCAAGTTCCTGGGCAACGAGTACCCCCTGGGCAATGCCACCGGTGGCAACACCTGAAATGGCTTCCGGTTCAAAATTATTTTCTTCAATGGCCCTTACAAAATGCTGGCGTATGAATGTACGGATTTCAGGATACGAAAGGGTGATCCGGTTATCGCAATAAATAGGCGACTTGATCCCTGATGCCCAGGTGAATAGCTCCCTTGGATTGAGTTTGACCGCCTTGATTTTCAGGAGCAGTTCGGCAGTTTTCAATGCAATGTCTTTGTTATAGATCATGAAGTATTTTATATTAAATCGTTCGCAAAGGTAACAAAAAATGAACCATCACCCCGCTACCGGGTCTTTGAAAAAATGTAATTTTACCATGTAAACTATTTATCGATGAAAATATTCCTGGATAACCGTACCATTGATTTTGTTTTGGCACCACCTGAAAATCCGCTGGCTACCGACCTGATGATTGAGTACCAATCGGTCGAAAAACTCAAAGAGGCATGGTCGGACTTTATCCGTTATGAAAAATTCCGGAAACTTGTGATTGTTGAGCCGGAATCGCCTCCGCAAAATGAACCTGCCGCTTTTGATGCATTCGTTTCGTTATTTAAGTTGATCGAGGCTGCGGGCGGTCTCGTTAAAAACGAAAATGGGGCCTACCTTTTTATTCACAGACTAGGTTTTTGGGATTTGCCAAAAGGTAAAATTGATAAGAAAGATGCACGCTCTGCCCGTACCGCCGCCATCAGGGAGGTAATGGAGGAAACCGGGCTTAAAAAGGTCGTCATAACCAGAGAACTTCCAGCCACCTGGCATATTTACCTGGCTAAGGAGAGGTGGGTTTTGAAGAAAACGCACTGGTTTGAAATGGAAGCTGACTCTCATCAAACATTGACGCCCGAGACCAGGGAGGGCATTTTTCTTGTGAAGTGGACTTCGCCGGATGCGATCCATTGCATTCTCTCCCATACCTATGACTCGATCAGGGGACTCCTTCTCGAAGTGCTTTTTTAGCTCTTATTCAACATCGGCCTGGAACCGGAATCCAAGGCGTTTCCCTGTGCTGATTGACATGGAATCAAGGGTAGTCTGCATTTCGGCAACAGAAACTTCCTTGATGTTCTCAAATGGGGGGGTTAGCAGGTCGAAATTCACAGTATACAGCACAGACGAGTGAATGATCATCCGGATGGCTTTCTGATCCAGGATGTTACCGGTAAAGTTGTTATACAGCAGTCCGATTTCACGCTTCCCTTCTGTAAAATAGTGGTTCTCGCGGTTTACAAAAATCCGGCCGATGCAATACCCGATATCGTTGGTCCTGTTATATTTAAAGGAGTCGGCCAGGAAGTTGAAAATATGGATGATCCCGCAATAAGACCGGGTTTTGTTTTCCCGGATGTAACTGCTTTTCATCACCAAATGATCCCGGGGAATCTCGAATACATTGGAATGCATGAAAAAAATCAGGATATCCGAGCCAAATTTCAGTTGAAATTCAAAAACACTTCGATCGCTGTATTCAAACAAAACAGGGTAGGGCGACTTTTTCATCCTGCTTTTGTTCAACCCGACAAATTCTTCGCTCTCTTTTTTAAAAAGGTTAAAAACATCCAGTGTTTTATGATATACTTCCTGTTTCAACGTTGATTTTTCAATGATCGTCTTTATGACTGACATGGAATTGCGGGAAGATTGTTGCATGACGGGGGCTATTTACCGATAGTTGACTAATTTACAGAAGAATATTTCCAAATTAAATAAAATCTTGTTAATTTTGTAAAATTAATGATATTGATCTGATTATAGATTAAATGTTATCTTTTTCCCCATACACATTCATGTTAAGTGCTTTTAACCATTTGAGCCGGCAATCCGATTGTTTTAATCCCAGTCACAATAATTTCTAACCTGATTCAACCATGAGAAAATTTTCCGTTATTTTATCATTGATCTTGTTTTGCCTGAATTTTTCTTATGGGCAGAATGATGTTTCCAAACCAATCGTGCAATCGCCGGTTTATTTTGATGTTTCGCCTCCATTGCGGGAGATGATCAAGCACCTTCCCCTGAAAGCGGAGACTTCATGGAAGGACGGGATCGTAAGGAACAAATTCAACATCAGGCACCGTCCGCAAGGCCAGGTTCCCGGCGGATTGTCGGATCCTTCTCTCCAGACAATGAATGGGATTGCCATTACAGATACCACGATCGTGAATTTCGACGGCAATACAAATACGGAAGGATATATTCCTCCTGATACCCATGGTGATGTCGGACCAAATAATTATTTCCAGGTCGTGAACTGCCACTATTCCATTTACAGCAAAACCGGCACCCTCCTGATTGGTCCATTGGCCAACAGCAGTATTTTCAACGGGTTAACAAACAATTCAAATGATGGTGACGCAGTTGTTTTGTATGATGAACAGGCCGACCGGTGGGTTTTTTCTCAATTCTCTCTTCCTAATTATCCGGCAGGGCCTTTTTACCAGATGATCGCAGTATCTCAAACATCCGATCCTTTGGGCAGCTGGTACCGTTACCAGTATTCCTTTACCAACATGCCCGATTACCCGAAATTCGGCGTATGGGGCGATGGCTATTATATGTCGATGAACATGTTTACCGCTACTGCAGGCAACTATGCCGGTGTCGGTGCCGTTGCCTACAATCGTACCCTCATGCTGGCAGGAAGCCCTGCAGCGACCATGGTCATGTTTACAAAAACAGCTTCAGACGAAGCCTACGCATGGCTTCCATCCGATTGCGACGGGCCATTCCCTGCAGGGAACCCTCCCAATTATTTCGTTTATGCATATGATGGTACTTCTGATCATCTCGGGATTTATGAATTTCATGTTGACTGGACTACTACGTCGAACTCCACCTTCACCAATTTTCTCTCCTTACCGGTGAATGCGTTCACTGCCAATATTACCGGGATAATCCAACCCTCCACCACCGTGAAACTCGACCCCCTCAACGACCGCATGATGTACCGGCTCCAGTACCGGTCATTCGGAGGATATTCAACCCTGGTGTGCAACCATACCGTTGATATTTCAACCACCGTAGCAGGCATCCGATGGTACGAGTTAAGAAAGACAACCGGGGCCTGGTCCATTTACCAGCAGGGAACCTATTCAATTTCAGACAATAACAGCCGGTGGATGGCCAGCATCGCCATGGACTCAAGCGGAAACATGGCCATGGGTTATTCTGTGTCCGGCACCAGCCTGTACCCTTCCATCAGGTATACAGGGCGGAAAAAGAATGATGCACTGAACCAGATGACCATTGCCGAACGCGGGATTTATAATGGAACCGGATCACAAACAAACACAGCAGCGCGTTGGGGAGATTACAGTTCAATAAGTTGTGACCCGAGTGCAAAAGCAACCTTCTGGTATACCAATGAATATCTGGCCACGAGTTCATCCACCGGGTGGAAAACACGAATCGCCTCTTTCCGGTTTGCCAGCAACCCTATTGTGATAACCAATGACCCAACGGGTGTGACCTGCACCGGGGCAACCCTCAACGGAGGCGTTAATCCAAACGGGTTGCCGACAAACTACCATTTCGAATGGGGAACTACGGTAAGCTATGGAAACAGCACGGCTGTGCTTTCTGCAGGCTCGGGAACTGCTTCCGTCGTCGTGAATGCTCCCATTTCCGGTCTTACAGGCGGAACCACTTATCACTATCGCATTGTTGCAGTGAACAGCGATGGAACCAGCAACGGAAGCGATGTGGTGTTTGTTCCGTGTGCAGCGGCAGTGATCACTACTGCTGCTTCGGCAATCACCCTGACCACTGCTACAGCCGGAGGGAACGTAACCTCCGACGGAGGTTCTACGGTAACTGCAAGGGGAGTATGCTGGGGTGCCACTGCAAATCCTGTCATTGCCGGCAACCATACCACCGATGGTTCGGGGACAGGAGTTTTTTCCAGCTCCCTCACCGGACTTATTGCCAACACCACCTATCACGTAAGGGCATATGCCACCAACGCAAGTGGAACCTTCTATGGCAATGATTTGACATTCACAACACTGTGTGGTGTATATTCACTGCCGTTCAGTGAGAGTTTTTCTGCCACCACGATCCCTTCCTGCTGGTCGCAGGTTGATGTCCAGGGAAATGGAGAGATCTGGCAGTTCGGAGTAATAACCGGTCAAACGCCGTTACCAGCCCTTACAGGAAATTATGCTTTCCTCAACAGCCGTAATTATGGAACGGGTAATTCTCAAAATGTGGACCTGGTAACACCTGTGATTGATATGACCGGGTTCACAAACATCACCCTGCAATTCAACCATTATTTCAGGTCGAATACAGGATCGTCGGGCACGGTTTCCTATAGCATCAATGGTGGTTCCACGTGGACGGTTATCCAGACATTCACCGTCACAACTGCAAATCCTGCGGCTTTCAGCCAGGTGATCGCGGCACTGGCCGGACAGAGCCAGGTAAAGATCAAATGGAATTATACAGGGACTTACGGAAGGTACTGGGGGGTTGACGACGTTAGCCTCACGGGAACAGCAGGTTCCCCCACCCTGGCAGTTACCCCGCCAAACCAGAATGTCACGGCACCTGCAGGAACCACGCCATTCACGGTTACCTCCAATTCAGCATGGACTGTTACCAGCAACCAGACATGGTGCACCGTTGCACCATCAGGTGCAGGAAATGGCACAATATCGGCTGCTTATACCCAGAATACCCTGCTCACACCCAGGGTTGCCAACATTACGGTTACTGTTACCGGGCTTACTCCTGTCGTGGTTACCGTGACACAGGCGGGTGCAGCCCTTACGCTCAGTGTCACACCACCCAACCAATCGGTCACCCCGGCTGCGGGAACGACAAATTTCACAGTTACTACCAATGCCACAACCCCCTGGACGGTGAGCAGTGATCAGACCTGGTGTACAGTGACACCCACGGGAACGGGCAACGGAACCATTACGGCGAACTATTCACAAAATACATTGTTTTCTTCGCGGGTTGCCAATATCACCGTTACCATTGCCGGGTTGACCCCGGTTGTGGTCACCGTTTCCCAGGCGGGAGCCTCACCCACACTCCTGGTCACACCACCCAACCAGAATGTAACGGCACCTGCGGGCGCAACAAGTTTCACAGTCACTTCCAACTCTTCCTGGATTGTTTCCAGCGATCAGACATGGTGCACTGTTACGAATTCAGGTGCCGGCAATGGGACCATCCAGGCAAATTATCTGGAGAATACGACCGCCATGACCCGGGTAGCCAATATCTCTGTGACGGTGGCAGGATTAACACCCGTGGTTGTGATGGTGACCCAGGCGGGGATTAGCCCGACCCTTACCGTAACACCGCCCAACCAGAATGTAACTGCCCCGGCTGGAAATACTGTTTTTACTGTAACTACCAATTCTGCATGGACGGCAAGCTGCGACCAGGGATGGTGTTCGGTGACAAGTGCAGGAACCGGTAATGGCACTTTGAATGCAGCCTACCAGGAGAACCTTTTAGTCACCCCGCGTATTGCAAATGTTACTGTTCTTGTAAATGGTCTCGGACCAGTGGTTGTAACCGTGACCCAGGCCGGTGTGACCCCCACACTGCTGGTGACCCCTGCGAACAGGAATGTGACTGTTGCTGCCGGAACCACCAATTTTACGGTTGCATCCAATAGCAACTGGAGCGCAAGTTCAAATGTTCCCTGGTGTACGGTAACCGCTTCAGGAAGCGGAAACGGAACCATCAATGCATTTTACCTCGAAAATACGGCACTTGACCCGCGTGTTGCAATCATCACCGTTCTTGTAAACGGACTCACCGCGGTTACGGTGACTGTTTCGCAGGAAGGACTTGTGGGAATGTCAGAAAGAATCCAGGGAAACATCCTGCTCTTCCCGAATCCAACCACTGGAAAATTCACACTCAGCGCAGCTGATCGCTGGCTTTTACAAATGGATGTTGAAATCCTCAATATGGAAGGAAAGATCATCAGTGTAACCAGTTGTTCCGGCAGGGACAGCTATACTTTCGATCTTTCAGGACAGCCCAGGGGGAGTTACTTCATCAGAATTACTACTGCCGAAGGTACTGCAATCCGGAAGATTATTGTGAATTAACCAGAACCTGATTGACAATCCCGGGAGCATAATTTTCCTCGGGGTAAAAAAGCGGTTGGCACTATATCTGCCGACCGCTTTTTTTACTATATGATTCTCAATTAAGATAACGCAAGTAAACACGCAAAGAATAAAAAGAGGAATATCAGCAGGTGCAGTTTCAAAAAACCATCCTGGCTATTGATAACCATAGCTATATGCTGAAAAGGCAATTATAGAATGTATAAAACTGAATATAAGATTGTCTTCAATAAATTTATAAGAAATGAGCTTTACGTACAATTATCCGCACTTCGCATTAACTGTAGATGCAGTCATCTTTTCTAAATCAGATGCAGGTTTGAACGTTTTGTTAATTCGCAGAGCGCATGAACCGTTTAAGGATCGCTGGGCATTCCCCGGTGGTTATGTCAATATTGACGAAGTTATTGATAATGCTGTCTATAGGGAATTGTTGGAAGAGACTAACCTGTCAAATGTTTCATTGAAACGGTTTGACATTTTTGATGCCATTGATAGAGACCCAAGAGAAAGAACCGTTTCTGTTATTTATTACGGCTTCATTAATGGATCAAAGGAGTCCATTAAAGCAGGAGATGATGCTAAAGATGCAAAATGGTTCCCCGTTAATAATTTACCGGAACTCGCCTTTGATCATTCAATTATTCTTAAAAAAATAGTGGAGGTGGTGCAAAAATGAGTTTTATAGAAATCGTTGCTGTAACCAATTCAAAGGTCTTAGGGGATATTTTTTTGTTTATTATGTTGAAATAACAGAAAGTAAATCTACAAGACGTGGGAGAAAGGTTAAAACTGCCCAAATTGATTCCTTATAATATTGGCACCCAAAACAAAACTGAGAATATCAGTGCCAGCTAAATAATAATTAACTTTGGTTTGTATATCTTTGATTCACTAAAACCGAATTAATGGAACCCTTTACCGTCGTTACTGTCAATTCTGATTCCAGATTTGACCAACCATTATCAATCACCGGGAAACACCTGAACCAATGGCAGTAGACATAAAGCAAATCATTTCCAACATGCTGGAGTTTTTTGACCTGACCAACTACCATCCTTATCAACGATCATTTGGTTTGTTGGAATCGGGTTGATTGGCAGCACCTTGTTTATCAAGGTCCCATATCATTATTCTGTTTATCCGGGGATCTCTTTGCTATTTGTCATAGTTCACACATCTCATGCAATCACCGTTTTATAAGGTTCTGAAATTTCTGACCCAATCACATAAAAAACCTATATGGACAAATATTCAATTACAATGATCATAGTCAATTCAATTTGGCTCCTTTCTGAGGTTCTGATCAACCTTCTTACCAGATCAAAGAAATCCCAGGCGATATCTCATGATCAGAATTCAATGGGTAAAATCTGGATAGTTATTGCTGTATCTATCACAATAGGTGTTTATGTTGCATTTGCTTATCCAGGGTTCGGTACCATCAAGTACTTTTCAGGACTTTCATTGATGGTAATTGGAATTACGCTGCGGCTCTTTACTGTTTTTTCTTTGAAATCATATTTTACGGCTGATGTTGCCATTCATCATGATCATAAGTTGAAAACTAACGGGGTTTTCACTATGGTCAGGCATCCTTCATATTCAGGCGGTTTATTGACGTTTTTAGGGTTTGGGTTGACATTAGGCAACTGGATTAGTTTGATAATCGTGTTTTTGCCAGTGTTGGGTGCCTTTTTGTACAGAATTAACGTTGAAGAAAAAGCCCTCATGGACAATTTCAAAGAGGAATACACTGATTATCAGAAAAAAACGAAGAAACTCATTCCGTTTATCTATTAATATGAGTTACAAAAACATCTACAAGTCTGAAGTCCGGAAAAGGTTGAAACCCATTTCTGATTCTCAAGGATTAACCCTCAAAGAAATTGAACCTCTGCCAGCACCAGTCCAAAAATATCTGATCTATGCTGGAGCGATTGGGAAACCAATGATTCAGAATGTACGGGTTGTTTGGTCGGGTGCCATGAAACGGAACAAAAATAGCGGATGGATGCCAATCACATCCCATCAATATAATTTCTTTGATGAACCTTCACGATTTTTCTATATCAGGGCGAAGATGTTCGGGATACCGTTTGATGGGTTGCATGTTTATGCTGGGAATACTGCTACCATGCAAATTAAAATTGCTTCAATGTTTCAGGTAGTGGATGCCAGAGGTGATAAAATGAACCATGGAGAGACAGTGACTGTGTTTAATGACATGTGCTGTTTTGCACCTTCAACCTTGATCAGTGAAAATATTGAGTGGGAAACCATCGATTCCCTCACTGTTAAAGCAAAATTTACTAATGATAAGATTACAGTATCGGCTGTCCTCAAATTCAATATCAAAAGAGAATTAATTGATTTTATTTCCGATGATAGATTCTACTGTGAGGATGGAAAAACATATCTCAGTTATAAATGGTCAACACCCATTAAAAATTTTATTGAAAAGGATGGCAGGAAGGTATCGTCATATGGAGAAGCGGTGTGGCATATACCTTATGAGGGTGAATTCTGCTACGCTAAATTCGATCTGAAAGAAATAGAATATAACTGCACAGAATTCAAGTACTGAGTTTCTGAATTTCATTTTGGTCTGTCTTTAAAAAAAAGAATTTGTATTCCAATTCTTCCACCTGTTAATTGATGAAAAATTCCAGGGCTATCTTTTTGAGAGAAAAGCAACGAACCTCAACGATGTAGTGCTTCTGGAACAATGAAAATTCCGGCCTTGGCGGATGTTTCATCATCAGCATGAACAGAATGCCAATTGTTGATAGTTTCTTTTTCATGACCTTTATTTGGACGCCAAAGTTAATGAATCGTCATATACCTCGATAACCGTGTTTCAAATGACACCATTCCCGACCATGTAAACGTGTGATATTTTAATTTCCCAATCCCCATGCCGTGAATTTCAAAACTGTACCGAATCGGATGACAGTTGGTCTTGAAAGGACAGCATTGATTACAAACGACAAATTTTTGATGAAATAGAAAAAGCCACCCATCGGGCAGCTTTTCTGAAAAACGGAAAATATATTGGGTTTGATGAGCCTATTCAAAATCGGCAGCAGCGGGAGTCACAGGTGCCAAAGTTTCATTATCAATGGTAACTTGTGCAACGATATCTTCAAAATCAGCCTGAATTGGGGCAACTGGAGCCAGATCAAATACAGTGTATACATCTGCCGGCATTTCTTCAAACGTGGCTTCTGAGGGCGTAACAGGCACCAGGTGTTCAGTATCATTCACCGTACAATCCTCAAATGTGGCTTCCGCTGGTGCCACCGGTGCGAGAAATTCCATTGTAATTGTGGTATTCTCGTTTGAAACTGGAGTGGATGATGTTTCATTGCCAGCGAAAAGTACACTTGCCGAAAGGGTCAGAACCGCTGCTAAGAGTGTTATTGTTGTTTTCATTTTGACTATTGTTTAATGTTGATGAAGCAAAAATATAACGGATTGCAAAGGTGGCCCATGCTGAATCGGCTGAATCAGGTTGAAACACGATGAATGGGGGATAGAAATCGATGAAAAGAAATGAATGCAACACAGAATTAATAGAAACTATTTGCGGATGCCCATTTTTGTTTTCATATAACTCGCCCAAACGCTATAACAATACTGGTTAACATGGAGTGAATCTGATTCGAAAAAATCCTGACGAAGTCCCCCTTTCTTATCATACATCAATGGACGTATATCGATAAAATTCGTTTTCTTTCTTTTTTTGGTTAATTTTTTCAATTGCTGGTTTACTTCGTTTTGCAATGGTAATTGTTGTTTCCTGGCAAAAGAGGGCTTCACAGACAAGAAATAAATTATCGTTTCAGGCAATTTCCGGTGAACTTTACTGATGAAAGTGTCGCATAGAATGATGAATTCCTTTGGGCTAACACCCTGTGCTAAATCGTTATCCCCTTCATAAACCACTATGGTTTTTGGTTTATAAGGCAAAACGATATTATTGATGTAATAGTTGAGGGCTTTCATGGTTGAACCACCAAAACCACGTTGAATGACGGTTATTTCATCAAAATCGTTTTTTAAATTATCCCATTTACGGATGGTCGAACTGCCAGTAAATAAATAAACACCAGATAGCGGGAATGAAACAGAATCTTGCCTTAGAAAATCATTAATCTCAGATTCGAATCCAACAGGAGTCTTTCCAATGATAAATTGGGCAAATGATTTTGTCTGCAAAAAAGATACTCCGCAAAACAGAAAAGTAACGGACAATATAGTGAGGCAATGTTTTTTCATTTTTTCAACATGCTTTTTTCAATTGGGAATTTTCAGATGGGTAATGAACCGCTCGACTTAGATCAAAAACTACTTCCAAAAATCCTTCATCAAATCCCCAGGTCACTCTGGCTGCCTGATCTCACCTTTCGGCTGGAACTCTTTGAATACTGGCTTTATATCCAGCACAGGCGTGCCATCAATGGCATCAAGATGCCCGACGTTAATAGTTCTTCCAATATGGAATTATTGATTGCCCATATTATTGGTCGAGCATGGCAATTGGCCGGATTGGTGAACCATCAGCATTTTCGATTTTCAAAGGTACACATTGAAACGCAAAAGCACCTTCGGGAAGTTTATCTAAATTGGTCAGATTTTCAATCAGGAGTATCTCTTTCCCAAGTAGAATATGATGATTTGGCAAGTTCTCCGATGTGACTACATGAGCTGAGATAATTTTATCCACCGAAAATGAATCAAAACCAATTCCTTTCAGATTGAATTTTGTAAGCCATTTTGCCGCTTCCACGGTTGGAGTTGGGCTATCATCAAAATAGGCCGGAGTATTCCATTTATACTGCCAGCCTGTGAAGAAGAGGATGAAATCGATTTGAGCGATCATATCCTCAAATGGTTGCAGAAATTCCAAACTAATTTCCTCGTTGTCCCGACATGGGATCACTATTGCCTTCCCCACAAATTTATCTAATGGGAACCGGTCAATGGATTTTGCACCTTTAAACATGTGGCATGGAGCATCAATATGTGTCCCGGTGTGAAGAACCATGGTCATTTTAAGTTCGGCATACCCATCTTTCTCTACAGCACCGATAATTTCAAATTTTGGGTGAAGCGTGCCAGGGTAGACTGTCATTTCTTCATTTAGGAGGTGAGAAAGGTCGATTAGTTTCATTTGAATGGCTTATATTAATATTTCCAGTATGTTGCACGAACCACCGCAAAGATTGGTTTGGTGCATTATTAAATCCAATCAAATAGAGCCTAATCCCAGTCTTTTACATTCAATTTCAAGTTCAATTCTGGCAGCATCCAGTGATTTCATTTTTTTGACAGGCATTATTTCTTTTTTCGCAGAATCATAAAGTATAAGCCTGAAATCATGTTGTGTAACATCGAGCGCCTGGTTCCCCCGGCCATATGCCCGATAAGTTTGATTCGATTCTCTTATGCCGATTTTCATTGACGGATCAAGTGGCATCCATTTCCCAATTCTTAAGAACCCAAAGAGGTTATTCGAAAATTTGACCCGTTTTTTACCGTAGTCAATCAATGCACTTGAAGTTGTAAATCCAACAAATGCTCCTGTCAGAACCAGAATTATTGCTGAGAAATACAGACATGTAAGAATTACCCCCGCAATGAAGACAAATACCCCTGCGGATGAGCCAATGGTACCGAATGATTTATCAAGTCTGTTATTGGTGATCATTGTGTTTTTCCTTTCTACCTGGCTCTCATTTTATTTCCCTTGGGATCGTGCGTAAGTTCAGCAAGTCCTAGTTTTTCCATTAAAGGCGGAACATACATTCCGAACCGTCCCCTAAGCCCTTTCTTAAGCCCGTACCATCCACCTGCTGGGTTGTTCTCTGATCGTCCCCATGCTTCAACCGTGCCTTCTTTAGCTGGTTTCTGCTCGTCAGCGCTTCCAAGTTCCATCCAATCGCCATAATTCTTAAGCATCGAGTGCAAATCTGCCAGGCAGTGATAATCATAGTGCAAAATGGTTTTACCGACTATGCAAACCAATATTTCCTTGCCATCCCTGATATCCTTATGCATAGTGAAATCAGAAGATAGTGGTGGAGTCTTTAGCATCCATGGATTTTCTTTTGTTCCCTGTTCTATTGCCATTGCTGAAAATTATTTAGTTTACAATACTACATTTCATAGGTTCCCAAATCAAATCGTCAAGGTTAAATCCGGCATGTTTTTTCGTGAAATCAAACCGCTTGCAACAGTATCAATGGATTTTAATTCATGTTTTTCATTGACTCTTTAATTTGAATATCGAATTCATCAAATGTCATTTTCATGCTTTTAACTTTCAGATTAAGTTTTTTCTTTAGATATCTATGAAATTGTGAATATGTCATAGGT
>Ga0118677_10003486_pt2 | contig 28727 bp, 29 predicted proteins | sample AliMusrvi5mmetaG_FD_86154 | JGI IMG/M metagenome (GOLD analysis project Ga0118677, IMG submission 86154) | reverse complement strand
GAGGTCCAGAAGCTCATGGCCGCAGGCGATCCGAGGGCGCGGTCGATTTACGAGACGATCGGAACCTGCTTCGGCTACGCGGTCGCCCACTACGCGGACTTCTACGAAATCCGGAACCTGCTCATCCTCGGCCGGGTCACCTCGGGCGAAGGCGGCGAGGTCATTCTCGAGAAGGCCTCCGCTGTCCTCTGCGACGAATTTCCCGAGCTCGCCATCCGGCTCCGCACGCCCGATGAAAAAGACAAGCGGCACGGCCAGGCGGTCGCGGCTGCGAGCCTTCCCAAACTCCAATAGACTTATGAAATTCCACAACTCCAACGCCCGCCTTTTTGTTCCCGATCAGGCACCCGATCCCCTCGGACGGATCACCCACCTGGGAATCGGAGCCCACCAGGACGATCTCGAGTTCATGGCGTTTCACGGGATCCTCGCCTGCTTCCGCAGCAACGAGAAATGGTTTGGCGGGGTCACCTGCACGGACGGTGCCGGAAGCTCCCGCGCCGGGGACTACGCGGATTTCACCGACGAGCAGATGCAGCAGGTGCGGATCCAGGAGCAGGATGCGGCGGCCGTCGTCGGAAATTACGGGGCCATGATCCAGCTCGGCTACCCGAGCAGCGCGGTGAAAAGTTCGTCGGATCCCTCGTTGAAAAACGACCTCCTGCAAATCCTCTCCGCCGCCCGCCCGGATGTTGTCTATACCCACAATCCGGCGGACAAGCACGACACCCACATCGGGGTTTTTGCCGCCACGATCCAGGCTCTGAGGGAAATGCCGGCTGCGGAGCGGCCGAAAAGCGTCTGCGGCTGCGAGGTCTGGCGCGGGCTGGACTGGATGATGGACGATGAAAAGGTGGCCCACAATGTCGCCGCGCACGAGAATCTGGCGGCTGCGCTGAACGGGGTCTTTGATTCCCAGATCGCGGGCGGCAAGCGCTACGACCTCGCCACCCTGGGCAGGCGGCGGGCAAACGCGACGTTCTTCGAGTCCCACGCCGTGGACGAATCCGAGAGCGTCTCCTTCGCCATGGACCTCACCCCGCTTGTCGCCGACCCTTCGCTCGACATCGCCGAATACGTGCTCGGGTTCATCCGCCGCTTCGAGGCCGACGTCCGCAACAAACTCACCAGACGCCTCGGCTGAATCACGCCATGGAAATCATCATCACGCCCGATCCCGCCGCCGCCTCCCGCGAAGCTGCGCGGTTTCTCGCCGCGCTCATCCGGAAAAAGCCGGGGGCCGTTCTCGGCCTCGCGACCGGCAGCACCCCGGTCCCGCTCTACCGCGAGCTGATCCGCCTGCACCGCGAAGAAGGGCTCGATTTCTCGGGCTGCACGAGTTTCAACCTCGACGAATACGTGGGTCTCGGCGCGGACCACCCCGCGTCCTACCGGCGGTTCATGCAGGAGAACCTGTTCTCCTCGATCAACCTGCCGGCCGACCGGATCCACATCCCGGACGGCCTGACTTCGGATATTCCGGCCCACTGCGCCGCCTACGAGAAAAGCATCGCGGAGGCGGGCGGCATCGATGCGCAGGTGCTCGGCAGCGGCAGCGACGGGCACGTCGGGTTCAACGAGCCGACCTCGTCGCTCGCCTCGCGGACCCGCATCAAGACGCTCACCCAACGGACCCGGTCCGACAACGCCCATTTCTTTGCATCGGAAAACGATGTCCCCCACCATGTAATCACCATGGGCATCGGCACGATCATGGAGGCGAGAGCGGTCCTGCTTCTGGCCTTCGGAGAAAACAAAGCCGATGCCGTGGCCGGGGCCGTGGAAGGCCCGATCACAGCCGGCAACCCGGCCTCGATCCTCCAGATGCACCCGACGGCGAAACTCTACCTCGACGAAAAATCCGCCTCCAAACTCGCAAGGCGCGATTACTACCGCTGGGTGTTTGACAACAAGCCCGGCTGGCAAAGGGATTGATGGAGGCTCTGGTGCCACCCCTCATGAGCGCAGCTCTTGCCGCCGTTTGTCAGAACTTCCGAATCCACGGATCCCTGCTGGAGAGCGCTCCCTACGGCAATGGACACATCAACGACACATTGGTTGCGACGTTCACCGACGCGGGAACGCGGGCGCGCTATATTTTTCAGCGTATCAACGGCCGGATTTTCAAGGATCCGGAAGCGCTGATGGATAATATTGTCCGCGTCACCGCCGAAGCCCGGCACCAGTTGATCAAGGCGGGAGTGCCGGATGCTTCGCGGCGGGTGCTCAGGGTCATTCCGACAAAGGATGAAAAGCCATTTCACAAAGATGAGGATGGCGGTTATTGGAGGTGCTATCCGTTCATCGAAGGAGCCCGGGCCTACGACATTATCGAGAACACCCGCCAAGCTTATGAGGCAGCACGAGCCTTCGGGGAGTTTCAAAAACTTGTCGCCGGGCTGGATGGTCCCCGCCTCCACGAAACCATCCCGAATTTTCATAATACGCGCAGCCGGTTTGATCGCCTCAAGGAAGTGGCTGCGACCGACACGCAGGGACGGCTGGCCTCCGTGGCACCGGAGTGGATATTCGTTCGTGAGCGTGAGAGCGTGGTCGATGTCCTGCTCAACTTGCAGGCAGGGGGACATATTCCGGAGCGTGTGACCCACAACGACACGAAGCTCAACAACGTGATGATCGATGATGCGACGGAGGCCGCCATTTGCGTGATTGACCTGGATACCGTCATGCCCGGGCTGGCACTCTACGACTTCGGCGACATGGTGCGGACGGCAACCAGCCCGGCCGCAGAGGATGAGACCGATCTTTCCAAGGTTTGCATGCAGATGCCGATGTTCGCGGCCCTCGTTCGAGGCTATCTCTCAACCGCAGGGAGTTTCCTGAACGATGCGGAGAAATCCCACCTCGCGTTTTCCGGGAAACTGATCGCGCTGGAAATCGGGATTCGCTTTCTCACCGATTACTTGGAAGGAGACGTTTATTTCAAGACCAAGCGCCCCGACCACAACCTCGACCGTTGCCGGACCCAGTTGGCGCTGGTGAAAAGCATCGAGGAGCAGGAAGATGCGATGAACGCGATTGCCCGGGAGGCCGCACAATGAAAGTTCTTGTTACCGGCGGCAGCGGATTCATCGGCAGCCATGTCGTCGAGCATTATCAGGATCGGGCGGACGTTATCGTTCTGGACGACCTGCGCACGGGGCATCGGAAAAATCTCGATGGTCTGAAGTGCCGGTTTGTTGAGGGCTCTATTCTGGACCGCGCCCTCGTGGACGAGGTCATGGGCGGAGTGGATTACGTGATCCACTTGGCCGCGCTGGTCAGCGTGCCCGAATCCATGTCCATGCCGGGGGAAACCGTGAACATCAATGTCCATGGTCTCCTGAATGTCCTCGAATCTGCGCGGGCCCGCGGAGTGAAGAAGCTTTGTTTTGCCAGCTCCGCCGCCATTTACGGCGAAAATCCGATTCAGCCGAAAGTGGAAACGATGACCCCCGATCCCAGGAGCCCGTATGCGATCACCAAGCTCGACGGCGAGTATTACTGCGGGCTTTATGCGCGGGAAGGATGGCTGCCGACCGCATGCCTGCGGTTCTTTAATGTCTTCGGGCCGAGGCAGGATCCCGACAGCGCCTACGCTGCTGCGGTTCCGATCTTCCTGCGTCGTGCGAGGAACGCCGAGCCGATCACAATCTATGGCGACGGCGGCCAGACGCGCGACTTTATCTACGTCAAGGATATCGTCGGAGCGCTCGCCTTCGCGGCAGAAACTCCGGAAGTGCACGGCGTCTTCAACGCAGGATATGGAACGGCATTAACGATTGGCGAGCTGGTGCAGGAAATCCTCAAACTCACTGGATCCCATTCCGAAATCCGCCATGAACCGGTCCGCGCCGGAGACATCCGCCACTCGACATCCGATGCTTCAAAACTGATGGCGGCCGGGTGGAAACCGGTTTTCGATGTGCCCGCAGGACTTGAAGAACTCGTTGGCCGATCAATTCCTTCGATCCCCCCATGAAACACCCCACAGATGCGGCGCAACCGATCCGCGCGCTTGGCTGCTCGGATCCAGCAAACGCCACTCAGGAAAATCGGGCCTCACAGTTATTTGGAATGGAAAATGCTCTTTGTCGTTCCGACCGGGCATGAATGAACAAAAAGCAAGCATTTCAAAGATCTGCGACTGTGCGGGCGAGTGTCTCTATCAGGAAAAGGGGCTGGGCAAGACTGACAGCACCGGGGATTCCGACCAGATCTGCCGGGTCGTGGAAGAGTTGCGGCTTCTGTTCAATGTCTCCAAAACGCTGCAGGATGGCCCGAGCCTCAATGAGATCGTGCCCCCTGTCCTCAAACAGATGGCCGAGTCCCTTGGGCTTTATCGTGGAGCCGTCCGCATTCTCAACCGCGAGACCGGGGAGATAGTGATCGACGAAGCCTTCGGGCTCACGGCCGAGGAAATGGCGGCCAGCCGCGTCCGGCTCGGCGAAGGGGTGATTGGGCAGGTCGCGAAGACCGGCAAGCCGCTCATCATCCCAGACATCGAAGAAGCCGACCAGAGCCTTCACCCCGACTGCGCGGGTTTTTCCGGGCAGTCCCTGCAGCGGCCGGGCGCGACGGCCTTTCTCTGCGTCCCGATCGTTCACGGCAACGATATCATGGGCACGCTAAGCGGATACCGGCGGTGCGGGGAGCCGCATGCGCTCGAAGCGGACCAGCGGCTGCTCGTCGTGACCGCGCAACTCATCGCCCAGGCCGTGCGCCTCCGCCAGACGACCCGGGAAAACCTCGATGCGCTCCGCCAGGAGAACGAACGCCTTCAGGAGCAGATCCGCAAGCATTTCAAACCGGACAACATGATCGGGAATTCGCGGGCGATGCAAATCGTTTACAATTCCATCGAGCAGGTGGCAGGCAGCAACACCACGGTTCTCATCCGCGGGGAAAGCGGCGTGGGAAAAGAGCTCGTCGCCCACGCGATCCACATGCGCAGCTCGCGTTCGCTGAAACCGCTCGTCAAGGTCAACTGCGCCGCCCTTCCCGAAACGATTGTCGAGAGCGAGCTCTTCGGCCACGAGCGCGGCGCCTTCACCGGGGCGATCGCCATGCGCAAGGGCCGCTTCGAGCTCGCCCACGGCGGCACGATCTTCCTCGATGAAATCGGAGAGCTTCCTCTCAGCGTGCAGGCCAAGCTCCTCCGCATCCTGCAGGAGCGGGAGTTCGAACGCGTCGGCGGCACGGGAACGCTCCGCTGCGATGTCCGCGTCATCGCGGCCACCAACCGCAGCCTCGAGGACTACATGCAGGCCGAAAAATTCCGCCTCGACCTCTACTACCGGCTCAATGTCTTTCCGGTTTATGTTCCCGCCCTCAGGGAGCGGAAGGCCGACATGCTCGCGCTCGCGGATTTTTTCGTCGAAAAATACAGCGAAGCGAACGCCAAACCTGTGATGCGGATCTCGACCCCGGCGATTGACATGCTCATGAGCTACCACTGGCCCGGGAACGTCCGCGAGTTGGAGAACTGCATCGAACGCGCCGTCCTCCTATCGACCGATGGGGTCATTCACGGCTACCATCTGCCCACATCGCTCCAGACGGCGGAGGCAACCGCCACGGAACCGAAATCGACCCTGGAATCGGCGCTGAACGCCTTCGAGCGCGAAATGATTATCGAAGAGCTCAAAATCACTCAAGGGAACCTCGCGCAAGCCGCCCGTCAGCTCGGCCTCACAGAACGCATCATGGGGCTGCGCGTGAAGAAGTTTGCGATCAACCCAAAACTTTTCCGCTCCAAACCCGCGGATGATTGAGGTGTTTTTTCCGACTCCCCTCCTGACACGTGCATAATGTTTTTACTCTCTGCAACCACTCGCCGTGGGTTATCGGGTCGAAAGAGTTCAACGATGCCCCGCAGCCGATCTCCATCGGCATCGTCCGACAGGATAACAAGGACCTCTTCAAAAAGCTGGCCGCCGAGGATGATCCCTCGGTGAGGGGGGGGATATTCAACGATTACATGTCGGTGAAATTCCAGCTTCACGACTGGCCGTCGCACGCCGATGCGGCCCGGAGCAGCCTGAAAAACAGCTACGTCAGGTTCCTGCGGGGCTGGTCGGTGGACTCGAATTCGATCGAAGGCGCTATCCTGAAGAGCTGGGTGGAAAGCCGCATCGGTCTTCCGCCGACATTCCACCGCGGAAGAACCCTCGACGGATCGGAGGAGGGGAACATGCCCTATGAGATCGATCGGGTGCGGGGAAGCGCGCGGACCAACGCCATCCTTTCCCAGCTCGATGTCCTCTACGAGTTCTGCCAATACGAGCTCGCCCGCCGGATGCCCGACACCCGGTGGATCACCCTCTGGCGCGGAACCTGCGATGCGGAAAATTACCGCGTCATCGAGCGGGGGGATCGCCGTTCCGCATGCATTCTCATGAACAACCTCAGCTCGTTCACCTCCGAGCGAGAGTGCGCCTGGGAATTCGGATCGACCGTCTGGGAAACTTCCGTGCCCACCGCGAAAATCTTTTTTTTCAGCGGCCTCCTTCCCGACAGCATTCTCAAAGGCGAGGATGAATACCTTGTCATCGGCGGAGAATACCGGGTCAAGGAGCTTCTCTACTGACGACCATGCGCGCCGCATGGGAACAGGCAGAAGGCGGGCTGCTCGGTCTCCTGGTCGGGGACGCTCTCGGCGTGCCCTATGAATTTCATGAGCCCCGGGATATTCCCTCGCGCGAGCAGATCCAGATGGTTCCGCCGCCCGGATTCCCCCGCTCCTACAGCCATGTTCCGCCCGGCACATGGTCGGACGATGGAGCCCAGGCCCTCTGTCTCCTGGATTCCCTGCTGGCATGTCGCGATTGGAACCCGGACCACTTTGCATCACGCCTGCTGGCCTGGTATCGCGAGGGTTATCTCGCCGTTGACAGGAAAATCTTTGACGTCGGCATTCAGACAGGGGCCGCGCTCGACCGTCTCGCCGCAGGAATACCCCCTCTGGAGGCCGGCCTTTCTGGCGAGCGGAACAATGGAAACGGATCGTTGATGCGCACGCTCCCGATCGTGTTGCTCCACAAGGCGGACGATGCCTCGCTCGTTTCCTTGGCACACGCCCAGTCGCTCCTGACCCACGCCCATCCCCGTTCGCAGGTCTGCTGCGCGCTCTACGCCCTCTGGGCCCGTTCGGAAATCCGCCGCGTCTCCGATCCATGGGCCGACGCCGTCGCGTCTCTCCGGTCTTGCTACGCTCATGATCCCGTGTTTGCCGGCGAGTTGGAATTTGTCCTCAAGGCCGCAATTCGCCCGCCCGCCGGCACCGGATATGTCGTGGATTGCCTCCTCTCCGCAAGACATGCCTGCCATGAACGCACCTACGAATCCATTGTGCAAGCCGCCATCAGCTTCGGCCACGACACGGATACGACGGCGTGCGTTGCCGGTGGAATAGCCGGGATAAGGCACGGGGTGCATGGTATCCCGGCTCGCTGGCTCACGGCTCTGCGCGGCCGCGAAACCCTCGATCCCATTCTCGACCGCCTCAAATCCCGCTTCCCGGGAGCCTACCTCAACGTCGGACAAAACGCCTCCCGCTCCCACGATACGACATTTTTGTAGGAACTGAAAATGCCGGCGTCACCTGAAACGCCCGTCTGAACCAGCCCTTGAGTTGCTGCCGTTCAGTGGAATACGTCGGGCGATCTGTTGCCAACCCCGTCTCAGCCAGAAGTTGGCACACCGCCTGCGATAAGAACTGCAACCAGCGCGCCGCAAACGGAGCGAGGCAAACACCAACAAAATAACAAAAGGAACAAGATTATGAGAAAAGTGGCAATCTACGGAAAAGGCGGCATCGGAAAATCCACCACCACGCAAAACACGGTGGCCGGTCTCGTCGAACAGGGAAAAAAGGTGATGGTGGTCGGCTGCGATCCGAAAGCCGATTCCACCCGGCTCCTCCTCGGGGGCCTCGCCCAGCGCAGCGTGCTCGACACGCTTCGCGAGGAGGGTGAGGACGTCGAACTCAGCGATATCCGCGCTGGCGGTTATTGCAACAGCCTCTGCGTGGAATCCGGCGGCCCGGAACCCGGCGTCGGCTGCGCGGGCCGCGGGATCATCACCTCGATCAACATGCTCGAACAGCTCGATGCTTACAAAACCGAATCGGGCGACCCGCTCGACTACGTGTTCTATGACGTCCTCGGCGACGTGGTCTGCGGCGGATTCGCCATGCCGATCCGCGAGGGTAAAGCGGAGGAGATCTATATCGTCTGCTCGGGCGAAATGATGGCCATGTATGCCGCAAACAACATCAGCAAGGGCATCCTCAAGTTTGCCCAGAGCGGGGTCGTCCGGCTCGGCGGCCTCATCTGCAACAGCCGCAAGGTGGACAACGAGCGCGAGATGATCGAGCAGTTCGCCAAGCAGCTTGGCACCCAGATGATCCACTTCGTGCCCCGCGACAACGACGTCCAGCGCGCCGAGATCAACCGGAAAACGGTGATCGAGTGGAACCCGGAATGCCCGCAGGCGGACGAATACCGCACGCTCGCGAACGCCATCGACGGCAACGACATGTTCATCGTCCCGAAACCGCTCCCGATGGAGCAGCTTGAAAAACTCCTCATGGACTACGGGCTCATGAACTGATCCGCGGAAAACCAGGGGAAGAAAGGAAACACCACCATGACCACAGAAGAAACATCCTGCGAAGCGCCGGAACTCAGCGCCGAAGGGCTCAAGGAGGAGATGCTCAAAGCCTATCCCGCGAAGACGGCGAAGAAACGCGCGAAGCAGATGATTGTCAACGACCCGGACGCCATCCCGGAAATCGGCGCGAACAGCCGGACGGTCCCGGGCATCATCACCCAGCGCGGTTGCACGTATGCGGGCTGCCGCGGCGTGGTGATCGGCCCGATCCACGACATCCTTCACATCACCCACGGCCCGATCGGCTGCGGCTACTACTCGTGGCTCACCCGCCGGAACATGGCCAAGGTCGTCCACGAGGGCGATACGAACTACCTCCAATACGCGATGTCCACGGACATGCTGGAGGAACAGATCATCTTCGGCGGCGAGAAGAAGCTCAAGCAGGCGATCCAGGAGGCCTATGACATCTTTAAACCGAAGGCGATTTCGATCTACGCCACCTGCCCGGTCGGTCTCATCGGTGACGACGTCCACTCCGTTGCCAAGGAGATGAAAGAAAAGCTCGGCATCAACGTGTTCGCGTTTTCCTGCGAGGGCTACCGCGGCGTCAGCCAGTCGGCCGGCCACCACATCGCGAACAACGGGGTCTTCAAGCACATCGTCGGCCTCGACGACACGCCGCAGACCCACCCCTACACGATCAACGTTCTGGGCGAATACAACATCGGCGGCGACGCCTGGGAGATCGACACGCTCCTGCGCAAGTGCGGGATCCACGTTGTCTCCACCCTCTCGGGCGACGTGAACTACGAGCAGATCAAAAACGCGCACACCGCCCACCTCAACACCATCATGTGCCACCGCTCGATCAATTACATGGCCGAGATGATGGAGAAAAAGTTCGGCATCCCGTGGATCAAGGTGAACTTCATCGGTGCCGACCAAAGCGCGAAGTCGCTGCGCAAAATCGCCGCATTCTTCGAGAGCAAGGAGCTCCAAGACCGCGTCGAGGAGGTCATCGCCCAGGAGATGGCCGCTCTCAAACCGGTCCGCGACGAAGTCACGGCACGCTGCAAAGGCAAGAAAGCCGCGCTCTTTGTTGGAGGCTCGCGCGCCCACCACTACCAGGATCTCTTCAAGGATATGGGGATGGAAGTGCTCTCCGCCGGCTACGAGTTCGCCCACCGGGATGACTACGAGGGCCGCTCGGTCCTTCCAGGCATCAAGGTCGATGCCGACAGCCGGAACATCGAGGAACTCACGGTCGAGGAGGACCCCCAGCGGTTCCGCTCGGAGTTCGTGGACAAGAAAAAGCGCCTCGAAGAGAGCGGGTTCACGTTCAGCGACTACAACGGGATGATGACCGAGATGAAGAAAAACACGCTCGTGATCGACGACATCAGCCACCACGAGATCGAGAAGCTTATCAAACTCTGGAAGCCCGACATCATCGGCTCCGGGATCAAGGACAAGTTTGTCGTCGAAAAGATGGGCATCCCGTGCAAGCAGCTCCACAGCTACGATTACGGCGGCCCCTACGCGGTCTTCACCGGAGCCGCGAACTTCTACCGCGAGGTGGACCGCATGCTCCACACGAAGGTCTGGCAGTTCGTCGTGCCGCCCTGGCAGAAGAACCCGGACTCTACCGAAAAACCCTACTATGCGCCCCGCAAAGAGAAGCGCGAGAAGGAGAACGAAGCGTGGAAAAAAACCGCCGATGCCGCCGAGGTGGCCTGAGGCTCAACACAACAGAAAGGGAACAATTGTATGTTGGACGGAACAACAACCGAAATCAAAGACCGCAGCGCGCTGAAGATCAATCCGGCGAAGACCTGCCAGCCGATCGGCGCGATGTATGCCGCCCTCGGGATCCACGGGTGCATGCCCCACAGCCACGGCTCGCAGGGCTGCTGCTCCTACCACCGCAGCCATCTCACCAGGCACTTCAAGGAACCTGTGGTCGCCACGACCAGCTCGTTCACCGAAGGCTCCTCGGTGTTTGGAGGCCTCGCCAACCTCACCCAGGCGCTCGACAACATCTTCTCGATTTACAATCCCGAGGTCGTTGCCGTGCATACCACCTGCCTCTCGGAGGTCATCGGTGACGACATCCCGATGATCGTCAAGAAGACCCGCGACGATGGGAAAATCCCCGAGGGCAAGCACGTCATCCATGCCAATACCCCGAGCTTCGTCGGCTCCCACTTGACGGGATTCTCGAACATGACGGTTGCCATGGTCAAATACCTCGCGGAATCCAGCGGCGCCCCGAAAAACCAGGTGAACATCGTTCCCGGGTTCGTGGACCCCTCCGACATCCGCGAGATCAAACACATCGCCGCCGAGATGAACGTCAAGACGGTCACTTTCCCGGATACCTCGGACGTCCTCGACTGCCCGCAGACCGGGGTCTATGAGATGTATCCCAAGGGCGGCGTGACGGTGGCCGAACTCAAATCCACGGGCGACAGCATCGCCACGATCGGTCTCGGACACTGGGCATCCCATGCCTCCGCCGAGTTTCTCGAGACGAAGTTCAACATCGCCGCCCATCTGCTCGAGCTCCCGATCGGAGTCTCCGCCACGGATGAATACGTGGACGCGCTTCGCGTCTCGGCGGCCGTCGATGTCGCACCCTCGCTTGTCCAGGAGCGCGGGCGACTTCTCGATGTGATGAGCGACATGGCCCAGTATCTCTACAAGAAACGGGTCGCCGTCTTCGGGGATCCCGACCACGTCATCGCGCTCACGCGGTTTCTCGTCGAACTCGACATGGAGCCGGTCTTCGTCATCACGGGATCGAACGGAAACTACTTCGAGGAACGGGTCCGCCAGATCCTCGAGAAGCAGTGCCCGAACGCGAAGGTGAAGGCCCAGTCCGACCTGTTCGAACTCCACCAGTGGATCAAACAGGAACCGGTCGATCTCCTCATCGGCAACACCTATGGGAAGTTCATGTCCCGCTCCGAGGACAACATCCCGTTCGTGCGGTTCGGCTTCCCGGTCCTCGACCGGATCGGGCACCGCTACTTCTCGACCATGGGCTACACCGGCGGCATCCGGCTCATCGAGAAATTCACAGACGCCATCTTCGACAAACGCGACCGCGAATGCGCGGATGAATGGAGCGAGCTGGTTTACTAAAAACCATAAGTCCCATAAGTCTTATAGGTCCTATTCCCAACCATGAAAATCAACGACAACTGCATAGCCTGCGGCGCCTGCAAAGATGCCTGCCCGTCCGACGCCATCAAGAAAGGCCCGGTCTACAAGATCGACCCCGATGCCTGCCTCGAGTGCGGTGCCTGCGAGGCCGCCTGCTCGAGCGCCGCAATCGAAAGTGCATGATCGAACTCCTCCAGGGGCGGGAGGCGCAGGTTGTCAAAACCGGCGAGGGGGGCGCGGTCGAACTCGCCTGCGGGAAGGCGAGCCTTGCCGGCTCGGTGAGCCAGCGGGCATGCGTCTTCTGCGGGTCGCGCGTCGTCCTTTACCCGATCGCCGATGCCCTGCATGTCGTGCATGGGCCGATCGGATGCGCGGCCTACACATGGGACATCCGCGGCGCGCTTTCGAGCGGGCCGCAGCTCCACCGGAACAGCTTCTCGACCGATCTCCAGGAAAAGGATGTCATTTTCGGAGGAGAGAAAAAGCTCGAAAAGGCCCTGCTGGAGCTCATCGAAATCTACAAGCCGAAAGCGGCCTTCATCTACTCGACCTGCATCGTCGGCCTCATCGGCGACGATGTCGAGGCCGTCTGCAAAAGCGTTGAAAAGCTCGCGGGCATTCCGGTCATCCCGGTCAACTCTGAGGGATTCAAAGGCACAAAAAAGGACGGCTACAAAGCCGCCTGCGAGGCGGTTTATCGGCTGGTCGGCACAGGCGACATTTCCGGCATCCCGCCGCACAGCATCAACATCCTCGGCGACTTCAACCTCGCCGGCGAAACATGGATCATCCGCGATTATTACAAGCGGATGGGGATCCACGTCGCCTCCTGCATCACCGGCGATGCCCGCGTGGACGATATCCGCCGCTGCCATGGCGCGAAGCTGAACCTCGTCCAGTGCTCGGGCTCGATGACCCACCTCGCGAAAATGATGGAGCGCGACTTCGGGATCCCGTTCAAACGCGTCTCCTATTTCGGGATCGAGGACATGTCGGCCGCGCTCTACGAAGCCGCCAAATTCTTTTCCGATGACCCGACGATCATGGACCGCGCGCAGGACGTCGTCCGCGAGGAAGTCTCCGCCATCTACCCGGAGATCCAGAAATACCGCGAGATCCTCCGCGGCAAGAAGGCCGCCATCTACGTCGGCGGGGCGTTCAAAGCCTTCTCCCTCGTCCGCGCCCTCCGCCTCCTCGACATGGAGACCGCGCTCGTCGGCTCACAGACCGGCGACAAGGACGACTACAACGAACTCCAGCAGCTCTGCGATCCGGGCACGATCATCGTGGACGATTCCAACCCGCTCGAACTCGCGAAATTCTGCCTGGAGAAAGACGTGGACCTGTTCATCGGTGGCGTCAAGGAACGCCCGATCGCCTACAAGCTCGGCATCGGGTTCTGCGACCACAACCACGAGCGCAAAGAGCCGCTCGCCGGCTACGTCGGCATGCTCAACTTCGCCCGCGAAGTCCACCGCTCGGTGGCCAGCCCCGTCTGGCAACTCGTCCCCCGGCGACAGAAGCACTCCGCAAAACTTTGATGCGGCCGCATCAAAGTTTTGCGAGCTCCGCCTGTGCGAGTTTTCCTGCTCTGCGCAGGACGACAAGGCGCTCTTTCCAAGCTTGCTCCCCGAGATAGCCGCCGGGCAGCAGTTCCCTGGGAAGAAGTGGATCGGCCACCATGCAGGCTTGCCATAGGGCCTTTTCCTGAGAAGCCCATTCGAGCAGTTCGGGCCGGGAATCCCTCCTCTTTCTCGAGGGGAATTTTCCCAAATGCTCGCCGTGCGAACGGTAGAGACGGTTGATCTTTGCAAAATCCCACGCCGATTCCACCACGTCGGACGTCTTTTCCCCGCCACAAGTGGTCGCCTCCAGGAACGTCATCACGCTGCAATCCGGGCACAGTGACCGCAGTCCGCGACAAATCTCCTCCATGGAATCCGGCCCGATCCAGACACTGCCCTGCAGACACCCGAAATGGGCCCGGCGCAACTGCCGCCTCAGTTCGTTCCGCAACACCCGCTTCTTCTCCGGGAGATCAAACACCACAATCCGCCACTTGCCATCCCATCCCCGGTTCCAGCGCTCCTCCAGATTTCTCCCTCCGAGCGCTTTCAAAAGGCCTTTGTCTGTCAGCCGATACACCCGTCCCGTATCCACATCGCGGGATTCGATCCACTCCTGCGCCTCAAGCGTCTGAATCTGTCGCAAAAATCCACGCCGGTAGGACCACTCCTCAAAGGAACCGGACAAACTCTGCCAGGTCGGCCGGCACATCACGTCCGCAAGCCATAGACACTGGTAAAGGAAAAGTTCGGTTTTTGGTTTCATCTGGTCCTGTGGAAGAGATTATACAAAACTTTGGTGCGGCCGCATCAAAGTTTTGTTGAGATTTTGGCGACATTTTTGTCGCTTGGGAATCCGGCAGGGCAGGGGAACCTACAAATATGTCCGGGACGAGTGGCCGACGTGCGTTGTGGACATTGTGGCAATTATCTGATGGAAAGTAAGATGCAGCGACGGCGCGCATTCCGACGGAAATGGCATGCAAGGTGCGATAGGGGGAGACATGACCGACGTTGAAGACACGGCAGCCGACGAGCCGCAGTTGAAGCACTGCACCGGCACTCGGAATGCCTGCAAGCTCTGCACTCCGCTGGGTGCCTGCCTGGCGTTCCGGGGAATCGAAGGCTCGGTGCCTTTCCTTCACGGCTCGCAGGGATGCTCGACGTATATCCGGCGTTACCTCATCAGCCATTTTCGCGAGCCGATGGATATCGCTTCGTCGAATTTCCACGAGGAGTCGGCGATCTTTGGAGGAGCCGGCATTTTCAAGGCGGGTGTGACGAATGTGGTCCGGCAATACGAGCCTTCGTTTGTCGGGGTGGCGACGACCTGCCTGGCGGAGACGATCGGCGAGGACATGCCGGGGATGATGCGCGAACTCCGGGCCGAATCGCCCGGGCTGCCGCCGATGGTGCAGGTCTCGACGGCCAGCTACCGGGGCACTCACATCGATGGGTTTCATGCGGCCGTGCGTGCGACGATCGAACAGATGGCGTCGGGAGGGATTCGCACGAGCCGGGTGAATGTGCTGCCGGGCATGCTCTCCGCCGCCGATCTCCGCCATCTGAAAGAAATCTTGGAGGATTATGGGATCAACCACATTGTTCTGCCGGACTACTCCGACTCGATGGATGGCGGGACATGGTCGGAGTATGAGGCGATCCAGTCCGGGGGAACAAAGCTTTCCGCGATCGCCTCGATGGGCGGATGCCAGGCGACGGTTGAATTCGGAAGCGTCATTTCCGACAAGCAGAGCGGAGGGGCATTGCTCGAGGAAAAATTCGGGGTGCCGCTGCACCGGGTGGCCATGCCGTGCGGGATGCGCGCCACGGATGATTTCTTTGCCGTGCTCGAGCGGCTGGGCGGAGGCGAGATGCCAGGAAAATACGCCGGGGAACGGGCCCGGTTGCTCGACGCGTATGTGGACGCGCACAAATACATTTTCGGAAAGCGGGTGATCGTTTTCGGCGAAGAGGATTTTGTGATCGGGCTCACCGGATTTCTCCAGGAGATCGGCGTGGAGCCGGTCCTCTGCGCGAGCGGTGGCCGGAGCGGGCGGTTCGAGTCCGCGCTCCGCGCCCATGTGCCGGGGCTTCCGGCATCCGCCCTCGTGAAAGAGGGGTTCGATTTTGCGGAGATCGCGGAGGCGGCCCCCGCGCTGGCGCCCGACCTCTTTGTCGGGAGCAGCAAAGGCTATTCCATCGCGCGGCGGATGGGTGTCCCGATCCTCCGGGTCGGATTCCCGATCCACGACCGCATCGGCGGGCAGCGCGTGCTGCACATCGGCTACCGCGGCGCGCAGCAGCTCTTCGACCAGATCGTCAACACCATCATGGATCAGAAACAAACCAACTCGGAGGTCGGATATGCCTACTTGTGAAACCATCCCGGGGATTCCCGTCCCCACATTCGATTCCTCGAAACACCCGTGCTTCAGCAAAGAGGCGCACGGGAAATTCGGCCGCATCCACCTGCCGGTCGCCCCGCGCTGCAACATCCAGTGCAATTTCTGCAACCGGAAATACGACTGCATGAACGAGAGCCGTCCGGGCGTGACGAGCACGGTGCTCGCCCCGCGGCAGGCGGTGGACTACCTCGCCAACGTGGTCGGGAAGCGTCCGGAGATCGTGGTGATGGGCATCGCCGGGCCGGGCGATCCGTTTGCGAATCCCGAGGAAACCATGGAGACCCTGCGGCTCACCCGCGACCGGTTTCCGGAGATGATCCTCTGCCTGGCCTCGAACGGCCTCGGGATCGGGCCCCACATCGACGAACTGGCGACGATGAATGTCAGCCACGTCACAATCACGCTGAACGCAATCGACACAAAAATCGGCTCGAAGATCTACTCGTGGGTTCGCGACCACAAGATGCCTCTGCGCGGGGAGGCGGCCGCCGAGCTTCTGCTCGAGCGGCAGCTCGACGCGATCAAACGGATGAAGGCGCACGGAATGACGGTCAAGATCAATACGATCATCATTCCGGGAGTGAACGACGAGCACATCCCCGAGGTCGCCAAGGCTGTCGCGGATCTCGGCGTGGACATCATGAACTGCATGGCGCTCGTTCCGGTGAAAGGCGCGATATTTGAGGATCTTCCGGCACCGGATGGTCTGATGACCTCGCGGGCGCGACTCATTGCCGGGCAGCATGTGCCGCAAATGACCCACTGCGCGCGCTGTCGCGCTGATGCGGTCGGGCTGATCAACGAGCCGATGACCACCGAGCAGATGGACACGCTCAACCATTTTGCCAGCACCGCACCTTCCGAAGGCGCGCCGCGCCCGTGCGTTGCCGTGGCAACACTCGAAGGCGCGCTGGTCAACCAGCACCTCGGCGAGGCGGCCCGGTTCGTGATCTACGAGCAGAGCACCGAAACGGCTTCAGGCTATAAATTCAAAGAGATCCGTCGCGCACCCGAGCAAGGCGGGGGAGCCGGACGCTGGCAGGAAATGGCAAATACTCTCAAGGACTGCCGTGCCGTCCTGGTCACCACCGCGGGTCCCTCGCCGACTGCGGTTCTCAATAAAAACGGGCTGCGGGTCGTCGAGATGGAAGGCCTCATCGAGGAGGGGCTCCGGGCGATCTATACGAACCAGCCCGTCCCTCGGGCTCTCCAGCGCCGGTTCACCGGATGCTCCTCCGGGGCCGGTTGCAAAGGGACCGGCACCGGCTGCGGGTAACACACGCCGAAAAATCTATGAAAACAGAAGTCATCCAAGCGCTCGAAAAGCAGGCCACACACGAATTCACTGCGGCGCAGACCTATCTGGCCATGTCCTGCTGGTGCGAGGTCGAACACTACTCGGGATATGCGTCATTCTTCCGCATGCAGGCCGGCGAGGAAAACGCGCATGCCAACAAGCTGCTCGCCTTTCTCGTCGAGCGCGATGTGGTCCCATCCATCGGAGCCATCCCGGCTCCCCCTGCGACATTCGAGAGTCTTCTGGCCACGGCGCAGACGGCCTACGACCTGGAGCGGGCGAATACGGCGGGCATCCATTCCTGCTACAAAACGGCTCTGGCGGCGGACGACTACGCCACCCAGGTGATGCTTCACTGGTTCATCTCCGAGCAGGTCGAGGAGGAAGCATGGTCGGACAAGATCGTCGCGAAAACCAAACTGGCCGCATGCAGCGGTGCCATCACCTACCTCGACCGCCATATCGTCAAGGAACTCACCGGCGGAGCGTCCTGAAAATCTCGTCTTAAAACCCAACCACCAACACACCACCATGACAAAACCCGAACACCACATATTCGTTTGCGGCAGCTTCCGGCCCACAGGAGCCCAAGGGGTCTGCCACAAGAAGGAATCCTCCGCGCTCCTGCAATACCTCTCCGAGGAGGTGGACGACCGCGGGCTCACGTCCGTGAAGGTCAGCAGCACCGGCTGCATGAACCTCTGCGATCAGGCGCCCGTCGTCGTCGTCTATCCGGAAGGCCGCTGGTATAAATTCGTCACCGAGGAAGTCGCCGACCAGATCCTTGATTCGATCGAGAACGGCTCCACCGTGGCCGAGGAATTTGTCCTCGCCGTCTAGCGATTCGCCATTTCGCATTCCAGATTTCGAATTTCGAATTTTATCAATGAGACCCTACTTGATCGACACGACACTCCGCGATGGCGAGCAGGCGGCCGGCGTGGCATTCACCCGGAAGGAGAAGATCGCGATCGCGAGGGCGCTTGCCGATGCCGGAGTCCCCGAACTCGAGGTCGGGATTCCCGCGATGGGACGGTCGGAGATCGATGACATCCGGGCCGTTGCGGATGCCATCGGCGGCGATCTGATGGAGACGTGGTGCCGCGCGAGCGCCAAGGACATCCGTGCCGCACGGGGCTGCGGAGTGGTCGGGGTTCATCTTTCCTGGCCGGTCTCCGATATTCACCTCGGGGCGTGGAGACGCAGCAGGGAGTGGGTATTTGAATCTCTCCAAGAGCTGGTCGGCGAAGCGCGCGGGGATTTCGAATATGTCTCGGTGGGGGCGCAGGATGCCTCCCGCGCGGAGCCGGAATTTCTCCACGACTTTGCCCGTGCGGCACGGGCGCTGGGTGTCCGGAGGCTCCGGCTCGCCGATACGGTCGGAATCATGAACCCCTCGAAGGTCATCGAGATGGTGGTCGGTCTCCGGGATGCCGTCCCCGGCTTGGACCTCGAATTTCACGCCCACAACGATCTGGGCATGGCCGTGGCCAACACGGTCTGCGCGCTCGAAGCGGGGGCGAGGTGCGCGAGTGTGACCGTGAACGGTCTTGGCGAGCGTGCCGGCAATGCGGCCCTCGAAGAAGTCGTGCTGGCGCTGAAGATGTCGTGCCATGTCCAGGCCGGGGTCATGACGCCGCAGTTGGCAGCCCTCTCCGATCTCGTCGCCTCGGCCTCCGGGCGCTCGCTGGCATTTGACAAGCCGGTGACCGGCGGGGCGGCCTTCTTGCACGAGAGCGGGATCCACTGCGCCGGCCTGCTCCGCGACCGCAGGACTTATGAATTGTTTTCCGCCGGTGAGGTCGGGCGCGAGACGCCCGGCTTTGTCATCGGCCGCCACTCCGGGCGGGCGGCCCTTCGCGCGGTGACCGGACGCGCGGACTCCGCAAGTCTCGCCGCGGCAAGAAGATTTTCCCAGACCAAACCAACCAACCATCCGATCACAAACCCATGAGCTTCCATCTCGTCACACTCAACGAAACCATCAAGCCCACGAGGGCAACGCATTTCCGTCCGCTCCGCCTCGGAGGCCCGACCGGACTTATTGCCAGCTACGTCAAAGCGGCGGGATCCTCGGCCGAAAGCCACTGGAATATCCCGGAGGAAAAGCTGCTGGAATTGGGAGGTGGCATCAAAGGAAGCGAGGCCGTCTTTTTCCGTCCGAGCAAGGAGTTGTCACCTGATGGAACGATGGAAATCTACCGCCTCGAAAGCCTGCTCGGGGTTTCGACGAGCGACAGGACGGATGTCGTGTGCTTCTTTGCGCCGCTCAGGATGCGCGAGGTGGAGGCCGGGGTCTGGGATATCGAGATATCGCGCGGGCAGGCCCTTTGCGAGTCGCTTTCACTCTCGGGTGGAACATCCGGCGGCCAATGGCTCTGGACCGAATCGCCCATGACCCTTGGAGCAACGGTGGTCGGCGGGAACGGATGCTCGGGGGGTTGCTCGGATTCCCCGGCAAAAGAATGCTGCGGCGGGGGATGTCACTGAGCCGTTTGCCCCCATCGATTCATTCATCCACCCGATGCAACTCAAACCGATCGGACGCATCCGGAGCCCATTCGCTCATTCTCCGGGAACGCCCATCCAGCCGTGCTTCGCGGGCGGGCATACCGGCGAGGCGGAAATTTTCCCGGAGAATGCGGAGGGGCTGCGCGACTTGGCCGGGTTCGACCGCATCTGGCTCCTCTTCTGGTGCCATCGGGCGTCGGATGTGAAGTTGAGCGTGGTCCCGTATCGCGACACCGTCGAGCGGGGGATCTTTGCCACACGCGCCCCGGCGCGGCCAAACCCGATCGGGCTTTCGTGCGTGCGGCTCACAGGGATCGAAAACAACATCCTCCACCTGGCCGAGGTGGATATCCTCGATGGATCCCCGCTGCTCGATATCAAACCCTACGTGCCCGACTACGACGTGTATCCGGTCGGGCGGACCGGCTGGATCGGGGAACGCGGGCTGGATGTCGTGGCGGCCGACGCGCGCTTCGAGCAGCCATCCTGAGTTTCTCAGGAAATAAGCACCCGCCCGGATGCCGACGTTTCGTATCCCGGAACGCAGGCGAGCTCGCGGAGGAATTTTCCGGATTGGAGGATTTCGCACATCGCGCGGACCATGGGATTGTCCAGTTGGTCCCGGCGGATCACCAGGTCGAATGCCACCCGGGTGGTTGGAATAAAATGCAGCCCGAATGTCCGCGCCATGGAAGCGCACCCCAGCCCGACATCCCCGAACCCCATCGCAATTTGTCTCGCGCAGCCGGCGTGATTCCTCGCCACCGAATCATAGCCTTTGATCCTGCCTGCGGAGACTCCGCATTTCTTCACCATCGTGTCGAGTTCGAGGCGGCACCCCGATCCCTCCTCCCGGTTCACGAGGCGCAGCCGGGTGCCGGGGAGGGATTCGATCCCTTCAAACTTTAACTTCGCGGTTCGCCCGATCATCCAGCCCTGTTCCCAGTTGCTGAAACGCAGGACCGTGCAGGACTTTTGAAGACCGAGCTTCCGGATCGCCGCGAGATTGGCGTCCTCCGATTCCCCGCCAAAATGGATGCCCGCGACCTGGGCTTCGCCGCGTTTCAATCTTTGCAGGGCGCCGGCATTCCCGCAGGGAATCCAGACGCACCGGCCGCGTCGCGCTGCGCGGGTCGTTTCCTGCGCCAGCATCTCAAGCGCCGGGTCGCAACCCGCGACAAAAACATTTTGCGAGAGTTCGTGGAGAGCCGTGCGTGTGCGGGCTGTGATTCCGCCGCCGACCGTCGCGATCACTCCATCGCTTGGCGAAAATCCCGCTCCCATCCGGTCCGGATTGTCACTGGGATAGGGCACCCACCTTTCGTCGATCTTCGCCAGGTCCACCCGGATTCCTTCGGCCAACCCCTCAGCGCTGACATGAATGTCGGTTTCGGCCTCTTTGGCAAAAAGGGATTCGACATCGATGCCGAGGGTTTGCGCGATCCTCACGGCTGTGTCCACGCGTGGCAGCGCTCCGCCCGTTTCGATCTGAAACAAGGCCTGCCGACTGATCTGCGCCGCCCGGGCAAGCTCCGACTGCGAAAGGCCCCTGTCGGCCCTCGCCGCCGCAACGCGGGCTCCGGGTTTTTTTTCCGCGCCACCCGATGCCGTGCCGGAAACGTCAATTAAACTTAATACATGGCGTGAGTCTTGCTTGTCAGTCTTTCGTGTCACAAAAACCATTATTTCACGCCGGGATGTGCCGCGCAACCCTGATTGCGGCGGTGGCATCGTTCACCATTGGCGCAGCTTCCGCACAGGTCATTTGGACGGGCCACCCCACGGCGGATGCCTTTGTCAAAGCCAACAACCCAACCAGCAACTATGGGGCCGCCGGGGCTTTGATGGTTGCGGGAAGCGCCTCGGGGAGTGGCGTCTTCGAGACATTGGTGAAGTTCAACCTCGCCGCCGCCAAGGCGCAATTCGACACGCAGTATGGGGCGGGGAACTGGACGATCACCGGCGCGACCCTCCGGCTCGCCGGAAACGTAGCGACTCAGGGCGGCACATCGTCGAATTTTCCGGCGGTCAGTGGCGGAGGTTTCGGCATCACATGGCTTGCCAACGACACGTGGACCGAGGGAACGGGGACGCCGAGCGTGCCGACATCCACCGGCGTGACCTATTCCGCTCTCTCCATTTTGACGGGATCGAGCGATGAGTCCCTCGGATCATTTACCTACACGCCACCCGGGAACAATGTGCAACTCACCTGGACACTTCCGGTGTTCTCTTCCGGATTTTCGGCGGACCTTGCCGCTGGAGGCGATGTCAGCCTGCTGTTCGCTCCGGGCGACACCACCGTTTCCTACCTCTTCAACTCGCGAAGCTATGGCACTTCCGCAAACTGGCCGCTGCTGAGTGTTACCGCGGTTCCCGAGCCCTCTGCTGCGGCGCTGCTCCTTGTTGCGGCGGGGATTTCCGGCTGGGTTTCCAGGCGGAGAACAACACCATGAACCTTATCGGAGGATTCAGCCTGCTGGAGATGCTTTCCGTCCTTGCGGTGACAGGAATCCTCGCGACCATGGTGACCGCAAATGTGGGCAGGGGATTGGAGAAAGCGGACACCGCAAAGTGTTGCGGCAACCTCCGCGAGTGGGGGATGGCGCTGCAAAACTACATGCAGGACAGCGGGGGATTTCTGCCGCGCCGCGGGCAGGGGGTCCAGCCGGTGTCGCTGGTGAGCAGGCCGGAAGATTGGTTTAACAGCCTCTCTCCCTATCTGGAAATGCCAGCCTACAACGATCTTTATCTGGCGGGCAAGGCGCCGAAGCCCGGAGACCGCAGCGTTTTCGTGTGCCCTGCGGCAAAGGTGACGAACACCTACACGCATTTCATTACTTACGGGATGAACATGTATCTTTCACGCTGGGACCAGAGCGAGCCGAGCCGGATCGTCCAGTTGCCGTCGCCCTCGACGCTGGCGTTCATGGCCGACTCGCCCGGCGGCTACGCCTCGACGGTTCCCTCGTCCGGCGGGTATTCGGTGATGGCGAGGCATGGCGGATGCGCGAATGTTGTTTTTGTGGACGGCCATGTGGGCGCGTTTGCGGGCGACTATCTCGGATGCGGCAAAGGCGACAACACCCAGCCCGACGTGCACTGGCAGACCGGAATCGCGGGCGACACCTGGAAACCAACTCCCTGAGCCATGCGCCGTCTATCCGTTTTTTTGCTGCTCGTTTTGTTGCCGGCCGCCTGCAAGCGGGCCACCGTGGAACCGAAGACCGTCCGGGTGGCGGTCATTGGTGGGATGGTGATGACCGGGATGTGGGAGAAACTTTCCGCGCAGTTCGAGAAAGACACGGGGCTGAAGATCGAAGTGGCGGTCTGCGGGAACAAGGAGGTGATCGGGCCGGCGTTTCGCGAAGGCGTGGCCGACGTGTTGACGATGCATTCGAGCGATCTGGCCACGGAACTGGTGGCGTCCGGTTACGCGCGGAATTTGCACCCCTGGGCGCGGAACGAGATCGTCATCCTCGCGCCGCCCGGCGACCCGGCGGGGATCATGGGCTGGAAAGACGGGGCGGCTGCGCTGCGGAAAATCGCGGAGACGAAAAGCCATTTTGTGGATGCCAAGGGTGCCGGCAAGCGGATTGTTTCCGAGAAGCTCTGGAGCAAGGCCGGCATCCGGCCGACCGGAGACTGGCTGCTCCCCGATCGGAGTGCGACCCCGCAGGAACTGCTCGCGTTTTGCGAAAGCAACAACGCCTACGTCCTCACCGGACGGATCCCCGTGCTCTTCGGAAAGCTTCCCAAAGGCGGCATGCAGATCGCGGTCGAGGGGGATCCCGACATGCAGCGCCCCTACGTTGTCATCGAGGCGGATCCTTCAAAATTCCCTTCCGCCCGGAGCGGGGGCGCGCGCATTTTGAGCGATTATTTGACCGGTCCCCGCGGCCAGCAGTTCCTCCGCAACTACGCCCTCAGCCAGCCGGATGGGGTGCCGCTCTTTTTCCCGATCACCGCACCATGAAAAAACCCCTCATCCTTCTTGCCGCATTCGTATTGATTTCTGCCGCTTCAGTTACCCGGGCCGGGACCCTGACAGTTGCCGCTGCGGCGGATATGAAATTTGCCCTGGAGGATTGTTCGACGGTCTTCCGGAAAGACAATCCGGGTATTGAGGTGAAGGTGAGCTACGGATCGTCGGGGAACTTCTGCACGCAGATCGAGAACGGCGCGCCGTTCGACCTGTTTCTCTCCGCCGACAAAAAGTATCCCGAGAAGCTGGTCGCGGGCGGACACGCGGCCGCGGATTCGCTATTTCCCTACGCGGTCGGTCGGCTGGTCGTCTGGGTGCCGAAGGATTCTCCAATCGATGTCGCCAAGCTCGGAGTCGCGTCACTGAAAGATCCTGCCGCCAGGAAGGTGGCCATCGCGAATCCCGAGCACGCACCATACGGCGAAGCCGCCGTGGCCGCGATGAAATCGCTCGGAGTCTATGACGACGTGAAAGAAAAATTGGTCCTCGGGGACAACATCGCGCAGACCGCGCAGTTTGTGGAGTCTGGCGCGGCCGACATCGGGATCATCGCCCTCTCGTTGGCCGTCGCACCCGTGATGGCCGACAAGGGCCGGTATTGGGAAGTGCCCTCGAGCGCCTTTCCCAAGATGGTGCAGGCGGGAGTCATCACCAGCCAGGCCGCCAACCCGGAGGACGCCCGGAAACTTGAGGACTTCTTGAAATCACCGGCAGGAAATGAAATCCTGAAAAAGTTCGGCTTCATCCTCGGTGGGATGTGAGGATCCGGGCAGGAACATCAACCCGTTAACAACCTAAATAACCATATGAAAATCAGCGCGAAAAACACCCTGAAGGGAACCATCAAAAGCATCACGATGGGACCGGTCAGCGCGGAGATCGACATCGAACTCCCCGGCGGCACCCTGATCACCTCGGTCATCACACACAGTTCCGCCGAAAGCCTCGGCCTGAAGGTGGGGTCCCCGGCCTATGCCATCATCAAGGCGAGCAACGTGATCGTCGGGGTCGATTAAGGCATTGTTTGACTGGCAGGCGATCCGTCTGACGTTTTTGCTTGCGGCGACGACCGCGGCAATTCTGATTGCAGTCGGCCTGCCCGTGGCATGGTGGCTGGCCTCGACCCGTTCGCGTGGGCGGGGATGGGTCGAAGCGGTTGTCGCTCTTCCGCTCGTCCTGCCTCCCACCGTGATCGGATTTTATTTGCTCGTTCTGCTCGGGCCGCGCGGGCCGGTCGGCATGGCCATCGAATCCGTATTGGGGCTGCGCTTGGTTTTTTCGTTTTCTGGAATCGTGGTCGCGTCGGTTCTTTACAGCATGCCCTTTGCCGTGCAGCCGTTCACGGCGGGATTCCGGGCCGTGGACCGGCGGTTGATCGAGGCGTCGTGGTGCCTCGGAGTTTCCCGGCTGTCCACATTTTTCCGGATCATCCTCCCGCTTTCCTGGCCCGGATTGATGGCGGGAATCGTTCTGAGCTTTTCGCACACGGTCGGGGAATTCGGGGTGATCCTCATGGTCGGCGGCAACATTCCCGGCGCGACGCGCACGATTTCTGTTTCGATCTACGACTCGGTCCAGGCGATGGACTACTCTGCGGCGGGATGGACCGCCGGGCTCCTCCTCGTCTTTTCGTTCCTTGTTCTGAGCGCGATGTATTCGCTGCAAACCCGCACCCGGACACCGGTATGGCCGAAAGCCTCCTGATCGATTTTTCTCTCCGGTATCCCGGCGGCCCGCTAGTTTGTGTGGACGAGCTGCGGATGGCTGCGGATGGCTGCAAAGTCGCTGTCCTTTTCGGCGCGTCCGGCTCTGGAAAAACGACGGTGCTCCGCGTGCTTGCCGGGCTGACCCGCCCTGACAGCGGACGCGTGACGTTCCATGGCGAAACCTGGTTTGACAATGGGCACTGCCTGCCTCCGCAGGAACGGAACATCGGATTTGTCTCGCAGGACTACGCGCTCTTCCCGCATCTGACGGTTTCCCAAAATGTCGCCTACGGTCTGGGCCGCCTGTCGCGGGGCGAACGGGATGTTCGCGTGAGGGATTCGCTCGCATGGCTAGGCCTGGACGAATTCGCGGGGCGCCGCCCGGCGGAAATCTCGGGAGGCCAGCAGCAGCGCGTCGCCCTCGCCCGTGCGGTGGCCCGTCGCCCCCGCTTGCTTTTGCTCGACGAACCGCTCTCCGCGCTCGATGCGCCGACACGCCGGCACCTCCGCGGCGAGTTGCATGCCTTGCTCGAACGCGCCGGGATTCCCAGCATCGTCGTGACGCACGATCCCGCCGAGGCGCTCGCGTTGGCGGACGAGATCGTCCTCATGCACGACGGGAGGGTTCTCCAGACTGGAAAACCGTCCGACGTCTTCAACCATCCGTCCAGCGTCGAGGCCGCGCAGATCTTAGGGGTTGATACGGTGGTGGATGGCATTGTCGAATCCCAGGACGGGGTGCTGGTGACAGTGAATGCCGGAGGAGTCCGTCTCACCGCCGTCTGCCATGAGCCTCTTCCCGCCGGATGCGCCGCTGCGGTCTGCATCCGCGCAGAAGATGTCGTGCTGGCACCTCCCCGCACGGTGGTCGGCAGCGCCCGCAACCGGCTCGAGGGAACCGTGATCGGGGCTGTGGAGGAAGCCGGCCTGGTCCGCATCGCCCTCGACTGCGGGTTCTTCCTCCGCGCGACACTCACCCGGCAAAGTTGCGAGGAACTCGACATCAGGGCCGGCACTCCTATAGAAGCGATGATCAAGGCACCGAACGTCCACCTTATCCCGCGGATTTTCATTCCATGACTGCAACTCTCATTCAAATCCTCATCCTTGGCTTTGTCCAAGGGGCTGCCGAATTGCTTCCCGTATCCAGTTCGGCCCACGTCATTGTGGCGGAAAAACTCCTGGGGCTCGACCCGGCTTCCCCGGAAATGACATTCCTTCTCGTCATGCTTCACACGGGGACGATGTTCGCCGTGATCGCCTATTTCTGGAATTCTTGGAGGGAAAATTTCTTCGGTTCGGCAGAAAAGCTCGGGGCCACCGCCGTGAATGTGGTTATCGCCACCGTGGTGACAGGCGTGGTCGGGCTCGCCTTGCAGTATCTCATCGAGAAAGTCTTCCTCAGGCACGATGGAACCAAGGCCGAAGTGGAAATGCTCTTCGGGCAACTTCCCCTCATTGCGGCAGCCCTTGCCTTGGCCGGCGGACTCATTATTGTTTCGGGAATCCGTGATGACAGGCGACGCGCGCAGGGATCACTTTCCCCCGTCAAGTCCGCGTGGATCGGTGCCGTGCAGGGATTGTGCCTGCCGTTCCGAGGGTTCTCCCGCTCCGGGGCCACGATCTCCACCGGATTGCTCGCAGGCATCGCGCGCCGCAAGTGCGAAGAATTCAGTTTCGCGCTGGCAGTCGTCCTCACGCCCCCGATCATCGCCAAGGAATTTCTCCGTTTGCTCAAATCCCGTTCGGGTAGCGCTCCCCATTTCCAAGTGGCGCAGATGATCCTTCCGGGTGTTTTTGGAATGCTCTGCAGCTTTGTCGCGGGTCTTCTGGCCCTCTGGCTCCTTTCCCGATGGTTGGAACAGGGCCGATGGAAGTTCTTTGGATTCTACTGTCTTGCGTTCGCTCTTGTCGTGCTCGTCATTTCCCAAATCGGATTTTGATGGGCCGGACCCTGCAAGTTTGCTGACAGCTTCTTCCATATCCCGGCTTGGCCCTGTCGGAGCCGGGTTTACGGTTTGGTTATGTGCAACCTGAGCCTCTGGATGTGCAGGGCTCTCTGAAAAACTGCCTTGCAGTCCGGTCCAGCCGGAGCGTTGAGCGGTATCGACGTCCATTTTGATATCCGGACCGCACGGCCCGAATATAAACTTCCCGACCCCGATAGAACGCCAGCCCGTCGCGAAAAACTCCGTGGGGGGTAATTTTTCGTGATTTTTCCCGTTGACAGGCTTGCCGGCAATTTGCGACATATGAACGTTTCAACAGATATTAACATGTTAAACAATGTGTGCCAACAGACCAAAGAGACGCTGGAAAAGAACGACGCGGTCTGTTTGCGTGTGCTCAGCCTGCTTCAGCTCCTGTCCTGCAAGAGCAGGTTTCACATTATTTGTCTCCTTTTACGGGGGGAGTTTTCAGTCAATGAGATTGTTCAGGTGGTGCGCGATGGGCAATGTTCTAATGTGTCCCAGCAGTTGAAGGCATTAACGCTGGCAGGAATTACGGAAGGGCGCCGAGTTAAGCGGCAGGTCTTTTACCGATTGAAGGACGAGCGGGTGAGAGCCTTGATGTATTTTTTGCAGAAGGAGTTTCTGCCGGAAGAAACCAGGCAGGAACTTTTGCCAACGGGGCAAAGCGGGAGAAGCGCTTCGGGAGGGGGCCGTTCCCGTTTGGTGGAAGTGACGCGTCGTGGCCGGCCATTGGTAAAGCCGGGAAGGAAACGGCCGGCCGGGAGAGCAGTTTCGTAAAGCCAAGGCAGAGGAGATTTATGTTCAGCAACTTTTTTCAGAGTGGAGGTAAAGAAGCAAAAGGAGGCCAGAATAGCGGCATCCGGAAGCCCGGCGGGGAGAATGTCCGCACGAGGATTGGCATCGGGATGACAGTATTTCTTTTGGTGACTCTGGGGGCCTGCCAACGGCGGGCACATGAGCAGAAAGGAGGTGCGCCGAAACCTGAGAATCCCTTGGCTGCACGGGTGCTTCCGCACCTCGACCACAGCGCCTTTTTTAAGAACCCGATTCCGTCCCCACAGACCGTCACAAAGGAATGCCTGAAATGTCATCCTCAAAGTGCCAGTGAGCTGATGAAAACCGCGCATTGGACGTGGCTGAGTGGAGATGTCACTCGCAACGGGAAGATTATTCCGCTTGGGAAGAAGAATCAGATGAACAACTTTTGCATCAGCATCATCGGGAACTGGTCTTCCTGCACGATCTGCCATGCCGGATACGGCTGGGGCGATGCGAGCTTTGATTTTTCAAAACAGGAGAACGTGGACTGCCTGGTTTGTCACGATGGTTCGGGCACGTATTCCAAAACCAAGCTGGGGATGCCCGGCAAAAACGTTGACCTGAAAGTTGTGGCCGGGAGTGTGAGGCGACCGAACCGCGACAACTGCGGCATTTGCCACTTTAACGGCGGCGGCGGTATGGGGGTCAAGCACGGGGATCTGGACGATTCCCTGCTAAACGC
>Ga0118677_10003680_pt1 | contig 28749 bp, 21 predicted proteins | sample AliMusrvi5mmetaG_FD_86154 | JGI IMG/M metagenome (GOLD analysis project Ga0118677, IMG submission 86154) | reverse complement strand
GGAATTACTGATATATCTTTTGTCGTATTTCCATAATTAACAACACTTCCAGCTGTACTGAAATCATATCCTTTGGCGGCTATAAAATCGCCTGAAATATTTAATACGCCTGTACTGCCCAAAATTAATTTGCCGGAAATATTTAATAAAGAATTCTGATCAATATTAAGAATGCCATTAATTGTAATATCATTACAAAGACCAGTGATATTACTCAAATTTACATTGGTCTCACTACCGATAATCACATTATTACATTGTGAAGGGATTATACCTGAAGACCAAAGAGTAGAATTATTCCAGTCTCCACTGTTTTTTGTAAGAACATTATTCCCTGTATAAACAATTACTTGTGAAGTATTAGAACATGCAGCAACATTATATCCGGTAACAAAATATATAGTGGTAATAGTCGGATTGACAGTAAATGTAGCTGTAGCAGCACCTGTACTCCATATATATGAAGTTCCACCACTTGCACTTAAAGTTGCATTTGCACCCGGGCACGTTTGTTGATCTTTTCCTGCGCTAATTGTAGGAACAGGATTTACTGTAAGCATTGCATTTCCATCACTTGTGATAGTATTATTCATTGAACAACTTTTAACTATACAGCGAAATTTTTTACCATTAAAAGTTGTATCAGCATTAGTAATTGTCAACGTATTAGAGTTAGATGCTGAACCTATCGTAATGGCTGTTGTTCCATAGACTCCACCGTTGGAAAGGTTTGTCCATCCATTATTATAAACTTGCCACTGATAATCAATACTTGAATTTCCAGAAACTTTAATGGTAATATTAAAATTATTTGAACCTGAGCATGCCGCTGAAGGACTAGCAGGCTGTGTAGTAATAGCAACAGGGATGCACCCATCAATTTCATCAGCGCCAATATCAGTTGCTATGCCTGTTCCGGAATAACCTATTTCTCCAAAACGTGGTTGCCCATCAAAATCATCAGCAACTGGGATAGGAGAGGTTATGCGTATTCCGCCACTTTCACAGAGAGTGAGAGAACTGCTTAAAATATGAAGATCGTAAGGAGTTGTTGCAGTATTGACAAACACAGTATTTTCAGATATTGATGCTGCATCTCTTGAAGTTACTAAAGTTTTAAAATTAGCAATCGTTTGATAGGTTGCTGAACCATTATAAAATATTACGTTTCTAGCGCCAGGAGTTCCTGCGTAAAAGTTATTATTATTTGATGCTAAAGAATAATTTGTTAATGAAGTATTACTAAATCTTAGTGCAGCAGTATATCCACTGGTTGAACCAGGTGTTGAGAGATTTATTATAATATTATTAATAAGTGAAAGTGTTGCGGTTGTTACACTGTAAATGCCTGATGATCCAAATGTAGAGCCCGTTGAATTTGCATTTAAATATATTGTATTATAAAATATATTATTTGTAGTTCCTGCAGATAAACATATACCTGTTATTGCATTATTGTTATTTGAAGATGGTGCTTTAATATCTGAAATAAAATTATTATAAAAATTATTTGTAGTGCCGCCATTTACATAATAGCCATAAGCAGAGGAATTCGTTCCTGCACTGGTTAAATTATAAATTCTATTTTTGTAAGTTGAGTTTGTTGTTCCACCTGCAACATATACTCCATACACTGTGTTGTTCGTGCCACTTGTTATACTTAAAGAATTAATGTTATTGCTATAAGCATTCATTCCAGTGCCACCACCAAGATAAATACCATACAATGTTGAACTACCGCCAACAGTAATATTATTAATCGTATTATTGTATGTGTTAACATATAACGAATTATTACCAATAAATAAACCATACATCAATGTTGAAGTAGCTGAAATATTACTTACAATATTTCCATAAACCTGATTAGGCGAACTGCTTGTACCGCCAAAACCATTTAAATATATGCAGCTCATATTTGTTGAACCGCAGCTAACATTGCTGATCGTGTTGTTATAGACTGCCAATGTTGGATTTGCTGCACCATTAATATTATAGATGCCATAAAAAGTGCCGGTATTAGAGCTATTTATATTTATGTTTGAAAAATTATTTCCTGATATATCAATGTTTACAGTACTTGGAGAATTGCTTTGATCACTATAACAAAAAAATTGACCAATGCCGCCAGCTGTTCGAGTACATGCTGTAGTGATATAATTACCTTGAACAGTTTTTGTCGCATTTGCAGGAGTTGCATTAGTATTAGCTATCAAACAAATGTTTCCTATTGTTTTAAGACTAAGATTATTGAAATTATTAGTATTGATTGTACTATTCAGTGGAGTACCATTCACCCAAATACAAGTAAGCACACCTGTACCGCCTGTGGTTCCTGTAAAATTTATTCCGCTGATAGTATTAGAACTTATTGACAACGTTGAAGAAGTACCGGCACTGTTGCATTTTAATATATTTACAGCTCCTGAAGCATTTGTAGCAGATAGTATCGCTGAATTTATAGTATTGTTATTAATATTTATAGTAGTTGTAACAGTTCCTGAATTTAAAATTCCGTTGTATTCACCAGTGCCGGCAAGCGTATTAGCTGTAAGAATATTATTGTTAATATTTAAACTGGCTGCGGCATAATCATTTGCAATACCAGTAAAATTAGATGCCGTGGAGCCAAAAGATGAACAGTTTTGAATTGTATTGCCTAAAATAGAAATATTTCCTGTTGCAGTATTATCAATCCCTGACACATGCGTGATTCCAGTTGTTACGCCATTAATACCGATTGAAATGGAATTGACGGTTGCGTCTCCAATGCTGTTTCCTGAGATTGTGTAGTTACCTAAATTACCATCAGTTCTAATGCCTGTGAAAGAATAGCCAATTGTAGCGCCACCATTGGTGCTGACTGAAGCAATATTATTATTCTGAATATTCATAGTACCTATGGTATATCCATAAATGGCATACATTGTAGTCGAGCCAGTAACCGATAATGAATTTACTGAATTATTATAAATATTTTCCAATGTGCCACCACCAATATTGATACCATACATGGTTGCCGCTCCAGTTGCAGAAATATTGCTTACTGTATTGCTATAGGCATTCACATATAAGGAATGATTACCAATATATAAACAATAGATTACTGTTGAAGCGGTAGAAATATTGTTAACAGTATTATTATACACCAGGTTTGGCGCAGTGCTTGTCCCTCCAAAACCATCAAGATAAATACAATTTACAAAACCTACACCTCCGGTGATATTGCTGACAGTATTATTATAAACTGAGAGTGAAGGATTATAGGTATTGTCATTGCTATATATTCCGCTGAAAGTACCGGCATAAGAGCTGCTTAATGTTATATTAGAAAAATTATTACCTGAAATAATATGTGTGACAGAACTAGGTGAACTGCCACCGTCACCATAGCAATAAATTGCATTTGAACCACCGGCAGGGAAAGAACATCCTGTAGTGATATAATTATTCTGAACAGTTTTACTTCCATTTGCAGGAGCTGTGTATTGGTTATCTATCAGATAAATTATACCTGTTGTGTTAAGATTGAGATTGTTAAAGTTATTAGAATTGATAGTTGAATTTAGTGGAGTTCCTGAATTATTAATGGCAATGAAAGTTCCCGTACCACCTGTTGATCCTGTAAAACTTATTCCACTAATTGTGTTTGAACTTATATTCAAAGAAGAACTTGTTCCTGCTTTGCTGTTATTTATAATCGTAACATTGCCTGAAGCTGTTGCAGCAGTAAGTGTGCCTGAATTTATAGCGTTAGCATTAATATTTATTGTAGATGTAACCGCTGCTGTATTTGATATTCCGGTATAAGCACCTGTCCCTGCAAGTGTATTTGCTGCTAAAGTATTATTGTTTAAATTTAAGCTTGCTGTAGCGCCAGTATTTAATATACCTGTGAAAATAGAAACTCCAGATCCAAAAGATGAGCAATTTTGAATTGTATTATTTGTTATAAATATTGTTCCGGTTGCAGAATTGTTTATTCCATATACATTTGTAATTGCGGTGGTAGTTCCATTACTCCCAATGGCAATAGAATTCGCAGTTGTATTGCCTATAATATTTCCTGAAATTGCATAGTTACATGTTAAGCCTGAAGTGTTGATACCCATGAATGTATATCCGATTGATGCAGCACCTCCTGTTGATATAGACCCAATATTATTATTTTGAATATTTAATGTACTATTAGAATTTGAATATATGCCTGCTATATATGATGCCGTAGTAGTGCTAGTAACGGTTATATTGCTTGTGCCACTTGTAGCTCCGATTATATTGCCAGTAATTGTACCAACATTAAATGAACCTCCGGATATATTAATGCCTGAAAATATACCTGGTGCATTGCTTAATCCGCTACCTGTTGTTATACTTATTCCACTGATGGTGTTATTTTGAACACTGCTTGCAGTTGTTGTTCCTGCATTTAAAGTCATGCAAGCTAAAGTAAATGCCTGTGCTCCGTTATTCATTTGCATTGTACCATTGCATAAATGACCGCTTCCTCCTAAATAATTTCCTGAAATATTATAATTATTTCCTGAATTACTAATATTTATCATACTATATGAAAATGCGCCGGTAGGAACAATTGTAGTCGTTTCATAAATACTATTTCCTGTAATTGTCCAGTTTGAATTAAAACCATTAATACAAATTCCATTGGAACTTATATTTGATGAAAAGAAATCATAGATATTATTATTAGATATAATGTTTCCACTGTTCTCAAGCCCTGATGTACCTTGTGAATAGATTGCATTTGTTGGTCTTGATCCGGAATTAGTTATATTACAGTGATCAATTGTGTTATTATTATTTCCAGTTGTTCCACCAAAAGTGAAAAATATAATTGCTCCGACTGTACCGGTATTAGAACCTTTGATATTACAATATTTTACTATATTTGATGATGCTCCATTTTCTAAATATAATGTTGATGAAGAAGTATTTGCTGTTCCAGTATTTGAAAATGTTAAGTCTGCTGTATTTCCTGTCTGGTTAACTCTTCCATCAATGGTAACATTATTGGCGCCATTAAGATCTACAAGCGAACTTCCTAAATTTCCTGATATAGAATATCCACTTCCAGTAGGATAAATTAAAATAGAAGTATAATTTGCACTCCCGTTACCACTGGCATTAAGCTTAGCATTTAATGTTTCTGTTGTACTGCCTAATATTTGCAGAGTGATTGCTCCTGTGAGAGTACCGGCATTTATGGCGTCAAATGCTGCTTTTAGTGTTTGGAAGTTATGACCATAGCCATCAGTAATCAATGGCTTCACTCCGATTGTTGTTTCTGCATTTATTTTTTGCGTATGTATTCCTATTGTAAAAAAAATAAGAATAAGTAAAATTTTGTTTTTCATCAATAGATATTTTTTGTTTTAGATAAATAATATTTTTAGTATTAAAAATAACTACCATATTTATGCCAACTAAATAATTAGATGTAAAATATTGCAAATCAATTAAATATAAACAATATTCAATTTCTATTTTCCCAAAAATGGAATTTGTATTCCAGAAAAAATTGGATGCAAACAAAACAGTAATTTAGAAAATAGAGCGCTTGCAGGAATACAGTGAGGATCAAAGTAAATATGGCAATCTTTATATTCTATGTAATTATAAAAAGTCCAAACATCCTAATTTTATGATAATCTTAATTTTGAATTGTAAAAATTCATTTAATATTTTAAAAAACTTTATCTTTGCAGTCTATTATTAAAATTAAATATCAAAATAAATTTAAATTATGAGAATAGCTGTTTGTGGTGCTACCGGCTTGGTTGGCGGTGTAATGATGAAAGTTCTTGAAGAAAGAAATCTTCCGATTACAGAATTTTTACCTGTTGCTTCTGATAAATCAATAGGAAAAGAAGTTACATTTAAAGGAAAGACATATAAAGTCATTGGTATGAAAGAAGCAGTATCGTTGAAACCTGCTATTGCTTTGTTTTCTGCTGGTGGTAGCACTTCACTCGAATGGGCGCCTAAATTTGCTGAAGTTGGAACTATTGTTATTGATAACTCTTCAGCTTGGAGAATGGATCCGACAAAAAAATTAGTCGTTCCTGAAATCAATGCAAACACGCTTACAAAAGAAGATAAAATCATTGCAAACCCAAATTGCTCTACTATTCAGATGGTTGTCGCATTGAATTTATTACACAAAAAATATAAGATTGACAGACTCATCGTTTCTACTTATCAATCTGTTACTGGTACAGGGAAAAAAGCTGTTGACCAGATGATGAATGAACGTAAAGGAATTTACGATGGACCAATGGCGTATAAGTATCAAATTGATATGAACTGCATTCCACATATTGATGTTTTTCTTGAAAGTGGATACACAAAGGAAGAAATTAAGATGGTGAATGAAACCAAAAAAATTATGGGTGATGACAGTATTAGAGTAACTGCTACAACTGTTCGTGTTCCTGTGATGGGTGGACATTCTGAATCTGTGAATGTTGAATTTAAAAATGAATTTGACTTGGATGAAGTAAAGAAAATTATTTCTGAAACACCAGGTTGTATTCTCAAAGATGACGTTCAGAATTTTCAATATCCTATGCCTTTGATTGATGCACATAATAAAGATGAAGTATTTGTTGGTCGCTTACGTCGTGATGAAACCCAACCAAAAACTTTGAATATGTGGATTGTTGCTGACAATTTACGAAAAGGTGCTGCTACAAACGCTGTACAAATTGCACAATACTTGATTGCAAAAGGTTTAGTTTAATTGTGATAGCCTGATAGGCATTTGCTTTTTTATTCAACAAAATTATTCAATAAATATTTCATGGATATTTATTTTTACTATTTTCAGCAAAAGTTCTAATGATGAATTTTAAAGTTGAAAATATGATATATATTATAAAAAAGATAATCTTATAAAAAAGGAACTGATAATTTTTTTAACTTTGGTTCCTCTTAACTTCAATAGGAATAATATTCATGAGCGACCCGATAAAACACGAATGCGGTATTGCGCTACTGCGACTTTTAAAACCCCTTGAATATTACATCTCAAAATATGGGACATCTTTGTATGGACTGAATAAAATGTATTTGTTGATGGAAAAACAGCATAACCGTGGTCAGGATGGCGCTGGCGTTGCTGTTGTAAAATTTGATCTTCCACCCGGACATAAATATATAAATATTCAACGTTCGATTGCTGACAGCCCGATCAAGGATGTTTTCAATCATATTTATAAAAACGTTGAAAAAAATAGCATCAATCCAAAACAATTGGATGATCCTCTTTGGATGAAAACAAATATTGATTTTGCAGGAGAACTTTATCTTGGTCATTTGCGTTACGGAACGTTCGGAAAAAACAGTATTGACAGTTGTCATCCGTTTATGATTGAAAATAATTGGATGACCAAAACCTTACTGATTGCCGGAAATTTTAACATGACTAATGTTGAAGAGTTACTCCACCGGCTGATTGAACTTGGACAGCATCCAAAAGAAACATCTGATACAATTACTATTCTTGAAAAAATCGGACATTTTCTAAATGATGAAAATCAAAAACTTTTTGAAAAATATAAATCAAAAGGGAATAATAATAAAGAAATTTCAAATTTAATTGCTGCAAATATAAGTATTCAACATGTTCTTCAAAGGTCTTGTAAATATTGGGATGGCGGTTATGTTATTGCTGGTTTATTAGGTCATGGAGATTCTTTTGTGTTAAGAGATCCGGCTGGTATTCGTCCTGCCTACTATTATGCTGATGATGAAGTTGTGGTCGTTACATCAGAAAGACCACCGATACAGGCAGCGTTTAACACGTTATTCAGCGACATCAAAGAAATTCAACCTGGTCATGCTCTTATTATCAGAAAGAATGGAAAAGTGTCTGAAACTCTTTGCAAACAACCAACAGAAAAGAGAGCTTGCTCATTTGAAAGAATTTATTTTTCGAGAGGAAATGATAAGGAAATTTATAATGAACGTAAAAATCTTGGGAAATCATTAAGTAGATCAATATTAAAAGCGGTTGATTTTGATATTAAACATTCTGTTGTTTCATATATCCCAAATACCGCGTCAGCAGCCTTTTACGGATTAATAGAAGAATTAAATGTTTACTGTGATAAAATAAAAAAGGAGAAAATTTTACAACTTAGTCATCCAATAAATTCCAGTGAACTCAATGAAATTCTTTCTATACGTCCGAGGATGGAAAAGATTGCCGTAAAAGATGTTAAATTAAGAACATTTATTACTGATGATAATCAACGCAATGACCTTGTTAATCATGTATATGATATTACTTATGATACTGTCAGAAGAAAAGTTGACAATTTGATTGTGATTGATGATTCCATTGTTAGAGGAACTACCTTAAAACAAAGCATTATCAGTATATTGAGCCGACTCGAACCTAAAAAAATCATTATAGCATCTTCTGCTCCGCAAATTCGTTATCCTGATTGTTATGGCATTGATATGGCTAAACTATTTGATTTTATTGCGTTCAAAGCAGCTATTGCACTTCTTAAGGAAACTAAACAAGAACATATTATCAGTGAAGTTTATAAACTTTGTTTGGCACAACAAAATCTTCCGAAAGAAGAAGTGGTGAATCATGTGAAAAAAATATATGAACCTCTCTCAACAAAACAAATCACAAATAAAATATCTCAATTAGTTACTCCTGCAAATTTAAATTGTGAGGTTCAAATTATTTATCAAACAATAGAAGACCTTCACAAAGCTTGTCCAAACCACAAAGGCGACTGGTATTTTACAGGAAATTATCCTACGCCGGGTGGGAATAAAGTTGTCAATAAATCGTTTATTAATTTTATCGAAGAACGAAATGTTAGAGCATATAATTAATTTTTTATATCTTTAACACGTTTTTTGATTAAACATTAAAAAGTGAAAAATAATAAATTAATACTGATTTTTTTGATTCTTGTTTTTTCAAGTTCATTTTCCTACGGTCAGCGTTGGAAAAGACTTAGAAAGGAAATCTTGGGAGGTATTGTAACTTCTCAGTTTTTAGGTGATCTAGGCGGTAGTAAAAACGTTGGCGTTCACAATATTCGGGATTTAAATTTGAGAGCCATGAGATTAGGCGCTTGTGTCGGTTATTCATATAGATTAAATTATCATATTTCATTGCAAACAAAGATTATTTTTGCATATTTGCGTGGTGATGATAAATTTTCAAAAGAGCCTTACAGAAATAACCGAAATTTAAATTTTCGTAGTCCGGTCCTAGATTTTACAGCTCAATGCAATTATATTATTTTTAATAAAAAACGAGAAATTCATCGTTATAATATTAAAGGAATCGCCGCTAAAAATATTATAGATTATCATATTTATATTTTTACCGGAATTGGCGGATTTTGGTTTGATCCTTATGGCAAAGATTCAAGTAATAAGTGGCATCGCTTGAAACCATTGAGAACAGAAGGAGAAGGATTGGTGCCAACAAGAAAAGAATATTCAAATTATCAAGTTTGCATACCTGTGGGAATAGGAATAAAATTTGTTTTAAATCGTTTATATTCACTCGGTATAGAATATAGTTATCGTAAAACATTTACTGATTATATTGATGATTGCAGCACAACCTATTTTGATCCAAATGCGATCAGAAATGCAAATAATAAGAATGGCGATTTAGCTGTTTATATGGCTAATCCGTCTCCAACAAAGAATATTGATATACAAAACAGTCCCACCGGAATCGGAACTCAAACTACTGCTCCGGGAATGCAACGAGGCGATCCACGAAGTAAAGATGGATATATGTTTTTGATTGTTACTTTATATTATAAACTTCCTCGTAAAGGATTTTCTGCTCCGAAATTCTAAAAATAAGGTGAAATCTATTTTCGATAAAATATTTTTTTATATCGTTTTCTTATTGTTTGTTTCGTCTAATTGCTATGCACAGCATAATGAAATTGGCGCTTTCCTTGGTGGTGCTTATTATTTAGGGGATATTAATCCCGGGAAACAATTTTATAATTCTAAGCCAACTCTGGGATTGATTTTGAGACATAATTTTAATCCAAGAGTTTCAATAAGATTAAATGCTTTTGACGGAACAGTTGCTGCCAGTGATGCACAGACAAAAGTAAATGTTATTCGCAATCTTAGTTTCAGATCAAACGTAGCCGAATTATCCACACAAATTGAAATTAATTTTCTTCCTTATTTACCCGGGAAATCAGGATATACTTTTACACCTTATGTTTTTGGAGGTTTTGCTGTATTCAAGTTTAATCCTCAAGCCAATTATGAAGGTCAATGGTATGATCTCCAACCCATGCAAACGGAAGGAGAAAATACTCCATATCATAGAATCAGCATGGCAATTCCTTTTGGATTTGGATTTAAATTTAATATTGCAAAATCTGTATCTCTCAATCTGGAGTGGGGTTTGCGCAGAACATATACTGATTATCTGGATGATGTAAGCAAAACTTATGTTGATCCATCTACGTTTAATTCAGCAATTTCTGCTAATTTAGCCGACCGTTCTCCTGAAGTAGGAGAGCCAAATAATAAAATTAATTCACAAAGAGGGAATTCGAGAAATGATGACTGGTATTCGTTTTTCGGTGTAATGGTAATGTTTAAAATACATGATCCGAAAGCGGAATGTAGCGCATTCAATAAAGAAAATAAATATAAAAGGTATATTCGAATTTTGAATCTTAAGAAATTAAATTTTTTCAACCTGTTTTGATTTATATCTGTAAATGAGTTTTAAAGAAAAAATAAATCTGAATAATTTGCCCGAACATGTTGCTATCATTATGGATGGAAATGGAAGATGGGCAAAGCAGAAAGGCAAATCGAGAACTTACGGTCATAAACATGGGATTCCTCCAGTGAGAGAAGTTACAGAAGCCGCATCAGAACTGGGCATTAAATATTTAACGTTATATACATTTTCTACCGAGAACTGGAATCGTCCACAATTTGAAATCAATGCGCTGATGCAAATTCTCGTAACAACCATTAATTCTGAACTTAAAACACTAAATAAAAATAATATTCGTTTGAAGGCAATTGGCGACTTGAAAAGTTTGCCGGGAAAATGTTATAAAGATTTAATGAGCGCTATTGAGAAAACATCAAAGAATGATCGTATGACTCTTGTATTGGCTTTGGCATACGGTTCGCGATGGGAAATAATTAATGCAGTGCAACAAATCGGAGAAAAGATTAAAAATAATGAGTTGTCACCTGAAGATATAAACGCATCACTTTTTAGTTCATACCTTACAACTGAAGGAATTCCTGATCCTGAATTATTAATCAGAACCAGCGGAGAATATCGTATTAGCAATTTTTTATTGTGGCAAATTGCGTATGCGGAATTATTTTTTACTCAAAAATTTTGGCCGGATTTTAATAAAGAAGATTTCTATCAAGCTGTTTATGATTATCAATCGAGAGAAAGAAGATTTGGTATGACAAGCGAACAAAAAATTTAAAACATGAAAAAAACCATATCTGTTATCTACCTTTCTTTCATCTTTTTTTTATGCATAAAACAGGATATAATCTATGCACAAAACATCAATGAAATAGATTATGCAACCCCTGAAAAATATGAAATCGGCGGAATAAATATTTCAGGAATTCAATATCTTGATGCAAACGTAATTAAAATGGTTTCAGGGCTTGAAGTGGGGCAAAAGATAACTGTTCCAGGAGATGAAATTACGAAAGCTATCACCAACCTTTGGAAACAAGGGCTTTTTGAAAATATAAAAATTACAGTAGAAAAAATAATTGATAAAAATATTTTTTTAAATATATCGCTTAGTGAACGACCGCGTCTGTCAAGGATAAATTACACTGGTATTAAAAAAGGTGGAATAGATGATCTGAAAGAAAAAATAAATCTTTCAAAAGGAGATGTTGTTACCGAAAATGATATTCTCCGTATTACAACCAGTATAAAAAAACATTATGTTGAAAAAGGATTTCTTAATTCAGAAGTAAATCTTTATGTTAAAAAAGATACAACAGTAGCGAATAATGTAGTGCTGAACGTTGATATTAATAAAAATTCAAAAGTAAAAATTCAGAATATAAATATTCATGGATCTATTAAACTTAGTGAATCGAAGATTAAAAAGTCTATGCGAAACACAAAAGAAAAATTTATATTTGATCCATTAGCTAAGTTTGGTACTTATATAATAAAATTACCTGAAACAATTTATAAAGATCCTTCAATAAGCGGATTTCTTAAATACACCAAATCACATTTTAAAGAATCAGTAAGATTAAATATTTTTAAAGCATCAAAATTTTTAGAAGAAGATTACAAAAAAGATAAACAAAAAATCATTGAAACCTATAATGAACTCGGTTACCGCGATGCTCAGATTGTTTCGGATACGATTACAAAAAATAATTCAAAAACAATCAACATAGATATTTCTGTTACTGAAGGACGAAAATATTATTTAAGGAATATAAGTTGGGTAGGCAATACTAAGTACAACACAAAGGAACTAAACGATATTTTGAAATTAAAAAAAGGTGATGTTTACAATCAGAAAATTCTCGAACAAAACCTTTTTATGAATGTTGAATCCGGTGATGTGAGTTCTTTGTATCTTGACAATGGTTATCTTTTCTTTAATGTAACACCAGTTGAAGTGAATGTAGTTAATGATTCGATTGACCTTGAAATAAGGCTTTATGAGGGCAATCAGGCGGAAATAAACAGAGTGATGGTGAAAGGCAATACCAAAACAAACGATCATGTTATACTTCGAGAAATTCGTACCCGTCCGGGATCATTATTTAACCGGTCTGATATCATCCGAACACAGCGTGAATTGTCGCAATTAAAATATTTTGATCAGGAAAAATTATCTGTCAATCCTAAACCAAATCCTTCTGATGGCACAGTGGATATTGATTATGGTGTTGAAGAAATTTCTTCCGACCAGCTGGAAGTATCAGGTGGTTGGGGCGCTGGAAGTATCATTGGAACGTTAGGATTTTCATTTAATAATTTTTCGACACGTAATTTTTTCAAAAGAAAAGCTTGGAGACCTCTGCCATCAGGCGATGGACAAAAACTTTCTATCAGGGCGCAATCAAATGGCACCTATTACCAAGGATATAATGCATCATTTACAGAACCTTGGCTGGGTGGAAAAAAACCAACTGCACTCACGGTTTCCCTTTTCCATTCCTTGCAAAATTATAGTGGGAAAATATCTATTAATGGCGTTTCTGTAGGTATTGGTAGAAGACTAAAATGGCCTGATGACTTTTTTAATCTTTATCAAAGTGTCGGATATCAAAATTATAATCTGACGAATTATGCACTGACACCAAGCTTCCAAAATGGGCATTCAAATAATGTCAACTATTCAATTGTTTTATCAAGAAATTCATCAGGAGATAATTTTTATTATCCAACACATGGTTCTGATATTTCTCTTTCTCTACAATTAACTCCACCTTTTTCACTCTTTCGCAGTAACAATTATACTGATGAAACCGGACAGGAAAAATATAAATGGATTGAATTTCATAAATGGAAATTCAAATCAGCTTATTATACAAATATCATCATTCCTAAAATGGTGTTAAGTGTAAGAACTGGTTTTGGATTTATCGGATTATATAACAGAAACCTTGGGCTAGAACCCTTTGGTAGATTCTATTTGGGTGGTGATGGGTTGACTGGTTATTCACTTGATGACCGTGAAGTAATTGCGCTTAGAGGCTATGAAAATCAGGCGCTAACCCCAAGTAATAGTCAATATAACGGTGGAACAATATATAATAAATATACGATGGAATTTAGATATCCATTATCACTTAATCCGATGTCAACCATCTATGTTCTCGGATTTCTTGAAGCAGGAAATGCTTGGCTTAACTTTAAGACGTATAATCCTTATGATGTGAAACGATCAGCGGGTGTTGGGTTTAGAATTTTTCTGCCAATGTTCGGATTACTTGGCGTAGACTGGGGATATGGATTTGATATAGCTCCTGGCAAATCAGCTCCTAGCGGACCTCAATTTCACTTTTCAATTGGACAATCCATGGATTAATTTTTTTGCATGATTTTTGTATATAAAATTTAAAAACTTATAATACCGGAGGAAAAACTATGAAAAAAAACATTTTATTTACAGTTATATTTTTAATTGTTGGATTTGCGTCATTTGCTCAAAAATTCGGATATGTTGATTCAGAATATATCCTTGACAATATTCCTGAATACAAGACTGCTCAAGAAAAATTGGATGAATTTTCAGTGCAATGGCAAAAAGAAATTGAAGAAAAATTTGCCGAAATTGATAAGCTTTATAAAGCATTTCAGGCTGAATCCGTTTTACTTCCAGAAGATATAAAAAAGAAACGCGAAGATGAAATCATTCAAAAGGAAAAAGCTGTAAAAGACTTACAGAAACAAAGATTTGGCAAGGATGGTGATTTAGCTAAAAAAAGACAAGAATTAGTTAAACCTATACAAGATCGAGTTTACAATGCAATAGAAGAAATTGCCATTGCAGGCAACTATGCTGTAATATTTGATTCTTCCAGCAACTTGACCATGTTGTATGTTAACTCAAAAAATGATAAAAGCAATGAAGTGCTTGAAAAATTAGGATATGCACCTGGTAAAAACAATAAAACAAAGGTTGAGAAAAAATAAAGCTCTCTTTGATTCTCATGTTTTATTGTATAAATATTCTATCTTTGCCAAAATTTTGTAATAATCAATAAATTTATCTATAATATGAAAACCATTTCTAAATTAATTTTACTTTCTGTTTTTACAGGAATTATTTTCTTTTCTCAAGCACAAACTAAAATAAAACTCGGGAATATTGATTCAGGAGAACTTCTGAAAATGATGCCAGGCAGAGATTCTGCTGAAGCAAAAATGAAAGAATATGCAAAAACTTTAGAATCTCAATTTCAGGCAATGCAGACTGAATTAGAATCTAAATATAGTGATCTTGATGCCAATAAAGCTACAATGTCTGATTTGATCAAACAGATGAAGCAAAAAGAAATTGAAGATCTTTCAAAAAGAATTCAGGAGTTTCAACAATCGGCGCAAGAAGATGTTCAGAAAAAAGAACAAGAACTTTTACAACCTATCATAGCTAAAGCAAAGAAAGCTATTGAAGATGTGGCTAAAGAAAACGGATACACATATATTTTTGATAGAAGCACTCAAGTGTTGCTTTATTTTGATGCAAGTGAAGATATTCTTGCTCTGGTAAAAAAGAAATTAGGACTGAAATAAATCTTTAAAAAAGCAATCTGAAAAGGTTGCTTTTTTTATATCATCTTTTTTGGATCAACCCATTTTGTAAAATCTTCATCTGTCACCAAACCTAAATCTATAGCAGCTTTCCGAAGAGTTATATCTTCTTCATACGCTTTCTTTGCAATCTTCGCAGCGTTTTCATAACCGATTGAAGAATTTAGAGATGTTACAAGCATCAATGATTCTTCAAGATTTTTTTGAATATTTTTAAGGTTTGGTTTGATTCCTGAAACACAATTTTCATTGAAAGATGCACATGCATCGCCCAGTAATCGTGCTGAATTTAAGAAATTATAAATAATCATTGGTTTGAAAACATTCAACTGAAATTGTCCATTCATTCCTCCAACACTGATGGCAAGATCATTTCCAATCACCTGAGCGCAAACCATTGTCATTGCTTCGCATTGAGTAGGATTTACTTTTCCTGGCATTATAGATGAGCCCGGTTCATTGGATGGCAATATGATTTCTCCAATACCACATCTAGGTCCAGATGCAAGCAATCGAATATCATTTGCAATTTTCATTAAGCTGACAGCAACTGTTTTTAATGCTCCTGAGCCTTCAACAAACGCATCTTTGGCAGCTAATGCTTCAAATTTATTTGGCGCTGTTTTGAATGAAAGTCCTGTTAATTCAGCAATTTGTTTTGCAACCAATTCGGAAAATCCTTTGGGTGTATTTAATCCTGTGCCAACAGCAGTTCCGCCTAATGCCAGTTCTGACAAATGTTCTAAAGAATGTTCAATTGTTTTTATTCCATGTTCCAGTTGTGAAACATAAGCAGAAAATTCTTGTCCAAGTGTAAGCGGCACAGCATCCATCAAATGAGTTCTTCCAATTTTAACTATATCTTTAAACTCTTCAGATTTATTTAGAAATGTATTTTTTAATTCTTTTATTTTAGGAATAGTCAATTCGACAATCATCTTGTAAGCCGCAATACTCATAGCTGTCGGGAACGTATCATTCGATGATTGCGATTTATTTACATCATCATTCGGATGAATTATTTTTATTGAATCTTCTAAATTCCCGCCATTAATAACGTGCGCACGGTTGGCAATCACTTCATTCACATTCATGTTTGTCTGCGTGCCAGAGCCTGTTTGCCACACCACAAGAGGAAAATGTTCATCCAATTTTCCTGAAAGTATTTCATCACAAACTTGACAAATCAAATCAGCTTTTTCTTTTGAAAGAACACCAACCGCTGAATTGGTGAGAGCTGCAGCTTTTTTAAGTATTGCAAAAGATTGAATCAATTCCAAAGGCATTTTTTGTCCACCAATTTTAAAATTTTCAAGTGAACGTTGAGTTTGCGCTCCCCAGTATTTATCAGCAGGAACAGCCACATCACCTAATGTATCTTTTTCAATTCTTGTTTTCATTAATTTTTGTTTTTAATATAAAATCATGAATGTTTTCAATGGGTCTGCCGATGACAGCTTTGTATTCTTTTTCAATAATTGGTCGCTGCATCAGAATCGGATATTCCAAAATAATTTTTATCCATTCTTCATCTGTAAAATTTTTCCCTTTAAATTTTTCTTTGAAAATAATTTCATTTTCACGAATAATTTCTCTGGGTTTCATATTCAACTTTACAAGAAGTTTTTTTAGTTCGCTGGATGAAAGCGGTTTTTTCAAATAGTCCACAATAGTCGGTTCAAATCCTTTTTCCTTCAGTAAAGACAGGCTTTGTGAACATATCTTACATCGTGGATTATAATATATTTTTAACATAGAAATAAAATTTTAAAATCGTTCGAAGAGAAATTTATTTTCCTCCACTGCCAAATTGAACTAGAAATGCCTTAATAAAATTATCAATATCACCATCCATGACCGCTTGAACATTAGACGTTTCAACACTTGTACGAGTATCTTTCACCATTTTATAAGGATGCATCACATAACTGCGAATCTGTGATCCCCACTCTATCTTCATTTTAGAACTTTCAGCAACCAATGCAGCTTCCTTCTTTTTTCTAAGTTCCATTTCATACAATTGGGACTTGAGCATTTTCAAAGCTTTTTCACGATTCTGAAGTTGTGAGCGTGTTTCCTGACATTCGATGATAATGCCTGTTGGTGCATGTCTCAAACGTACTGCTGTTTCAACTTTATTCACATTCTGACCGCCTGGACCACTAGAACGAAAGGTATCCCAGGAAATATCTGCCGGATTAATATCAATTTCAATATTTTCATCAATCATCGGATAAGCATACACTGAAGCAAAAGATGTATGACGTTTATTCGCTGAATCAAATGGAGACAGTCGTACCAAGCGATGCACGCCATTTTCACTTTTCAAATATCCATACGCATGATCGCCTTCAAATTCGATGGAAACAGATTTAATTCCTGCCACGTCACCATCAATAGTATCCAAAATTTTCACATTGTAATTATGTCTTTCTCCCCAACGGAGATACATGCGCATCAACATGGAAGCCCAATCCTGACTTTCCGTTCCGCCGGCGCCTGCATTAATATTCACGATTGCGCCAAGAATGTCTTCTTCAGCGCCAAGCATTTTTTTAAATTCAAGCGTTTCAATTTCGTTGATTACAACTTCATACTGATGCTGGAGTTCTTCTTCTGTTGCTTGTTTTTCTTTGTAATAATCATACACCACTTGCAGGTCATCCCAGCAATTGGCAACATGTGCAAAGGCATCCGTCCAGTTTTTTTTGTATTTAATTTGCTTTAAAAGCACTCTTGCTTTTTGATTATCATTCCAAAAAGCGGAGTCATTGGTAAGAGCTTCTTCTTCTTTTATTTCGGCAAGTTTTTTGTCGATGTCAAAGAAACCTCCTCAGTGCGTCAACACGTTTCTCTATTGATTTGAGTTCTTCGTTTGAGATCATAAGATATAAAAATTAGAAAAACAAAATTATGAAATTTCAACATCATTTAGTCAAATTAGTTATTGATTTATTTTCTACTTTTATAAATCAAAATGAAAAAGGAATCAGCTTATATTATTGACAATGCGCAATCTTTTATTTTAAAGATGCTTACGTGGGCAAACGATTTTAAACGAATCTGTTTTCTGAACAACAATTTTTACGATAAGGATAAATACATTTCGTATGATTGCATACTTGCTGTTGGAAAAACAGATGAAATAATCATTTCAGAAAAAAATAATACTCCTCATGATTCTTTTGAAGTACTTAAAAATTTTCACAAGAAAAGTAAAACATGGCTTTTTGGCTTTCTGAGCTATGATTTGAAGAATGAGTTGGAAAATCTTACGTCATCTAATTTTGATGGAATTCAAATGCCGAATATGCATTTCTTTATTCCAGAATATATTTTATTATTTAAAAATAATCAGATAAAAATTATTTCTTCGAAAAAAACTCCTGAAATAATTTTCAAAGAGATTTTAAATACGAAAGAAAAATTATTTCATCCCGAAGTTATAAATAAGAAAATTGAGCGAAGATTAAGCAAAAGAAAATATCTTGCATCCGTTGAAAACATTATAAAACACATTCATCATGGAGATATTTATGAAATGAATTTTTGCCAAGAATTCTTCATTGAAAACGCTGAAATTGATCCATTGAATCTTTATCTTGGATTGAATGATGCTTCACCTTCGCCTTTTTCTTGTTATTATAGATTTGATGATAAATATCTTTTATGCGCAAGTCCTGAAAGATTTTTGAAAAAAGAAAAAAGAAAAATTATTTCGCAACCAATCAAAGGCACTATCAGAAGGGGAAAAGACGAAGTTGAAGATAAATTATTAAAAGAACTTTTATTGTCAAATGAAAAAGAGCAATCTGAAAATGTAATGATTGCCGACTTGGTTCGAAATGATTTATCAAAAACTGCACTCCCTGAAACAGTCCACATTGAGGAGCTTTTTGGGATATATTCATTTCGACAAGTACATCAAATGATAACAACAATTTCTTCTCAAATGAGAAATGATGTTTCGTTTACTGATGTGCTTAAACATGCATTTCCCATGGGTTCTATGACTGGCGCACCTAAAGTGAAAGCGATGGAATTGATTGAAGAATATGAAAATACAAAACGAGGTTTGTATTCAGGAAGCGTTGGCTACATCACGCCTGATGAAGATTTTGATTTTAATGTGGTCATTCGAAGTATACTTTATCATGCAGAGAATAAATATCTGTCATTCATGGCAGGCAGCGCCATTACAGCAAACTCAATAGCAGAAAAGGAATACGAAGAATGTCTGTTGAAAGTGAAAGCGATTGCCGAATTGTTTGCCACTGATTTTGATTAAATTTTTAAAAAAAGAATATAGAATTCAGAATCCAGAAGTAAGAATAAATTGAACACAATTTTTTGTAAGAAAAATTTAAATCTATTTCTCTTTTGTCATTAGTTTTGTAAAGATTTAAAATTAAAGTTTGATATTCAAAATTCTGAATTCTGTATACTTAAAAATACAGAACATGAATAAAGATTAATTTATTAAAAGTGAAAAATACTTTTTCAAGATCGTTCAGAAACTTTATAGAAAAAGAAAATCTTTTTCTTCGTTCTGATGCAATTCTACTGGCTGTGAGCGGTGGACTAGATTCTGCAACGATGTGTCATTTATTTTATCTTGCAAAATTTAAGTTTGCCATTGCGCATTGCAATTTTCATCTCCGTGGCAAGGATTCGGATAAGGATAATCTTTTCGTTCAACAATTAGCAGAAAAATATAAAGTTCCATTTTTTAGTAAAGATTTCGATACTACCGGTTATGCAACACACAAAGGCATTTCCATTGAAATGGCTGCACGCGAACAGCGATACCAATGGTTTGGTGAATTATTAGAAAAAGAACATTACAAATACATTGCAACAGCTCATCATCTGGATGATAATATAGAAACCGTTTTCCTAAATCTTTTGCGTGGCACGGGCTTCGCAGGTTTGCATGGCATTCTTCCCAAACAACAAAACATCATCAGACCATTATTGTTCGCTTCGAGAGATGAAATTGAACAATATTCTAAAACTGAAAAATTAACGCATCAAAAGGATACTACAAACGATTCCAATCTCTATCGCAGAAATTTTATTAGACATGAAATCATTCCTGTTTTCAAAAAGATAAATCCGGCATTTGCCAAGACAATGCGGGCAAACATTGAACGATTCAAAGAAGCAGAAAAAATCATTCAGAGAGATTTTGAAAAAAATATTCATTCGCTGACTCATCAAGAAAAAGAACAGATACTTATTTCAATCAACAAACTTCAGCAACTGAAATCTGAAAAAATTTATTTGTTTGAAATCCTTAATAAATATGGGTTTCAATCATCGGTGGTTGATGATATTGCTGATTCTTTAAACAATATTTCAGGCAAAATATTTTATTCGCCAACGCATCGTTTAATCAAAGATAGAGAATATCTTATTCTTGAATCTATTAAATATATTTCTGAAGAAAATGACTTTTTAATTCAGCAAAACAACAGGAAAATCAATACACCTGTTAAACTTACAATTGAGAAATCTCTCAATAAAAATCATGATATTTCAAAAAGCACACAGATTGCAAGTGTTGATTTTGAAAAATTAAAATTTCCGCTCACCTTACGCAAATGGAAGAAAGGAGACTGTTTCTTTCCTTTCGGTATGGATAACAAAAAGAAATTAAGTGACTTTTTTATTGATCAAAAATTTTCATTAACAGAAAAAGAAAACACATGGTTGCTTTGTTCAGGCAATACAATCGTGTGGATCATCGGTCATCGGATGGACAATCGTTTCAGAATAACAGAAAAAACAAAGACTATTTACACCATCAAATGGAAACAATAAAAAAACTTGCTTTAATAACCGGCGCCACCAGCGGCATTGGCGAAGCATCAGCAATAAAATTTGCAGAAAATAATTACAATCTTATTCTCACCGGACGACGTGACGACCGTTTGCAAAAATTAAAAAAACATCTTGTATCTGTCTATCATTGCGAGGTGCAGACATTGTCATTCGATGTTCGGGATAACAATGCGGTGATAAAAAAGTTTAATTCTTTAGCTGATGAATGGAGAAATATAGATGTATTGATAAACAATGCCGGATTATCTGTAGGGCTTGAACCCATTCATGAAGGCATGATTGACGACTGGGAACGCATGATTGACACGAATGTGAAAGGATTGCTGTATGTTTCCAGAGCCATCATCCCGTGGATGGTTGAACGAAAGCAAGGGCATGTCATCAACATCGGGTCTATTGCCGGAAAAGAAATATATCCCGGAGGCAATGTGTATTGCGCCACCAAATATGCGGTGGATGCCTTGTCAAAAGCCATGCGTATGGATTTGGTGAAACATAACATTAAAGTTTCACAGATTTGTCCTGGCGCTGCAGATACAGAATTTTCGCTTGTTCGTTTCAAAGGCAACAAAGAGAAAGCAGACAATGTATATCAAGGTTTCACGCCCTTGTATGCGAAAGATATTGCTGAAACAATTTATTATGTGACCACTCTTCCGCCTCATGTAAATATCAATGATCTGGTGATGACTGCCACTGCGCAGGCTTCTGTGGCTATTATTGATAGGAAGTAGAAAAGGTATATTTTCATCGCAAGAGTGATGACGCACGCTCCAACGAGAAGTATTTTATTTGTCAAGGACATTTTATACAAGCATGATTTCCGCTTGGAGGAGTTGAATAACAATAACCACCACACAACCATGGAGTAGATGAAGCACATCCTGTAGGTGTACATCCGCCACCACCACCACCGCCACTACCTGTACAACAGGATACTCCACTAACAGCAGAACTACAATTTCCGCTAGGTGATTTTGTACAGTAAGAGCCTGAAGAACATGAGTAACAATGTCCATTATCGCCGGCACATTGTCCTGAAGGGCAAGTTGTATCTTTTTGACATCCAACAAAAGTTGTGGATATTATAGCTGAAATTGTAATAGCCATTAATAATAAACCCATTCCAACGGGTAAAGCAAATTTTAATAATTGTGGTTTCATAATATTTAATTATTTAAGAATAGACAATTGGTTTGTTTTTTTAAATGTATATGGTGAAGGTATTTCAGCTTGAATGATCACTTTTATTGTATCGCGTTGTATAAAAAAAGCAGTTGGATAAGCAGTTGTTAATTTATCCATATCTTTTGTAGATAAATCTTTAATTTTAAAATCTGGTTGAAATTCTTTTTCAAAGATTTGTTTGTCTTTCAATTCACCAGTTGCTAAAACGATAACACGATCAACGGTATTACTTTTTTTATAACATTGTAAATTTGCTATTGAATTCCAACAGTGAGGACAAGTATATGAAAAGCAAAAAATCATATAAGTGCTGTCAGGCGATGTTTTGATATATTTTGATAGTTCTGTATTTATTATTTTTTTATTTTGAAATTTATGTGTTTTCGAGTTGTTATTTAAAAAACTCGGCGTACTAAATGTAAAACCTGAAATGAACAAAGCAGGACATATTACCAATCCGATTATATATTTTTTCCATTTTGAAGTTTCTTTTTCTTTTTTAGGATATTTAATCCAAACAATAAGTGTCATTAGGAGTAAAATAATATTACGTAAAAACGTAAAAATTGGTGGAACTTTAGTGGGATAAATAGTTCCAAGACAACCACAATCATTCACTCCATGTTTAAAATGACCATAGGCAAAAGAAAGTGTAAATATGATTAACAAAACAAAAGCATAAAATGAATTACGTTTAGGGTTAATCAGCAATGTTAACAATAGTCCAAGTAATATTTCTATGATAACAATTACCGGCGATAATAACATTAGATAACCAAAACCATACTGAGATATAAGCAAACTAAAAGCTGTAGTATCAATTGCTTTTCCTATTCCTGAAATAACAAAAAAAACACCAATTATAATTGAATAAATATTTAAAACTCTTTTTTCAAACATATATGTTATGATTAAAATCGAATATTTATTTTATAAAAATTATTGAACCCTGATATTATCTATTTGAAAATCGAAAACAGTATTTTGTCCTCCTTCAGCATATGTTTGTATTGTAAGTTTCCCTTTATCTGGCAAAGAGGGTAACGTTATTGTTTCATTTAGTTTTTTTGTTGTCGGAATTTGTATTCCAGAAAACGACTTGCTCCATAACGTATCAGTACCATTTGCAGTAAATAGAATAGCAACGAATTCTTTAGCTCCATAACCGCTTAAACTATAATCAAAAGTCAATGTGTGTGATAAACTAAAATCTACATTTTCCTGATATATATAAGCAAAAGCGCTATACCAGTTATTGGTGGTGAAAGGAGCCAGATCCATATACCAACTACCTTTTGTTGGCATAAAACTTGTATTGGTTGTTCTGGCTACGTCACTTCCTCCCACTTTCCAATCTGCTGTTGCTTCCTCAAAGCTAGGATTTAATGGACCTTGAAATGGTTTAGGAGCTACAACCGTAGTATTATCATTTGATTCTTTTTTACAACTGCTTAATGAAATACAATATACCATTATAAACAGGCCCAAAATACTTTTTAAAATAAATGAGTAATGCCAACTTTTATTTTTTTGTTTCATAATAATTCAAAAATATATATTGCAATTGTTTAACTTAAACAAATATAAACCTTTTCGCTGCAAATAGCAAAGACAAAATTGAATAATATTAACAAATCATTCTTTATAAAATATACTTATTATCTCACTACAAGAAAGGGCATCTCGCCTTTTGCGGTCGAAACTTGCAGAATTTTTGATAAAAATAGTTTTCTAAATTTAATCTATTTTAATCAGTTCATATTGTTGTGTGCCTAATCCGATTTTTTCAGCATAATCAATGCCTAATCGCCAATCAGTATTATGAAAGATTGATGTGAATTTATCTTCACCTTCTTTGATAGAATGATCAATGCAACTTCCTTTAACTATTGGCATTTGATTGACTAAATCAGCGCTAGCTTTATCAATTGCTACAGGGTTAAAAGACGCAAGAATACCTACATTTGGAACAAAAGGAATATCATTATATCCCCAACAATCGCATAAGGGAGAAACATCCATGATGAAATTAATGTGGAATGATATTTTGTCTTTTAATACAGCCAATGCGTATTCCATCATTTTTTCCTGCACGCTTTGGGAATTAAATTGAGCTTGAGAAGCATCGTACTGGCAAACTGCAATACACTGACCGCAGCCCGTACATTTTGAATAATCAATCACTGCAATTTGATGTTCGTCAAGAGCAATGGCATCATAATTGCAATTTTGCACACACATATTACAACCTGTACAATTATCCCTATTTACCGCAGGGTTGGAATCGGAATGCATGACCAACTTACCGGCAATTGAGCCACAGCCCATTCCGATATTTTTCAATGCGCCGCCGAAACCCGACATTTCATGCCCTTTGAAATGATTGGCTGAAATAATAATATCTGCATCTGCAATAGCAGAGCCGATTTTAGCGGTTTTACAATGTTTCTGATTGATTTCAATTTTTCTGTATTCAGTGCCTTTTAATCCATCAGCAATGATGACATTACAATCAACAGCCATTGGATTAAAACCATTCTTCATAGCTGTTTGCAAATGGTTGATAGCATCTGAACGTTTTCCTTTGTACAGCGTATTGGCATCTGTCAGGAATGGCAGACCGCTCAATTCTTTAATCATGCGCACAATCACGGCAATATAATTCGGACGGATATATGACAAGTTGCCCGGTTCGCCGAAATGCAATTTAACAGCAACCATTTTCTTAGAATAATCAATCGTTTCAAACCCCGCTGTTTTTAATAATTTTTCAAGTTTCTGCAACAAATTATGCCCTGGCGTGGCATGCAGATCCATCATATATACTTTAGATTTTTCCATTATAATTTTTTTTATTTGCAAATGTACATGAATTATTTTAATGGAAATAAGTTGTAAATATATCTTCAGAAAAATATAATATTAAACGATTATTTCCCTTTTGATAGGCAGAGATATTTTCAAAGATGCGCAAAACTTGCAAGAAGAATACTATACCATTCTTCGCTGAACCTGCGGATTAAAGGCGCTTTCAAAAATTCATATAAAGGAATTCCTTCCTGGATGCCTCTGTTTACAGCCGGTTTGCACACATGCCACTTCTGATAATTTACGGCAATATCTCCATTTTTTAGAGTATTCAAACGAAGAGGATATAAATGGCAGGAAATAGGTTTTGGAAAATCAATCAGCCCTTCATTAAATGCTTTTTCAATGGCACAGCTGTAAACGCCTTCATCTGTAGTAAAAGCATAAGCGCATTCATTCCCTTTTATCAGGTGTGTAACATATTCGCCGTCTTTGTCAACCATTGAATGACCAAATCGTTCAATCGTTTTGATTCCTCTTGCAGACATGAACGTTTTATATTTTTCATAATGTTTTTCGAGCAAAGGAATTTCATCTTCATTAAGCGGAGCGCCGGCATCACCTTCAATACAGCATTGTCCTTTGCATTTATGATAATTGCAGGCAAACCGAACATGAAAAATATCATCAGAGATTATCGTATTTTCAATTATTATCATGAGATTGCCAATGGCTGATTAAAAGTAAGTAAAATTGGAAAGAAATTACAGTTCTAAATTAGAAGCGATTAATTCAGCAATATCAAGGTTTTTGATGTCTTCCTCTTTGTTCTTGTATTTTAATCCATCCGTCATCATTGTCATGCAGAAAGGACAAGCAGTTGCAATGATGTCGGCATTTGTTTCAAGTGCATCTTCAATGCGTTCCATAAAAATTTCTTTATCTCCTTTTTCAGCTTCTTTAAACATTTGTCCACCACCGGCTCCACAACACAAAGCAAAACTCTTGTTTCTTTTCATCTCCGTTGTTTTGTCAGATAATTGTGAGATGATTTTTCTGGGTTCATCATAAATATTGTTTGCTCTGCCTAGATAACAAGGATCGTGATAGGTGATATTCGCTTTGATTTTTTTTGTATTAAGGTTTAATTGCCCTTTATTCATTGCTTCGTGGAGGAATTGCAGATAATTAATCACTTCATAATTTCCACCTAAATCAGGATATTCATTTTTAAATATATTGAAACAATGCGGACAAATTGTAATGATTTTTTTTACTTCATATAGTTTAAAAGTTTCAATCAGCGTGAGCGCTTGCATCTGGAACAACATTTCGTTACCGGCTCTGCGTGCAGGATCGCCATTACAGGTTTCTTCTTTCCCCAAGCAAGCATAACTGACATTAAGATGATTCAAAATTTTTGCAAAAGCACGAGCTACTTTTTTATACCTGTCGTCAAAAGCGCCGGCACAACCCACCCAGAAAAGATATTCAGGTTTTTCGCCTTTAGCAAAAAGATCAGCCATGATAGGCACTTCTGTTTGATTAATTGTCATATATTTTAATTTAAAATATTAAAAAATTAATTATTTTTTGTCAGATCTTTTGCCCACAACATGCGGTCTTCAGAGGAATATTGCCAAGGAGCGCCATTGTTTTCAATGTTTGAGAAAATGGCATTCAGTTCGGCAGGCGCTGCAGCTTCTTCCATCACAAGGTATCTGCGCAAGTCAACAATCAGCGTAGGATGATTGATATTGATCGGACATTCCTGCGCGCAAGCATTACACGTGGTGCAAGCCCAAACTTCTTCTTCAGAAATCCAATCTTTGATATATGATTTTCCATCACTGAAATCTTTTCCGTTTTTAACTTTCTGCAAACCCACTTCTTTCATTCGTGCGCGAAGATTCATTACAACTTTTCGTGGTGATAATTTTTTTCCGGTAATATTTGCAGGGCATACAGAGGTACATCTTCCGCATTCGGTGCATGACAGCGAATCAAAATAATTTTTCCATGTAACATCTTCCACATCTTTAACGCCGAATCGTGAGATAGGTTGTTCGGCAGTCATATCAGGCGATACAGCTAATTCAGGATTTAACATCATTTTAACTTCGCGAGTTACATTATCCATATTCGGCAGTTTTCCCAAGGGTTCCAGACGACTCAGAAAAACATTTGGCACAGACATAAAAACATGAAAATGTTTTGAATAAGGTAAAATATTTGCAAAAAGGAAAATCAAAAGAATATGCATCCACCAAAAACCTTCATACCATTTGGCAATAATGCAAGGGCAGCAATGGATATATTTTACAAACAAACTGCTTGCAGGAAAAACGCCCACGCGATTGTCAAATGCAGCATACGTGATGTTCATGCCAATCAAAGAAAGCATAAGCAAAAGTATGATAGAGAGTGCAATATTCGCATCATAATGCGATTTGTGTTCCATTTCAATGCCTGTGAAACGCTTGATATGTAAGAACAATCGGCGGAATAAAAAAACGACGATAGAAGCGGCAACTAGATACGCAAACACATCACCGGAGGCAATGATGAAATTATATAACTCGCCGAGAAAAGAAAGCGAACGATCAGTATTAAAAATGCCATCAATAACCATTTCAATACTTCCAAATAATATCAAGCAGAAACCCCAGAAAACCAATGCATGCATTAATCCAATAATCGGTCGTCTGAAAATTTTTGTCTGACCCAACGCCACTTCAGACATCACAGCAAAACGTTTTGGGAAATTGCGAATGGGAAATGGTTTTGTCAGTTTAAACAATGAAATGATTCGCAACAATGTATAAGTAAAAACGCCCATTGTTGCCAATAAACACAAAATGAAAACGATTTGTTTTGTGGTCATGTATCTTAAGTTTTATTAAATAATTTCGGCAAAATTAAAAAAAAAGTGAATCAAAACGATATAAAATATAGTCATTCCTCTCAAAGCTTCTTTGATAAAGGGTTTGAGGAAAAGCGTATCAAATGGAGAATTCTTAAAAATAGGAATATAGTAGGAGAGATGTCGTTTTTTTATTTTCCTGTTTTTTCATTTTCCATTTGTTTAATAACGGATTTTTGATTTTCAGAAACTATAAGATTCAACGTAATATTTTTAAATGAAATCGTTGGCACACAAGATTGTTTTGAATTAATATATTTAATCAATACTTCATCACCTTCTTTTGTCAAGGCTAGTTCGGATTGAATATTGCTATTCACAATAAATGAATTTGAGAATTCTTTAAAATACAAATAATATTGTTTCCCGTTTGTTGATATATCCCAACCAATACGATCAACTTTTCCTTTAAACTCATTCAATTCTTTCGTGTTTTCAGTAGTTATCTGACCACCGGCGCTCATTACAATTTTTTGATATTCTGTCAACGCATCTTGTGGTGAAGTTCCGAATGCCAATCGTTTATTGTCTGTTTGAATGATTGCCAATCCCTGATAATTTCCATTAGAACCTAAAACCGGCACCAATGCTGATAATTTACCATAGATATTTTCATAAACAATTTGTTCGGATGCATGATATTGTTTATACGCAATCATGC
>Ga0118677_10003679_pt1 | contig 28749 bp, 19 predicted proteins | sample AliMusrvi5mmetaG_FD_86154 | JGI IMG/M metagenome (GOLD analysis project Ga0118677, IMG submission 86154) | reverse complement strand
GTTCCTTGGGCTGGTAGATCCTGTCGAGGATATCGTTCAGGAGGATCAGGTCGTAACCGCTGAAGATGTTTTTCATGTTGGCGAAATCGGCTTGCAGGAATTTCACCTTTTTGACCAGTGGTTTCAGGTCAAAATCTTCGAGGGTCACCTGCCTGTAATCGCAGATCTCTCCCTCTTCGGGAAAGATGTAGTTGAACCTTCCCTGTTCCTGCAACTGCGTGGCTACCCGAATGGTCCGGGCCGAGAGATCCACGCCGGTTACGTTGTTGAAAGTGCGGGCAAGCTCCCAGGTCGTTCTTCCTGTCTTGCATCCCAGGTCGAGGGCGCAGCGCTTCAGTTCAAGGGAGTCGAGATTTGAGCAGAAACCGGCGATTTCCTTCTGGAAATTGGGTACATCGGAAGTTGACAGGCCATAATGTGTTTCACAATAAAGAATGACTTCCGGGTCTGTTTCGTAGGTGTCGTTTTTGATGACGACTTCCTGGTAAGATGACACATACCTGAATCCGGCATGCTGGTAAAAATGCCGCCTGAAGGCATACCTGGAATCCCGGATGGCTTCATTGCCTGTGGAGATCCATGAACCGCCCTTGATCATGTTGTGCCTTGTATCGAAGGTGGGTGTCGAAAAATCGTCGTAGGATGGATGTATCCTGAATCCTTCATAGCCTGAGATAGGTGTTTCCGTCCATTGCCAGACATTCCCGACGAGATCGTAAAAATCGCCATTGGCAAATTGATCTACAGGACAAGGACTCTGGAAATGCTCCAAATTGATGTTCCCGGGAGCCGTCTTCCATTGCGGCATATCCGGAATCCTGGCTTTGTCGCGGAGCAGATACCACTCTTCTTCAGTCATCAGCCTGACGGGAAGTCCCGTTTTTTCCTTCTTCCAGTTGCAGAAGGCTTTTGCCTCGAGGTAGTTGACCTCAACCGGCCAGTTCCAGGGCATATCTATCTCTTCGAATACAAGTCTTAGCTTATATTTTTGGTCTTTCTTCCGCCAGAACAAAGGATGTTCAGCCTTGATATAGGATTTCCATTTCCAGCCCTCTTCGGTCCAGTATTTTTCGGAATGATAACCCTGGTCTTTGATAAATTCCAGGAATTCCCCATTGGAACACAGGAATTTACTTGCTTCGAAATCTGCCACATCCGCATGATGGGTTCCATATTCATTGTCCCAGCCATAAAGCGGATCACTGAAGGATTTGCCCAAAGTGACAGTTGCGCCTGCAGCTTTGATCAGTTGGTTTTCGGGTGCAGGTCCGTTGGAGTCACAGGTGATCCAACCCGGAATAGGTTTCAGGTATTCCAGCGGGAGTTGACGAATGAGCACGGAGGAGGTCTCGATATGGATACGCGAATGTTCGATTCCCATCAGTATGATCCACATGGGATCTTCCCAGCGGACAGGTAGCTGCATGGGAAGGGTCTCGATGATTTTAACCACCGTTTCGTAAACAGCTTCGCGGTAGCTTTTGATTTCGGGTATCGTTGGCCAACTGTAATTGCTTTGGTTGAGGTCGTCCCACGACATCTCATCGACTCCGATAGCGAACATGGCCTCAAACTTTGGATTGATCCTGCTGTCCAGTACTTTCGAGACAACTAGTTTGTTGATATAGAAAGCGGCAGTATGGCCGAAATAGAAAATCAGCGGATGCCGCAGCGGGTCTGCAGTCCGGTACATACCTGCCTTGTCGGAAAATACTTCAAAAAGATGCTCATCCAGTCTGTAGGTTTTTTTGAAATAGTCGAGTATTTCAGCCCTTTTCTGCTCAGGGTCACCTAAATTTAAGTTGATTGTCTTAGTGATAAAACGGGAATCCATATCGCTTGATATTAAGGGATAAACGAAAGATTTATTTTATGCAGGAATCACAAAAATTTCCCTACCTCTTTTTTGAGATCGGCCAGAGCCAGTGCGACTGGTGCAGGATCTTCATCCAGGTATTCGTTGAAGATTTTCTTGCTGAGTTCGTAGCCCGGACTGTTCTGATCCAGTTCCTCCGCCGAGCGGTTGATCAGTGTGACCAGTTTTTCCTTGGCGCCGCGTATCGTCTCCCAGAGGATGGTCGAGACATAGATCTGCTGGGAAAGATTATGCTCGTATTCCTGCCGTATGGCGCTCAGAAGAACCTGGTGATATTCAACGACTGTCATTTCGTGCGGTGAATGCCGCAGCAACATCGATTCTGGTGAGATACGCTCCAAAAAAATGGTCAGCCGTTCATAGGCCTGCAATTTAACGGGTGTCATCTCCTTGGCATGGATGACCCTGAATTCAAACTCTCTGCGGCGCTGGTCATTTTCGAGCATGTCGCGAAAAAGGAAATAGGCAGTAATAAAAACGATCAGTGCCGGCAGCACTATTTTCAGAATTTCCCAAAACCCACCGATATCATTGGCCATAATATTCAGAATTAATTGTTGCAACGAAGATAGTATCTAATTGACAATGGACAATTGACAATTGACAATGGATGGAATAAATGGATGGTGATTTGCACCTGAATTGTAAACTGATATTGAATTTATTTCTATTGTAAATTTAAAAGCATTTAATGTATTATTTTTCTATTGCACATGAAATCAGATTGATGCATAATTGTCAACTGTCCATTGTCCATTGTCAATTTTTACGTGTGATGCTTACTTTGGTTTCTGAATAAGTCCATAATACTGGAAAAACAGGACGGAAAAGAACAGGATCGTGAGTACAGCCAAAAGCATGTATCTCTTTTTTTTGAATCGGAAAAAAAGAAGGGACGTCATAGCCAAAAAGGCGCCCGTCGTATTGAGCCAACCCGTCGTTTTAAGAAATCCGGCGGTTTCCTGAAAAGAGGTGTTCGCTGCAAAATGCCCCGGACTTATTTCAAACAGATTGAAATAAAGAGAGATCAGTCCGTTAATCACCAAAACCATCCAGCCGGCATAGGTGAAGTAAGATTTATTATCTGCGTAACCGATGATAATCAATGCAATGCCGATAAATATCCCCCACATGGGAATCAGCATGGGCAGGTAAAGTTCGTGATTCTGCATGGTTGCAAATTTTATATAAACGACCTGTATTTGTATCCGCAAATTAGCAAAATATCCTTGATCAAGGATGGTTATTTATCCCCTAATTTGAAGTTTATTTGGTCACATATACCAGTCAAGGTCGTAATTCGCTATTTTTGCCGAAAACAAGAGCATCCGATGATTAAAAATCGAGAGTTATTAGTAGACCCAAGAGCCAGGGGATTGATATTTGATATCGATGGTACGATTTCAGATACCATGCCAATTCATTTTAAAGCCTACCAGCAGACAGCTGCTGAATACGGGTTTGAAATCACGGCTGAAGTATATTTTAAATTGAGCGGTATTCCAGCTTACCAAACCAGTGCAATTCTGAAAGATAAATTCCAGAAAGATTTCGATCCTCAGGAATTTGCGGACAGGAAGGAATTAAATTTCCTCAGCAATATTCACCTGGCCGATCCAATTTTACCGGTAGTTAAAATTATTAAGGAATATTCCGGAAAACTTCCCATGGCTTGTGGAACCGGAGGAACAAGGTTCTATGCCCTTAAGACCCTGGAACTTGCCGGAGTTCGTGATCATTTTGAACATGTTGTCACTGCGGAGGATGTTGTAAACCACAAGCCTCATCCGGATACTTTCTTGAAAGCTGCAGAACTCATTGGCGTTGCACCAGAATATTGCCAGGTGTTCGAAGACAGCAAACTCGGCCTGCAGGCAGCAAAAGCAGCGGGGATGATGGCAACCGATGTAACACCTTTTTACTGAAAAAGGAAGGCTAAAGGCTAAAGGAAAAAGGAAAAAGTCAAGAACGCTTATTACATTATTTGCACAAAATTAAAAACTCAATCCTTCAATTTTCGTACTATTTTGAAGGTAGCGTACTTTATCCTTTTTCCTTTATCCTTTATCCTTTTTTAAATGGAACATTTTGCAACATGGATTTTAAAATAACGGCCGATTTCATTCCCACGGGAGACCAGCCTCAGGCCATTGCGCAACTGAGTGAGGGGATCTCGTCCGGTTACCCTTACCAGACTCTGCTTGGCGTGACGGGTTCGGGAAAGACCTTCACCATGGCCAACGTGATCGAAAAGGTACAGAAACCAACGCTGATACTAAGCCACAATAAGACGCTGGCTGCCCAGTTATACGGCGAGATGAAGCAGTTTTTCCCGGAGAATGCGGTTCAATACTTCGTCTCCTACTACGATTATTACCAGCCGGAAGCCTATTTGCCAACTACCGATACTTTTATTGAAAAAGACCTGGCCATCAACAAGGAGATTGAAAAGCTGCGGCTTGCAGCGACTTCTTCACTTCTCTCCGGCCGGAGGGATATTGTGGTCGTCTCTTCCGTGTCATGTATTTATGGTATTGGTAACCCGGAGGATTTCCATGCCAACGTCACCCATATCAAAATAGGTGAGCAGTTGGGAAGGAATGTGATGTTGAGGAAGCTGGTGGATGCGATGTATTCCCGGACCGATCTTGATTTTCAGCGGGGAAACTTCCGGGTGAAGGGCGATACCGTCGATATTTTTCCCGCTTACGCGGACGATGCGGTGCGGATTCAGTTCTTCGGTGATGAGATCGAGGAAATATCCACTTTCAATCCCGAAAACGGCGCTTTTTTGAGTCTGCACGACCATTATGCCATCTATCCAGCCAATATATTTGTTACCACGAAAGACCGAACCAAGGCGGCGATTCGACAGATCCAGGATGACCTGGTCAAACAGATAGATTTCTTTAAGAGCATCGGCAAGCATGCCGAAGCCAAACGCATTGAAGACCGGGTCAATTACGACCTGGAGATGATCCGGGAGTTGGGTTATTGTCCGGGTATCGAAAATTATTCCCGATATTTTGACGGAAGGGTTCCGGGATCGAGACCATTCTGTCTGCTCGATTTTTTCCCTGACGATTTCCTGATGATCATCGACGAGAGTCATGTGACGATGCCGCAGATCCGGGCGATGTATGGTGGTGACCGTTCCAGGAAAACCACGCTAGTGGATTACGGCTTCCGGTTACCGGCCGCCATCGACAACCGCCCCTTGAAATTTGACGAATTTGAGGCGATTGCCACGCAGATGATCTTTGTGAGCGCTACGCCTGCAGATTATGAACTGCAGAAGAGTGAGGGAGTGATTGTGGAGCAGATCATCCGTCCTACAGGCCTGCTTGACCCGATTATCGAGATAAGGCCTGCGCACAACCAGGTGGATGATCTGATCCATGAGATTCATCTCCGTGTTGAGAAGAATGAGCGGGTACTTGTTACCACTCTGACCAAAAGAATGGCTGAGGAGCTTTCCAAATACTTTGACCGAATCAACATCAAATGCCGGTATATCCACTCAGATGTGGATACCATGGAGCGGGTGGAGATCATGGAAGAATTGCGGAAAGGGAGTTTTGATGTGCTGGTCGGGATCAACCTTCTTCGGGAGGGACTCGATCTGCCGGAAGTATCGCTGGTAGCGATTCTGGATGCCGACAAGGAGGGATTCCTCCGATCGGAACGATCGCTTACGCAAACGGCAGGACGTGCAGCCCGTAACCTGAACGGACGGGTCATCATGTATGCCGACAAGGTCACGGATTCGATGCAGCGGACCATTGATGCCTCGAATTACCGCAGGAACAAGCAGCATGCCTACAACCTGGCCAACGACATCACACCCACGCAGATCGTCAAACCGACCCGTGAGATCATCGGCATGGAGTATAGGCTGACCAAGGGATTGGGAGGGAAGCCCTATGTTCCGCCTGAGACCATTGACTACGCTGCAGATCCGGTACTGGCTTACCTGACACCAGATGCCCTTGAAAAAGCGATACTGAAAACCAAAAAAGAGATGGAGAAAGCTGCCAAGGAACTCGATTTCATCGAAGCGGCGAGGTTGCGGGATGAGATGTTTGCCTTGCAAAAACTGCTGAAAGAACGAAAAAATGGATAAACAGATAGCATTAGCCCTGTTGGAAATGATGAACAGGAACAGGGGTGACCAGAAAAGAATTGAACATTCCCTGAAAGTGTATGGATATGCCCAATTGCTTGGAAGGCTGGAAGGATTAACACCTGAGCAACAGTTTATCCTGGAATTGACAGCCGTCCTGCATGATATTGGCATCCATGTTTCCGAAGTGAAGCATGGCTACTCCGATGGGCAAAAACAGGAGATTGAAGGTCCGCCGGTAGCCAGGCAAATATTGGAGAATATTGCCGTAGACCCCGTTGTAATTGACAGGGTTTGTTTTATCGTCAGCAAGCATCACACTTTTTCGGCCATTGACGGCATAGATTTTCAATTGCTGGTGGAAGCCGACTTCCTGGTCAATGCGGTGGAGGAGGAGATTTCACCGGAAGGGATTCGCAGGTTTGTGGAATTGAATTTCAAGTCGGAAAGCGGAAGAAGGGTGATTGAGGAATTGTTTGGAAAGTAGCTCTTGTCTGACTTTGTGAGAATGAACGTAATTCTTTTTAACCACAAAGGGCACTAAGGATGCTCAAAGGACACAAAGGGTGAATGTTTCCAATTTGTGTCCTTTGTGTTTTGCCTTCGGGTCCTTCGTGGTTAGATATCTTTACTCTTAGGACAAGTGTTCCATTTACTCACTTTTTCTTTTTCTTTGTTGCTTTTGCCCTGGCATTAAAATCGAGTGCAAGGTTGATGTAAAAGTCAAGTTCCTTTGCATTCCTTATACCTGTTTCATCGACCATGATCCAGCCCTTCATATGCTGTTTGGTGAAATCCATGGTTCTGCATCCCTGTTTTTCAATGACTTCTGCATGTAAATCAGGTTCAATCCGACACATCATATCCTCCTTGATTACACCAACACACATTTTATCGTTGACCATGAAGGCCAGACCGCCCATCATCTCCTTTTCCTCAATGACCGGAAGGTTTGCTAATCTTTCACGTATCCTGTCAGCCAGTTTAATATTGTAAGCCATATAATTGCATTTAAGATAAACTACCAGACCCGTGCCTTATCATATCCTTTTTCCTGGCAGTACAGGTGTGCCTGATGCATGAAAGCCTGCAGGCGCGTATCGATGTTGATGGAATCCTGTCCGTCGTAGGCTATGTTTTCCCATGGGATATTGTCGTGATCCTTCCTGAATAGATGTGACACCGAAGTGATAAGTGTTCCGGGCATGCAGGTGAACGGAAGGACATTGGCAATTCCGGAAATGTTGGTCTTCGTCAGATTCACGGCAGCTCCCATTGCAAGCGCAGGATCACCATCATAATGCTTGTGGACATAGGTGCCACACGCTTCAAGCATCTCTTTTAGATGCAAATCCCGATCCAGTTCAGCCACACCTCTAACTGTTTTATTCAGCATACTCTGAGAAAGATGCTGCGAAAACTCCTGGATTTTGGATTTGAACAGTCCTTTGAAGTCGGATTTCCAGATACTGTCGCGCCAGTATCGGTAAGTAGAGTAACTGATCCACTCCGCCATCGGCGCCATGAAGGTTTCTGCCCCCAGTTCCTCCAGCCTTTGGACCACATAACCATTGCAGAACGGGTTGTCTCGCATGAAAACTTCACCAATTACTGGAATCACGGGTTTACGGTACCCGATCACAATTGGAATGATATTGAAAGCTTCAGCCGATCTGCGAAGAACATCATTCAAACCCTTTGCTCCGTTTTCAAGTGACCGGATCACCTCGCCCAGATATTGCCTGTATATCTTATCTGTCATACCTTTCAGCGCTTCATATGGCCTGCGTTCCTGCTGCATTTTCCTGAGCAGGTCTACAGCTATCATACCTTTCCAGGCGGTGAACCTGAACTTGGTCGAATGTCCTGCGGCCATGGTTTCATACGAATCGTCGTTTCCCGGAGAGATGATTTCAACATCCTGAAAACCTAGCCTGTCGAAAATTTTTCGCTGCAACAAGTTGTACTGGCCAAATCGGCACGGACCGTTGTGATCCGGCATGAAGAATGCCACCTTTTTTGGGTCGATTCCAGGTTCCATCAGCTTCTGAAGAAAGCTGCCTGTCGTGCAGGTCAGAGGAAAGCACTCCTGGGACGAGGTATGTCTTCTTGCCAGTTCAATGGCATTTTCATCCGTCATGGGCAGCACTTCGGATTTAATGCCACAGCTCCTCACTGCGGCCGAGACTGCATAGGCAGCGTCACGCATATAAGGGAAATAGATGGTTCTGTCATCGTTGAAATGGCGGATCATACGGAAAGGAGCTATCGTATCTGTCTTTAAATGAACTTTCCTGTAACCATCCAGACTATCGAGAAAAGCTTCACAACGCGTCAATAATCCGGCATCTGCACTGTGCTCATCCACTTCAAGCAGCAGGTAGGGTTTGCCTTTCAGTTCATCCCGGACAAAATGGTGCAGGAATGAATCCGGACCGCACCGGAAATTACTCAGATACACCGCGTATAAATTTTCTGTCTGACTTACTATTTTGGACGCAGCCAGTATCTTTTGTCCGTTGGGCCAGTACATTCTGGGGTAATCTTCAAAAACGTTGATGGTATGAAGTGGAAGGTAATCAAGTGGAATAGGTAGAATATCCATGTTAATCAATTTCTCAACCAGGTTAAGATTAAGCATGGTATCCGCCGAATTGTAGGGCCTTCCTATGATGACCATTGCTTTTTTGTCTTTGGGCAGGTTGGCCATTACCTCTGCTCCCCGGCGGTTCACCGCATGCTCAAAAGCGATCTGGGTCTCATCCGCTTTCCTGAATGCCTTCTGAACCCTCGATGCAGAAGTACCGAATTTCTCCTTCATGAATTCAGCGAGTTCCTTCAGAATGACTTTTTCGGAAAACCGGAAATGGAGTGTTGGAACCAGGAGCTTTTCAGTGAGCGGGTTGTTGTGCATGGCTCCCTTGACCATGAAGGGATACGACTGAATCCAGGGGCAATTGCAGTTACTGGTCGGATTGCTGGCAGTTGCCTTTGCGTTGACAATGAATGGGGTGAAGACAAAATCCACATTCTTTTCCAGCAAGTTGTTGATATGGCCGTGCATCAGTTCAACTGGAAAACATGTTTCTGCCACGATGGATTCTATGGAATTGGTAACGATCCTTGAATCTGTTGGATCGGAAACGACTAAACGAAATCCCAGTTCCCGAAAGAAGGTTCTCCAGAATGGAAATTGCTGGTAATAAAGCATCAATGCACGCGGAATACCTATCGAGATTTTGTCACTCGATGCTTCTTCTACGTAGTCACCAACAAGTAATCTCAGCCTTTCTTCGAACAGATTGGGAATGTCCTTCCCTTTGCCCTTTCGGTCGGCTACCTCCCACCTGTCGCAACGTCCTCCGAAATAGAGCGCCTTCATTTCACCTTCAATCTTGACCATCTGCACCTCACAATTGTTGGAACAATGCTTGCAGGTGAATTTTTTGAGCGAATAGGGCAATTTAGAAACCCCAAATCCTTTGAATCTGGATGTTGCTTCTGGTTTCATCATATTGCGGGCCAGGATGGCTGCACCGATGGCACCGGTGACGTCGTAATGCGGCGGGATAATTATTTTTTTGCCAGATACCTCCTCGAATGCGGCAACCACAGACTTGTTGTTGGTGACCCCACCCTGGAAAAAGATTTTATTGCCGATGGGTTTTGTTCCTACGACTTTCTGGATATAATTGTAGACAATCGAATAGGCCAGACCACCAACCAGGTTTTCCTTCGTCTCACCTTTCTGCTGGTGAGAATTCAGGTCAGATTCCATGAAGACGGTGCAACGATCTCCCAGTTTGCAGGGCTGACAGGAACTCAGTGCCAGGTTTCCAAATTCATTGACGATACTGATGTCCAGCTTTTCAGCCTGCTCCTCCAGAAATGAACCGGTTCCTGCAGCGCAGACTTTATTCATTTCGAAGTCGACTACCACTCCGTTTTCAATCCGGATATACTTTGAATCCTGTCCGCCAATTTCAAAAATGGTATCAACAGTTGGGTCATAGGCGATGGCAGCAGTGGCCTGGGCAGTGATCTCATTCTGAATGGTATCCGCCCCGATGAAGTCGCCTGTCAGATAGCGCCCTGAACCCGTAGTCCCAGAGGCCCTGACCACGACACGTTCGCCTACTTCATCGTAAATTTCAGTCAGTCCCCGCCGGATCGCATCCAGGGGTTTGCTGGCTGTAGGCAGGTAGCGTCTGGCAATCACGTTATTCTTATCGTCAATCAGGACCACATTGGTACTAAGCGATCCCACGTCAATACCAAGATATACCGGAAATTTGCCGGTAGTTCCTTCCGGAATCGGCGTAACATTTCTATTGTAAACGGCCTCCGATTCTTTTAGCGGAGTCAGGTATTTTTTATCCGTTTTATCACCGGAAAGAAATTGATCCAGAGCCTCCATCCCTTTGTAGATATGGGTCGTTTTGGGATTTTCAAGAGCGTAAAATACTGCGCCGATTGCGCCCATGGAGGCATGGAATTCGGGTATGATCAGTTCCCCTTTTTCCAGTTCCAGCACTTCTTCAAAGGCTCTTATCATACCGACATTGGCTGCAACACCTCCCTGAAAAAGGATGGGTTTACTGAACTTCTTACCTCGTCCAAGTGTACTTTTAAAGTTGCGGGCGACGGCAAAACAGAGGCCTGCCACGATGTCGTGCAAAGGAGTGGCAACCTGTTGCAGGTGAATCATATCGCTTTTGGCGAATACGGAGCATCTGCCGGCGATACGCGGTGGATTTTCTGATTTCAGGGATAGCTCTCCGAATTCATTGACGATGGAAACCCCAATTCTCTTTGCCTGCTGATCCAGGAAGGAACCCGTTCCGGCAGCACACAATGTGTTCAGGGCAAAATCGGAAAGCTGGGATTTGTTGGTGACCACCTTATGTTCCATGAAGATCAGTTTGGAGTCTTCACCTCCCATTTCAATGATTGTCTTTGCTTCAGGATATAACTTTGAGACGGAAGTCGACTGACTGATAATTTCGTTGACAAAACAACCACCCAGCATTTCTGATGCCTGTTTACCACCTGTACCGGTAAAAGCAATCAAACCAATGTTTTCAACTCCGATTGCAGTAACGAGATCGGTCAAAATATCTTTTAGCACATGGAAGGGTCTTCCAAAACAGAAATCATAGCGATTATCCAAAACTTTGTTCTCAGGATCCAGAACCACCGTATTGACTGATATTGAACCAATATCAAATCCGAAGTTTTTTTTACTTACTGCAGGTTCAATCTTGGAGGAAATAGGATGCATCAGTAAAGGGAAGTTATGGTTTGCGCTTCTAAACTACTGAATTTTTTCTGTTTCGGATATATTTATATGTAATTTTTTACATAAGTACAGATTTGTACTGAATATAAGTATCCATTATTCCTTGCTGCTAAATGTTTTCACCGATACTTTCCAATCGTTCAATGGTCTTTTTTGCAGCCAGCAATCTGATTTTTCTGTTTTTCTCTATTACTTTTTCCCTGATGAATTTTTCAATCCTGTGATGTATCGGGATCAGGAGAGAAGCAACACCAACAAGAATCAGCAGCATATACACCGGCGAATGGTGAGTAAGCATCACCACGTACGGATGGATGATCAGGTCAATAAACTCGAACACAAAAAGGACGCCCAAAATCCCGATGTAGGAGATCCATTTTTCATGCACAATGACACTTTTGCTAAGGAGGAAGAAAATACTCAGGAACAAGATTAATCCGATTGCGATGGCAGCATACTGAATATAATCTTTTCGTTCTTCTGCGGCCTTGGCATTCTCTGTCTCTACTTCCATTTGACGGATCTGTTCCTGATAGCCCATTGTTTGGATATTCCTTGTTTTTTCGATGCTGTACAGGGTATCCTTGGTCGTCATGGCCAACCTGAAATATTTGTTGATGCTATCCTGTTTATTCGTTTTCTCAAAACTTCCGAGCAGAAATTCATAGGCCCTTAATGACTGATCCCTGTGATGTCCCGCGAGGGAATATTGCACGGCTTTCGTTGCATATACCCTTGCGCTGTCGTATTCTCCTGTCGCCATGAAAGATTGTGAAAAATCATTGTAGGCATAACTCATCGCAAAATTATCGGCAGAGGATTTTGCATTTTCGAGTCCCCTTCGTAAAAATGGTCTGGCGATGTCCTGTTCGCCTTTGGCCATATAACTTTCGCCCAGTGAACTGATCGCATAGGTGATGAATTCAGGATCATTGGCTTCTCTGGACATATTCACAGCTTGTTGTGCGTAGATAAGCGCCGAATCGGCCCTGTGAATCTTGGCATAGGCGTTTCCAATATTATTCAATCCGTACGCGTAATGCGTCTTATCGCCCATTTTCAGGGCAAGGGGCAATGTTTTTTTGTAGTATTCGATCCCTTGTTCGATGTTTTGGGAGTTTTCCATCGCATTGCCGATATTATTCAATGCGCGCATGGTTCCGTAGTCATCATTTCTCTTTTCAAACCTGGATAACACGGAAAAAGCATATTTCAGGGAATTCGTATAATCGCTGCTCCTTTCGAGTATTCTTGCGAGGTTCAATTCTGTATAGTTGGTTCCAACCTCGTCGTTTCCCTTTTTGAACCAGGCAAGGATTTCAAGCGTTTTACTGATCTGCTGATCCGATTCACCTTTCAAGGAGTATAAATATTCCGATAGTTTTCGCCCTTTTTCTGAGTCTGAATGAACTGAATTGTATTGCACTATCAGGGTGTCAGGCAACACCTGTGCTTTGGATGACAAGAAGAATAATGTGAGCAGACACGATATAAAAACTTTATTCATGGTAACCGGATTCCTGATTGATGCAATAATCTAATTGATTTATATTTACGGTCTCACACAAAAAAAGTTCAGTAATCATCCTTTTTTTTGATTGGAAATCAGGTTTCCTATTTTTCCAAGCGGCATAAAAAAGCCCTGATTCTTCTGGAACCAGGGCTTTTTTATGATTTGAATTATTTATCCAAGATACGTTTTAAGCAGTTTGCTGCGGGAGGTATGCCTGAGCCTGCGAATCGCTTTTTCCTTGATCTGACGGACTCTTTCACGGGTTAAACCGAAGTGTTCGCCAATCTCCTCCAGTGTCATCTCTGTGCTGGCGATACCAAAGAACATGCGGATGATATCTGCTTCCCTTTCGGTAAGCGTAGCCAGTGAACGTTCGATTTCACGCGAAAGTGATTCGTCGATCAGGACACGGTCTGCGTTGGGAGAATCGTTGTTGATCAATACATCCAGCAGGCTGTTGTCTTCACCATCCACGAAAGGGGCATCCACGGAAACGTGGCGGCCGGAAACGCGAAGTGTATCGGCAACTTTCTCTGCGGGAAGTTCAAGCTGGTCGGCAAGTTCTTCCGGAGAGGGCCTGCGTTCATGTTCCTGTTCAAACTTGGAGTAGGCTTTGTTGATTTTGTTCAGCGAACCTACCTGGTTCAATGGAAGACGGACGATACGCGACTGCTCAGCGAGAGCCTGCAAAATTGACTGACGAATCCACCAAACGGCATAGGAGATGAACTTGAATCCCCTGGTTTCGTCAAATTTCTCAGCTGCTTTGATCAAACCCAAATTACCTTCATTGATCAGGTCAGGAAGACTCAATCCCTGGTTTTGGTACTGTTTGGCAACAGAAACCACAAACCTGAGGTTGGCTCTTGTCAATTTTTCAAGTGCTGCCTGATCACCTTTTTTGATCCGCTGCGCTAACTCAACTTCTTCTTCCACTGAAATAAGTTCTTCTTTTCCAATTTCCTGAAGATATTTGTCAAGCGATGCGCTTTCGCGATTCGTTATAGACTTGGTAATTTTAAGTTGTCTCATGCTCTGCGATTAAAAGTCTGCAAAGATACGAATAAAGTTGTTCCCAACAATATTAAATCTTAGCCAACAATATACAAATTATTCGTTTAAATCAAAAACATAATAAGCCCATTTCCCATCCGGATAAACACCTTCCATCAGGATTGGTTTTTTGCTGCTGCTTTGAGAGATAATCCGCTTGATATCCTCAACATTCGCAACCGCTATTTTGTTCACATCCGTAATAATAAATCCAACCCTAACGCCTGCATTTTTCATTTTGCCACTGGTAATTTTGAGTACCTGGACACCATCTTCAATATTCAGCCGCTCTTTGTCCTTGTTGGAAATCTCCCCGAATTCTGCACCAAGCGCCGAGAAGCTCTCTTTCACGATGGCCGTATTGCCTTTCATGTTACGCAAAGTTACATTGAATGTTTTTTCAGTGCCATCTCTTAAAATCACAACGCTGACCTGATCTCCGGGACGGTGTTTTCCAATTTGTTCCTGCAATTCACTGCTTGAATGAATTTTTATTCCATTCACCTCAATGATGACATCGCCTTTTTTCATTCCAGCTGATTTTGCTGCACCGTCTTCGATGGTCTTGTCAATAAATACACCTTCGACTTTGCTCAAGTTATGTTCTTTGGCATAGTCAGCATCGACCGTTCTCATCTCTATTCCAAGCATGGCGCGTTGTACTTCACCGAATTTTCTCAGGTCTTCCACCACTTTGTGCACGATTGACACAGGTATTGCGAATGAATAACCTGAATAGGAGCCTGTCCTCGAGGCGATGGCAGTATTGATTCCCACGAGTTCACCGCGAACATTTACCAAAGCTCCGCCGCTGTTACCCGGATTGACAGCGGCATCTGTCTGGATAAAGGATTCCATGGCCATCTTGTCTCCGGAGAGGTTTATGCTTCTTGATTTGGCGCTTACAATACCCGCGGTAACCGTCGAAGTGAGGTTGAACGGATTGCCAACTGCCAATACCCATTCGCCCAGTCTTAGCGCATCGGAATCGCCCCATGGCAATACAGTCAGATTTTTCGCGTCAATTTTGACGAGTGCAATGTCCGTGCCGGAATCATGTCCGATCACTTTGCCTGTAAATTTCCTGTTGTCATTGAGGATTACATCAATGTTTTCAGCCCCGTCAACGACATGGTTGTTGGTTACAATATAGCCATCCTCGCTGATAATGACTCCGGATCCTGCAGCTTCACTGTACTGAGGTTCCTGCGGAAAACTATTTCTTGGGCCAAAGAAAAACTCAAACAACTGGTTGCCGCCTTCGTACAGATTGTTTTTCGTTTTGGTCGTAATGTGTACGACTGCGGAAACACTCTTTTCAGCAGCCTGGGTAAGATCCGGCAACTGCCCCTGTGGCAATACCGGCGGAGCATAACTGGAAAGCTGGATGGGTCTGCTCTCTGTCACGACGGCAGGTTTCTCGTTTTTATTAAATTGTGAATACAAAGAGAGAGCCAACACAGCTCCTACAAATGCAAATGCTACATAGGATGCACTTTTTTTAATTGCGTTCATAAATAATAAATTTTAAAATTTGATTTGATGCTTAATTCAAAATCTGTACCAAATCAAGGGTACACACACTCTATTAGACGTTAAAAGCACTGAAAAGTAATCCTGATTAACAAACTTTAACGTCAAACCATTTAAAACATGGTAAAATGAAAAATGTTACACAGAGTTGCACAGAGAAGCACAGAGTTACACAGAGATATAAAGGGAAATGTCAGGTACAACGATCTCACAGTCTCCTAGTCTCTTAGTCTCCCAGTTCAGCTTCTTAAATGTTTCTAAATGGAAAGTGAGTGTAATTAGGCGACAAATTGTCAGTTATTATTCCCGTTCTCCTTGTTGGGTACATTGAACCATTTAGACAACGGTTCAGATGGGACATATTCCTTGATGTAGGCAACGGCCTCTTCGGGAGTAGAAGCCACAAAATACATTTCGCGGTAGCTCTCTTTGGCGAAGGATTCCCGGTAGGCCAGGTCGAATTGCTGAAGCATTGGGTTGTAATACCCGTTGGTGTTGATAAAAACCACGGCCTTGTTGTGGTAATTCAATTGCTTCAGGGTGATTACCTCCAGAATTTCCTCCAGTGTACCGAAACCTCCCGGGAGCGCAATGAAAGCGTTGGAGCGCTTGCGCATCAGGTATTTTCGTTCGCGCATATTGGGTGTAACAATCTGCTCATGGTCGTTCGGACTGGAAAGTCTGTGTGCATGAATCAGCTCTGGAATGATACCCACGGTTTTTGCTCCTGTCTCCCTTGCAGCTTCGGCACAGGCATGCATCAATCCAACGTTGGCTCCTCCGTAGATAAGTTTCCAACCCGACTCACCGATCAGATGGCCAAGTTTCCTTGCTTCCTCAAAATAGATTTCAGGGATGGCATTGCTGGAAGAGGAGAAAACGCAGATGTTCATGAATGAAATTTGTTAATGTGACAATTCGGCAATGATAAGATTCGACAATGAGTTAATTCGACTATTCGACAATGAGTTCAAGAATTCTTCTTATTGAATCAATGTAACATATAGATCAACAGGTCGTTAATCTATTTTCATACAATAACTACGACTCCGCATTCCTTTCATTGTCGAATTGTCGAATTGTCGAATTTTTCAGACGTCTATATTCGCATAGGTTGCATTGTCTTCAATGAACTTGCGTCGTGGGGGTACCTCGTCTCCCATCAGCATCGAAAAGACGTGATCGGATTCGGCGGCATTCTCGATCTCTACCTGGCGCAGGGTTCTACGCTCTGGATTCATGGTAGTATCCCATAGTTGTTCGGCGTTCATCTCCCCTAAACCCTTGTATCGTTGTACGTGTACGCTTTTTTCATTGCCACCGGCCCAATCCTCAATGATTCTCATCCGTTGAGCTTCGGTCCAGCAATATTGCTCCTGCTTCCCTTTCTTTACAAGATAGAGCGGCGGAGTTGCGATATAAATGTGACCATTCATGATCAGGTCGTGCATGTAGCGGAAGAAGAAGGTCATGATCAGAGTCGCGATGTGCGATCCGTCGACGTCAGCATCCGTCATGATAATGATCTTGTTGTACCTTAATTTGGAGATATTCAGCTCTTTTGGATCCTCGTCGGTACCGATGGATACGCCGAGCGCCGTATAAATATTTCGTATCTCTTCGCTGTCGAATACCCTGTGCGGCATGGCTTTCTCCACGTTCAGGATCTTTCCCCTCAACGGAAGAATGGCCTGGAAACTTCTGTCACGTCCCTGCTTGGCGGTACCGCCTGCAGAATCTCCCTCAACCAGGAATAACTCACAGCGTGTGGGGTCTTTTTCGGAACAGTCGGCCAGTTTACCAGGCAGACCACTTCCTGTCAACACGTTTTTACGCTGTACCAGTTCCCTGGCCTTGCGTGCGGCATGACGTGCCGTGGCAGCGAGGATCACCTTGTTAACGATGATTCTGGCTTCACGCGGATGCTCCTCCAGGTAGTTGCTCAGCATTTCACTGACGGCCTGGTCGACGGATGCACTGATCTCCGAGTTTCCCAGCTTGGTTTTGGTCTGACCTTCAAACTGCGGCTCCTGAACCTTGCAGGAAATAACGGCTGTCAATCCTTCGCGAAAGTCATCACCTGAAATTTCAAATTTCAGTTTTTGGAACATCCCGCTGTTTTCGGCATAGCTCTTGAGGGTTCTTGTGAGCCCTCTCCTGAAACCGGTAAGGTGTGTTCCACCTTCTATGGTATTGATATTGTTGACATACGAGTGTACGTTCTCCGTGAATGAGTTGTTGTAGCACATGGCTATTTCAACAGGAACGTCGTTTTTCTCGGTAGAGATATTAATGGTTTCTTCGATAATCCGCTCACGCGTGCCATCCAGGTAATCGACAAATTCAGACAATCCGGCTTCGGAATAAAATACCTCTTGCTTGGAAGAGCCATCAGCTTCCTTCACCCTTTCATCCGTCAGCGAAAGTTTGATTTTCTTGTTCAGGAAAGCGAGTTCGCGTAACCTGGCTGAAAGAATATCAAATTTGAATTCTGTTGTGGTAAAAATCGTGTCATCTGGTGTGAAAGTAATAATCGTACCTGTGTGATCAGTGGTTCCAACAATTTTGACATCTGCCATCGGAGCTCCCTTTTCATAGTTCTGTTCCCAGATGTTGCCATCGCGATGAATTTCTGCCCGGAGATAATTGGAAAGGGCATTCACGCAGGAGACTCCAACGCCATGAAGTCCACCGGAGACTTTGTAACTCTCCTTATTGAACTTTCCTCCGGCGTGCAATACGGTAAGAACCACCTCCAAAGCTGATTTGTTTTCACCAATGTGCAGTTCTGTAGGTATACCCCGACCATCATCCACAACGGTCACTGACCCGTTTTCATTAATGACTACTTCAATGTTGTTGCAATAACCTGCGAGTGCTTCATCAATTGAGTTGTCAATGACCTCATAAACAAGGTGATGCAATCCACGGATGTTGACATCCCCAATGTACATGGCGGGGCGTTTCCTTACTGCCTCCAATCCTTCCAATACCTGAATGCTGTCTGCGCCGTAGGACACTTCGGCGGCTGATTTTATCTTCTTGTCTTCACTCATTTTTACTATTTATCTAAGCAGACAAATGTAGCTTTTTTTCACCAAACGGACAAGCAATTTTTCAGAAAGAGAGGCTTGCACCAAGTTTAAACCTTATGCCCTGAACAGTATAGCCATACCATATTTCGTCTTTCCTGTTGAGCAGGTTTTCGACCTTACCGAAGAAATCAAATTTACTTGTAAAACTGTATTTTACCCCGAAGTTGACATCGATTACTGCATCGGATTTCAGGTAGATGGGGGGTGGCGGAGTAGCGGAAGAGATCGGTGATTGGTAGTATTTTAGCATGATATCCCTGGGACCGGTCAGGTACATTTCTGCCAACCCGGAGAAATGGTCCGTGACCTTGAATTCGGTGGTGGCATGAAGGGTGAAGTCCGGCATGTAAGGCGCTTTCTCCAGCGTATTCGTCTGGTAACTGTAAAAATGACCCGAGAGGAGCAGGAACATTTTTCCTGTTGTGTACGAAAGATCGCCTGAAAAATCAAGGGTAGTAAGATTGTCGTAAACCACCTCGAAGGCATTGTTGTAGGTCAGACTTGCGAGACCGGTGGAAGAGGAGGAACCATTTTGTTCTACCCTTGTGACATAAAAGTACTGATCTTCCGTTTTGCCATATTTCGCTCCGATATTGAAGGTGAGAGGAGTGGTTATTTTACCCTTGATACCACCCGAAAAGGTTGAAAGATGGCTGGTGGGCTTAACGATCAGGGTAGGGTTGATCCACCTGTTTTCTTCAGCAATTTTTGAGTAATTGTTATTCTCCAGGTAGCCGTCAAGACCCGCATATACTGTAAAATTCTTATCGGCAGTATGGAAGGAGAAATCAATTTTCGGATATGGCTTGAGCGTGGTTCCATGCAGGTCGTCGAAGACTGAATAGAGGTTGAAACCTCCTTCGACGGTAAATAATTCGTTTTGGTAATTCACGGTAGGGGAGAGTTGCAACCACGATGCTTTAGGCGATGAAAGCATCGGAAAAGCCAGGTCTTCCGTCACATTTTCAGAATCGAAATGTGCAAATACCGCTATCAGTTTTCCGTTGAAGGTACCAAAATTGTAGTCGAAGTCTCCCTTGAATCTCATCGCCTTCTCCACCTGGTTAGAGGAGGTGTTGAAGTAACCCAGGTTGACATTGGTATTAAACTTCATTGGGGATACTGAAGTAGCATTGCTCCTGACGGATAAAGCAAAGTACCCAAGCTGGTTCATTTGATCCTGGTTGAAATACTTCACGAAATTGTTTGTCAGGATATCAGCCGGAATGGTTATTGGATAACCATAAAACCTGTTCATATCTCTTCTGTAAGAGAGTTCGGAAGAAATGGTGACGCCTTCATAAACATAGCTCCCGAAAACGACGGCCTTGTTGTAGCTGAAAGGGGCATTCACCGTGTTACCGCCTTTCAGCTCAACGCTGCCCTGGGAGGATAGGTGGTTCAGCTGCATGCCCAGTGTTCCATTGACCGAATTTGGATTGCTTAGATAGAAATCGAAGAAGGGAGTCAGGTTGGTGCCAAAACCGCCGCTGATTTTCCCGTACCCCGGATAGGTGATCTCCCTGGGTATCTGGTTGGATGCCTTCAAATCCGACGAATGGAAGCCGGTTGTGACGGGATGGCTGATGATTTTGTAATTCAGATCGGGCCTGAAATGGGTAGTATCATTGATTTCAGGCAATAGGTTGATCTTCCCGGCCTTTGATACGGAAGGCTTGTAGGCTTTGATCACCTCCACCTGCTGATTCATCCTGGAGGTATCCTGCTGGGCAGATACGGTCGAGAAAAATCCTGGTAAGGCGAAAATCAACAGAAACAGGGGGATGAGATATCTTGGAGTCATACAATTGGCGTAAAGACTGTTATTTTTTTTGTTCCAGTAATTTCAGATAAGCAGAGGCTTCATCGACAATGCCATCGTCCTTGATCTCATAGTTTTCGATCACACTTTTTAATGTGTTGGTAGCCTGAAACAGATCGTTCATCTTCTCATAGATATGGGCGAGGAGGATGAAACTCTTCCCAAGCCAGAATTTTTGCGGACTGTTTTTGGCAATGAAATCCATCACCTCGTTTTCCGCATCCTTGAGTCTGTTATTATCAGCGTAATATTTGCAAACATTGTATTTGGCCTCAGCACCCTCCCTAGATTTGGGATCTGCGGAAAGCTTGCGCCACAACGGCAACGCCTTCGTCTGGTCCTTCAATGCTTCGTAGGCTTTGGCCGATTTGTAGGTGCTCTCCCTGTCCAGTTCAGGCGGTATTTTGCCATTGCTGCGGAGCTTCCAGCCAATCTTTGCCACCTCTTCCCAGTTGCCAAGTTCATACTGGCACCTCAGGATTCCGGTGGTTCCGGCCAGCACATTGGCAGGCGACTGCGCCAATGTTTCAAGGCGCTGGAAATATCCGAGTGCCTTTGGGAAAGCCTTGACATCGTAGCAGAGACCCGCAGCCCTCACCAGGGCGTTCTCCGTGAAAAGGTTGTTCGGTTCAGCCAGAACTTTTTCATAATCCTGCAGGGCTTCGGTTGTCTGGCCTGCATTGTAGGCACATTCAGCTCGGTAAAAACGGGCATTGACAGTGAAATTTCCGTTCGGGAAACTTGAAAGGTATTTCGAAAGCTGTTCAGGGGCATCCGGAGTCTGCGACATGTAAAGTTTCTCAGCGGCTGCATAGGTGAGCGAATCCTGTTCATTCTGGCTTGGAGTGGCCCCTTTGCCAAGTTTCCTGGTATAGGTGATGTAATCCTCCACCTTGTTGTTCTCCATGTAATTGTTTTTGATACCTGTCAGTGCTCCTTTAGCCTCAGGAGTGTCAGGGAAGCGGGAGATCACTTCCTTGTAATAGGCGATGGAAGCATCGTACTGGTTCTGGTTGTAGGCTATGAGTCCGAGCTGTGCAAGCGCTTTTGGAACCATCGGACTACCGGGATATTTTGCAATCAGGTCGTTGTAACTCGATTTGGCTCCTTCCAGATCAGACATTTTCTCCCTGGCTTTTCCCTTTTCATAAAGTGCATCATCGCAGTAGGGAGAATCAGGATACCTGCTTGTAAGTTCTTCCAACTCCTGGATCTCAGTCTGCTGATCCTGCATCAGACCATGTGTGAAGGCCGACTGGAAAAGGGCATAATCAGCATCCGCCGAATTGAGGTCGATTGCTTTCTGGTAATTCCTGAGTGCCAACTCAAAATTCCTGTCGGCATAGGCACAATCTCCCAGCCTGTTATAGACATCACCCAACAGTTTATCGTTGTCGGCTGGTGTGCGTTCTGCATATTTGTTGAAATAGACGGCTGCCTGGACCAAATCCTGCTTGTTGAAGAACTGATAACCCATGTTGTACAGGGAAAGACCGTATTCGTTCAGTTTTGTGCTTCCCGGCAGGGACTGGAATTTTTTATATTCGGCGAATGCCTCTTCAGGCTTGTCCAGACGGTATAGGGTTTCGGCCCGCCAATATTGCGCCTGAGCCTTAAAGGTCGGGTTGTAGCTTCCGTTTTCCAGCGATTTGTCAAATAATTTGAGCGCTCCCGCGAAGTTCAGGTCCCTAAAAATCTCCATTCCACGGTAGAGGGATACCCGCTGATAGGCTTTCCTGATGGACGGACTCTTTACCTTGATCCTGTCCATGGAGGCAAGTGCATCCTTGTAATTGTGGGTCGTCATGAAGACATTGACGAGGTAGTTGTATGCCTGGTCGTTTTCCTTGGCATCCGGATACTCCGCAATGTACTTATCCAGGGTCTTGATGGATTCGTTGAAGGGAGAATAATCCAACTCGTAGGTAGCCTTGGCGTACTGGAACAGTGCGTCCTGCCTGATCTTTGGGTCAAACTTCATTTCGGAGGCATGCTGGAAGGCCAGCAGTCCTTTCTTCTTGTCTCCTTTCTTCATGTAAAGTCCGCCCAGTTGGTAGTATGTCCCTTGCGAAATGGCATCACTTTTTTGCACAGACTTTTCATACCACTGGATGGCCAGGTCGGGCTGACCAGATTTCTCTTCACAAAAGCCTGCAATGTAGCAATCGGCCCTGCTGACTTCCTTGTTCTTGAAGTATTTGTCAATTAATTCTGTGGCCGAAACATACTCTTGTTGCTGGTAATAGGAGGTGGCAAGAATCCTGGCAAGTTCAAATTTCCTATCCTCGGGAGCCTTCGCCAGGAGTGGTACTCCCTGTTCAATGACCTGATCGTACTGACCTTTTGCAAAGAAAATCTGCACCTGGTAATAGGGAATCAATTTGAAATAGACAGGCGTATTTTCCAGTTTTTTAAATTCGGCGAGCGATTCATCGTACTTGCCTTCCAGGTAACTGATGTGCGCCCAGTAATATCTGGCGCCATCGCCAACCGGGCCTGTTTTGCCCCTTAACTGACCGAAATCGCCCTTGGCCCCGTTTTTGTCTCCTGTTTCGAGCAGGGCAATTCCTGAGTTGTAAAGATATTTGTCGTTTTCGGCAGATGTCAGGTAACCAGGCTCAATTTTGGAGTAGAATTGCAGTGTTTCCTTATAATCTTTGCGCTTGAAGGCGATACTGGCAAGCCGGAAAAGTGCTCCGTTGATCAGTGGCGATTCAGGTTGATCCTGCACAAATTTCTTTAGTTCTGCCTCTCCGTTGGGATTTCCCAGTTCGAGCCGTGAGGCGGCCAGGTAATAAGCAGAAGCCGGTGACAGGATTCCATTTCCTTCAGACTGAAGCTCTTCAAAAATGCGAATGGCGGATCCGTAATTTCCCGCGTCAAAAAGGGCTGTTCCTTCCCTGTATAGTCGTGCTGCTTTTCCTGTGCCGGTCTCATTGTTCTGAGAGAAGACCGTCACAAAGAAAAATACGAATGGAATCAGGATTAAAATTGTTCTTTTTATCTGCGTTCTCATATGTCTGTTTCAGTCTCAAATATATTGCTGCTACCGGCTAAAAAACACCTTTGTCCGGACAAATTTAGATTTCTGCGGGTCGGCAAAAAAACTTAGATTTGTACTTCGTAGCTTTTACAAATTTAGGATTTTATCAATACTTACCCATGGCAGAAGAAATAATCAGGCTGGGAAATGCAGACATCTATCAACAAGAGACTTTGGTGCTGAAGGAAGTCAACCTGAAGGTGCTAAAAGGGGAATTCCTTTATATAATAGGGAAAGTGGGCAGCGGTAAAACGAGTTTATTGAAAACTTTTTACCACGAACTTCCAATGGCTAACGGAGATGGCGAAATTATGGGATACAACCTGAATAAGATGAAAATGAGCGATATCCCACTTTTGCGCAGGAGATTGGGCATCATTTTCCAGGATTTTCAGTTGTTGAGTGACCGTACTGTGCAGAAAAATTTTGAGTTTGTGCTAAAGGCTACGGGATGGCGTCAGGAACGTGCTATTCATGAACGGATCGATGAAGTGCTGAATCTTGTGGAAATGCCTGATGCAGGTTCAAAAATGCCGCATCGTCTTTCCGGAGGCGAGCAACAGCGGATTGTCATTGCCCGTGCTATGCTCAACAATCCGCAAATTATTCTGGCAGATGAACCTACCGGGAATCTTGACCCCGGAACATCTGAGAAACTGATGGTTTTGCTGCAAGAGATCAACAAGGAAGGAGTCACCATCATCATGGCCACGCACGACTACGAGATGATCCGCAAGTTTCCAGCTCGCCGGGTGATCTGTGAAGAGGGACAACTGAAGGAATTTCTGCTTCCTGCCGAGCCACTGGACTTTGATAGCATCCTTTTAGAAGGATAAAGGCTAAAGGATAAAGGATAAAGTAAAGAACGCAACAAGCTAAATTCTCGTAACCTGCAACTTGTAACTTGTAACCTGTAACCTGAAACCTGAAACTTGTAACCCGCAACCCGTAAATAACTCATCATACCCTTGTACAAACTCGTTCCCAATTTTTCGCTCAAGGATCACAACAGCTTCGGTGTGGATGCAGGGGCCAGTTACTGGCTGACCCTCACCAGTCCGGACAGTTGGAAAGAGGCCATTGCCAGGTATCCACATCTATTGCAGGAAGAGAGGCTGATCATAGGTGGAGGAACCAATCTTTTGTTTCTATCTGATTATGACGGGTTAATCATTGGTACTGATATCTGCGGGTATTCAATTGCTTACCAGGATAGCACGATTGTCGATATAACCGTAGGTTCAGGTGTTGACTGGGATGATTTTGTTGCATACTGTGTAGAAAACGGATGGTACGGAGTCGAAAATCTTTCCCTGATTCCGGGGAAGGTTGGTGCAGCTCCGGTACAAAATATTGGCGCTTACGGTGCGGAAGCAGCATCCGTTATTCATTGTGTCGATGGAATTAATCTCGATACCTGCGAACCGGAATGCTATTCGCACGATCAATGTAGGTTCAGTTACAGGTCAAGTATTTTCAAGGAAAAGCTTTCCGGTAAATTTATGATCACTGCTGTTACATTCAGGCTGAAAAAACAGGGTGAAGTTGATTCATCTTACGGAGATATGAAACGGATTATTACGGATTTGGGTGAACCAAATCTTCTTAATTTGCGCAGAGCCGTCATTCAGATTAGGGAATCCAAGCTGCCTGATCCACGAAAAGTTGGCAATGCAGGAAGTTTTTTCAAAAATCCCGTAGTCACGGAGGAAGTGGCATGGGCTCTTGAAGAACTCCTCCCCGGACTTCCTGTTTACCAGCTGAGTGAAGGATATGTAAAGATCGGAGCAGGATTTTTGATCGAGAAGGCCGGATGGAAGGGAGTGCAGATGGGTCATGCTGCGGTTCACGACAGGCAGGCTTTGGTACTTGTGAACAGGGGAGGGGCTACCGGACAGGATATATTTGAACTTTCCCTCGCCATTCAAAAGGATATTTTTGAAAAGTATGGAGTTGCGCTGGAGCGGGAAGTTCAGGTGATAGAATAATTACAAATTACAAATTTCAAATTACAAATTACAAATGAATGGGGTACTTTCATTCATCATCTATCATTCCACATCTATGCCATATTTTGACAGCAACCCCGCAATACCCGAAAGTGAGAATCTGGCTTTTTTCATGCGGTTATTTTCCGGATCGATCGTATAATTGAGTGCCGTGCGAAAATCGGTTTTCTCCAGAACCGTATTTTCAAAAATTGCGCCGGATAAATCACAATTGTCAAATACTGCAGTGCTTAGATCCGCTTCCGTGAAATCAACCTCCTGCAAGGAGCTTTTTTTAAACTTGGTTCTCTTGAGATTCAGTTTGTAAAACGACGAGAGGTTGACAGTACAGCGGTCGAAATCAATGGAAAACAAAAACGGATTGCAATTTTCGAAATGCAGCCCCATCAATTTGCATTCCCTGAATACAACCTCCTTGAAAGCAGTCTGGGTAACCTTGGCAAGGCTCAGGTTGCATCCGTTGAAACTGCACTCAGTGAAACTGATTCCGGAAAGATCGCTGTTGGAGAAGAGGCAATCATTGAAGGTACAGAGTTCATACTCTCCCTTGGGCAAGGCAACGGCAGTAAAATCAGTTCTGTCAAAAGTTTTGGATTCGAAATAATTCATAATGTGCTAATGTGCTAATGTGCTAATATGCTAATGTGCTAATATGCTAATGTGCTAATTATAAGATATGGTGATGTTAAAATTGGTTGATGACCAATTGTCGAGAAGCGATATCGAATATTTTTATTGTCAACCATCGGAATAATGCAAGATGTAAAAAATCATTACAAAACTGTAAAAATTTTGATAATGCACTAAAAATAAATGAGTTTGAAGATATTCATGAAAATAATTGGAAGAATACCAATCATATTAATTTCCAACTGTGTCCCATTACCAACACATTAGCACGTTAGCACGTTAGCACATTAGCATATTAGCATATTAGCACATTAGCATATTAGCACATTAGCATATTAGCACATTAGCATATTAGCACATTAGCATATTAGCACATTAGCACATCATCCTCATTTGAAAATCTTCATCTTATTCAATGCTGCCTGATATTTCTGAGCATTTCTATTGTGCTCCGAGAGGGTCTTTGCGAAGTTGTGATAACCAGAAAAATCCTCTTTGGCGCAGAAATAGAAAAAATCATGAACACCTGCGTTCAGGACAGCATCCAGGGAGGAGATTTCAGGAAAATTGATGGGGCCGGGGGGCAGCCCGGCGTTTTTGTAGGTGTTGTATGGACTGTCAATCGAAAGTTGAGCGGTTAAAATGCGGCGGATGGCAAAATCACCAAGGGCAAAACGAATTGTTGGATCTGCCTGCAAGGGCCAGCTTTTTTTCAGACGATTCAGGTACACGCGGGCTATGACAGGTTTTTCATCATTTTTGTTACTCTCTTCCTGAATGATGGATGCCAGGGTAGCCACCTGATCCGTTGTAAGTCCGATGGTTTTAGCCTTCAGCTTTCTTGCCTCATTCCAGAATAGTTCGTACTCATGTTTCATCCTGGTTAGGAATCCGTCAGGAGTGGTGGTCCAGTAAAAGGAATAGGTATTGGGAATAAAGAGTGAAGGGAAAGTTTCAGGCTTAAAACCAAAGTGAATGGCATTGGAGTCGTTCTTTAAGGCAGAAAGGAATGCAGCAGAGTCACTCTGCAATTGGTGTGAGAGTTTACCTGCCAGTTCTTCCCGGGTACGAACATTGTTGAATGTAACCATGACGGGTGTCTGGGCGCCTGATTTCAACAAATTGATCAGTTTGTTGTTATTCCATCCTTGCTGAAGTTTATATACTCCGGGTTTGATATTCACCTTGTAGTCCTTGGTATTCGCCAGGCTTCTGAAAGTTTTCACATCTGTCAGGCAGCCTTTGTCCTGCAATAATTTTTCGACCTGAGAGTAACTATCCCCGTCGTGAATATAAAGGAGATAGTTTTTGACCACATTTGGGCTAAAATAAACAGTATAAATGTGTTTCAGCCAGATCGCAGAAACGATCAGACACAATAATGCAAGGAATATTATAGTTTTTCTGATTCCAGTTTTAACTACAAATCCTTTTGCCGACTGGATGAACGGCTTTATCCTGATAAGCGCTCCAGTTATATAGCCACGAAGGAACAGGAAAACAGGTAGTACCCGTCCGCCCAGTTTGTGTAATGCTGCTGCTATTTGTTTCAGATCTGTCATTTCTCGTTCAAAAATACAATTTTAAAGCAAATTGTTAAACAGGAGGATCAAATGTTGCGGGTCCGCAGGTCTGTTAAGTGATAATATTGTATTTTTGCAGATGGAACTCAGTAAAAATATTTAACAATATGCATCAGATAAAATTAGCCGATAACATTTTTTACCTCGGCTTCAACGATCGCCGTACCGCACTTTTTGAAAATATTTGGCCAATCCCTGACGGTATCTGCTACAACTCCTACCTGATTGTGGATGAAAAAATCGCATTGGTCGATACGATGGAGCGTCAGTACATCGAAGATTATCTGGAGCGTATCACAGACATCATAGGAGACAGACCAATTGACTATCTGATCATCAATCATATGGAGCCTGATCATTCCGGCTCGCTCAAAGCCGTTGTCAGTCGTTATCCGGAAATTACCCTTGTAGGTAACAAGAAAACATTTGGCATTGCCGAAAATCTCGGCTACAATCCAAAAATCCTGATGGAAGTCCATGATGATTCAAAACTTGATCTGGGAAGGGTGAAGCTGCTGTTTCAGACGATTCCAATGGTGCACTGGCCTGAAACCATGGTAACTTATGATGAAACAGACAAGATTCTGTTTTCGGGTGATGCGTTCGGAAGTTATGGTACGCTTGATGGTGGTGTATTTGATGATGAAATCAACCTCGATTTCTATGAGGTGGACGTGATGCGCTATTTCACCAACATCGTCGGAAAATACTGTCCTCACACCCAGCGTGCGATCAAAAAACTGGCTCCGCTCGATATCAAAATGATTGCTGCCACACATGGTCCGATCTGGAGAACAGACCTGAACTGGGTATTGAGCCGCTACAACAAGTGGAGTTCCTACGACAAGGAACAGGGAGCCATCATCGTGTATGGATCCATGTATGGGAATACCCAGAAGATGGCCGAAGTAATTGCCCGGCAGCTAAGTGAGAGAGGAATTAAAAATATCCGTGTCTACGATTCGTCAAAGACGCATACCTCTTACATTATCAACGATATATTTAAATACAAAGGGTTGATCATTGGCAGTTGTGCCTACAACAATGCCATCTTTCCCAATGTGGAGACCTTGCTTTCGTTCAGAGAGAATTGCGATATTTTAGTTGCATTAGGTGAATGTTCGATTTGGGGCGGAGTACCTTCCATGCGTAATACTATTCCTTTAGGTG